>OCAG01000047.1_pt1 | contig 170009 bp, 165 predicted proteins | sample 1477111 | NCBI WGS metagenome assembly OCAG01 (sample SAMEA2580288, study PRJEB22360) | human gut metagenome | biome: human gut; feature: human-associated habitat; material: faeces | place: Denmark | collected 2008/2010 | reverse complement strand
TTAAATCCAGGTTGAGTTTGGGTGGAAAAGGCCGCCGCCCCCGCCTGTGCCGCCAGAGGTTTTAAGGCCAACGCTGTTGTCCGTATTGACAATGGCCTGAACAGCTGAGGGCTTATCGGAGACAAAGGCCGAGGCAGTCGGAACCTGAATGCCGAAGCTCTCACCTAAAGCGCTTGCATTCTGTAACCCCTTCAGCTGTTCGGCATCGGCCAGTACCACCCGTGCAGTATCGTCTCCTTGCCTGATCTGTGTAACGATGTCTGTACCCGAAGAATCTTTTATGGCGGCCAAGTTAATGGCATTTGTTCCTGTACTATTGTCATCACCTGAAGCCTTGACAGCATTAATATAAAAACAATTACTGATTGTTCCGCCGATGGTTCCAGTCAAGCCGCCAAACGCATTGGTGCTGTTGCTTCCCATACCCGTGATGGTTCCAGAATTATAACAGCCGTCCATGCTGCCTTCCAGATTGCCAACCACACCAGCTGCCTTTTTAGAAAGATCAGCACTGCCACTTATTGTACAGTCCTCAACCGTGATCTTACCGGCATTATAGCAGTTTGCAACCGATTTTCCAGCTGCGATACTCCCGGCCAAGCCACCAATACTAAATATATTTTTTGCCTGACAGTTTACTGCTTCAACAGATCCTGTAAAACAGGAATATGTAACATCACTGCCTATTCCAGCGTAGAGTCCTCCAATATTTATACTATTTTTATTTGCATCTGGACTACTGCTTCGTGTAAAGCCTCTTACCTGAATCATCGCATCGGAGCTGCAGCCGGTCACCTGCGCCCCGCTATTATCAATCGCCGCATAAATGGAAGCGACATTAAGCGTATCGTAATTATGGCCTTTATTGGTATCATCCAATAAAATGCCTCCCCCGCTAACAGTACAGTTTTTAATAGACGCAGCGGAAAAAACAGATACAATCATAGCCACATGGCGAAGATCATTGGTTGTTCCATCATTTTTGATCCAGAGATTTTCGGTTGAACAGTTATTAATGTTTGAATTGCCTGTGTTAATCTGACCTGCAATGCCGCCTACGCGGGCCTGTCCGCTGCCAGAAATCATAATTTCTGTATTAGATACTTTGCAATTGCTAATCTGTACACTGCCATTTGAGTATCCAACCAAAGCAGCGGAGTATTGATTTAAACGATAGTGGCTTTGATCAATAATAACATTTTTAATCGTTCCATTCGCTTCACTAAAAAATCCCATATTAACACTTAAATTATCAAGCCACACGTTAGAGACTACGAAGCTACCCCCATCAAAAATACCATTAAAACAGCTGATTCCTGTCCAACAATGTGCACCAATATCCATATTGGAACTGAGCCGTATGGTTTTTCCTGAAAAGTTCCTACCGCCGCTCCCACTCACGGCTTTCCCGTTTTTATCTGTTACTGCACCCACTTTGCTAAGGACCATCAGTCCTGCCAGCTGTTCTTCATTATTCAGCGTATAAATTGCATCACTGGTATGCTCTGCAAACCAGGCAATGTCAATATATTTATAACGGCCATTGTTGTCTTTGGCATCCCAGGAATCCTTTGGTTTTTGACTCCAATCGGTGGCTGGGCTTCCATCCGGATTCGTATTAACAGAAGCGCTGCTTGCTTCCTCGGCCTGTACCAGAGGCGCCAGACTGCCAAGCCCCAGTGAGGAAAAGGCCACCAGCGCTGCCAGCAAAACAGGCAGGATATGCTTCATCATTTTATTGTGTTTCATGGCTTTCCTCCTCTGTTGTTTCATGGCAGATTACTGTATTATGAGCTGGCTCACGGTGGACGCGCTGTTCATGGGTCTGTGGGCCCCCTCCAGCTCGTAGGTATTGTACTGGATCAGGACATCGTAGGTGCCAGGGTCCAGCGTGGCTTCCAATTTGGGGTTCTCAATGGTACTGCCGGTGGGCATAAGCCCGGACTGGTACAGCCTGCGGTTGCTGTCTGCCAGCTTAAGGGTGACCTGAAAATAGCAAGGGTTGCCCTCTGGGTTTTGCAGGCTCCACTTTGTGCGGCCGTCTCTGTCGGCGGTGATGACCGTGTAGCCTGGGATGGTGATGTCCTCGTTCACAGGGGTCTCCTTTGTCTGGGTGACCACTGCGTTGGGGTCGATCTCGATTTTTGCCGGGAACCAGTCATACCAGTTGACTGCGCACCAGGCGCCAAAGGTGAGCAGCGCAATGCCAGCCGCGGCTATGGCCAGACGTTTGAAGGCCACGTTTTTTACAATGGCGGCAAAGACGTTGTCTTTTACGCGTACGTAACCAATGATTGCGGTGGCCGGGGTAATGGCAAATTGCCGGGTAACGGGCAGGTTATGGCCTTTCCCGTCTTCCAGGCTCAGGCGCTCCTTACCAGCTTCTTTTTCGCCTTTGACAGCGCCAATGGCGCCAACCACCTTGTAGGTGTGGCTGGGATATAAGGCGGCCATCTGTTTTTTGGTATAGTATTTGGTGGTAAAGCCGCTCTTTTCATGGGTATAGACAGCGCTGTAATTATCTTCGCTTATGATGTTCAGTTTCAAGTTTTTTCTCTTTTCTTTGGGTTTATGAGGTGGCAACAGCCCGGTTGGCGCTGCGCTGCTGCCGGAAAAAGGTAAAAAAGATTTTTTATTCTACCGGCTGAACCGGGAATAAACGTTCCAGTGCTGCCACCAGCTCTGGATCATACCAGGTGCCAGCGTAGGCTTTAAGGCATTGCAGCTTTTCTTTTTGGGACAGCTGGGGCTTCTGAGTGTCCAGATAATCCCAAGCGTCAGCCACCGCTCCTGCTCTTGCGATAATGGGAATATCGTCCCCGGATAGGTGCTCGGGACCGCCAGTGCCATCCCACCGCTCGTGGTGGTAGCGGCACAGATCACAGGCGATGCTGTAAAAGATGCGCTCCCTGCCGTCAAGCGCTTTTTCATAGGCCTGGGAGAACAGTGCTGCGCCGCGGCTGCAGTGGCGCAGGGGATCGGTGTCCGTTGCTCTTTTGCCAATATCATGGTAATCGCAGGGGCCGTTCTGGTTTAAACGCCAGAGCTTTATCAGCTCTCCCCTGCCTACCTCGGTGAGCAGGGCGCGGATAAGCTGGCCGGTACGCCGGTTGTGGGACTGAACCTCTGAGCCACAGCTGGCTAACCAGGTATCTAAATCAATCTGCATGGCTTTCTCTCCTTCGACCGCGCTTTTTTGCGGCACGAAAATAAGGCCAGCTACCGTTTCTTTTGATGAATTTTCATGATGAAAAATTGCCATAGACATTAAGATTACGGCTCTGACCTGACGTTAAGTTGGAAACTTAACGCTGTTTTATTGTTTTTAATGATGTTTATTTGAAAAAACTTGTTCGGAATAGAGCAGGCTTTATTGAGTTTTATGTTATTTTTTTAACACTTGTAATTTATATTGAAATATGTTAACCTTATAATAGATTAGCTTCTACTTTTGACGTTAAGTTTCCAACTTAACGTCTTTTTCATATTTAAAAACTTTTGGCAATAAGGGCCATCTGCTGCCGCTTGTACCCGGTCACACAGTGGCTGTAGCAGTTCAATGTAAAGGCGATGCTGGAATGCCCCAGAAACCCGGATACGGCACGCATGTCGGCGCCCAGCTCCAGGGCGCGGGTGACAAAGCTGTGGCGCAGGCTGTGAAAGGTGATCCGGGGGTTCAGACCCATGTGTGCCTTTATTTGATCAAACCGCCGCTGGAGTGTCCGGGCGTCGTAGGCTCGGCCGCTGGGGGCTGCGATCAGAGGACGCTTTGGGTCGTTCTTTCCCTGGGTATCCAGATAGCGTATCAAGGCTGCTTTCAATTCTGTATGAATGGGGATATCCCGCCTTGAGGCTCTTGTCTTTGGGCTTTGGAGAACAACGCTGTGCTTTCCTGTTTTGGGGTTGCAGACGCGCTGGCGGTTACGGCGCACATGCAGCACATTGGTCTCAAAATCAATATCTTTAAGCCGCAGGCCCAGCACCTCTGCTTTTGTCAATATAAGACTAAAAAAAATATGTTTTTCTTGCAAAAAGCACCGCCAGTTTTCCCTGGCGATGCTCCTGCAAATAATTACTCATCTTTTTTCTCATTCACATCTATGACTTTACTCTTATCTCCCACAAAGAAAATATCATCCATTTTCCAGATGATCTCTATTCTTCCGCCGCCATAGACATACACTTTATCAATAATCTTGTACAGCACGTTTTTATCAAAAGACTGTAATGCTGCAATATCATTCAGCTCTGCCTGTTTCGCTCCTGCTTCCTCAATCTTTTTCCGGGCTTCTTCAATTTCATTTTCAATCTCCGGAATACACTGATCAATTTCAGCAATGCGTTTTGTTGTTATCTCCAGCTCTGAGATATACTGGTCTTTCGTAAGACTTCCCATTCTGTAATCAGAATATAATTTCATCTTTCTGGATGACAGACGCTTCTTTTCGCTCGCCAGAGTAGAGAGTTTTTCTTCCTGAATAGATGTTTCCAGCCACACTTTTTTCTTCTTTTCCAGATTTTCTGATATAAACCGAACCATGTTTCTGGCACAGGCTAAAACCGTTTCCTCCAATTCCACTTTGTCCATCTTGCTGTTGGAACACTCTGGAAGTCCGGTCATGTGTGCTTGTGGACAGCGATACGATTTACCAGATCCTGTTAAGTCCAACCGTCTACCACATGATGGACACATCAAAATTGCATGACTTTTTTTCTTTGGTTTGTATGGACGTTTTTCTTTTGAAAATGCCATCTCATTCGCCTTTGCAAATAATTCCTCTGACACGATTGGTTCATGTGTTCCTTCTACAATAATCCAATCCTCTCTGTCATTTTTGGCAAGTTTGGTACTTCCAGTTACTGCAACTCTTTTTTTACTCCACACAGTTTTTCCCAGATAGACCTCATTTTTTAACATGTCTGAAATGGTTGTCTGCGACCATAGCTTTTTTTCTTTCTCTATGGCGCAAGTAATCTTGATACCTTTCTTCTTCATATACTCCCTGCAAGTCATTACGTTATGCTCATTAAGGTATCGTGCTATATGGGGCTTTTTCACTCCATCTGCAGCCATCGTAAACACAAGCCGTACAATCTCTGCTGCTTCTGGATCAACAATCAGATGATGTTTATCTTCTGGATCTTTGATATATCCGTATTTAGGGCGGGATGGCATATATTCACCATTCATTGCATGTGTAGCCATTGCTGAACGCACTTTTTTCGATAGATCCTTGCTGTACATTGCATTCAACATATTTTTTAACGCAATACTCATTCCTCCGGTCACGCCAGAACAATTATCACTGTCAAATCCGTCGTTGACAGAAATAATCCTTACTCCCAATAGCGGCAGAACTTTCTCCAGATAATTTCCTACTTCCAGATGATCTCTCCCGAATCTGGAAAAATCTTTAATCACAATAACGCTGATTCTTCCTGCTCTGGCATCTTCCATCATCCTCTGGAATCCAGGTCTGTTAAAATTCGTTCCGCTGTACCCGTCATCCACATATTCGATAACCGGTACATCCATGAACTCCTGCTGTTTGGCAATAAATTCTGAAATCAGTTTTCTCTGTGAGGTAACGCTGATACTTTCCGCTTTTAATTTCCCGTCTACATTATTATCCTCCGAAGAAAGGCGGATATATTCAGCGATACATTGTTTTATCTGCATATTTCAGCCTTCCTTTCTTTTGCATACCGTCTCAGTTCTTCCAGCATATCATCATAAACCAGATGAACCGTAATAGCACCCCCTGACGAAATTTCAATTTTCTCAACAAATGCATCAATCATATCCTTCGTCAATGTTCTTGTGTTACGGTACTTATCAATGATTTTTTCCCATTCTTCTTCAGTATGGAAATTCTTTTCATAACCAACCTTGTGTTTCAGGAGATTATCCAGATTATTCTGAATCTCTTTTTCTGTTTCTGTGTCCTGGGCTGCAAAAACTTCATATTGCTCTGCATCAATCAGCTTGCACACATAATCCTCAAATAACTGTTCCCGGTGCTTTGCAAGCTTCTCCAGCTCTCTTCTGCACTTTCTGATCTCTCTGTTAAAAACATCATATTTTTGGATGCTTTCCTGTCTCTGGTTCAGCCTGCGTACCATGTCCACATTTTCTGTATAAACATTAATGTGCGTTCGGATGACACGCAATACATAATCATTTACATCTGTATCTTTCACAGAATGGGAAAAGCACTTTTTATTCAAGGTATAATTTCCACACTCAAAAAACTTATTGCCATCAACTCTGCCTCTAAGATACATGGTTTTTCCGCAATCGGCACAAACTATTTTTTCTTTCAAAGAAGTTAAAACTACTGACCGAACCAGCTCCTTTATTTTTCGGTTTTCTCTTTTTCTCTTTCTTTTTGAGCATCATTTCCTGGACTGTCTTAAAATCTTCCCGGCTAACCAGTGCTTCGTGTGTATTTTCCACGATTATCCACTCCTCTTTCGGATTAGCCTTCTGCTTTTTTGCAGCCCATGTGTCATTCGTAAACTGATTATGCACACTGTCGCCCACATAATATTGATTTTCCAAAATCTTTGAAACAGTTCCGCCACTCCATTTCCATTCTGTGGCTTCCGCCATTTCTATTCCTGCTTTTTTCCTCTTATATGCTTTAGGGCAAAGATATCCTTCCCTATTCAAAGTGCGGGCTATCTCTGCATAAGTTTCCCCATCCATGAACATTCTGAAAATTCTTTTTACAACAGGAGCCACTTCCGGATCGGGAATAAGATGTCTGGGACTCTTTGGATCTTTTTCATATCCATAAGCCATGACCCCTGACGGAAATTCTCCATTTGCCCAGTTGATGCGATATGAACTACGTACTTTCTTTGCCAGATCTCTGGAATAAAACTCATTATAGATATTTGACATTCCAACAAGCAGACTCACATCATCTCGTTCGGAATCATAATGGTCATTCACAGATATAAAGCGTACATTGAAAAATGGAAATACACGCTCAATATAGCTTCCTGCTTCCACATAATTTCTACCCAGTCTGGAAAGATCCTTTACGATCACGCAGTCAATCAGTCCGTTCTTGATGTCCTGCATCATCTCGTCAAATCCCTCACGTTCAAAGTTCGTACCGGTTTTGGATATATCGAAGTATTCTTTTTCAACCACTATATCATTCTGGTCTTCCACAAAACTATGGAGAAGAGCCATCTGTGTTTCGATAGTGTTTCGCTCTCTGTTTTTGTCACTCTCAAAAGAAAGTCTCGCATAAAGAGCTGCATGGGATACATTCATAACAGTAACTTCCTCTGCCTGTGCAGCAAGAAGTTCACTTCCCACATTTACAAAATTGATCTTTCTTGATTTTCTTGCCATTTATACGACCTCCTTCCTTTCAAGTTCTACCCTTCCATTGTCATCAACTGTCACTGTACAGCCAACTGCCGCCATCTGTCGCAAAAGCGACTGATAGCAGTCATTGAAGTTGAACACAACCTCAATATGTTTTTTGTCATAGATTTTTATCTGGTCTATCAGTTCCACTGCAACCGTCCGGTTCAGTTCCCGTATGTTCTGATGTTCGGTAAAATAATCCAGCCACTGATATTTATCACTTTTGGACTCCAGAATTTCGGTTATCTGGTGTTCAATGTTCCTGACTGCTTCTTCCGCTTTTTTCCTTTTTTCCGTGTATCCTTCATGTAATTCCGTATAATCCTCTTTAGAAATGATCCCTTCCCGGAAATCCTCATACAGATAATCCCTCAGCTGCCTGCAGCGTTCCACTTCTTGCACTTTTGCTTCTTTCCGTTTTTCCAGTTCTTTAATATCCAGTTCCTGAAACGGGACAACATTGATATAATCGAGGATTCTCTTCATATCAAGGATGTTCTCAATATGGATTTTAAGAATCTCCAGTACTGTTTCCTCCAGCTTTTCCATTGGGATTCTGTGAGTACCGCACTCCTTCGTGGCAGCGTTTCTTGAACAGATATAATAGGAATACACTTTCCCACCTGCAGGGACATCCCGCTTGATCATCAAAGCCCCACAGTCTCCGCAGACTGCCAGACCGGATAAAGGATAAACCTTATCCCCATTAGGGGAAGTTCTTGTATCCAGCCCCAGAAGCCGCTGTACCAAAGTGAATTCCCGTTCAGTGACGATTGGTTCGTGATTGTGTTCAATACGGATCCAGTCCTTTTCCGGCTTGTCCATCAATTTTTTGACTTTATGATTCGGCGTTGTATGCCTGCCCTGGATCAGTGTTCCAATATAGACTTCATTTTCCAGAACCCGCTTCACAGACATAGCACTCCATTCTGCCTGTTCGTGCCTCTTGAAATTATCCTGAATATTAATTCCAAGGCTGTGTTTATATTCCATCGGAGACAACACACCCTGATCATTCAGATAGTTGGCAATCGCAGTCTGGCTCATGCCGGATAATTTCAGCCGGAAGATCTCTTTCACAATATCCGCCGCATAAGTATCTACAACCAGTTTGTTTTTGTCCGAATCATCCTTTTTATATCCATATGGGGTAAAAGCTCCGATGTACTCACCATTCTTACGTTTTACTTCCAGATGGCTTCGGATTTTGATAGAAATATCCCGACAGTAGGCATCATTAATCAGATTCTTAAAAGGGATCACGATCTCATCCGCCTGGCTTTTGCCCTCCAGACTGTCATAATTGTCATTGATGGCAATAAAACGCACACCAAGAGCCGGAAATATTCTTTCGATATACTTTCCGGCATCAATGTACTCCCTTCCAAAACGGGAAAGATCCTTTACAACGACACAATCCACAACTCCCCTCCTGATGTCTTCCAGCATCATCTGGAAAGCAGGGCGTTCAAAATTAGAACCGCTGTAACCATCGTCCACCCGTTCTGAAACAACCACTATATCTTTTTTGTCTTTAAGGAAATTTTTGATCAGATCTTTCTGATTGGAAATGCTATTGCTCTCCCTCTTATTGGCAGACACAATATCGCCGTCTTCTTTCGATAAACGAACATAGATGGCGGCATGGTAGATTTTCTTGATATTACGATTTTGGTTCATCGTCATCCTCCTTGATTTTACCTTTTTATCAACAATGGTAAAACCCAGGGGCTGAGCCGATGTTGGTCCGATATGAATGAGGAGTCCTGAATTCCTCGGATCCATATTAACATAACTTTTCAGATTTTACCACCATTATTTACACAGAAAGCAAAAGATCCTCAAAGGCATCCTCAAAAGATACCCCATTATTGGCAAACCGTATTTTTACTTTTACATTCCCCACACGTACCATGTAGGGGTTTCCTACCTGCTTCAGATACTGGGCGATCCGTTTCTCTTTTGTCTGGCTACGGTCAATCCTAACCTTCCGGATATCCTTCAATTCATTCACATCCACATCGTCAAAATCTGTCTCCAGATACTTTCTATATTCTTCTGCTGTCATAATCCCCCTCCTCATAAACTCCTGTCTGAATCTCCACCGCTCTGGTAATCCTCCGCATTGCATCAGAACTGACATGACCACATTTTTGGATAATACTCTGAACATCAATGCTTGTGATCTGTTCCGCCAGTACCAGCCCATGCCGTTTCAAGCCAACCATTTCATAACGGTTAATAAACACATGGGTCGGAAGATACCGTTTTTTGTACACCCTTGAAGTAAACGGCACTACCGTTACCACCGGACTGTATGTATTCGCTTTGTTATTGCTGACAACCACTACCGGACGGATTCCACTCTGAAGGGAAGTACCCGGAACCTGTCCCAAATTAACCATAAGGATATCGCCTCTTTCAATTTTCATTTATTTGTTCCTCCCATCCTGACATTTAATCGTAAAGCATCCATTATTAGCTCCACAGGAATACGGCAGAGACATTCAAAATGAACGCTCTGCCGCATAACCTCTATAGCCAATTTTCGATTATTAAACAGTGCTCGCTCGATTCTATTTATCCTCGATACCCCGAATCGTTTATCCTGCTTACGCAGGCAGGGAATAATAACCTATCTGACTGCATTCGCCAGATCACAACCCATATGCTCACGCACACAAGCTCCGACAGTTCATAGGTTTGCCGGTTACAGACTTTTCACGGTCCGCAAGTGTATCGCACCCTATACAGATCATCGCATCATCAACCTGCCAGTTGATTTTCGGTCAGTGCTTATTCGCTCGTCCGATATTCATCAGAGTCATGGCGGCAGTTTCCTTGTGCTTCCTACATAAGATGTCACGTCAGTTATTACTGGGTATTCAGTTTCCAATGTGCTTTTGAGGAGTCCTTAAAACTCTCTCTAATTACTAAATTCAACTGACTTGCCCGGATGCAAAAAAAATCTGCTGATTTTTCAAAAAATATTTTCCTGATACATTCTCCGCATCTTGTGTAAAATTGTTTTCAGCTTGTACGCCAGAACCTGCCGGGACACTCCCATAATCCCTGCCAGCTGTACCTGCGTTTTATTCTCAAAATAAATACTGTAAATAATCATCCGTTCTTCTGCATCCAGCTGATTAATCACCTTATGGATATCTCGTCTTTCCACACTGCTGATCACGCTGTCTTCCACATCACAGCTATAGTCCGGGAAATCCTCGATAGAGAATTCATAATCCTGTCCATTCGTCTCGCTGTAAGGGATTTCCCGCAGTTTCCGTTCAACAATCTCACCTTTTTCATTTTTAATTTCGACCTTCCTTGGCTGGCTGCTTCGGTAAAAATTATTCATGGCATAAGCCACTTCCTTTGTGATTTCAATCATCTTTCCATCTACATTTGCGTAGTATTTCCCGTCGTATTTATATGGATGTTCAATATACATATCCGTCCTCCTGAATTTGAAATTTGTTTTCCAGTTTCAAATTCAGAAGGCGGCCCTCTGATCTGGTTCATGCCTGCTCCACTAACTACTGCCAGGTAAAACCTGCAGGTATTGGCTGAAAAATTCAGGCACGAAAAAAAGCCCCAGTAGTCTTTTTTTAACTACTGAGGCTTCCGTCTCTCAAATATAATTCAATTTTCTATGCCTTCTTTCATCAGCATAACCATTGTATCAGAGCAAAGTTCAGAAAGTGTCCGTTTACAGGGCTTAATAGTTCATTATTCTCATTGGATTGTACACATTTTCAAGGGAAATGTTCACTTCCTCTTTTTCCCTAACAGCTCATCTATTTTTATCTGAAAATCTAAGGATTTTCCATCAGCTCTCCATCCACATACATCTGGAACTTTTCCGGATCATGGACAATATCATAGTCCATTCCCCATTCAACAGGCTTATATTCCACCACCATTACCGGCTCCTGTCCTTCTATCTCATCTTCCCAGAGATATACTCTAAGATTCAGGCTGGTGGCATACCCATAATCTGTAGAGAATCTAACAGACTGAAAAGAATTCTCCTTGCATTTTTTGACAAGGAGTTTTGCAAAATCCTCTTTATCTTCAATCTGTTTTCTGTTTGCAACAACAGTAAGTGTTTCATCCTGATTCATTTTCATACTGCTAATGACATCCGGCTCTCCCTCTTTATGTTTCTGCGCACAGCCCGAAACAAAGGCTGCTGCCAATAACAGACATATTAACGCATACTTTTTCCTCTTCAATTTAATAATCACCTCTGTTCTGCTGTTAAAGTACCTACTGCATAGTTAATTACTTCCTCCGGTGTTGGTCGATCCCCTTTTATTTTAACTTTGCGCCATTCTGCCTGTACCTCTGGATCCGGGTTATCATATCCGGCATCAATCGCTCTCTGGATTTCCGCATATACCTCTTCCGGAGTGGTATGGAATTTTTCAGCAACTTTCTCAAAAATAGTTTTTCTGTGCATTTTATATCTCCTCTTTTTGAATTAGTATTAGTTCTTTAGAACTACTATAGCACAGATAAAAACAAAACAGAATCCCCATTCGTTTGACAAATTGTGACAAAAACCGCAAAAAAAGAAGGGCTTCCGCCCCTCCTCATAAAAACTATTCTGTTAATGCCCTGACCGCTTTGATGATTTTCTTCTGCTCTTCTTTTGGAAGTTTACCGATCATTTCTGATAATTCATTCGTCACACCAGTCACAGAATGTGCCACAACATCTATCAGAAGTGAATCTGCAGAAACTTCCAGAGCGTTGGCTATCGCAACAAACGTATCCAGTTTTGCGGCTTTCAATCCCCGCTCAATCACACTTACATGTGTCGGACTCAGTTCCACCATGGCAGCCAAATCTTCCTGTGTCAGACCTTTTGCTTCCCTTGCCATCTTAATTCTCTGTCCTACAGCTTTCAGATCCATCGCAGCACCTCCTTTAGAACTATTTTTCGGTCTAAAGTTAGTATAACTACCTCCTGTTCCGATATACAGAAGCTGTAAAACAAGTTATCGTTCTAAAGAACTAATGCAGGGTTTATTCCATAAAATAATTCATTGATTGATGCAAGAAGGTATCTTATTTCCTAACAATCTTCTGTACAGTATCGGCTGATCAGATGCATCCAGCTTGTATATTTATTTTTCTGGCATACTTTCTGACAAACAGGATTCTGCGTCAATATAGAAAACATTTTCTCATAATCAAATTCCCACGCATAGCCTTTTAAATGTTTTTCGACTGCTTTCTTATCAGACTGTTTCAGTTTCCATACCAAACGCTGGATTTCTCCTTCATGAAGGTTTCCAACATTTCTGCATATGTACCGAAAAAATTTCAAGGTAGCATACTCATCATGCCATTTCTGTTTTTTATTCTGAACTTTCCTCTCTGCCTGCTGATCCCGGATAATATCGTCGGCAATCTTTACCATTGAATTTTCGTATCTCATCCCACTCACCTACTCTTCTTCCACACCCAAGGAGGGTTTGAATCTTTTGTTTTTTGCCTGCGGCACTACGATCTCGTAAAAGTAGAAGCCAAGATACCGCAATGCCTGTTTCTTCATTTTATAAAAAGAAGTCCTTCCAATGCCAAGTTCCTGCTGGACTTCCACATCTGTTTTATTGTAATGGCTGCAAAAACAGGAATGGATAATCTCACTGAGCGTTACTCCATCCGGAGCATAATATTTTACCAACGTTATACCCCGGTAAATCATATCCGACAACCCATATATGACCATCAGATTATTCATCTCGTGTTTCAGTTTTGTCACATTCAGCTGTTTCCCGTAAATATCAAGATAACTCAACGCATATGCCATATCCTCATTGATCTTCTCCTGGCATTCCATTTCCAGTTCTTCCAGTACCATCTTATTTTCCAAAATCAGTTTCTGGTAATTCACCATCAATGCCTTTATGTCTTCATAATGCCTGTCCATGCTTACTTCCAGATAATCCTGTGCATGGGTTGCCATCTGGAACGTAATCTCTTTCATTGATTTAATTGCATAATCTCTGTCTGTCATAAATCTTTATTTCTCCTTATCAACAATCACACTAACTGGTAGGTCTTGCAGACCAGTTCGCCTTCCCCATGATTTTGATGGAAAGCAATCTAAATTACTCTTTGCAGGATCCATATTCCAAATGGTATTTGTGGGGAACACCGGCTGATCAGAATACGGATCCTTATGTAAAACCAACGGGATATAAAGGGAAAGTGACTATCTCCGCCGGTTAATATTCTTCTTATTAATTATGAAATCTTCCTTTCCATGAACCATTTGTCCACTTCAAAAAACAAATGGCTTTCCTTTCCCTGTACCATACAGGTGTACATCGTACCAACACCGCCTGCTTTTCTGCTGGCACATCGTTCAATCTTAAGCACCTTATCAATCTTGTATTTTCTGCCGTCTTCCCAAACAAATAAGATTGGAATCAGGCAGCCTTCCTTACTGAACTCTGCTACCACATCAACATATACCTTATTCATACCGCCACCTCCATCACAGGATTTCGATTGCTCTTGGAGATGCCGGAACTCTCCGGATATATCCACTTTTCTCTAACTGTTTGATCCTGGAAAATACCGTTGATGTTGAAGCAACTCCCAGTAATGCCCCCAGTTCCCTGACCGTTGGCGGAAATCCATGCTCCTCGGTAAATCTTACAATGCACTGATAGCTTTCTTCCTGTTTTCTGGTTAATGTCTGTTTCAAATCTATCCCTCCCATTATCCATGAAAATAACTGTGAGGATGGACCGTATGTGTACCAGCGTCCAAGTGGGATAAGACTTTATCCTGATACATTGCTGCCCGCTGTATGCTGAAATATCCAAACCGTCGTCTGATCTCATCCACAGCCCGATCCAGCCTTTCTAATTTTTCCCGTTTCTCCTGATTATCAAATAGATCAAGCTGAACCGGAATATCTTCCATTACCAGATCAGACCCCCTCACGCCAAGGCTCCGTATCGGATGCTCCCATCTGTAATGTTTCTTAAATAATTCAAATGCTGCTTTTACAATTTCATCCGTAATATTCGTTGGCTGGCTGATATGCATCTGCCTTGTGATGCTGTTCAGCCCGTTGTCCCGGATTGATATTTCCACCACATTACATTTGAAACCATGTTTCCGTAATCTGGCAGATACACTTTCCGATAACGCCATCAGAATAATCCACACATCCAGATCTGTTTCCAGGTCTCTCGGTGTCGTTGTACTGTTTCCAATGGACTTGACCGGAGCTTCATATCCTTCCGTACAAACCGGATCCGAGTCATATCCATTTGCAAATGCCCATAACACCAGACCAATTTTTCCAAAATGGCTGTCCAGCAGCTTTTCATCTGTCTGTGCCAGCTAGCCAATGGTATGGATCCCCAGTTTCTTCAATTTCTTGTTTGTCTGCCTGCCAACATACAGTAAATCTGACACTGGAAGCCCCCAGACGATTTCTTTGTAATTGCCACGATGAAACTGTGTGATGGCATCCGGCTTTTTATAATCAGAGCCAAGTTTTGCGAATATCTTGTTCCAGGAAATGCCAATACTCACGGTAATACCAAGTTCATACTTAATCCGCTCACTGATTTCCTGTGCGATCTTCATTCCATCGCCTTTGATACTGCTGCTTTCCGTCACATCCAGCCATCCTTCATCTATTCCATACGGCTCAATTTTGTCCGTATATTCTGAATAAATTTCTCTCGCCATACTGGGGAATCTCAAATACAGATCCATCCTCGGCGGCACAAAAACGATTTCCGGACAAACCTGTTTTGCCTGCCAGAGTGCCATTCTTGTTTTTACCCCGCATTTCTTCGCAATATAATTTGCCGTCAACACAATACCATGCCTTGCTTCTGGATCACCGCCTACAGCAAGTGGCTTTCCCTCCAGTTCCGGATGATGCAGCATTTCTACGCTGGCATAAAAGCAATTCATATCACTATGTAAAATTGTCCTGTCACCCATCCTGTTCTCACCTCCGTCCGGCTTTCTTATCATTCCTTGCATGGTTAGTATAAGCCGACATTATGGAGATAGTCAACTGACATTTTGGTTGTATTATCTACATTTCGGAGATTTCTCTTGATTTTGTTGTATTTGTGCTGTATAATGCATCTATAAGAATCTAACGGAATTTCGTAGAAATGAGGCGAATATATGCGTTCTATTGGCAAGATTATTGCAGAAAACAGAAAAAAGAAAGGGCTTTCGCAGCCAGAACTTGCAGAATTACTTTCACAGCAGGGCATTGACGTTACAGCGAAGGCAATCTCCAAATGGGAGACGGATGCACGAGAACCAGGACTGCATGTTTTTCTAACTCTCTGTAAATTATTGGATATTGAAGATATTTATGATGCTTATTTTGGGAAAAACCCATACAGTGTAATGGACGGTCTGAATCAGGAAGGAAAAGATAAAATAAAAGATTACGCAAAAATACTAAAAGCCTCCGGCTTGTTTGAACCAGTAGTTGCAAACATTATTCCTTTCCGCAAAAAAGAAATATTTATGGACATCTTCGGAGATGCTGTTTCTGCAGGTACCGGTAATTTCCTGACAGATGCGCCAAAAGAATCTTATGAAGTTGGCGATCTTGCCCCGGACAATGCAGACTTCGGAGTCCGGATATCCGGAGACAGTATGGAACCGGAATACCACAACGGGGAAATTGCATGGATCCAGCAAAAAGACAGCATCTGCAATGGAGAGGTTGGTATTTTCTACCTCAATGGAGATGCCTACATCAAAAAACTCCATGATGAACCGGATGGATTATTCCTGATCTCCCTGAATAAAAAATACAAACCTATCGCAATTCAGGAATCGGACTCTTTTAAAATATTCGGCAGAGTTGTCGGCAAGTGTGATGCTTCCGACATCCCCGGTTTTCAATAATCGTAATACAGTCCGTGCCATTCAAACCGGCTGTTGAAACAATAATAAAGTTAAAGGAAGTGATTGGATGGCAATCAGCAACATCCTGAAAGATATTCGTGTGGAGCGAAATCTAATTCAAGAAGACCTTGCAGAAGCAACCGGCTCCTGCAGCCGTACCATCGGCAGAATTGAACGTGGGGAGCGAAACCCCTCATTGGAAATGGCAATCCGACTTGCCCATTATCTGAATATGGGCGTGGAAGATATTTTCAAATTAGACGATGGAACTTCCAGCCAGAAAAAAACCGAGGATTAGATCCCCGGTTTTAATATCTACTCTGAAAGAATGAATTATCTGGTACTCGCAAAAAGTACCGATACCCCTCGAACCACTATATATTGGTCAGTTTTCTAGATATATCTTCTGTATGCCATTTATAATGTGACTCATTGCTGATTTACAACTTCATTAATTTCTACAGGTATCCACTTTCTTTGCTTACGCTGAAGTCTCCATATTTTTCGGATATCTTCTTTTGGTATGTTATAATCTCTTTTTAAAAAGATAATCGGATTATACATTGAAAGAAATGGTTTTCTTCTCATTTCAGTATATGCCAGTGCATTGATTGTATATTTCAACAATATACCTGTCTTTCTTTCTGCATCTATTTTGTCAGAAAATCCTTCTATATCCACCTTATCCAATGGCACTTCAAAAGAAACATAGTAATTATTACATTTATCAGCATAATTATCTGCAATACTATTCTTGTTGTAATAGATTGCTAAACTCTTCAAGAATTCTGGTGAACCCAGCCATCCCCTTACTGCTTCTTCTTCAAATTCATCCACAAAGAGATATCCATTAACATTATAATCGTTTAGTGTTTTCTCACCACCAAGCCGCATTTTTAAGTTTGTTCCCAACTTATTTTCCACTTCAACAATTTTATCATTCATGCTCATAACAATCTGTTTTTCATCAAACGCAAACGTAAACCCCAGTTCTTTTAAGTAATCAGATAAAGCAGTTTTTCTTGTTAATGCATGAGACAAAGTCAGCAAACCTTCCTGCCAAATACTTTCTTTGCTCTCTCTAGGTGTAATATGATTTACAATTAAAGTATCAATTCTTTTAGTTTCATTGCCATTTATAAGGCTGTCCAAATTCATCTGCTCAATGTTATGTTCATCATAATGATAATCTACAATTTCATCTGCATTTTCTATTACAAACTTTTTTACAACTTCCATATCAGTTTCCAATATTTCAGCAACTGATATATACATCTCATTCTTCCCCAAAGTATTTAAGTACATCTTTCCTCCATTTCTCGGCAGGTACATATTCAATAATGTTTTCAGGTGCAATTACTGTATGTGGTTTCATATATGCAAAGATTTGTGATGCCGAATCACTAAATGCACTTTCAACTGCTCTTGATATTAGCAGTCTCCTCAACCCAGACCAATTATCCTGACTGTCTCTTTTATATTCGCTTTCATTGCCATAAAATGTAAAATAAGCAAAATCTTTTAACTTACTTCTAAATTTAACAACATACGGTTTACACATGTTTTTCCATTTCATATCAATTCCCTTTGTTGCCTCGTTCAAGAGTAATAGCGTGTAGAGAAATTCCGGTGCTTCATGAATGGTTGAGTAATCATAAATATCTTTACAAAACAGAAATGCATTGATCTTAAAATCATAATATATTTTATGTCCAATCTTATGCAACTGCTCATTTCTTTTTGAAATCACATCTAAACCATTATATTTTTCATAATTTACATCATAGGCAATATCACCTATATACATCATCTTACTTTTAATATCGAAACTTATACTATTATTTTTTAGAAATCTGTTTAGATTGGTGTCATTACTCAATACCCACTGCAAGTTATGTAATCCATATTTCTTTATTTCAGCACACTCATCAATACAGCTAGTCACTTGAAATGCCACAATCTCCATGTTTTCTATATCTATCTTATCTATTATGGAACGGTATTTCTCATAGAATGTATCAAAATCGTTATGACATTCTATGATATATTTTTCTATATTCAGCTTTTGGAATCATTTCTCTGATCATTTCATAATTATTTTTCCAATAATCTGCCTCTATAAAAGAATGTGACTCCATATTGACCTGAAGCCATATGGACATTACCTGATCCAAATCCTTATTTTCAAATCTTCTTATCATTTCCGCAATCCATCAATCAAATCATAACTCATATCCAGAAAATCCAATATTTTCGATTCTCCTACTGTTCCATCCAACAAAATCGTAATCCAATGCTGCTTATTCATGTGATAGCCCGGCAGAAAACCATAGGTCTGGATAATCATTCCTGTCATTTCCGGATCACATTTCACATCCATAATTTCCACGGTATCATCTCCATCCAATCCAAGTTTGGATCTCTCAACATTCATGATCACCGCATACCATTTTCCATTATGATGGCGAAGCACTGCACTATCCGGAGAACTGCTCCACAAGAATTCAGGTATTGTTCCATACTGCTTCTTCACATATTCAAAGATTTCTTCTCTATCCACTCTTTTTTTCACCTCTGGATGTTCTCGTATCTTGACAATAATCATACCACATTTTCATGAGCTGCACTACCTGTTCAGTTTCTCAAATTCTTTTGCAATTCTCTATTTCACCTGAATTTATCTATTAGAGGGTAGAACAGCAAGGACAGGAAGTGAGGATACACTTCCGGGAAATCCTAATTTAGGGAACCCTGCCCTAAATTGAAAAACGCTGAAAGCAACGATACTACTGCCCCCTCAGAAAGGAGAAACGCTAATGGCTGAAAGAAAGAGAAACAAAGAAATCCATTTCTATGTCACAGAAGAAGAACGGAAGCTTATCCGCAGAAAGATGATAGAATCAAAGACAAAAAATATGGGAGCTTATCTTCGTAAAATGGCAATCGACGGTTACATCGTCAACACAGATACCACTCCACTGAAGAAACAGTATGAAGAAATGCACAAGATTGGTGTAAATATCAACCAGATTGCAAAAAAGGTAAATACCACCGGAGATCTATATTCGGAAGAAATGCAAGAATTGAAAGAGATGGTGAAAGAATTATGGCGTATCTTAAAATCTTCCCCATTAAAGTAACAGACAAGAAAGCTCTGGACTATATTACAAATCCAGATAAGACAGATGAAAAACTGTTAGTTTCCAGTTTTGGCTGTTCCCCGGAAACTGCAGATCTTGAATTTTCTATGACAAGAGAAATGGCAAAAAAGAATGGAATGGACAAGGGTGATAACCTGGCATTTCATCTGATCCAGTCATTTAAGCCTGGAGAAGTTGATGCCGAAAATGCCCATCGCTTAGGGCAGCAATTTGCTGACGAAGTACTGAAAGGAAAATATGAATATGTGATCAGTACCCATGTTGACAAAAATCATATCCATAACCACATCATCTTCAACGCTGCAAGCTTTGTTGATCATCACAAGTATGTTTCCAATAAGCGGAGCTACCATAAAATCTGCCGGATCAGTAATCGCATTTGCCATGAAAACGGACTTGCCACCAGTATGCCAACCGGAGAAAAAGGTAAAAGCTATAAAGAGAATATGGAATATCATCGTGGCACCAGTTGGAAAGCCAAGCTACGTGTTGCAGTTGATAAGGCAATCTGGACTTCCATCAACTATGAGGAATTTCTACAGAAAATGCAGTTAGCCGGATATGAAATCCGCCAAGGAAAGCACCTGTCATTCCGTGCACCGGAACAGCAGAACTTCACTTATATGAAATCTCTCGGAAGCTATTATTACGAAGAAAATGTTCGCATCCGTCTGGCTAAAAATCGTAGCAAAGTAAAAACTCCAAGACATCTGTCCAGAGAAGCTCGCTTGTATATCAATATCTCCACTTATGTCACAACTGGAAATCGAGAGGGATTTGAACGATGGGCAAAGCTCAATAATCTAAAAGAGGCAGCCCGCACCTTCAACTATCTTTCCGAAAATAACCTGCTGAATTATGAAGATTTCCAGCAGCATGTTTCTGACATTGAAGTTTCTGTTAAAGCGGCTGATCAGAGAATAACACAAGTCAACAATAATCTGAGCAGACAGAAAGTCATTCAGAAACACTGTGATTCTTACCGGCTCTGCCGTAAAGTGATTGAAGATTGCAAATCTGCAAAAAATCCAAAAGCATACCGCAGTAAGCATCAGGCAGAATACCAACTCCACGATTCACTAAAAAAAGAGCTTCAGGATCTCGGTGTCACCAAAATCCCAAGCTCTAATAAAATCCAGAAGCGAATTGAAAATCTTGAATGTGAACAGACTGCTACTGTCCGGGAAAAACAGGAATTACAGAAAAAGCAGAATACACTGGAGATCATTCAGCAGAATTTCACTGCACTCCTCGATGCTCCAGAGATCAGTTCTGACTTACTTCCGGCAAAACGGGAACCTGTTTCAGTCACAAGAGATAAATAAAAATTGCACTGACAACTCAATTATTCTCTTCCAAATCTTCCCAAGGTTTCAGACCCATTTCCTCCCAGGTGACACCATACGGTGCACCTCCGGAGGTATAACCAGCAATAAAGAAAAATCTGTCATCTTGCAAGATTTCTTTTTTAGCCAGATTATCTCTTGTTTCTTTTTTCCGTCTTGCTCGCCTCTGCTGCTTCTTTTGTTTCGCAACAGCTGCTTTTTCTTCCGGCGTTTTCTTATGTTTTTTTGCCATAAGTGTTTCCAGTGTAATCCCACTCTGAATGTCTCTCAGGATACGTTCTTCATAACTCTTTTCACGCTTTTCCATAATTTTATAAAATTCTTCATATTCCGTTTTAGGAGCAAGCGATTGAACTGCTGTAAACAACCTTTTGCATATATCATTCACTTCAGCATCAACCGGCATTCGCTGATTCTCAAGATAAAACTTCAAGTACATTTTGTATGTTTTATCTGCTATTGCACTCTTCTGTTTTTGTTTTAAGTCTTTATAGCTTCTGTTGTTCCTCTGCATCTATAATTCCTCATCTGACATCTTTCTCACGTGCCATCAAAAGCATTTTTTCAAAAGATTGAGCGAATCTTTCATCATCTTCCTCCGTCCGCTTCTTCGGTCCCTTGATATGACATTTACGGGAACTTCTTCTGGCTTTTTTATTCAGGTGACGTTCCATTAGCATCTGATCAATATTATCATTCGTGTACCATTTACCTGATTGATGAATAGCATAAGCACCTTTTCCCAATGCCATTGCAGCTACACCGTAGTCCTGTGATACGACAATATCTCCTTTATGGCAGATACTGATCAGTTTATAATCTACTGCATCTGCTCCTGCACCGACAACAACAACTTCGCTATAAGCTGATGACAGAACATGATTCGTATCACACAACAACGTTACCGGAACACTATTTTCTTTTGCGATTTTTTCAATGATTGCAACTACAGGGCAGGCATCTGCATCAACAAATATTTGCATCTTTGCCGGACGAAAAACACAAAACGAAAAAACGCTCCATGCAGATTTGATCCTTGCAGGTATCACACAACTTATTACCGTTGTTCTTGCAGACAAAATTCATCATCATGAATATATTCGCAGTTTGAAACCACTCATTGCTTAGGCTTACCAGCTTAATTAAATCAGAGGTTTATTTAAGTGCGCCCCAAAGTATAAATTAGTCACTCCCCATGTTTAAGTTATATCCCAAATGTAAAGCTCTTTCTTTTTGTGTTCTAAACACAAATAAATCTAACGAGTTTCGCAATTACCTAAATAATACTGCATCCTGCCCGAAGATTTCCCTGTTCATCTAAAATCTCTTTCTTCGTGCGTCTGTGCTTGCCCTGCTCATCATAAAACATATTTCTGGTAGCAATTTTCACTTCTGGATGTTCCAGCATTTTCCGTTCGCTGAATACGAGATGAATATGGTAATTGGTCATTTTCTTGTTATGGTGAAGTGCCGCACTGCATTCCACATCGTACCTTTTATGAAAGCTGTCCGTGAAAAGCCTTACCACATCATCTGCCTTGTACTCAACAAAACTTTCCGGAAGTGCAATGATAAACTCCCGTCCTTCAATACACTTCCCAGCTGTTCCGCTTGTATTCAGTGTTATCGTATGGATTATGGCATGGACCAAAAAAGCACTCGATAAAAAGGAGGGGATCCTGATGTTGATCCTCTATGCCATTTATGTTGTATATATCTGTATACGATAAATATGAAAATTGATTCACTGATGTGATAAAATTCTACCTTTATATTGGAAACAGGAAACAGAAAAATCACTTGCCGGCAGATAAATTTCTGCCGGCAAGCGATTTTTATTTTTTCAATTAAAATCCTGTCAATCTGAAAAACATCAATTCATTTGCTGATCCATCGTCTCGTTCCTGTGTCAGCATAATTAACAGAGAGCCGTCATCTAAAAGCTGCATATCTTCCAGCCATGGATAACTGACACCAAATATGTCCTCTGTAGAAATTGCACCTACGTGCGTTCCATCTTTTGCCCAAAATTGTATTTCGCGCATATTTCCATCTGCAGCCACAAAACCATTTTCTGTTTCCGCCATGCCTGTAATGGAACCGAGCTTGTCCGGAGAACTGATATCTTCTCCACCTAATTTCAAAAGCTGATTACCATCATAATCATAAACAACAATTTTTGTGCCTTCATCTTCCGCAGCCATGGATCCGGCAACCATAATATGACTATTCGTGATCTGTACGTCATCTATCATGGAAAACAGTCCCTTGCGTTCTTCATCGTTATTTAATCCGGTCAGTATCCACGGTTCTGCCGTCAGGTTACCGCCTTGATTCGCAATCTTCTGAGTATCACTGTTCACCCAGAAACTGATTCCCCATTCTCCGGATGGATGCATATTCAGATCTCCGTCTACTGTTGTCTGAAGTGCTTTTTTCCCATCTTTTACGCCAATTACATCTCCGATTCCCGGTGAAAGATATAACATTCCACTGCTGTCCCCAGACAAATATTCAAAATCATCGTCTAATTCCATCGAAGAAACGAATTCGAGTCCACTTTCTGAATATTCATAAGTATCCAGTTTGTTCTCCAGCAAATGGAACACTTGATTGCCCTGTTTTACAAACTGATGATCCATAATCTGCATAACTCCCTGTGCTTCTTTAAATGGGATATATTCCGGAACGATTGTATAAGAACCTACCATCTGCTCTGCCAATACAGGTTCAACAGGCTCTCCCTCCCATGGCCATGGTGCGTCTTTATTTCCTTCATCCTCTAATTTCAGCACAATTCCTTCCAGCAATTCTTTGTCAGAATCATCTATTTCCTGTCCTTTTACTCTGATATCATAGGATGTGCCAGACTGTTCATAACGATACATATACGTTTTTTCTATGGAATTACTTTCCGGCATTGCTGTATATTCTGCATTTCCTATTGTTACAGTGTCCATTTTCCCTTCAGCATATGCCTCTAAATCCACTCCAAAGGCAATTAAACTCTTTCGATATGTATATGAATCCTCCTTGGTCGCTTCTATAGAAATGACATTCTCGGATCCATCTGCTGTATCTCCATCAAAAAATCTAACGTAAGAATATTCTTCATCTTTCTTCATATTCTCTTTATCGTAGTTCCATGCCTTCGGATAATACACTGTAAATAAACTTAATTTAAGACTTTCTCTGTCTTTAAATTCTGTTTCTTCCTGCTCTGCTTTTTCCGATTTTTTCTTCTCCGGATTCTTTTTTTGTCCACATGCCGCTATCATCATCATGCATATCATGATACACAGCACACACCACAGTTTCTTTTTCATGGCGTCTTCCCTCCTTTCATGATTTCCACATCCTTTTCAGTTATTCACTGTCACTTTTTACACAGTGGAATGTGTAGTAGTCATCATCATCACTGTAGTCTACTTTCAAAGTACCATCGTCATTTATCATCACTGTAAGAGATGGATTTTCTGATTCAATCGAACAATATCCCAGTGCAACTGACCATGGGAAAGTCCCAATCTCCTCCCCTTTATAAATAACTGTTACATTACGGTCACTTTTGAAATCAAGACGCAGTGCATCATTGATGTTGTCTACTCCTTCCATAGAAGTCTGAGGTCCGTCTCCTAAAAGTTCTTCCACACTTTCTGCAGCCCACTCACCTATGACTGCATTTTCCTCCTCTGTCAGATAGAGTGCCGGATCCATTGCATCCGTTCCATCCTTTGCAAAAATCACCTTTACTCCCATCTCGAGCATATTATCAAAAGAAATAATATCTTTTCCGATGATTCCCACCATTTCTTCTCCTTCGATGCTCAAGATAAACTGATCATCTTCGACAGACCATTTTCCATTCCCTGTAGTGTCTTCAGCTGAAAAGGAAACTTTTCCGCCATTTTTCACTTCAAATTCAAAATCTCCTCCGAAAACTTCATCTATACTGACGGACATTCCCATCATCTGAGCGGACACCGCTACCCATTTCCCTTCATACGGGTTCTTTTCTCCTGTTTCTCCGGAGCCTCCACAACCAGTCAATACTATCATACTGATGATAAGCACTAGTCCAAATAACAAATTCAACTTTTTTCTCATAATCTTCTCTCCTTTCAATTACTTATTATCTAGGCGTTTGCGAAACGCCACAAGCCGCATAAATACGGCATTTTTTGTTACTAAAAATGAAATACCCCCTCACTGGATATGGTATAATAGAGTTGTCCAGAAACTATATACCCACACCCAAGAATAGAAAGCGGGTTTCCCAGAGCAAAATATATCATAGCAAACAAAAACAGATACTAGAAATCATACCAAAAGCATCTGTCACCCCCTTCCTAGAATTTCGTACCTCCACCACCATGCGTTCTACCAGAAGATGATGTGTGGGTGCTGCTGCCTGAAGAACTCTTTTCTTTTGCCGTCTTGGTTACTGTATGGTACAAGAACAAATCTCTGCTTTCTGTGATATTCATACTTCCATCTTTCACATAATTTCCTGCCGCAGCCTGGAACCGAACGGTCTTCAGCTGTGCCTTCATTCTTCCGACGATAACGAATGCCAGAATCACACCAACACCGATGGAAATAAAGATCCAATAGAATGGTAAGGCGTCTTTTGGAAGTGTGCGTGCTGTATAGGGGCTTCCATTTCGTGCCTGTGTAATAAAATCATCACACAGCTCAGCAAATGTCATACATGCGGAAAAATAATCCTGCGATTTCAGATCATCCATCATCTGTTTCGGAATATACTTAATCCCCGCATCGGTAAAAGCAGTGATACCATAACCACAGGTTGATATGTAACAGTCATTATCTTCTGTACTGATCAATAAGAGCACACCATCTTTATCTGCTCCATATCCATATTCACAGTAGTCGTACATATCATCTGCAAATTCCTCAACCGTTAATCCTTCGAGTGTATCTGTCGTCATAACGATTACGTCCATCTTCTGTCGGATACTGATTTCATCCAGCACATCAAGCAATTTGCTTTCCTCACTGTCAGTCATAAGATCGGCCAGATCATTCACCCGGTAATATTCATCCGCAAAGCCTTCGGAATCCTCTGCATATGCCGGAATTGTCATACCAAGACAAAGGATGAGGATAAGTAAAAACGATATCATTTTCTTTTTCATTCCATCACCCCCCCCTAAAATAGTCCAATAAAGTGCAGAAGCGTCGCCGCACCATAGGTTACTGCTGTGAATGCTACTGCCAGAATCGCTGTCCAGCGAGTTGCTGCCGCCTTATCAACAGGCAAATCTCCGACGAATTTTCCGGTCTGTCCATTCATTGCAAATGTGTATTTGTTTCCATTCCATGTCGTGTTCAAAAGCCATACCGGATATAATGCATATTTCGCTTTACCGTTGTTAAACTGTACACTGCTGTTTTCCGCTGTAACCGTATTATATCCCTGAACAGTCGCAGCAAATGCTTCCTCAGTTGATTGTTTCACACGTGCATTTGCACGCTCGATACTTTCTTCTGCAGTCACATCATATTTATCTGCCAGATATCCGGCAAGGTATGCAGTCTGGAAATCTACCGCTTCTGCACAGTGATATGGTTCAATGGATTCCATCAGATCATCCGCCATTTTAGATGAACCATCTACCGGAACATTTTCAAATCCAACGCTACCGCCTCTGTGTACCATAAAGTAACTGGTTTCCGTATAATCGTAATCACTGTCACTCCATACACGTAATTTCGTAGCCCGGTAACGTACATTTGCATCCACATCGGTATCAAAGAGCCAGAACGGAACATAGATTCCCTTGATTTCATCAATATGGTTCTGATCCTTGAAGATCTTCGGCAAAAGACGTTTTCCGGTCAAATGCTTCATCAGCCCTTCTTTTGCCGCTTTTTTATCCAGCTTGAATGGTATTACCAAATCCGGCCTTAATGCTCCAGAGAACTGTCCCATCATAACAATCGGGTTGTCACAGAACGGACAAGAGGTCGCTGCCATATTGGCATCTCCCACAATTTCACCGCCACAGGACTTACATACGTAGGTACGTAATCCTTCGGTTTCGCCTTCCTGCCATTCTCCACCGGCATTGGTTTCCCATTCCATACTATCTGCCTGTTCTTCCTGCAGCTCATCGTCATAACCCTTTAATGCATCCATTTCGAACTCCGTATCACAGTATGGACACTTCATCTTCTGAATCGTACTGTCGAAGGCTATCGCACCGCCACAGCAAGGACATTTATATTCTTGCAAGTTTGCCATAAAAACCCTCCTTCCTTAATCTTAATGAGCCTGTCGGTCAAATTCTGCAAGCGCTTCATCCGCTCTCCGAATCCATTCTGTACGATCTCCGTAGATTGCAGCATCCAGAGAGTTCATTGCCTGCTCTGCCTTTTCTGCCATATCTGCATCTCCTCTTACCGCAGCATTGAATCCGACTGAAATATCCTTCACAGCATCCATCTGTTTCTTCCAGTTATTCATTGCATTACCCAATGTTTTCTGGATTCCAAACAGACTGTCAAAATACTTTTTCAGTTTTTCAAAATCCAAGACATTATTCATCGGAACAAATACCTCATAAAGTCCCGGAGTGTTGATAAATGCAAGATGCGCTACTTCTTTTTTCTCTGTCTTATCACCATTTCTTACTTCTTCTTTTTCGAATTCATAAGCTCGCAAATCGGCGATACGGTATACACAGGCACGTGTGCTCTTTCCAAATAGGAAGAATTTATAATCCACCTGGGTAAATGCCACCAGACCAATATCCTCTGCTACGTAAAGATGACCACCGAATCGTTTCAGTTTCTGCGCTTTATTCTTTGTTTTCAGACGAGGTACAAAGAAATATTCCCAAAGTTTTGTTCCTCGGTCCACCTGCTCCAAATGTGACTGAACACTTGGAAGATTGGCATGCACATAGTCAAATGCTTTCATACCCTTACTTCTACAATTCTTTCGGCAAATGCAATTACCATCCGCCAGTTTCTGAGTTTGTACTAAATTAATTTCTGCTCCACAGATTGCACATTTATTAGCCATAATTCCTTCTCCCTTCCTACTATGTTACCGGATTCCCGGCAAATTCATTTTCTTCTGATTATGATGTTTTCATTGCTTTCATTACCCATTTTGCATTGTTTGCCCGGAAGCTATAACCACAGAACGAACAGCAGTTATGTTCATCCGGTATGAAATTGGCACCACAGGATGGACAATCCTTTTCCTTAAAAAATACACCGTCCGTTTTCCTTCTTTCCGGATATCTTGCCCTTTGCAAAACGAGGGTTTTCTTTATTTTCTTCGTATATGGTTTTCCTCTTTCAGGAAGGTAGGTCTCCGTTCCATATACCTTCACTGTTATTTCCGTTGTCTGGTCCGTATGAACCACTTTTTCCAATACAATAGAACCGACTCCATAATCCATCAGCGCTTCATCACTTACTTCTTTATAAAGTGCTTCATTGATACACGATCTCAGATAATTTTCCGAATATCTGACGATTTTCTCCGACAGTTTTTCCTGTTTTTCTTCCCTTGTTCGAAAGAATCTCGCAATTCCCAGAAGTATAAGCAGTGTAACAATTACACCTACGGTAAGAGAAACATCTGCATCTTTGATCAGATAAAGACATAGGGTCAGACATAAGAACATGACACCTGAGTAAGCAAGCAATAACAGTCCGTATTGCATATTTGCACCCATCTTCTCATAGATTTCAAATACTTCTGTCTGCCAGTCATAGAATTCACTTTGTATCACACCGCCACAATATGGACAGATGACCTGCTGACTGCTCAGCTCCACCTCAGCTCCACAGGATGGACAGGTGATCTTCCCTTTATCGGAATAAAATTCCTTGTTCCTGCCCTGACGATCCGAATGACGAATGTGCCTTGACTGAAGAATCCGAAGGTAACTGTTTTTCCGATAGATCTGATGTACTATTTCATCATCTTGAGGAGAAATCAGACGTTCCAGAGAACTACACTGCAAGATAGACTCCCTCCACTCCCGTCCGTCATCATTCCATCTTTTGAAATTATTTTTCGGAAGCGGTACAACGTCCGTCACTTGGATATCCCGGCAAAGCTTGCGTTTTCCCAGCAGATCCACCTGATGAACCATCTTTCTGCGGAATGTAAGATCCATTCTCTTTGGAAGATAACTCTTATCTGCTTTTCCAAGTGGAAGTAACACATTTTCAAAGGAATCCTTGATATCCTTCTGAAGCCTTGCCCCTTGCAGCGGAGTTTCGCGCTTTGCAAGCATTCTTTTCATTTTTGCTTTTTTCAAATTCTCCGGCATAAACTGTGCAAAGTCTATGTCAATGATTTTTTCAGCAATGGCAAACGCACAGATTATGGTAGTTGCAAACGCAAGCAGCATCGCCTCTGATAAGCCCATATCCATCCCTCCTCATCTGTCAGACTATCTGGTCTCCCCATGTTCCTCTTGTGCCTTCTCCTTATTCTTACTGAATATTTCGTGGATCAGGAAGATGGAAATAAGAATGCCTACTTTGTTTCTTCCTCGGAATCCTCTAATGTCGCCTTAAAGGAACTCAGGAAATGCATATAGTCCTCGCTGTCAACAAATTCCTTCACATCTAAGTCTTCACACTGAAGACCTTTTCTAAAATTCACCTTCACTGCATAAACCATATTTTTATCAGATGGTTCAGTAAGCACTAATCGTATCTCACACTCATGAATCTCATCTGCTTTTCCCCAGTCTCTAAATACCTTAGATCCTTTGTAATCGCCAATCGTAATATGTTCAAAATCACTGAAACCTTCTCCGTAGTAATCAGCCTCACGCACTACAGTAGAACTTTTCGAATTCTCGTGGAAATATACAATTTCGATTAACGTATCGTTCTCTTGATTTTCAAGTTCTAACGTGTTTGTATCTGACGTTTTTTCCTGATAGCCTAACTCCTTGGCAATCTCAAAACTGATCGTTGCGTCATCTTTCTCATGTGTATAAGTATCTACCTCTTTTTTATATCCGTTACCTTTTGCATTTCCCTCTTTCGAGCCACATGCACAAAGTCCAACAAGTATAACCGCTATCAGAAATACCGATAAACTTCTATATGTTTTCATCATGTTCCTTTCTCCCATTCCATGCTTACAGTCTTCTACCTTCTTTTTCTTCTCGGCGATACTTAATAAGATCTTTACTTATTACGACGAAACCAATGATACCTAGCGGAATCATTACTGCAAATCCAAAGAAATAAATCGGAGTTGGTCCTGGTTCCAGTTTATATGTTCCCTTTGAATTCCTGTAAACCGTAATCTGTACGGTATCTCCTCTCCTCATTTCTTTATAGTAAATCTTAGAATCATCATATGTCGTTCCATCGATTTCATAAGTAAATCTTACCTTATATTCTTCTTTTCGCTCTCCATTATTATCTTTTTCTTTCGATTGTTCACAACTATAAACAGTTGCATGAAGTGTTCGAACATCCGTAGAATTCTTATACTCCAAGCTTTCGTGCTTTGTATAGATCATACCGCCAATTCCTGCGATAATAATGATAATACTCAAAATCAAAGCACCGATTGTTTCTTTATGCTGCTTTTCTTCAGATGGAAGTCTATACATAAGAATTCCTCCTCTCCTATGCTACTTTCTGTCGTTTTCGTCAAAGATGTCGCCACATTCTGGGCAGAATTTTGGTGGGTGTGCTGGATCTTCCGGTTCCCATCCACACTTATCGCAACGATAAAGAGGTACTCCCTCTGGTTTCTTTGCTCCACAATTCTGACAAAGCTTACCTTTATTTACCGTTCCACAAGAACAGGTCCATCCATCATCCGCAACCGGTTTTGGAGAGCCACATTCCGGACAGAACTTACCAGTCGCTGTAGCACCACACTTACATTTCCATGCACCTGGTGCCGGCTCCGGTTTCTTTGCTCCACATTCCGGGCAGAATTTTCCGGTTGCCGTAGCACCGCAGGTGCATTTCCAGCTGTTTTGCGATGGAACCGGTGTCGGCTCCGGAGCAGGCTGCTGGGTCGGCTGCATTTGCTGAGACTGCATCTGCTGCTGTCCCATGTTGTAAAGATTCTGTGCAGCACCGAAACCGCCCTGACCGCCCATTCCGACCATGCCCATGCCCATGAAGCCCGTCATGGCACCTGCCTGATTACCAGCTGCAGTCTTCATAGCATCGGCCGTTGCATTGGTCATAGTACCAGCCATCATAAACGGGTTGGAGCCGACATTTGCAGCATCCTCCAGCTCGTTGATTTTCTTCATATCCTCGGCTGTCAGCGTAATCGGGTTGAGTGCGATTTTACCAACGGAAATTCCTCTGTTATCAATCCACTCCTGTTTCAGTGCGTCATTCATTGCTGCTTTCAGCTCGTTTGCTTTCGCCGGTATCTGTGCAGGGCGAAGCTCCTGCTCGGCAAGAGCGCCGAGAGCGGGCTGTAATGCATCGATAAATTCCGATTTAAGCTGCTCGTCGATCTGATCTCTTGTAAACTCGGTTTCCACATTGCCGCAAAGCCGCGTGTAGAACAGCAGAGGATCGGAGATCACATAGGTGTATACGCCGTTGCATCGAACCTGTACAGTCCGGCTGATACCGATGCGCTTATTCACAACCTCAAAAATGATAGGATTGGGCGTACCGAATTTGTTGCCGATAATTTCCTTAGTATTAAAGTAGTACACCCGCTGATCCTTACCAGTATCGCCACCGTAGGTGAAACGCTTGCCGATCATCTTGAATGTATCCTTGATACTGTCTCCGAGACTTCCGGCGAAAATAGACGGCTCGGTGGAGCTGTCGTATGTAAATTCGCCGGGTTCGGCGCAGACCTCAACGATCTTGCCCTGCTCGACAATAATCATACACTGACCGTCCGCGACGGCGATGCCCGATCCGTTTGAAATGATATTATCATTTCCCTTAGTGTTTGAAGATCTGCCACTGACGCGCTTTTCACCCTTACGCATCAGCACATCGTTTGGAAGCGCATCACAGTAGAAAAATTCCTTCCACTGATCCGCCAGCGTTCCGCCAAGTGCTCCCATTCCTGCTTTAATAAGTCCCATAAGATTACCTCCTGTAATAGTTTGTTTTGCATTAAGATAACAAAGGTTTTTACGTTATCCTCTATACTCCTTAAATAATAAATTAGAAAGCTATCCGACAATACTGCCCTTTTCATTCAACCGTTCTGCGCACTGCTTGCACATATCCAGATCCTCGCAGACCATAAAGCAATCGTCACAAACCCATCTATGACAAATCGGACATCTGCTGAATAATTTTTCTCCAGCCTTCAAAGCCTTCAGATGCGCCTCTTTTTTCTCTCGTTGATAGAGGGCTGCATAGACCACTTTCTTTCCCTCTGTGACAGGATGGATACGGGCTTTTGAAAAAGCAATAGCCTTGCTTTTCCAGACCTTTCCGCATTCCTCGCAGACGATGGAAAACTCAAATTTATCCTCTGTCGAGCAATCTGTCAGTATATCCTGTAAAACCCTCTGCACCGTTTGACCAACCCCTTTCCAAGATTCTAAAATTTCCGAGAAACAACGCATGCATCGCTTGTAACACCATCATATTGGTTAGGAAATCAAAAATCTATGGTACCAGGTCTACTTTTTGGCCTCGAAAGAAAAAAGTAAACCGAGTCTACCATCGAAAAGGCTATGGTAGACTCGGTACACCATGCAAAAAGCACAAAAACCATACATGATTTTTGTGCTTTTTGCTTCATTTATTCACTTGGTTGTCCCTATTTCTGAAACGTCTGCTTTCTCATCCAGCTGAAGCTTCTCAATGCAGTCACATCTCCGAAAGAGATCCAGATACATCATCAGTTCTTCATTGGATGAAATCTCCAGCTTTCTGTAAATATTGCCATTGTGCTTTTTTACGGTACTCATGCTGACACATGCTTCCGTTGGTATCTGCGCCACCTCATAACCGTTCATGTAGTATCGGAAGATATTGTATTCCGCATTGGTCAGCGTTTTTACATTCCGAGCAAAGTGTTCAAAGAGTTCTGCCATATTCGGCGGAAGTTCGTCCGCCTCCGGCGGTTTCCCCCTTTCTGACAGCCATCTGCAAAGCTCTTCCAACTCTGCAAATCTGTATTTGCCATCGCCTGTCTGCTGACCATCCCGAATATCCTGAAAGCCCTGAAGGATCGGTCGGACAAATTTTTTCGACAACAGCCATGCAAGTGCGATCATAATGAGTACAAATCCCAGTATGACACCCATAATACCCACCTTATTCCTCAAAATATACTGGTCACAGCTTTCCCGCGGTATCAGCACCGCAACTGCCCACTCCTGTCCACCGCTTCCTGGTATCTCTAAAGGCATCTGGATTCCATAATAATCACATTTTGAGGAGCGATACGTGCTGTAATAAACATTCTTTTCTATGATGGACAGACTTTCCGCAGTATCAAGCCATGTGCCCTCCGTATTCCCCGCCATGCCCTGATCCAGTCTCAGATTCCCGTTTTCCACTGGCGCGATAACTGTAACCATAGAACCATAGGAACTTGCTGTAGCCGGATATTCCAGGCTGAAATGAACATCATTTAGTTCAATCCCACATGCCCCCAAAAATTCTCCTGAGTCTGCATACATCGGAACAAGAAGCAAGATTACATCCTCCCAGGTATTTTTCAGATTCATACGACTGATCCAGTAATAACCAGATTCCGACTGCCCTAATCCAGTTTCAAGCTCCTGATACCCCAAAAGCCCCTCTGTATTTAATTCCATATTCCATCGGTTATGCAATTCCAATCCATTTTCCCTTGCAATTTCCGTATTCCCGCGGAACAAAATAGTTTCCGGACTTAAAATCACGTTGCTGCTCACGTTGATCAGCCGCAGGTAAACTCCGCTTCGGGACTTATCAGCTTCCGAAATCTGTGTATTTACAGTCGCATTTACCAAAGCAAATACACCGCTGCTTCGTCCCAGTCTAATAGTTGTATTGAGTTCCGAATACATCATTTTCTGCACTTCCAAAAGTGCTTCTGGCTGATTATTCAGGTCGGAGACCGAAATTCCTTTTTCATCCAGAAAGTTCTTTATATCCTGCTCCAGTTCTCTGGAAAGCTGCAGGCTATATCCAGTGTAAGTCTCCATTTCCTCCGAAACTTTGTTATACGTGGTATGTAATTGGTTCTCCATTACCTGCGCAATCTGCGATTCTGCCTTCAACGGCCCGCCGATGGCTGTCAAAAGTAGCAATAAAATACCCAATGCTGCCATGATTAGACAAAGCAGATACATCATCAGCTTCCTGTGCAGCGTAACCTTTCGGTCTAAAGCCAAATGCAGGATCTTTCCAAACTCTTTCAGCATATTATTTGCCATGATACTCACTCTCTTATCTATTTGGGAAGTGACGTCTTCACATTCTCCAGCGCCTCTTCCCCCAATTTTTCCACATTTTCTTCTCCATCCTGCCAACTGCTACAAGCCGCGCGAAGCTTGCTGCGGACATTCTTTTCAAAGGTCTGCTCCAGCTCCAGATAACCGTCAATCTGGGGTGCCGTATAGAATTCATAAGAAGACTGTGTTTCCAAAAATGCTTCATAAAGACTCCTGTACTTCGGGTCCTCCAAATTATCTATAAAATCCGGCAGTACGTCAAAGGCAGCATCTGTCACCGGCATATACCCCACGCTGGTCACAAAACGCACGTTGGTTTCCGGTTCAGTCAGCCATTTCAAGAAAACAGCGGCTGCCTGTTCCCGCTCCGACGTAGATTTTACCGTACAGAAACCTGCACCACGCTGCATAACCAGCTGTTCTCCATTCTCAAAGCATGGCACGGGCTTTGCGATAACTTCTATCGGTTCGGATTGATTGTCCGGATAGGTTACAATATCCTCATAGTAGAGAACACTTGCTGACGAAGCTACACTGACAATCGTCTCTCCGGTCCGAAGCGGCTCCGTTGCATAGCCTTCCTGCAGCCACACACCGCCCTGCACAGCAGCGTCTGCATAAGGCTCCCAGACTTTAGAAAATGCTTTACCATAGGCAATCTTATTTCCCTGAAAGAAATCCTCTCCCAAGGATTCCACACCTACCTGGAAATAATTGAAATGATAGTCATGGACAAAAAAGGCTTTTCCATCTCCCGGCATCTCCGGAGTCTGTGCATCTGTCCACTGATAATACTCTTTGGACAATTCAAATAACCCTTCCCAGGTATTAAGCTGCTCCAAAGTAGCACCGGTATCCGCTGCAAACCGATCAAACAGCGTCTTATCAACAAACATGATTTCTGTAGATTTCGCCACAGGAAAAACAACCAGGCGGCCGTCAATCTCTCCCTCCTCCAGAAAGGCGGGAATATAAGCAGATAATTCCTCCTCGCTGAAGTAATCCCTGTAATCCACCAAAATCTCCGGATCCGGCATAGCCAAAACGGTTTTCGGATATGAGACAAACAAATCCGGAAGCCCTGTCGTTCCCGGTTCATTATTGGCTGCCCTGAGCACTGCATCATGGATGTTGTTGGTGTTGGACACGACAGTAACCTGAAGCTTAATTCCTTCCTCAGCACCGACCGTTTCATTGAATTCTTCAATCAGGTCATTTAACGGCGAATCTGTCTGCCCGCCGTAGACATGCCAGATGGTGAGCGTTACAGGCTCTTTCTTTCCACCATTTCCTTGGCAAGCCGTCAGCATCATGAGCCCTGCCAGCACAAGAATTCCTACTATATAAATCCAAGGTTTTCGTTTCCTCATCGTCTCTCCCTCCCCTTACAATGCATCGATAACCGCCGACAGATAGCTGGAAGAAATCGACCCATAGATAAAATTATCTATCAGACCATCTTTCTTTGCCTGTCGAACCCGGTCCGCCAGTTTTTTCTCGGTGTTCTCATCCACCACCAGCACAATTTTGCAATCCGGATTACGTTTTCTCAGTTCGTCACGAATCTTCATCCGTTCCTCCAGTCTCCACGGCGTATACGCGGTGACTTCCATAATCAGGACGTTAGCCAGAACGGTATCGCACAACGACAGGGTTTTGTCCGGGCCATCACTCATAACCGGATCAAAATCAGAATCAAACCTGCGCAACGCTTCGGCTACTGCATCTGCAAACAGGACATTCTGCATATCAATCACAACTCTACGCAATATCCTCACCTCCAAAATTCCTGATTCACGTCCGGCTTTGTCTTCGGGACGTGAAATGACGTAATTATCCCATATACTACTCCATTATACGGGAGTACCATTTTCTTTTCCCTACCCATAAGGGTAAATTTTCGCCCTTTACAAAAAGAAAAAGCCCGGTTTCAAACCTGAAACCGGGAATATTACAAAATTCTATTATAAAACGATGGGATTTTCTTCTGAGTCGTCCTGTTCATCAAAAAGCTTCGGAATAATATAGCGTTTGCCTGTTACGGCAATGGCAAGCTGTGTCTTATTGGCATAACCTGTTTTTTGAAGAATGTTACGGATATGATACTTTACATTATCCTTCGTATAATTTAGCTTTTCTGCAATCTCGCTGTATTCCAGTCCCTCACAAACCAAACGCAGAACCTTAATTTCTATTTCTGTAAAATCATCGCTGGTGGTAACACCCAGCTTTACAGTCGGCGTTTCACCAGGCCATATCTGTCTGCCCTGCATGGTGGCATCCATGACGGTGATCAGATCCTCCGGACTGATCTCTTTGTACCAAAAACTGTCCACCCCGGCTTCTCTGGCCCGCTTGATATAGCTCTCCTCCACCATGGAAGTAACAACAATCATTTTCAGCTTTGGAAACAGCCTGCGCAGCTGGGCAGCCGCATCGATACCGTCCTTTGTCCCATGGGTACAGACATCCATAAGCACCAGATCCACTTGACTTCTGCGGCAGACGGTTTCAGCCAGATCTGCTTTTGACAGACTACCCACAAGCTCATAGTCCCCGCCATTTTTCACTACATTCTCCATATATTCTCTGGCGATCCGCTGATCGTCGATTACAAGTACCTTTGTCATACCGGCACCTCCTGTTTCGTTTTCTGTCTGCTGACCGGTAGGGTCACCGTCAGCACAAATACAGGCCACGACTGAATCACCATCCTGCCGCCTGCTTTCCTAATCACTTTGTCGAGATCAACAAGGCCGCCTCGGGGTGTAATTTCCTCCTCAGGCTGCTTGCCGTCATTGGTCATGTGCAGGGTAACGGTATCCGGACTCTGCTCTACTGCCACATACAGCATTGTCGCATCGGCATGTCGGGCGGCATTGACACAGGCTTCCCGCATGACAGGCAAAAGTAAATTCAATGCTTTTTCTGTTTCCGGCAAATTACCTGTGATTTTTACCTGAATGCCGGATACTGCCGCGTCCCGGATAAACTCCGTCACATCATCCTGCGGATAGGCATTTTCCTCCTGCAAGACCTGAATGGCGCGGCGAAATTGCACAACAGCGGCAGCATTTTCCTCAGAAGTGGTATTCTGGCGTAGCATCTGCCGTATAGCGGCAACGCCCATGTTCATCTTATCATGCAACCGTGATTTCATGTTGAGGATTTCCTGCTCTCTGGTCGCTTCCTGCACATTCTCCGACAGAGTTTTCAGTTCCTGGTACATTTTTTTCAGTTCTCTTGACTGCCGTTTTAGTTCCTGCCGCTTTTCGTACAGTTCGGTCACATCACTGAACACCGCCTCCGTATAAACCTTGCCGTCAGCGGTTTTGACTTTCTCTGCGGAATACTGCCAGGCTCTCCCATCTGGAAAAAGAAACACATTTCCATCCCGTACAATACCGGTCGATTTATCACAACCATTCAGTGCTTCTTTCAGTTCGTCAAAACTTTGCAGATCACTCTGGGCGATTTTTCTGAAAAGATCATACATGGTCGTATTGCACAGTTTGACTGTACCTGAGAGATTAAAGTAACAGACGGCAGTAGGAAGCGTGTCCAGCGCTTCTTTTACTGCAATGCGCAACGCATATCTATTCTTGAGCTGTCCTGCAATTTTCCACATTTTCATTTTTCCTCACCGCCTTTCCGCAGCTTGAAGGTGAAGCGATAAGCTCCGTCTTCGCAGGAGAATGAATCTGCTATCGACGCAAAAGGGGAGAGATCGGTATCGCAGACAAATTCCATATTCAGAAAAATTCCTTCTTTGCTTTCCCTGACATTGATCCATACATATTGAAGGTCGCTGAGGCTGGTTTCCACTGCTGCTTCAAAGCTGCGGTAAACCTGAAGCATATCCTTCGTTGCCAAAATAATATCCGATGGCAGCGTATGGAGGCAATTCACGCCAAGCAATTCCAGATTGATAAAAGACTCATCAAAACACCTTGCCAGATCACGTATATCCGCTGTTTCCGTGCGCTCGCCGATAAGCAGCAGATTTCCATATCGTTTTATATAGGCGCCCACAACTGCTGCCCCGCCAAGAAGCCTGCTGCGTTTTCTATCATCTGTCTCCGTATCATACTGTGCCAGCATCCGATCAATCAAGTCAATCTGCCCGGCTGTTTCCCTGTGAAGCAGGTCACTTACCCGGTTCTTTTCCTGAAGCGCAAGAATCTTTTTTCTCGTTTTCAGATTTTCCTGCCGAATACGGTTGTGCTCCGCAAGATCACGACAGTTTTCTTCAATCTGCTCGATTGCTTCGGTCAGTTCAGCAACATTCTCCTGCCATAGCACATGGCCAAATCCAATGGGCTGACTTTTGACAATCATACTTTTATCTGCCGAAACAGTCTGTGTTTTGGTGCTTATCCTCTGTTCTTCTGTCAATGCTCTTGCATTGGCGCTGGCAAGACAGACAGCATTCTCCTGATTTGTGATCTGTGCACCGAGCCTGCTGACCATGAACAGCTCTTCATAACCAGTATTACTCTGGATCAATCCACACTCAATGCAGCATTCCAGTATAGCGACAATAAGCAAACAGAATACAACAGTCATATCTCCCGTCAGAAATTTCAGCCACGGAACACGGAAATAATAAAGAACACCATAGATCAACGCTACTACAGCAGGGGCGAAAGGCAGCATCAAAACAGTCCGGCTGTGTGGAATACGGCATTTGATCAGCATGACAACAAGAGCTGTTATAGTACAAGATACCACCCATCCGACTGCCAGAAAATAGCCTAAGGCATAACTATAATCATTTACCCATACAATCGCATCTTCCGGAAAAACGAATACGAACTGATGCAGGTCATTGGTCAGCACAAGCAGTAACAGTGCAGCGGTAGGTATGTAAAGAAGCCCCGTCCACTTCGACAAACGAAAGTTATCCGTTTTTCCCAACGACAAAGCAACGAACACCGCCAGAAGCGGAATAAGCAACATGGGCAGATAGTACAAATACCAGAGATATCGCATCAACCATATACATTCATCCAACGAATACCGAATTGTCCTGACTGTCATCCAAAATACCACCAACACAGAAATCGAAGTGAGATAGCGGCGCACCTGTGGCTGAATGATCCGCCTGTGCAGGGAAACGCCCCAAGCGATAAACAGTTCAATGTATATGGCAGAGCGAATCATACCGCAAAACCAGTCCAGTGGGGCGTCTGCCCAACGGGCAATCTGCCGCAGCACCATCGCTGTAAAAATAGCAAGGGCTACATATAGAATGGTGCTGTATTTTTTTGAATTTGATTTCGTCATTGTGTATTCCCTCGCTTTATTCTTCTTTCGGGGTATGGGATCGGTCGTTATTCCCTTTACGTGGATCCGTCGGTTTTTCGGCATCCTCTGGAATCGCCCATGAACGCCCAAAACGCTCAGCGCCGGGAATACGCCCCTGGGTGCAATACTGATTGACACGGCGTTCCGATACACCCCATTTGTATGAAATTTCCCGTATGGAGAGATATCCTTTCATACGCTTCCCCTTTCCAGTTGATATAGTATTACAGAATACATTGTATACGAATATCCGTAGTTTTTCAAGCATGGGGTGTAAATCATTTCCTAAATTTGAGCCAGGACAAACCACACTGATATTTTACCTCTATATCAATACATTTTCGCTATATAAAAAACATTCTGATAGCAAAAGAAACATTGTACCATTTTTAATTATTCCGACAATACTCAAAAAAGCCGGAAGCCACATTGTTATCCGTGACCTCCGACTCCATTCTATCTTATACTACACCGTCCTTACACTCAAATCAGCTCCTCTCTCCGGTTTATCTTTTCCCTGTTTTTCCTGGATGATTCTCTTATTGATTTCCAGACGTTCATGAATCGACGGTTTCTTCTCTTTTCCTGTCATTGTCTTTTTCTCTGTTATTGCCTTTCTTTCAGCTTTCCCCGCATCCTTAACTGCTGTATTTGCTTCAACGCCAGTTCTTGGCACAGCTTCTCTGCTCTCATTTTTCTCTGCTACCTGCTGTTCTCGTCTCTCCTTCACACCTTTTTCTTCCTGGCTGCAAAAGCTCTGTAAATACGGCAGCACATGATTCTGCATGTCCGTCAGATCTTCCATATACTTCTGATACTCTTCATTGCCTTTTCCTTGCTGATAACTGATCCAGCTTTCATCTGCCAATTTCATTTCATTCTGCATCTTTAATTGACTGATGATACCGCCGTTTCCGGTACCAATATCTATCCTACCTTGAAAATGATGCAGCATCTTGTCGCCCTTCTCAGCATAATATACTGTAAAAAACATCTGTGCTGTCGTTTTTGGTTCGTTGGTGTTTGGATCACGATCAGCATACCAGGCTTTGTCCTGTTCTACGGTTTTTGTATCCAGTTCAGACAATTTCTGACATCTTGGATTCATGAGATTACTTTCTTCACAATAGTTTACATACACCATTGGTTGCATATCTTTTGGAAGTTCCGGTTCATAGGCTTTCAGCCTTTCCATCAATACACCTGCACGAACAGACAGGTCGCATTCTTCGTCTACAATATCTTTCAAGTATGAAATATAATAATGAATATTGCCACTTTGTAAATCCAGCATTGCTTCCTGTACCGTATTTTCTCCCATCTCCACATTATCCCGATACTCATATAGGTCAAACGCTTCTGCAATCTCATCCAATGCCTCAGCCAGTTGTTCTGTGGTCATCTTCTCTGGATACATTGCTTCTCGCACATCCCTCATCGGAACGAACTTATAATCAGGTAATGCTTCATGAATTTTCTCAATTCCTTCCCTTACCAGTGCAAGCTCCCCATAAAACCGAACATCATCCATTAGATTTCCAAATACGGTATTTCCTTTTACGATTGCAAATTCAGCTTCATCATAGTAACTGTCTTCCGGATCACGATAAATAATTCCCATTGAGCATCCAAGATATGCAGTTTCTGGATTCTCTCTATATTTTTCATAGACTGCAACGATCTGATTAACATCGGTACTTTTTTCATAAGCCCCCATATCGTGAAACTCATCGCATTCTGTGGCGAAATATTCCAGATAAGGCTCTTTCTTCGGTGACATATTGTTGAATAGATTGTCAATCATGTTGTAATTTGCCTCTTCCAGTTCCTCTATCTTTGCTAGTGGTTTATATTCGCCTTGGCTTTTCTGAATCGCTGCCATTACAATCTCATCCATTTCTTCTACTTTTTCCATCAACTGATCATAAGCTCCACGGATGCGTTCTCCAGTCCAGCCTTCGTCTTCCAAAAGTTCCTCCGCCGCTTCTTCAATAGAAATTTCATCATTCTCATAAACGCCACCATCCATCAAGCGGAAATCTTCATCGTAAAAGGAATAATCATATCCTTCTTCTGTTCTCTGAATAGCAAAATACCGTTCTCCTACCTCATATGCCAGTTCACTAAGAACCTGTTCTTCCAGATTCAGGAAAGAATCCAGCTGTTCAAAACTGATACTGTCTACAAAATGGGCAGTTACTATTTCCCCGTCATTCAGAACTACGATATCACTAACAGACAGGGAATGCCCACGGAAGTCTTTCGGTCTGTCAATGTTGAACCTTTCAAAAATATCTTCCAGTGACATATTTCCCGATAATTCACCAACATAGACCAGCTTATAATCTTCTTTTTTTATCTGCATACCATAACTTTCAATAAAGCGCATATTCATAAATGCATAGTTGTCGCCCGATGAATCATCCCGGATCTGATAAATTCCAAATGTCCGTCTTGTTCCTAATAACAGGTTTGCTTCTTTCAATGACTGAATCTGTGGATACTTCTGCATTTCCCATTCCAGGTTACGGAAACGCTCCAGTTCTGTTATAGACATCTGATATTGCTCTGGTCCTCGTTCAATTTCCATGCGTTCTGTGACATACATCGGTGATGAAAAATTAGTGATCAGATAGATATCTGCTCCTGCATCGTATAATTTCAGTGCTTCATCCTGCTCAATGACACTCATAGGCTCCTGAAATGCTCCTAAATTTTCTTCTGCATAATCTAGGTTGTTATCCTTTATCCGTTCCCACATCTGAGCTTCCATTCCAAACAAACCGTCGTGTGCCTGTATCATTTCTTTACTCGCATATTCACCTTTACTGCCATCACTTCCCAGGCAATAAATCTTAGAACCCATTCTGTGATAATCAAGAGCTGCTTCTTTTCTAAGCGGTACCATATCTTCTGCTGTATATCCATAGTCACGTAATTCCAACTTACCTATGGTTGGATCCGGCAGTTCCTGAATATCCATTCTTGCATCATCCAGCAAATCCTCTACACCTACTTGATCTGCCCGGCTCACTGCATCTGCCAGATTTCTTACCAGAGTCCTAACTTCCTCTTCCTCGCCGATCAGATTCGCATATTCAAAAATCTGTTCTTTTACATCAGTTGGAAATTCTATACCTCTATGCTCTGCCTGAGCAATCTGTTTCTGCATATATTCCTGCATTTTCTGTGTTTCTCTACCTGTTATCCTATTTCTTGCCATATAAGTTCCTCCTGTATTCTGAAAGATGGCATAACCCACAGAACATTCTTTCTGCCAGATTATGCCATCTTCCTTGTTTTCTTATTCCAGACCGAAGTCCCGTTTTCTGTTTTCCTTGCCAGTTTCACTTTCCCGCTGACTCTTTTCTTTATAAATCTGCAGCTTTTCATGGATAGAACCACGTGCCGGTCTTTCTTCTTTCTCATCTGATTCAGACACCTCTGCTTCTGCATCTTCCCGTTCATCCATATTGAGCAATGCATTTAACTCTGACAGTCGCTCCAGTTTCTGGTTCAACTCCTCTTCTTTTGGAAATAGCTTTCCCACTTCTTCTTTCGCATTTGCCAGCTGTTCCCGTACGGTTCCCAGCTTCTGCTCAGCTTCTGCCAGTTTTTCCGGATAGCTTTCCAAAAGATTATTGATACGGGTGATATTTCCCAAAGTATCGGCACCCAACCGAACTTTAGATACCGATTCATGCTTCATGGACAGGATAAACTCTTTGCTCCAGCTGTCGAATTGGATTCTCATATTAAATCCCTGATAACTGCCAATGTCCATAGCCGCATCAACAGACTTAATGTCCTTGCAGACCGCCAGAAGTGCTGCTCCTGCCTCTTTCTTTTCTGTGAACACTTTGCCACTGATCTCCATAGTAAACTGCTCTGGATCTGTGATTTTATGCTCAGAATAATGAGCGATATCTGCCTTGTAGCTGTCTATGATCTCCGTCAGTTTTGCAATCTGTTGTGGAAAATTCTTTGCAATATCATCTTCCAGGCGGTACTGGTTATTCATGTGGTTGGCTTTTAAAAGTTTTAATTTTGCCACATCAACATCCAATGCCATCTTCTCTTTTACTGCCGGATTTCCGGTTGCCAGTGCCTTGACTTCCGCATAGGAAAGTGCCGCTTCGTCCACATCTTCACAACTTCTGACAGGTGCTTTGCTGGTCATAATCTGGGAAATGAACTTCTGCTTGTTCTCGATCAACTGGTCGAGTAGGTCAGCGGTATTACTACCGCTTTCCCCTCTAAGAACCGTGCGTGAGAGTTTCCCCTCACACGGCTCAAGCACTTATAAGCCCTGCGTTAGCAGAACCAGTTCATCAACATTTTTCGAGTAATGAAGTTCTCTGTGGCAATCAGCATGTAATAAGACATTCTTTTCTTTAAAATCTGCTCCCACTTCCGTATGGATTCGGAATCCCCGTTCCACTGTGATAGGTTCACCACAATGCGGACAAATGCCTTTCTGCATTTTGTACAGTGCATTTAATTTCTTCCTTCCATTGATTTCTCGAAGCATTCTCTTTGTGTCTCTGTCCTCAAAATATTCTGTGAAACGCTCATCAAATGGTGTCGCTTCTGATTTTGTTTTCAGCCACCTTACTATTTTAGTATCAGTAGCATATATCAGATGTAATTCAAATGAATCTGCCATATTTACACTGAATGTCCAGTTCCTTGTGCCGACCCTCCTGAAATATTTCTTTGCTATCCATTTGTGGCTTTTCTTCGGATGCCTACGTTTACACCATCTCCACAGACATCTCCATACATCGAAATCAAACCTGTCAAACGCCTGCGAGGAGACATTATACTTTTGGAAATTTACCCATCCTCTGATGACCGGATTTAACTTTCTTATCAAATCTTCCTGCTTCATAGATGGATTTTGCTTTATAATCCCCCGTATCTTATTCACAATGGCTTTATAGTTCTTTTTGGATGGTTTTGTAAGAAGCTTGTCTTTATACCACCGTATATTACATCCGAGAAAATCAAAACCATCTTCGACATGGGTAATCACTGTCTTTTCTTCTGACAGTTCCAATCCTCTCTCTGATAAAAATTCCCGGATAATCGGGAGAACACCTGCTTCCAAAAGCTCTCTACTTTCGCCTGTGACGATGAAATCGTCAGCATAACGTATAAAGTTCACTTTTGGAAAATATGCTTTTCCATCCCTTTTAGTTTTGTGGTATTTCTTCCTAATCTGGACTTCCAGACCATCCAACACCATGTTGCAGATAGTTGGTGAGATAGCCGAACCCTGTGGGCTGCCGAGGTCTGTTGGAAATAATCTTCCGGTCTCGACATACCCGCTTTTTAACCATTTTCGCAGAATATCTCTGTCCATTGGGATATGGTTCAGTATCCATTCGTGACTGATGTTATCAAAACAGCCCTTAATGTCTCCTTCCAGCACCCATTTAGGGGATTTTGCTTTATTCAGACAGGTAAAGCACTGTTCGATTGCATCCTGTACACATCTCTTTGCTCTAAATCCATAGGAGTTAGGGTCAGCAGTGATTTCCGCAATCGGTTCCAGTGCAAATTTGTACAATGTCTGCATCGCTCTATCCTTCATACATGGGATACTGAGCGGCCTCATTTTTCCGTTCTTTTTCGGGATATATACCCTCTTTAACGGTAATGGTTTATAGCCTCTGCGTTTTAAGCTGGGAATTGCTTCATATTTCAGTTTGGGAGTAGACCATAAGATTTTGTCTACACCTGCTGTCTTTTTGCCTTTATTACTCGTTACTCTTTTTACAGCTAAAGCACGTCCGTAGAAAGAGTGTGTAAGCAGCCATTGCAAAGACTTTACTTTGCCGGTTCTGCCCTGTTGATGAGCCTTTACGATACGCATTTGCAGTTTTTTAACGTATGCATTCGCTTTGTTCCAGTCGATGCTGTCCCATGCCTTAGCAACGTCAGAAGTCGCACACATTTTCATGTTCATTTGCCTTACTCCTTTCAAAAATTCTATAAACTCTCTCGTAATTAAGCACCATGCGGAATTCTGCTCCCCTTTCGGGTGGGGCAAATTTTGAACCCCTATCCGTCCTCATTACAAGGTCGGCATTCGCTTCCTCCGCAATCCTTTACCCGCATTCCCAACGGCTTCCCTTACGGTCCACTTGCCTTTGCAGGCGAGAATACGGGCTTGACACGTTCCACTTAATCAACAATCATTGATAGTTTAGGTTCCACCTCTACTCCGGCAGTCTTATGTCCGTGTATTCCTATCGTGGAGAGGAATATCCAACTGCACACCTTTTGGTTCAAGCCTGTCAGCTACTTTGGCTTGTTCAGCCTTAACGAAGCTTACGGTGATTCAGTTAATTAACCATGCTATCAGAAAGCCTGCACCCTAACCGCCTTGTAGCTGGCAGTTTTGCTTCTCCCTCACGGGATTTGCTCCAAATAGGGTTCCATTTATATCCGCTTCCGAACAATGCCATTACTGGCAAAGCCGGGGATATTGGCTTCATCCAACGGAATGGATGGTTTGGTCGGAATTACCGCCAAACAGTTAAATTAAGCGACTTCGTGTCGCACCCACATGTAGCTGTCAAATGTGGATTCAGTTACATACCGGAAGATATGAACCTTTTTATTATGGTTTCCCTGACGGATAATACGTCCTTCCCTCTGTTCCAAGTCAGATGGTTTCCAACCAATATCCAGATGATGCAGAGCAATCAGACGGTCCTGCACGTTGGTCCCGGCACCCATCTTTGCTGTAGAACCAATCAAAAAACGAACCTGTCCGGATTTCACTTTTCCAAACAGCTCCGTCTTTTTTGCTTCTGTATTTGCATCATGAATGAATGCAATCTCTTTTTCCGGCACTCCTTTTTCCATCAGCTTGCGTTTCAGGTCATCGTAGACATTAAAACTGCCATCGCCTTTCGGTGTACTCAAATCACAGAATATCAATTGTGCAGATTTCTGTGCTGCTGTGTCTTTCCAGATTTCATAGCTTTTCTCTGCACAGACTGATATTTTGCTTTCCGGATTGTCTGGCAATAATTCGTTCACCAAACGCTGATCCAATGCTAATTTTCTTCCATCATTGGTGATTTTCAGCATATTATCAACGGAGGCATCTACCCCGCCGTTTCTGACAACTTCTGCACGTTCTCCCAGATTTTCTACGATTTCTTTCTGCTGTTCCGTTGGCTTCAATACTACAGTTTCATATTCCGCCTCTGGCACAGGAAGCTTTAACTGATCGGAAGTCTTGATATCTGCAATCTCCTTGAACATATTCATCAGTTCCGGGATATTATAAAACCGTGCAAATCTTGACTTTGCACGATATCCTGTTCCTTCGGGTGCAAGCTCAATGCTCGTGACCACCTCGCCAAAGGTGGAGGCCCAGGAATCAAACAGTCCAAGTCCCATATTTTGTAATTTTCTGTTCTGCAGATACCGCTGCATGACATATAATTCCGTCATGCTGTTGCTGATCGGTGTGCCCGTAGCAAAGGTAATGCCTTTTCCTCCGGTAATCTCGTCCAGATACTGACATTTATTGAACATATCCGCTGATTTCTGTGCTTCGTTCTGTGCAATCCCGGCTACATTTCTCATTTTTGTATAGAGAAACGCATTTTTATAGCTGTGTGCTTCATCTACATATAAATGATCCACGCCCAGTTCTTCAAACGTAACTACCTGATCTTTTTTCTCTTTCTGATTCAGTTTCTCCAGCCTTGTCTGCAGTGTTTTTCTTGTCTTTTCAATCTGTTTGACGGTATAACGTCCACCATCCTGTTCATATCTTGCACTCTGGATTGCCATTTCCAGATCATCAATCTGTCTCTGAAGCATGGCTTCCTGTCTCTCATCAGAGATTGGAATACGCTCAAACTGAGAATGACCAATAATAACAGCATCGTAATTTCCCATAGCGATTCTGGCACAGAACTTCTTTCGGTTTGCTGGTTCAAAGTCTTTCTTGGTTGCCACCAGAATATTGGCACCCGGATATAACTGCAGGAATTCTGCACCCCACTGCTCCGTCAAATGGTTTGGAACGACAAAGAGGTTTTTCTGAGATAATCCCAGACGTTTACTCTCCATTGCCGCCGCTACCATTTCGTAAGTCTTCCCAGCTCCTACCACATGAGCAAGAAGCACATTCTCACCATATAGCTGATGCGCGACTGCATTTTTCTGATGCGGACGAAGTTCTATTTCCGGGTTCATTCCTGGAAAAGTCAAGTGGCTACCATCATATTCACGGGGACGGATACTATTGAAACGCTCATTGTACACACTTACCAGCCTTTCTCTCCTCTGCTGATCCTTGAAAATCCAATCTTGGAATGCAGCCTTCAAGACATCCTGCTTTTGTGATGCCAACATAGTTTCTTTTTTGTTCAAAACTCGCACTTCATCCCCATTGTCATTTACGACTTTATCATAGATTCTAACATCTTTTAGATTCAAGGTATCTTCCAGAATCCGGTAGGCATTTGCTCTCTCCGTTCCATACGTTGCATAGGCAAACGCATTTCTTGGACTATCGGCGTTCTTTCCTGTAATCCTCCACTCACCATTTACCTCAGAGAATTTTACCTGTATTTCCTTCTGTGCAAGATACCTCGGCGTATGAAGCAGTTCCACCATAAAATCCTGATAATCCGAAGGTTCAATCCAGGTGGCTCCAATACGCACTTCAATCTCCGACGCTTCCAGATCTCTTGGCTGAACTGCCTCCAATGCACGGACATTCGGTGTAAATTCTGGATGACTCTCGGCAAAGGTTCTCGCAGTGTTTAATTTATCCCTGACATTTCCGGAGAGATATTCATCTCCGCTTTCCCACTGGTCTGTCAGTGGATTTTTGAAGATAACTCCAACCAGCTCTTCTGTGATTTTCTCTTCGGTCTTTCCGGTCAGCTGTGCCATATATGGGAGATCTACTTTAGCCCTTTCATTTAATGACAGAGCAAGTGCTTCTGTGGCTGTCTCCACACTTGTCACAGCAACCGCCTTTTTGATGGTTCGTTTGGTGAACATGTCCGCTTTCCGCTTCAATGTTCCATCTTCATTCAAGTCTTCCAGGGAACACAGCAGACAATAAGAAGAGTCATCAGAAAATGCCCGTTTGTTAGCATTACTTCCAATAACTCCATACTTTGCTGTGTAGGTATCATACACCTGATTTAGTTTTTCCTGCTGTTTCTGGATTTCTTCGTCTGTGACAAATTCTTCCATCTGCATGGCGATCAGCTCACGAACGGTATCACGGATTGCAACCATGCCTTTTACACGTTCTGCAGTAGCTGCAGGCATTTTCACCTGATTCATCAAAGAATTGACACGGTAATATACCTGATCATCTACCACCGTATAACTGTAATTTCGGACATTTGGATCTGCCGGAATACTCTCTGGCATCTCATCCAGTTCTGCCTCCACATCTACTGCCGGTACCATGCTTCCCTGAATATGCCTTACTGCTTTTGCAAGCTGCAGTTCCAGATCTGCTCCTTCCAGTGGCATACAGGTCGTCTCCATGCCAAACGGACCGGATACTTCCTGCATCTCACCCAGTATCATTTCCGGATGATCGACAAAATACTGGTTCACTGTAATTCCGTTGGTATCGCTCCCCAGATTTACCCACTCCGGCATCTCTTTATGGATACTGTCTCGTTTCTGGAAAAATAAGATGTCTGCACTGACCTCTGTGCCTGTATTTGCCTTAAACGCAGTGTTTGGCAAACGGATCGCACCTAATAAATCTGCCCGCTCTGCAAGATATTTCCGGACTTCCGGTGATGCCTTGTCCATAGTTCCCTTTGTTGTGATCAACGCAGCCACACCACCTGGACGTAACTGATCTATCGTTTTGGCAAGAAAGTAATCATGAATCATAAAATTGTAGCGATCATACTGACGGTCATTGACCTTATATGCACCAAATGGCACATTTCCAATCGCCACGTCAAAAAAATCATTGGGATAATCTGTCTTCTCAAAGCCTTTGATCTGAATACTGGCATCTGGATAGAGCAGTTTTGCAATTCTGCCACTGATGCTGTCCAGTTCCACACCATAAAGTTTGGACTGGTTTAGATTCTCTGGAAGCATTCCAAAGAAGTTCCCGACTCCCATAGATGGCTCCAGGATATTTCCTTTTGCAAATCCCAGATTCTCCAACACCTGATACATACTTTCAATCACAATCGGCTGTGTATAATGAGCATTTAAGGTGGAAGCTCTGGCGGCAGCATATTCTTCCGGTGTAAGGACGGTCTTTAATTCCAGATATTCTGTCTCCCATGCAGATTTTATCTCATCAAATGCATCTGCAAGACCTCCCCAGCCGACGTACCTGGATAAGATTTCCTGTTCCTCTGGTGTAGCATTGCGGTTCTCATCCTCACATTTCTTCAACAACTGGATTGCCATAATGTTGGCTCGGAATTTCTCCTTCGGTGTTCCCTGCCCAAGTTCATCATCTGTGATACGGAAGTTCGTTGCTGGAATCAGTTCTGCTATTCCGTTAATCTTTTCCAATGACTCTTTTTCTTCCGATACCTCAACTTCTCCCGATAATTCTTTTTCTTTTTTATCATAATCTGTCCACACACGTTGAGAAATCGCAGTAAAATAGGAAGACTCTTCCTCCATGATTTCTTCCCTGATTTCCCGTAATTTATCTAAGGTATCCGCATTTACTGTTTTGTTGTGATAATGATAATAAAGTACTTCTTGTCCGAGTTTTACATCCAGACGTTCCAATTCTTGTGTTGACATTCGATTCCAAATATCATCTTTTTCCGTATGAATCGTGAAACCTTCTCCATCATCATGATATTCTAATGTGTATTGAAGTCGATTCTCTTCTCCCTTAACTTTGCAATCAAAATCATAGATTTTTGTTCTGGTACCGGACATATATTCTGAATCAACTAATCGCAGATCCGTTATATCTTCCGCTGTCAAAGTATCCTGCTCCAGCTGTTCTCCTAACATCTGCTGTGCTTCTTCCAGGTCTGCCAGTCTTTGTGCTTCCTGACGCTCTTTGTACTTTTCCATTTCTTCCGGTGACAAATAATCATCTGTGCGGATTAACTGGCGAACACGTTCTGCAACCTTGTTCCACTTTAATAAAACTTCTACCTCTGGATTGCCAATCTTCCCTTTTCCAAGCTTTAATCCTTTTGCATCGTGGGATGCGTCAGAAGCATCTGCTCCTGGTATTCCGGGTGAAGAACCACCTGTTCCATATTCATTTTTCAGGAACTCAGCTGCATCTTTCATATCATGGTGCTCCATGAAATACTCATAGATTCGGTTACGTCCTCCGGCAGTAATGCCGCCTCTTCTTAACACTGCATCAATTTCATCCTGTGTGATAAAGGACAGAGCCGGTCGCTCTACTTTAAACTGTTGATCCACCCAGGAACGCTCCCTCTGGAGATCTTTATAACGTTGGAAATATTCAGGATTATGCTGTATTTCCCAGCGATGATAATCTTCTGGATTCTTTTCCATATCTTCCTGAAGCCATTCAAAACGATAGGCTGTCGCAGCTGCTTCCTCCGGATCTGTCCAAGCCGCCCCCACTACGTCCTGCCAGTCAGAATAAGACAACTGCTCTTCTCTGTTTCTGCTCGTATCACGGAAATGGAGTGCTAGAAGATCTGTCATTTCTTTCTGTTCCTGTTCGATAGCATTATTGGAGATAAGATTATCAACGTAATTTCCCTCCTCATACATATCCCGGATTCTGTCAGCGGCTTCTTCCCACGTAACGATACGGTCAAAGTTTCTTCTTGCAGAATCACCTCTCCGGATACGGATACCATCGTTGTCGTACCAGATACTGATTTTCTGACCATCTATGGTAAATCCTTTTCCTCCAGTTCTATATTCATCTTTCAGGAAGCTTTGCATTTCTTCATTATCCAGACCCTCAATCAATCTTGCAGTAATGTGAAACAGCGTATTTTTCTGTCCGCTTCCTGTTCGGAGAATATCGTCTACCACTTCATCAGAAATAAAAAAAGCGGCTGGCTGTTCTAATGCAGCTGCCGCTTTCCTTATTTCCCCTAACTGTTCCTCTTCTGTTGGGAACAGGCTTAACTGTAAATAATCTCCTGAATCACCAGTTCCTCTGCCTGTGCTTTGATCTGGTTCACGTGTCTGGTCCACGCCATTGTGTCTGCCATCTTGTCCGGTGCCGGATCTTTCTCCAGAAGTTCGTTCATCAGGTTGTCTACTCTCTGTCTTGCCTGACTGTCGATCTCCATCAGGTGACTGTCCAGACGGTTCTGCAGTGTCAGAATGTTGAACCTGGCTACCTTGTGATTTCTCAGATACTCTTTCCTCATCATTCCATATTTCCCGATTGTCCCTGCTGTCTCCTCCAGACTGATATCCGGAATCTGGTACTCTCCGTTCTGGCTGTAACTGATCTCTCTCATATTTCGTTTCCTCCTTGTTTTCTTCTCTATCATCTGTACTGTCTGTTGTACTTTTACGAATTAACGTGTTAAATTCATTATAGACTACTTCTTTTTCTTTTGCAACCGTTTTCAGGTCATTTTCCAGATCCTTCAGCACATATCGTCCAATCTGCATCAGGACTGGTCTGCTGATCTCGTTGACTGCACTTCCCAGATGTCCTAATACTTTCAGCTGATTGAAGTCCGTAATATGCCGAAAATCCTCTGCATCCAGATATTCCTGTGCATCCAGTCCACACCGGTTTAGTAATACATACCAGACACTATTGGTCATCAGTTCCCGAAATTCGACTTCCTGATTCTGTTCGTCCAGTTCTTCCAGAAATGTCCCTGTTACGTCCAGTCTCAGTTCTTCCAATGCATCTGGAAGCCATTCTTGCATACTCTCCTTCGCTGCCTGATGCAGACTTTCAGCAAGTCCTCCTTCTGTATCTTCCAGTGATAACTGCTCCTGCAGATAATCTGCCACCAGCTGTTCACCTTCCATTGGAAGATTCCATAACGCTGGATCTTTTCCCAGATTCCGCACCTTATAAGTGTCCTGCACATCAAATACATACCGAAGTTTTGTTTTGGGTCCGGAAGTATTGTCAATCAAGGCAATCCCCTTGGATCCCTTTTTGATCCAGCGGTACATCTTCTGATTCCATATTTCCATGGATGCTACGGCAGTTGCTTCCGGTCGCTGTGCATAAATTAAAAGCTGTTCTGGAAAAGTGTATTTGTACAATCTGGAGGCAGTATTTAGGAACCGCATCCATTCCTGCGGTCTGGCAGCCACATCTTTTGCCACCTCTTCCGTCAGCTGTTCCATTGCATATAATTTATTTGCCATGTGCTACTCCTTTTCATAAAATCAGGGACTGCTTGGCACAGTCCCCTTAAAATCATCGTTGTTTCTCTTTATAATGCTGCGGCAAGATCTTTTGACTTATTCTTTGGCACTTTGTCTGCCTCTTTTGCCTTGATCTCTGCCTTGGCTTTCTCCAGTCTTCCATGGATTCCACCTTTTACTTCCGCTTTTTCGGCTGCTTTTTCTTTCTCCAAACGAGCTTCCCTACGCTCAGCATTTTCCATTAATGCGGTCTTTTTATCACAGAACTGAACCTTATCAGAAAGCTGTTCCTGTCTTTCCACCTGTGTTTCATTCACTTTTTGTACCATCGCATTTAATTCCGGAACCTGAAAAATACCGTTATCAGGGAGAATCAGCACTTCATGAACGGAAGATGGAATGACAAAGTAATCGCTTCCCAGGCATTCCCCGATCTGTTTTCGAATATCTTCCTGCAGTAACAAGGATGCTCCATTCAGCTTTGATTCATTGGTAAGGCAGAACATTGGATTCTCCACGGTTTCCATATCCAGTTTTTCATTTAAAAGATTTTTTGGTGTTCCTCCAAAAATCATGGATTCGATAATCTGCGTCATATCCACCAGTTGCACGCCTCTGTTCCTATCTGCCATCATCGCATCTGCCTGAATCTGTTCGGCAGATACTCCCCATTCATTCATCAGAGAGATTGTTACCGGAATACTGCTGATTCCTTCTCCACTTTCCTCCAGATTTACTGCATAATAAGCCGCAAAATCTCCGTGTTCTGTGACTACTTTATCTGCCAGACGATCGGTATTCCATTCTTTGTCACAAATTCTCACCTGTAATTTTTCCTTCATCTTTTCATAATCCAGAATATCCGGAACTCCCATATCAAAAAATTCTGCTTTTTCCTGTGCCTCAATACGCATATCAGCTACATCACCAACACAAGAATCTACATCTTTTCCATTGATATATTCCTGATAAAGGGAATCCAGATAGACTGTCGGTACGATTCTCTGATCTCCATTCGGAATCGTAATACCTGTCAGCTTCAAACCGTTGTTTTTTTCTACTTCCTGAAGTTTAATTTCTGCGTCCTTATAAGACTCTGGCAGATACTCCTTTACATTGTCTTTGACATATTCATAAAATTCTTTTCTGTTCATCATACGCATTTACCCCTTTCTGATCATGTGATGGTTCATTCTTTTTCTGCTGACCATCTGCTCAGCTTTCTTCTGATAAGCCATCATTCTCTTTACTGTTTTCTCCTGGTTTTTTCGTGCTTCCTGTCTTTTTTCCATTGCTTTCATCATAGTTTTCTGTTCCTTTCAGTGTTTTTTTGTATGAAAAAGGGAGCCTCACATAGAAGCTCCCAATCATAACCATTGGTTTTAGTTTCCTTATTTCCTTTTCCTGCTGATATAAAGTCCTGCCATACCTCCTGTGGAGATTACAAGAAGCAGGATTGGCAGCCAGATATTCGTGCTGTCACCTGTTTTCGGTGCGTTTGATACCTTTGTCTCTTCATGGGACTGTGGTGTATCCGGTGTGTTCGGTGTTTCTGGGACTTCCGGTTTCTCATTTGTCAGATTAAAGGTAACTTCTACAACCGGTGTACTGTCATCTGCATAGGCAAATGTCACTTCATGCTTGGTCTGATCCAGTGTGTATCCATCCAGTGTCTTTGTTTCCACCAGATAATACTTGATAGCGGTATCATATTTGCCGTTCTTAAATGTGGAAATCTCATACAGCTTACTTTCTGCATGACCGGCAGCATCTGTCTTTAAAGTTTCCAGAACTTTTCCTTTGCTGTCACGGAGTTCAAATTCTACCCCTTTCAGCGGTTCTCCTGATGATTTATCTGTCTTATTGAGAATTACTTTTCCCTTGGCAGTATCATCTTTCATAGCCACTTTCTGGATTTCTCCGGTATCTTTCACCTCAAATGTCACATCGGCTGTCAGAAGATATCCTTTCGGTGCCTGCTCTTCACGTAAGGTATATTTACCGATTGGCAGTTTTTCGATATAGTGTGCTTCCTCTGTGGAAGTCCAGCTCTCTACTACCTGATCATCCTTATCGAGAATCGTCAGTTTCGCACCCGGAATCTCAGTTTCTCCTGTGATATCCGTCTTACTGATCTGCACTTTTGTCACATCATCTTTCATCTCTACTTTCTGAATCTCGGCTGTATTTTCTACTGTAAAGGTAATACTTTCTGCAGTGACATATCCATCTGCCGGTTTTGTCTCTGTCATGGTGTATTCCTTACCAACAACCAGTTCTTTGATCACATGGGATTCTTCCGTAGAAGTCCATTCATCCACTGTATTGCCATCTGAATCCGTCACCTTCAGGTGTGCACCTGGAAGTTCTTTACCTGTTGTCAGGTCTGTTTTGGTCAGCTCCACTGTGGTTGGCTGATTCTCAAAAGTAAAGTCGTAGCTTACTTCTGCCTGGTCTTCTCCGGCATATTCAAAGGTAAATTCCTGTACTTCTTCTGTTGTAACAAATCCGTCCGGTGCAAAGATCTCTTTCACATAGTATTTTCCGTCTACCGGAAGATCTGCCGTAAAAGTAATCTGTCCTTTTTCGTCCGTTACTCGCTGCTCGATCAGACTGTCTTTCTCAAGGAGTACCTCGCCCTTTGCATTTTTGATATTTTCACTGGTATAAAGACCGAAGACACCACCTGCAAGGACACGTTCTGTATCTTTTTCTTTCTTCAGAACCGTAACCTTTACTTTCTGACGGGCATTCTGCCATTTCTCATCATAAGTGATGACTGGTGTGTCCTGATCACGGTAGGAAAGGTCAACATATCTCGGCTCTTTGTCCAGCACATAACCGTGAGCTGTTTTTACTTCCTTCACATAGTATTTTCCAGCCGGGAGATCTCCCATCTGTGCAATACCATTGGAATCTGTGGTAATGGTTCCTACTTTTTCATCTGCTTTGAAATAATCTTCACTGACACCATCTGCCGCTTTGATATCTTCCGCAGCAAATACATCGAACGTCACATCTGAAAGGCTTCCGGTTACATACTCAAATAGATGCTCCACGGTACCTTTTACATGATCCAGAAGTGTTATCTTATCCAGAAATTCTCCATTTTTGTTGATGATCAGAAGTCCCGTTGGAACTTCATCTTTCATCTCTACTTTCTGAATCTCGGCTCTATCTTCCAGCGTGAACTTCACATCCGTTGCTTTTAGATATCCATAAGGTGCCATTTCCTCTCGAAGGGTGTATTCTTCACCCACAGTCAGTCGTTTGATCACATGTGGCTGATCTTTTACAGAAGTCCACTGATCCACAACATTTCCTTCTTTATCAAGAACGGTGAGTTTTGCCCCATCCAGTTCCACACCTGTTGTTACATCAGATTTTGTGATTTCAACTGTTGTCGGCTGGTTCTTTTTCACTGTTTTCAGTTTTACTGTCTTCACATCCTGTCCCTGGTAAGAAGCATCCAGATTCAGAACTTCATCAGAGGATACAAATCCCGCCGGTGCTTTTAACTCCTTCACATAATACTGTCCAAGTGGCAGATCCAGCGTACATGCTGCAAAACCATCGTTATCAGAAGTCATTTCCTGTAAGAGTGTGTCTGCTTTCACGATTACTTTTCCATCTGCCTTAATATCCGCTTTGTTATAGATACCAAAGACAGCACCCGCTACGGTCGCACCATTTTCTGCATCCTGTTTTTCTACCTGGATTGCAACTTTCTGTCGCTCATCGCCAACCGTCACTTCCTGTTCGATCACAGGTGTATCCTGATCTGCATAGCCAAATGCGACATCCGATCTGTCATGGTTCAGGACAAATCCTTCCGGTGCAGTCTTTTCTACTACATAGTAAGAACCAAGCGGCAGATTATCAGCAACTGCTTTTCCGTCTTCCCCGGTCGTTACCGTTGTTACCAGTGCATCTTTTGCATAGATCAGCTGTCTGTTTCCGTTTTCATCTTTCTGATAATCCGGTGTATAGATATTTTCAGCTGCATAGACATGAAATGATGCACCCTTCAGGTATCTTTCTTCATAAACAAAATCCTTCTTGAATCCGGTCAGCATCTCACCTTTTTTATAGATCGTCAGCTTTCCTTTTACCGGATGGTTCTCGTAATCTACCGTAATAATGGCATCTCCGCTCTCAGAATCCATCTGGTATGCTGTGTTTGCATCCACCGCAATCTCTACATAATTCTTATTAATCGTGTACCCTTCCGGTGCATTGACTTCCTCAATCCGGTAATGTCCGATCTTCAGATTCTTCGGCATGATCAGATATCCCTGGCTGTCCGTAAAATAAGACTTGTGAGTGGTTGTCACTGGGTAAGTTGTTACCTGCTCCACATACTTCTTGTTGTCCAGGTCATATACCTTAAATTCTGTTCCGGCAATCAATACGGATTTCTTTGTTTCATCATCTTTTTTCACGATTTTCAGTTTTGCCTTAAACTCTTCATCCAGAAGCACTCGCCAGATCTGCGGCTCGTTTGGATGATGTTCTGTGATATTCACTTCAAAATCATCGACTGGCTTGTAATTGTGCGGTGTTGTAGTTTCACGCACGATATAGCTTCCAAATGGTAATGGAATACTGCAGGCATACCCTTTTTCATCTGTAAAAATCTCAGTTGCTCCGTTTTCTCCACTTACTACTGGTTTTGCAGAATCAAAATCATAGCTTCCATCTGCTTTCTTTGTAAGGGAAGATTTCAGATAAACTGTAAATCCGGCTCCGGATAACAGATCTGCATCGGTCTTTCCATTGTTGGCTGCTTTGATGATCTGAAATGGCTGTTTGATGACCTGCTCACTGGAAGTGCACTCTCTTTTTACTTCTGCTGTCATATCTCCTTCATAACTGCACACAAGATCATGCTCTTCTGTATCTGCCAGGTATCCGGTCGGCGGTGTGATCTCTTTGACATAATATTTGCCAAGATATAAACCTTTTACAGAAGACTGTCCTTTGTCATCTGTTGTAAGAGATGCTACCTGTTCTCCTGCTTTATAAATAGTTCCGGTTGCTCCGTCCGGATGCACGATATCTTCACGGGCATACAGACCATAAACTGCACCTTTCAGTGTGGCATCTCCCTGTGGTACTGCTTTTCCTGTTTCTTTATCAACTTTGCATAAATTGATCTTTGCTGTCACACGGTCATTGCTGAAGGTATGGGCAAATGATACGGTTGCTTCTTTATCATTGGTGTAAGAAAACTTGAACGTATACACATCTTCTGTATTTCTTACATAGCCTTCCGGCGCCTGATCTTCTTTTACGGAATAGGAATATCCAATCGGAAGATCTGCTGTGAATTTTGCAGTTCCATCTGCTCCAGTAGTTGCTTTCTCAATCAGTGTTCCTTTTTTCACAACAACGGTTCCGTCTGCATTTCTAATATCATCGGATGCATACAGAGCAAAAATACCGCCATTCAGTGGTTTCTTTGTATCTTTATCCTGTTTTACTACGGAAACATCTGCTTTCTGTCTTTCGTTGTTAAAAGTCACATCTGCAAATACAACTTCTTTATTCTGTCCGGCATAAGTCAGAGTCACTGGCTTTTCTTCGCTGCCGTTATAGAAATTGTCCGGTGCTTTTGCTTCTTTCACCACATAGGTTCCAAGATGCAGGTTCTTCAGTGTAACAGAACCATTCTCTCCCGTAGTCAGATTATCTTTTACCAGGTCACCTTTGCTGTACACTTTTGTGCCATAAGCAGTTACGATATCTGCCCCGGCATACACGTTATACACTGCATTTTTCTGTCTGCGGTTTTCATACTGGAATACCGTTCCATTTTCACTGACATCTGCTCCGGTAAGAACCTGTCCTTCTTTGTAAATGGTAAGCTCTGCCAGCTGTTCCTTATTTTCCACAGTTACCGATGAGGTTTTACTTGCTACCAGTTTTACATTTGTTGCCGTTGCATTTACTACATATCCCTGTGGTGCTGTGATCTCTTTCAGATAAACAGTATCCTGTATCTTAATGATAGTAACAGAAGATTTTCCATTCTTATCTGTTGCCGGCATCTGAGTGATCAGCTTTGTACAAGCCTCATCGCTGTATACACCGAATACTGCACCTGCAAGATTCACATCCGCTGTATCGTCTTTCTTTACGATTTCGATCGTAGCCTGTTCAATCCAGGACACCTTTAAGCTTACATATTTTTCATCAGCGACACCTTCTCCAAACACAAATGCCAGATCCTGAACACTTGCATTCGTCGTCAATTTATATGCTGAATAATCTTTTGTAATACTACCCTTCATTTTTGCAGAAAAAGTAGCACTTACATCTTTTGTCTGTGTCAGAGGTGCTGAAAGATAAAACGTGGTTCCTCCTCCAATTGTTACGCTTGCACCTGCCGCACTTACATTTCCAGTAGATACATTATGGAGCTTCACTCCCTTTGGTAAGTCCATTGTGATTTTCTGCTGTGAAGATGCATTGAACTTAATATTTTCTGTTCTCTGAACATTTCCATCTACATAAGCTTTTACATTCGGTTTTGAAAATGACATCGCTACATCTGGTATTTCCGGCTTATTCACACAATAATTATAGAGTTCTTTTGCCAAAGCCTCGCCTGTAGCATTTGTTCCATAGAATGCATCACTGCTTCCATTGGCATATGATGCAGCCATGTGAATAATGATGAATCTTTTTCCTTCTGAGAAATCCGTGTGTTTATTCGCAAAAAAGCTTTCGCTCCCTGCGGCATCTGGGCCGTAATAACACACTTTTGCTAACGCCTGATTGTCTCCAATCTTTGTGATTGTATAATTTCCAGATCCTGGTCCTGGTTTTGCTGGCTGTACACAATACGCAGTTGCTCTGACGCTTCCGTAGCTGATATAGTACGGCTCTGTCAGATAGGTTCCAAGATTATAATCTGCATATCTATACAGAGATCCTTTTTCGATTGTTACCTGCTGTGTACTTCTTGCTGAATAAGCCGAAACTGCTTCAAATGTTGCAATCTCTCCCTCTTCCATAGCATCAAGATCCACACCTTCGTCTCCTGCCTGTTCCAAAACATCGTGAAGCTCTAACCCTGATTCTTCATCATAGGTATCCTGATTCTGTGCCTGCTCTACTAAATCATCAAATTCATCAGCATCCATATCGGTAATCTCCGAGTCTGATTCGGAATCCTCCGCTTCTTCTGTCTGCTGTTCACTGCCAGCTGTTTCGGATTCGGTTATTGCTTCACTCCCTGCAGTTTCTGTCTGCACTTCTGTTTCTTTCTCACGCACAATCAGCTTTCGGCTGATCTGGTACTTCGGATGCTCCTGATTTACCGGTTCCACATAATAGACCGCTTTGTAAGTGTCCGTATGATCTGTCGTAAAATCCTCGTTCTTGTCGTTCTTTGCTTCCTCAAATGTGACTTTGACCTTGTTATCATCCTTGATTTCCAGTCCTGTGTAGTCTGATTTCACATCAAATGCACTGCCTGTTTCGATTTCATAATCTTTGGCAGTCACCACCTCATCTTCATCCAGAAGGTCTTTCACTTCCTCATAAAGTGGCGGTTTTTCCTCTGGCTGAATCTCCGCTGCATATGCAGTCATCGGAGACAACACGGTACTAAGCATTGTCATGCCTGCCAGCAAGCCAGATACTACTTTTCTAAAATTACCTTTTTTCTTCATGCTAAGGTCCTCTCTTTCATATATTTGTGGCAATTGTTCAGAGCCACTATTTTTTTATAAAACAGACAGTCCTTAGACTGCCTGCAATACACTACTTATCGTTGTGGAAAAATCAGATTGAACTGCACATTTCCCTCGCCGGGATCAACCATTTCCACAGTTGCTTCATACTGTCTCCCTGTTTTTCTGGATACCAGATCCTTATAATGGATTTTTCCTTTAGACAGGAACTTCTTTGCTGCCGCCTTATCCATCTTTTTCCCCTGGCTTGCAAGGAATTTATCATTCTTCCACAAGGTAAAAGCACAGTTCCGGTCAGAACAGTAAAAGTTTACTTTTCCTTCCCTGACATCTGCTCCACAGCGGGGACATTTGCCAATGACTTCTCCTTTTGCTTTTCCCTGAAACTGCCCTTTCTTTTCTTCTGAAATACCCTGATATCTGGCAACCAGTTCCTGCATCAGCTCTGTAATCCCATTTAGAAATTCATCTGCGGCCTCTGTATTCTGGGCAATGTGATTCAATGCCATTTCCCACTCTGCTGTCATCTTCGGAGATTTAATCTCATCCGGCAGAACCGTAATCAGTACATTGCCATCATCTGTCGGCACCAGATTTTTCTTTTCCCTTTTCACAAAGCCAGACTGAATCAGTTTTTCAATGATTGCTGCCCTTGTTGCCGGTGTGCCAAGTCCTTTCTTTTCTGTATCTCCGGTCAGTTCTTCATTCCCTGCACGTTCCATTGCAGAAAGCAGGGTATCTTCTGTGTATTGTTTCGGTGGCTGTGTAAAATGCTCCGATACAAAAGAATCACAAGGGCCGTAATGCTTGCCTGCCCAGATATCCAGCTCCGGCTCTTCTTTCTCAATCTTTACGCCAAAGAACTGTTTCCATTTATTTTCGATCGCCTTGAATCCTTCCTGCTTTGTTTTCTTTGCTGTGAGATAAAACGTATGATAATTACAGGTAATCTGACATTTATGGCTCTCATAAATATAAGGATCTGCGGTTGCTGTCAGTACCCTGGCACTGATCAGATACAAAATCTTACGGTTTCGTTCTTTCAGTTCACCAATATCTGCTTTGGCTACTTCCATAGTCGGGATAATCGCATGGTGATCAGATACTTTCTTTGAATTTAATACCTTACTCACGTCTGGCTGATATTCCAGGCCTTCAGCATAAGGCATTTCCCCAAGTAACATCTGAATCAGAGTTTCTGTGCTTTCTCCCATCTCATCTGTCAGATACTGGCTGTCTGTTCTCGGATAAGTGACAAGCTTCTGCTCATACATCTCCTGCACGGCATCCAGCGTCTGCTGTGCGGTATAGCCAAACATTCTGTTTGCTTCCCTCTGAAGAGTGGTCAGATCATAGAGTTTTGGAGGGCGTACCGTCTTCTCTTTCACATCATCCTTTTCCACTTCGCACATACGCTCCCGACAGTCCGCAGCCACTTTATCTGCATCCTCTTTTTTCTGAAAATGCTCTGTGACTGCATCCATATCATCAAACTTGATATGAGCCATATAATATTTTTCTTTGGTAAATTCCTTGATCTTCTGATTTCGATCCACGATCATGGCAAGTGTTGGTGTCTGCACTCTTCCGACTTTCAGATTCTGGTTATACAGAACGGAAAAAAGACGGCTCGCATTGATTCCCACCAGCCAGTCTGCCTTTGCCCTGCAAAGTGCTGACTGATAGAGACTGTCATAACACGAACCGTCTTTTAATGACGCAAATCCATCTTTAATTGCCTGTTCTTCCATGGAAGAAATCCAGAGCCGCTTCATCGGCTTTTTGCATCCTGCCTGCTCATACACCAGACGAAAGATTAACTCTCCTTCACGTCCTGCATCAGTAGCACAGATCACTTCATCTACATTGGAATCTCTCATCAGTTTTTTCAAGATTCCGTACTGCTTCTTTGTTCCATCCAAAACCTTGTGTCTCCAGCATTCCGGCACAATCGGCAGATCTTCATATCTCCATTTTTTATATTTTTCATCGTATTCCGATGCATCGCATAATCCAACTAGATGTCCTACGCACCAGGAAACGATATAACCGTTTCCCTCCACGTAGCCATCTTTTCTTGTTCTGGCTCCCAGTACCGAAGCCAGTGCCATCGCAACCGATGGCTTTTCTGCAATCACTAATTTCATTTACTCCTACTCCTCTTCTTCATCTTCCAGTACATCATCATTGAAATCTTCATCTCTCAGGATTTCCGGTTCTGCACTTTCTTCCTGCTCATCTGCATCGTCTACTTCCCGTTTTTCTGACTCTGAATCTTCGGATTCATCTTCATCCTCTTCCATCTCATCCTCGTCATCATATTCATGCTTTGGTTTATAGACTTTGAAGTAATATCCTCCTGCCGCAGCTCCGACTGCAACCAGTACGATCAAAAGATACGTTCCAAATGAACCTTTATCTTCCGGCATCTGGATGTCATCCTCTACCTTATCTTTCTCGGATGACTCTGTCGTTTCCGGTTTTTCTTCCTCTGCTTTTTTCTCTGGTTCTGCATAAACAGTATCTACTTCCGGAAGTGTCACTGAATTAGAAAGTGTGAAGTTCATCAGATCTTTCTCACTGACTTCGGTAAGGAAATACACATTATCCTGAGATTTTGAATTGTCAATAATCAGATAGAAAATCTTACCACTCTTAGTTGAAATGGTATAAAACTCTTTTGTGCCTTCCGTGGCTGTTTTAGTAACAGAATCTGCTGTCTCGCCTTCTTTATTAAGCTGTTCCTCAATACCTGTTACTGTTCGATCATCCACGGTTCCTTTTGCATCTGTCGGCTCAGAAGCCTGTGCATCCTGCGGAAGCGGAGAAGTCGTTGTTTTCTCAGTCCCCGTTGCATCTGCACTGGTCGTAGTTGCCATTGCGCCATTACTGTCACTGGAGGTTTTCTGTTTCTCTGCCTGCTTCTTTGCCCATTCATAATAAGGATTCTGCAGTACATACTTCTCAGAAGTATTTCCGGCACCATCTGTTACCGTGATTTCAATCTGTTTTGTTGTAAAATCTTTCTGTGTCAGTTGCACTCTCAGCATTCCATCCTTCAGATCTGTATAAGTGGTGCCATTAACTGTTACCGCAGTAATCCCTGATACTGTATCATTCCCCTGAATCGTCAGCACACCATCTGTCAGGGAAGCAGAGAGTGTCGGTTTTTCCGTGTCATAACACTTAATAGAGCGATTCTGCTCATAGGCCTTCCCCTCACCATCTGTCACACGCACATACACTGTCTGATTTCCAGTGATCGTGATAGTTCCGCTTCCGGTTACATCCTGCCAGTTTCCATCTTTTCCTGCTTTTGCTTCAATCTTTGCTATTGAGAAACCTTCCGGCATATGACTGGCATCTACCGTAACAGCAATGCTTGTTTCTCCCTGTTTCCATCCATCCGGTTTCTCAATCGTGATTACAGGTGTGGTATTCTCAGCTGCATAAGCAGTCTGTGTCTGGAGCAAAGGTGTTGTCAGGCAAAGAAATGTCGTTGCCGCAAGCAATCCTTTTTTTACGCTATTTTTAGATTTCTTCTGTTTCATCTTCTCTAAATTCATCATCAGACCTTGTTTCCTCCTTCTGTATTTCTACCCTGCCGGGCAGTTCATTTTTCATTCTCTTTTTGAAAGCTTCCAATTCTGGAATGCTCATATCCATTGCACGGATAATTCTTACAATTTCCAGATTTTCCGCTTCTGTTTTTGCAATCTCCGCAGCCTTGAACCGCTTTAAATCTGCTTCATATCTGGCTTTGGATGCTTCCATTTTTTCCTTGGCTTTCTCATAATCCGCCGTTGCTTTTTCAAGACTTTTCATCACTTCTCCTTTCCGGACGGCTGTTACACCGCCCTTTTCCTTACCATCGTCCGAATCCATAAAAATGGCTCTGCCAATAAGGTGAATTGATGGACGTGTACTGCACTGGATGACCGCAATGGATCATCTGACCATTACCCACATAAATTCCAATGTGCGTTACCGGAACTCCTGCATCATAAGTGCCTGTAAAAAAGATCAAATCTCCCGGCTGTGCTTCTGACTGAGATACCGGCGTGCAGATGTCATACAGTCCCTGTGCAGTCAATCTTCCTGTATTCCTTACACCAGAGTTTGTCAGGCAGTAACTTACAAATCCAGAACAATCAAATCCACTTGGAGAATATCCACCCCACACATACGGTGTTCCCAGATATCTCGCTGCTTCGTTCAACAAACGCTGTGCCGCTTCACTGGTGTATTCATTGCCGCCAAAGCCTGCCCCTTCTCCAGTTTCCAGATAAAAGATCGGGTTTAAGCGCTCTCCATTTTTCAGAAGTTCAATATGAAGATGGCTTCCTGTAGAATTTCCAGTATTTCCTACAAGACCAATCTCATCACCTTTCGTGACGGATACACCTTCTGATACACTCCGGCTGCTTAAATGTGCATACCGCAGTTCATAGCCTTTACTGTCCTTGATCACAACATAATTGCCATAGCTGTCGTTATAAGCAGAAGTTGTAACCGTTCCGGTCAGCCCTGCCATTACTTTTGTTCCCTCCGGTGCTCCGATATCCATACCATTATGAAGCTGATTTGCTCCTGAAATTGGATGAATCCGATATCCATAATAACTTGTCACACTGGAATACCAGTTAAAATTAACCGGTGTCGCAAACATCTGTAAATTACCTTTCGTATCGTTATAGGCACTGAACAGTTCTTTCTGGAAAAATCCCAGCCTGTCCTGACAGATCGACATCAGATTTCCGCTGTTTAAGGTGACATTCAGCACATCTACATCTCTTGTCCTGGTCACTTCCACTTCCTGGCTTCCATTATCATCTGCCAGATAGCATTCCCAGGTCTTATGCCCATGTGCGGATGCTGCCGCATGACTGTCATAATAGACATCAAACTGTACACCGTATCTTGCGAAAGCTCCGGTATCTTCTACCGTATATTCGACACCATTCATGACCACCTTTGTTCCCATTGGAACAAACGGATTGGAAGCATCTACTGCTAAGGTATGATTGGCTGTTGGATATGCTCCACTAGCAGTCGGTCCTCCGCTCCAAATACCACAACAGATTGGACAGTTACAATATCCGCTTGTTACAACCTGTCCCAAGGATTCTCCAACTCTTACTGTTGCTGTCTCTGTCACAGTCTCATTGACTGCTTCTGTTTCTAACTGATACTGCAATGCAAAAAGAGCATCCAGCTCCGGCTTGACCTGTTCAAAGGTAAATTCTTCATACTTTGCTGACAGATAACTGATCAGGATAAACGGATCATGCTCAATAGATCCGATGTTATATCGGTATTCCTCATGTCCCGGTTCTTCAGACTCCATGTTGTTGATCCGTTCCTGCAGATTAGCTTCCATCTGTGTATAATACAGTTCCGCTTCCCGGATTGCCTGATCCGATGACAGATAACTGGTTCCCGTGTAAGTGATCACATTTTGTAAAAACACTGCAGAGCATGACGTGACATTCGTTATGATCAGAAACATCAATCCGATCAGAACTACCACACTGATATACACCTTCCTGTTTTCTTTAAAGAAGTTGGTGACTTTGCCGCCAATCTTCTTGATATAATCAATCGTACCTTTTGTAGCTGTACCTACGGTCTGTTCACTTCGCTTTGCTTTGGCATAATCCCGTTTGATCTGTTGCTTCTGAATCTGTTTTTTTAGCTTCTTCTGCTCCTGACGGGCTGTCGCCTGTGTCTGTTTCTCCGCCTGTCTCTCCAGTCCGTTTCTCTTTCTGGATGCCCTCTGTTTCCTGCGTCTGGCACTTCTCTGTTCCAGCTTGTAAACACCTTCGCCGCCTTCTTCCAACCTATGGGCACCTTCTACTGCCGCATTATCGTCTTCATTTTTACTGATCTCACGGTGCAATGCTGCGGAAGTTGCACTTCCTGCTTTCTTAACAACAGAAGTTTTTTCTGTTGTTACAGATTCCCCTTCGCCAAACTTCAGGCGAGATTTCTTCTTTCCAGGAGCTTCTTCTTCATTTGCCTGATAGACCTGTGCCTTCTTGGAATGCTGCTTTGCTTCCTTTTTCTTTCTTGCTTCCTCATAAGAAAACTTTTTGGCTTTTTCCTTCTGTTTCTGATGGCGGAAATTGACTCCATCCGCATCCATCTGGTTCAGCTTATCTGTTTCCCTGGCACTTTTCATGGAAGCACCAGTCTCCTCATAAACAAATTTCAGACGCTGTTTCTGCTTTGGTTTCTTACTCCCACCATTCTTCTTACTCCGGCTGTCCCCTCTATTTTGTGAAAGATCAGCACGTTTTTCTTTCAATCTGCCTGACTGGCTGGCTTCGGATTTTTCCGTAAGTCTAGATTCTTTTCCGATCTCGGCACGGATTCTTTTCCGGTTTTGCTGCTTTCTATTTTGTCCAAAATCCTCATTTTGCTTCTCTGTTCGCATCAGTTCCGGTGCATCCCTGGATTTTTGCACAGAAGGACGGATATTTTTCCCACTCCGTTCAGACTGGCGGGGAGACTTATCCACAAGGTTTTCTGCTTTTTCCCCCTGTTTTCTTCCCATCTGCACATCACTGGCACGGTTACTGACACGAACAGAAGATTTATCCGTCAGGTTTTCTTCCACCAGACCATCTTTGGTCATCTTCTGGACTTTCTTATCCCTGACTTTCATTCTCTGTTCTGCCACTACTTACTCCTCCTTTTTCGGATACCCTTTCCCTGCCTGTAATAAACAGAGAAAAGCGATGCCAAATACAGCACCGCCACTAAAAGTTAATACATATGAAATTGCTCGTAACATTGTCTTCTCCTTTGATTTAACCTGCTTCGGAAGTTTCCTCTAAGCGGGTTGTCATGATTTTATAGAGGGAATTCTTCGGGAATCTGTCTACGAACGGGATAATGACATTTCCATAGAACAGAAGTCCTTCCCCCTCATTACTGTTGGTTACATAGGACAGCTGGGTTGGTGAGATATTCAGCTGTTTTGCAAGAATCTGCCTGTCTCCGGAAGCCTGGTTCAGCATATAAATAAAATCTGAATTTTCAAATATATTCTCTATTTCCCTGGAAGACAATAAATCCTTAATATTCTGGGTGATGCCCGTTGGGATACCACCCCATTTACGGAATCGCTTCCAAATCTCCACGCTGTAGGCTGCAGTCTGCTCTTCCTTCAAAAGAAGATGGAACTCATCCACATAGTATCTGGTGGACTTATGGGCAGAACGGTTCATCGTTACCCTGTTCCAGACCTGATCCTGGATTACGAGCATCCCAATCTTTTTCAGCTGTTTTCCCAATTCTTTGATGTCAAAGCAGACAATGCGGTTATTGATATCCACGTTTGTCTGATGGTTAAATACATTCAAAGAGCCTGTAACATAGATCTCTAATGAAGTAGCCAGCCGCTGTGCTTCCGGCTCTTCCTGTTTTCTCAGAAGGTTGTATAAGTCCTCCAGGATTGGCATCTTCTCCGGTATTGGATCGGCAAGGTATTCCTGATATACTAACCGCACACAACGGTCAATAATCGTTTTTTCTACCGGTTCCAGTCCGTTCTTTCCACCAACGATCAGTTCACACAAAGACAGAATAAAATCTGCTTTTAATGACAGCGGATTGTCTTCCTCGGAATAATTCAAGTTCAGATCCATCGGATTGATATACTGGTCAGATACCGGCGAAACCCGAACCACCTGCCCATGCAGTGCCTGCACAAGTGCCGAATACTCGGCTTCTGGATCACAGACGATGATATCATCTTCTGTAATCAGGAAACAGTTCGTGATTTCTCTCTTTGCTGAGAACGACTTCCCGGAACCTGGTGTACCAAGAATCAGTCCATTTGGGTTCTTCAGACGTTTCCGGTCAACCATGATCATGTTGTTGGATAACGCATTCAGTCCATAATAAAGAGCTTCCCCTTCCTGAAACAGTTCCTGTGTCGTAAATGGCACAAAAATTGCGGTTGATGATGTGGTAAGCCCTCTCTGAATTTCAATTCGATTGACTCCAAGCGGAATACAGGACATAAGTGCTGCTTCCTGCTGATAATCCAGCTGTTTTAAGGAACAATTATATTTCTGTGCAATCCCCTGCACCTGGAAAATATTATTCTCCAGCTTCTGCCGCTTCTTTGCGGTATTCATAACCAGAACTGTCACAAGGAACATTCGCTCATTTCTGGACTGCAGATCTTCCAGCAGGTTCTTCGCTTCTTCTCCATAAGTCACAAGATCCGATGGAAGCACGTCCATATCATACCCGGAACGTACCGCCCGTTTCTGCTCTTCGATCTTCATCTTATCCAAATCTGAAATCTTGCTCTTGATCATCTTGATCGCTGAACTCTGGTCAATAGACTGGATATGGATGTTGACATTAATGCTGTCATCTACATCCAGAAAATCTGCAAGCATCCGGTCTGTCAGCTCCGGTGCAAGAATCTGCAGGTAACTTACACTTCCCATCGTTCTTCCCATCAAAAATGTCTGATTCTTGGAAAAGTTAAAGGAAGTCGGTGCAATAAAATCTTTGGTTTTTAATCCGGTTTCCGGCAGCATCTTATACTGGAACTTAAATGGTTCGATCCGATCCTGGTTGAACACATGATACAGAATCTCCAGCCTTTCCAGTCCATTCAAAGAATGTGCCTGTGCTCCCAGAACCTTAAAGTTGTTTAAGATATCTGTTTCGATTCTTTCAAGTCTTGGTCTTGCTACCTTCAGACTCTCTGCTTCGATTCCAAAAGTGATATACTTCGTCTTTACCAGACCATTATTTCCCTTGGAAAGCTGATTTTTCAGCATAGTACGGTACTCTTCACGAATGGCATTAAAGTCATCCGTCTGATCCGGAATATCAATGCTTTTTTCAAATTCTGCCACATCCACCTGCTGATTTATAAAGGACAGCTGCACACTGATGGAAGAATCAAAGTAATTTAAGAAATCACAGTAATTTTCAAATATCGTGGTCTTATCCTCATTTAAAGCAAGCTGATAGTTGATGTCATAAAACTGAATTGTCTTAGAGAAAAAGGTCTTTGTCACCTGGCAGATACCATCCTGCAGCATCCGAATATACGGAATACTCTGCTGTGCAGTTGTAGGAATACTTTTCTGTTTCCTGCGGTCCCTCTCCTGTTTCTTCCTACGCTTTTCCTGTTCTCTTTCTTTTCTGCTTTTTTTGTTTCTTCTTTCCTGACGGTTTCTTTTTTCCGCCAGGGACAGACGCTCCTGCTGAGCCTCCTGCTTTGTCTTTTTTGCCATCCGGCACACCCTCCTTTTTTACAAGGGTGGAAATCTCCCGATAAAAATTTTCTGTCTTATATGGTCTTACTGCCGGACAGATAAACTTCTGTCGAATGATATTTGCCACCACTTTTTCAAAGGGAAGCCCGTCTTTTTCATACATTGCCATGAAGAAAAACGGAAGCATGATCGTTACCATCAGAATGGCAGCGATACTGGAACCGATTGGTTTTCTCATGAACAGATAAAACGGAATTCCCACAACTGCGGCAAGTGAAAAGAAAATCAGCTGCCGTTTAGTCAGATTTAATGCTACTTTTGTTTTGACCTTGGTAAGGTCTTTTGGTACTGGTACATACGCCATGGTATGCGCTCCTTTCCTGCCCGCTAGTGGGCATTGAATATTGATTTGCTAAGGCTTCCGGTCTTGAATAATGAAAATGCAAGAATCACGGTATAAGCCGCTACTGAAAACATTGCTGCATGAAGGTCACTGGATATGGTCATTGCATTTACTAAAACTGCATAAATTCCCACACAGACCATCATGAAGAATCCCTGAAATGCCAGTGCGAACAAGCCTTTTAAATAGTTGTTTCCGATATTGCCCCATTCCTTATTGGTCATGGTGGCAAACGGAATTGGTGCTATGGAAGTATAAAGGTAAATTTCTATCATTCTTCCGTACAAAATTACCGTAATAATAATTGACAGAATGTGCATGGTAACACTGATCAACATCGTTTCCATGGATAGCAGGAACAAATCCCCTAACTCCATATCCTCCAGGGCATCCACAATCCGTGTAATTGCTTCTGTTGCATCCACCGCAGTGTTTCCTGATATCACCCCGGCGGCATTGTTGACCACATGCTGACCAACGTCAAAGACCGCCATCGTGATATTGAACGTATTTGTCACCAGATAAATGGCTACATACGCTTTGAAGATCCAGAGGAAAATATTGTAAGTCTCAAATTCATGGAAATTGTTTTTCTGTGTTACCATCGTGATCAATTCATAGCACAGGACAAAGGTGATGATCAGTCCCGCAATGGGGACGATCACCGTCTGGGATAAATTCTGAATCAGATTGAAGATTCCGGCATTCCATCCCTGCGGTGTCTGTCCCACCTGCCCGGCTATGGTTCCCACCTGCTCATTGACAGACGTGAACATGTTATCCAAACATGACTTGATAAGCCCGATCAGGATATCCTTTATCGCTTCCGTAATTCTCTCAATGATGGTGTTCATCTACCACTCCTCTTAAGAGAACAGTGTTGCCAGCTGTGGAATCAGGGTAGTTCCCAGCAGCATGATTCCGGCACCAGCCATCAGCTGTTTGATTCCCTGGCTCTTGGCACCGGGGTTGTCATTGCCATATCCTTCCAGAAGGTTTACGACACCCCACACACCAAGACCTGCGCCGATAGCGACTACAAGAGTTTTTAAAGTTGTAATTGCGCTGCTAAAAAATGCCATATATTCATAAACCAAAACTGACTTCTTTCAGGTGTTTACGGGAATGAAAAAACACCGACTAAAAAGCCGGCGCACCTAATGTCAGTTATTCCTTTCCTTATTATTTTTCGTTCATTCCCAAGGTTACTCCGACAGTTCTACATGAATCACTTCCACCTCTTCTTCGGGTTTCGGTGTGTACTGCGGATTTAACTCTTTCTCTACTTTGTATCGGTTCTTCTCGTTTTCATCTGCAAGAAGCCGATAGTTTTTGTGTTTCGTGATATCATATTTATCCGAGAAAAATGGTCTGGCACCACGGATCTGCAGGATACATTTTCCTCCATCCATGACTGCAATCTCATCTTCTGTCATCAGCTGTTTGCCTGTTTTCTGGTAATTCAATCCAAAAGACTTCTGATTGCTCCTCGTTTCCGAAGTGTTATACAAGTCAATGGTTTCCTTCCCCAGAAGCTCACTCATTTCCTTTAAGGTGGTTTTCTCTTTGCCACCAAGAAAAAGTGTAGTATCACAGTTGCCCAGAATGGTATCTGCACTATCCTTATACATTGCCTTTAGCTGACTTTGGGACTGCAAAATAATAGAAGCAGAGATTTCCCTGCTTCGGATAGTTGCGATCAGCTTGTCAAACTGAGGAATCTGCCCGATGTTGGCAAACTCATCAGCGATGACACGCACATGCACCGGAAGTCTTCCACCATATTCATCATCTGCCTTATCGCAAAGCAGATTGAAAAGCTGTGACTGTAACATGGCAATCACAAAGTTAAAGGTTGTATCTGTGTCGGACATAATCAAGAACAAGGCTGTTTTCCTGTCTCCGATCTTATCCAGTTCCATTTCATCGTAAGACATGATCTCACGAAGTTCTGCGATATCAAATGGGGCAAGTCTGGCTCCACAGGATATCAAAATACTTTTCGCTGTCTTACCAGCCGCCATTTTATATTTTTTATACTGTCTGACCGCAAAGTGCTGCGGATCTCTTTCTTCCAGTTCCTGGAACATCATATCCACGGGATTCTGATAAGTTTCATCCTCTTCACGGGTTTCGCTTTCGTTCAAAAGATCCAGAAGGGTATTCAGATTCTTTTCCTCTTCATCCCCTTCATACCAGATAAAAGCAATCAGTGCTGTGTACAGCAATTTCTCTGCTTTCACCCAAAAATCTTCGGAAGCTTTTTCCCCTTCGCCTTTGGTATTCACAATGATTGTTGTCACCAGCTTCAGGATATCTTTTTCAGACCGTATATAAGCAAATGGATTGTAATGAAGCGATTTGGAAAAATTGATGGTATTCAGAACCTTAATCACATATGGCTCATGAACTACTTTTCCGGATTTATCTTTCATGATATTTCCATTCTTATCTTTCTTAGGCGGTCCCTTTGCTAACATCTTCCCGCACTCCTCAATGAGAGTGCCCTTTGGATCTGTAATGACCATGGAACAGTTCATCTGCATGACCGACGGCTTTACAAAAAATCGTGTCTTTCCGGAACCACTGCCACCGATGACCACGATATTTTTATTTCTCGCATACTTCGGCTGCTTTGGTCTGCTCTCCATGGTCAGTGCTTCTGTTGCTGTCAACGGAATATTCATCCAGGGATCCTCTGACATATAAGGCTTTATATCCTCTGCAATTCCCCATCTGGCTGAACCATACTCGATTCCCTTCCGAAGTTTCTTTGCATCTGACTGTTTCTGCCAAACCAAAAGTTTCAAAATAACTGCGACAGTTACTCCAACCAATAGATCTCTCAGGTCAAAACTCAACAGAATCCCTGTAAAGATCCGATCTGCATGTTCCATCGCATATAACAGTTTGTTCCCTATATCTTCTCCAGGACTGCTCCTGTATAAGCAGGATGCCCGGTCCGCATAAAAAGCGGTCAGAACATAGGGAAGATTTGTAAGAACCAGTTTCTTTTTATCCAGGGCGGACAGCCTGACCCCAGCTTTATTCTTCCACTTCTGCATCAGTTTATTGCCGTTTTGTTTCTTCATCGGCTCTGTTCCTGATGTCGGTTCTTTACTTTGTCCTTCGTCTTCTTTGGCATCATTGCCCGGTAAGCTGCAAGACGCTTATGAATAGAAGGCTTATTCGCTTTTTGAATCTGTTTCTGGGAAAACTCACGGAAAGCAGCATTGAGGGCATCCTGATCACGTCCCTTGAAAAATACCAGATAAACCGGCGGCTCTTTGCTCTTGTCTTTTTTCAAAGCATAATTGATCCCGTATTTTCTGGCATAGCGTTCAAAGGACTTGATATTCTTATTTGTGATCTCGACATTGACCATCCCGGCATTTTGTTTTGCCAGCTCTTTTACCGTGACCTTTCCCTGTTTCGGCTGATTTTTCTGTGCTTTCTTCTCTACTGATTTCTGCTTCTGATGACGCAGATACGCAACAAGAACCTTTTTCAACAGGTCTGCCGTAATCTTAGTAGCCCGAATACAGAACGTGACCGTTTTCTGAGTTACCTCTTCCTGCATGATTTTCCCTCCTTTCAGCGATTCAACTGCTGTCCAGATCTGTAATCATGGCAACCACCCCCTTTAATGAAAAAAGACAGATTAACCGGTAATCAGGTTCTGCACCTGTACGAGTTTTTCTGTCCCTTCTTCTTTTCTCTTATCTTCTCCACCACAATAGATGGGAACACACATTTCAAGTATTCTACTGTAAATGCGCTGATGGGCAGTATCCAAATCTGTGGATTTCATTTCATTCAGTCCCAGATTCGTTGTTATGATCAGCGGAAGCATTTTACAATAGCGGCTGTCTATCACATTATAGACCTGCTCCAAAGCAAACTCGGAATTTCGTTCTATTCCCAAGTCATCAATAATCAGCAGCGGATAATCCACAAGATTTTGTATAATCTGGTTCTTATCTGCCTGATAGCTGGTCATTTCATTTAAGATTCTGGAAAAATTTGTCATCATGACACGTTCTCCCTGTTCCAAAAGTGCATTTGCAATACAGCCTGCAAAAAAGCTCTTCCCGGTTCCAACCCGTCCCATCAAAAGCAATCCTACATTTTTTCTCTTCATATCTGTCCAGTTTTCTACATACTGCCTGGCGATTAGTATCTTCTGGTTGCTTCCATTGTCATTTTCAAATTTCCATTCCCAGAATCTTCTTTCCCGAAGTCCGACGGATTTTCTCTGATAAAGCTGCCGCTGTGCTTCTTCCCACTGCATCTTCTCATCCAGTTCCTGCCTGGCTTTTACCTCGCATTCGCACAAACAGGACACTACATGCTCAAATCCCATCAGACTGACTTTCATCTGTTTTCTTTTTCCACAGGTGCCACAATGAAGACACCCCTCTTCGTCCAGATAATCTGCTGTTACTTTGTTTTCCATCACAGGCTTTCTCCTTCCTGAAATTCATATTTATCCATTCCTATCCTGGTTCCATCCCTTTCTGCCCAAAGACAGATTGTTGCAAAATGGTTCTGATACTCTTTTCCACTGGATTTCATATAAACAGAAAGATGATCAATCCGTTTCTGGTAATCCCATGGAAATAGCGTCATCAACTCCTGCAGTTCAGCTTCCGACAGAACAACATTTTTAAATCTACCATACTGACTGAATTTTTCTTCCAAAGCGGGAGTATTGCTCTTACTCTTATCAGTATGATTCTTTTCAGTCTTATTTATCTTAGTATTACTTCCATCCAGATTCTTGCAGTCCGGACTTCTATTTTTTTGCGTTCCGGACTTCCAGTTTCTTGCAATCCGGATTTCCAATTCCTTGCAGTCTGGATTTCCAGTTTCTGGCGTTCCAGAAGCAAAGTATCTTACTGGCTTTCCTCTGCTCCGTTTTACAAAATTTTTCACATATATGACAGAGGGACGATTATTCCCCTGCCGATAGCGCTCGATCAATCCAATCCCATGCACACTATCCAGCTCATATAGAAGCTTTGTCACTGTCGTATGCGACATTCGCAACAACTCCTGCAATTCTGCGATCGTGTAAATGATATAGACATAACCATCACTGTCAATCCAGCCATTTTTCTTAGACAGGCTGATTCGATCAAGCAGAATTCCGTAAAGGAGCTTTGCGTCTGTGGACAGGCTTGCAAACTCTTTTTCTGTGAACAGAGCTTTTGGTATCCGGAAAAAAGAAAACTGGTCAGATTCTTCTGCTCTGAAATATTCAAAATCTGCCATAATAATATTTTCCTACTCTTCTACATCAAAATCACAATTTGTTGCACTGCCTGTACCATGGCACATCTCATCAAATACAAAATTGAATGATTGAATCATTTCGTCCAAATAATAATTTCTGGCCTTCTTGTTACAAGCATACATATCACCAATAAAACCTTCATCATTCCCCATCGCATGAACGAGGGTTTCCAGAACCTTCATAAACTTCTTTTTTGAACAGCTTTCATACTGTCTGTTCACATATTTCTGAATATCTAACACACGAGCAGGATTATTTTCATTTTCCTCCAGAATTCCAAATGCAAGATCCATGCCAAACTCATATCCATCAGCCTCAATTTGATCAATATCCATCTCTCCAAGCTCATCCTGGTATCCTCGCTTTTCCATTGCAGTTAAAGACGTTTCATATTGATCAATATATCCCATATCCGCAATAGTTTCCAAAATATCTCTGGATGCTTTCACCATCTTATCCATAATAATTTCTCTTTCAGCCAGCGGCATATTTGCCATAATAGTATCTAATGTCATCATTGATTCTTCCTCCATCTCATTTTCATAAATATCATTGATATAAAAGTGGTTCGCCTTTCCATTGTTTGGAATGATACGCACCAGATTAGCAACCTAAACCAGTTCCTGTACTGCCTGATCTACTCCATACCGAGTCGTATTCAAGTTTTTCCTCATTTCACTTTTGGGATAGATAACAAACAGATCCCCGTTATGATCTACCCAACCATTCTGCACCGCAAATTTCAAACGATCCAGAAATAAGCTGTATAAAATCTTTGCCGTATTTGACAGATTTTTGTATTTTTCCATCTGGAACAGCACCTTCGGCACCTGCAGACAATCTACCGGCATATACTCCATCTTACTCATTGATTGTTTCCTCCTTCTGTTTGTACAGCACTTCGGCTGAATTAATATTGATTTCCAGCATCCCTACAAATACCTGATAGTACAGCAGGCATATCTGTTCATCCTCTCTTGCCAGATACAATCCTTCCAGTTCATCGGACGGATGTTTCATTCCATATACTGCCTGACAGATATCATGGATTTTCTCACATTCCACACTTCTAAGATGCAGCTCCAAGGTGTGGTTAAATCTCTGCCAGTCCTCCAGTTTCTGATTTACTGACATCATGCACTGGAACAGTTCCGCTGCTTCACATGCTGCTGACAGCACTACATTTTTGTTATTGATACTTCCATCGGCATTTTTCATATGCCCTACCATATACGCCTGATCTACTGAAACCATCTTTTATCCTCCTCTATCTAAACGGCATTTCTTCTTCCATGCCCTCTGGGATTTCTAAGAACCCTTCCGCATCTTCTGGAAACGGTGGTCTGTCAACCATTTTTGCACCTGCGAATTCAATCCGGTTTGCATACACTTCGGTGGTATAGATCTTTTTCCCGGTATCCTTATCTTCATAATTACCTGTGACAATCTCGCCTTCCACCATGACCTTCGTGCCCTGCATCAGATAGTCTCTGGCAAATTCTGCTTTCTTTGCAAAAGCCTTTACCGGAATGAAACTGACTTCATCGGAATAATTTCTTCTGACTGCCAGAACAAACTTGGCAATCTTATGAAGTCCTTTTTCATTCTCCACTTCGTTGTATCCGGGATTTCTTACCAATCGCCCGGAAATAACTGTTGTATTCATTGGCTTAACCCTCCTATGCTTTCATTGATTTGTAACAGATACCGATACATGGTCCACATTTTCCATAGGCACATCCGTAACATTCATCTTTTTCCAACTCTTCCTGCTTCATTTCATCAGCAAACATTCCTAACAGCGTTGTGTAAATCTTTTTCATTGCCAGGAACTTCTCTTCTGCTTTTTCCATCTTCTCTTTGTAAAATGGAATCAGTCCACGAAGAACTGGATGAAAACGTTCATTTTCATCATCCCAGGCACAGATTTTCATCATACAGCGTGGCTGTTTCTCATAATTGCCCAGATAATACGGGCAGAACGTACAGCCTCTTTCTTTAACAATTTCCACCGGAATCACTGGCATCTGACTTTTGATTTCTTTTGTTACATGCTTACTTTCAATTCGCTCTCTCATCTTAAAAATCCTCCAAGTATATATATTTGCAAAAGGGATTTCCCCTGAATTGCCTGATTTTGGGTACAAAAAAAGAGGCAAGCTTACGATTTCATTTTCGCAAACCTGCCTCTTATCAAATATTCAATTATTTTCCGATGATATATCGTAAGAAAACGTATACCGCACGGATTACATACACTGGAATCATGATACTTCCAATCAAGGCTCCAATGATGACACTTAATGCAGCCATTCCAAGTGTTGCTGTGGTATCCATTCCTCTCGGAATCAGAATCAACCGCATTTTATGTATTCCAAATGGAAGTCCGGAAAGAAATATCCACCAGAACAAGTCTGTCTGTCCACTGACTTTCATGATAGTGGATACCATCCAGAACCAAAAAAGCATAAATGCCAGTGGCAATATTGATTTTTTAATTACATCTTCTATCATCATCTTTTCATTCCCTCTGTCCAACTTCGCATATCATGTTATTGTTTTTCTGCCCATGATGCCAGGAGCATAAATATCACTTCTTCCATCTGCGCTTTAGAATATGATTCAGGAAAATACTGTTTCAGCTTTTTCGCCGGAATCTGTACCTGTACTTTCTCAGTACTTTCATTCATACAGATCTGGTCAATATCTGGATACGTCAACATCCGCTCTTTTGAAATCTGCTTCAATTCCTTTGCCTGCTTCATGGACGGTACCATATTGTGATTACTCATATACTGAAGCAATATCTGTTGTTCTTCACTTCTCAAATATGAAACTTCAACAGCTGTATTAAAAGGAAGCTTCTTCTCGTCTGCCAATTCTAAAAACTCTGCGATCAACTCTGTCAGATGAATATATCGAAGAATCTGTCTGGAACTATCTCCTGTATTCTGACTGACTTCTTCCGCCGCCAACTTCTTGCCAACTTGGCAAGAAGTTAAATCAGACCGTTTTCCCTGACGCTTTAACGCCTCATATTTCATTTTATAAGCGAATGCCTTTTCGCTGATTAGCAGCTCTTCTCGCTGAATGTTGGAATCTACCATAATCACCGTCGCTTCATCATCTGTAATATCTTTGATGATAACCGGCATTTTCTCTAATCCCGCAAGTTCACATGCTCGTTTTCGCCGATGACCAGCTACAAGCTCATAACCACCGGACTCTCTCAACCGCACAATACCTGGAACCAACACGCCATATTGTGTAATGCTTTCAGACAATTCCTCCATTTTCTTATCATCTTTTACTTGAAATGGGTGATTCGGAAATGGATGAAGGCTTCCTATTGCTATCTCACTAATTCCATTGGTTGTCTCTTCGCTTGTTCCAAACAACGCATCAAGCGGCTGTAAAGAAATGGGTGTTGCTCTTTTTTTAGATGGCATCTTTCAGCACCTCCTCCGTCACTCTCCGATAAGCTTCTGTAGCTTTGCCTTTCGGATCATAAGAGAAAATACTCTGTCCTTCTCTGACTGCTTCCTTCATTCTTACGGAAAATGGAATATAATTATCAAAGATATGAATCTGACTTCCATATACATTTCTGAGAAGTTCCATATTATTTCTTGCATCATTCGTATGAGCATCTACCATCGTGAACAGAATCCCACCGACTTGTAGCTTCGGATTGATCTGCTTACGGACCTTACCAATCGTTTTTAATAACTGCTGCAATCCTTTGATTGGCAGGTAGGATGCTTCAACCGGAATGAGTACTTCATCTGATGCAGCCAGCGCATTGATCGTAATCATTCCCAATGATGGCATACAATCAATGATGACAGCATCATATTGATCTTTGATACCATATAATATCTGTTTCAATACATATTCCCTGCTCATTGCATTTACCAACTGTACTTCCGTACCTGCCAGACCAATGTTAGAACAGATAATGTCTATTCCCTCTGCCTGATGTCTGATATAATAGTCGGAAGGAATATCTTCATCTTTCATTACTGCATCCATAAGAGCTGTAAGTGTTTCATTACTGTCATCACAATCACGATATCCAAATCCTGCGGATACATCAGACTGTGGATCTGCATCTACAATCAACACTTTCATATTCTTTTGTGCCAATCCTACTGCTAAATTAGCTGTACATGCGGATTTTCCCGTTCCCCCTTTTTGGTTTACAATAGAAATAATTCTAGCCATTTTTTCATCACCTTTCAATCAATAAAAATGACCGAATCAGCTAAACAGATTTTCATCCATTACGAGCTAATTCGGTCCTGTTTTTCGCTATTAAATTGTAATATCACCACTTTCGCGATACAGTAAAAGCATCTCAGATAAAAGCGGAAATTTTCTTTCATCTGAATAAGGTTTTTATAAAAGATAGGCCTTTCCTTCATAAATTTGTTGATTCGTTGCAAGTTTTTTTCAGGACCAAATCGACTCAACCCCTTGTATTTACTGGGTTTCCGTTGATTTAGTCTTATTTTATCATCATCATCGCCCAGCCGCAGACCTGTCGACATGGCCAGCAAAATCCCCATATCCTGGGGCGCCTGGCTTTTTTGCAGCGCTGCACTCAGGGCTTTATGCTCGCCGTACCCGGGAACTTTCTTCTCCTTTGGGTAAACCTTGATTTTTGGGGTCTGGACGCACACTTTTATTCCTTTTTTCTCGGCCTCTCTCAGGATACTGTGCAGATAGGCCAGAATATCGCGCACGGTTTTTCGGGCCAGGCTTTTCCTCAGCCATTTCTTAAACTTTCTTTGCTTTTTGGCGGTGATCTCGATCAGCGGCACACTGCCCATAAAGGGCAGGATATGTGCCTGCTCATAGCTCTTATAGGTCTTGAGGCTGCTCCCCTTGACTTTTGGCTTACGTTGCCTCAGCCATGCTTCCATGGTTATGCTTGATTGCATTTTGCACTCCTTTGTTTTAGCTTTCTTTTCTATCCTTTGTACCCAGCACATTGCGAGATTAAGGGGTAAAAATAAAAGCCACATACACGTATGTATGTGACCTTATGCTACTGTTCTTTTTTCCGGATAATATCCATGGGCTTCACTGGCTTATCCATTTTCATGCTGTAGATCATTTTGGGGTGCGGGGTCGATTGAATGGGGTTTCCCTTTTCGTCCTGCATTTCACCCACCTGCTGTGTGTAAAACCCTTCCTTGGAGCCTGCCACCATCACCTCTACGGTTTCTCCTGCGTTTATCTTATTACGCTGCTGGATAACGGCGATATGGGTTTTGGGGTCGTAGGACTGGACCACGCCTGCAAAATCGTACAGGCGGGTATAGCTGCTGGTACCATAATTCTGGTCATCGGCTGTGGTCTTGTGTTCAAAAAAGCCAGTGGTATAGTTCCGGTGGCTGACCTTGCGAAGCTCCTCGAAGTATTTGGGATCGACGCTTTTCTCCTCGGGGTGGTCATAGTAATAATCAATGGCCTGGCGGTAAGCCTGGACAACGGTAGCCACGTAATAGATGCTTTTCATGCGGCCCTCGATTTTCAGACTGTCGATGCCCGCGTTTATGAGCTCTGGGATATGGTCGATAAGGCAGAGGTCCTTGGAATTAAAGATAAAGGAGCCGGTTTCGTCTTCCTCAATGCTAAAGTCCTCGTCTGGTCTTGTCTCCTCAATGAGGTGGTATTTCCAGCGGCAGGGGTGGGCGCAGTCGCCCTGGTTGGAGTTGCGGCCGGTCATGTAGTGACTCAGCAGGCAGCGCCCTGAGTAGGAAATGCACATGGCGCCATGCACAAAGGTTTCAATTTCCATATCGGCTGGTGTTTTTTCCACAATGGTCTGCATTTCCTCAAGGCCGAGCTCCCGGGCCAGCACAATGCGGCGTGCTCCCTGATGGTACCAGAACTCTGCGGTTTTCCAGTTGGTATTGTTGGCCTGGGTGCTGATGGAAACTTTAAGCTCTGGTTCGGTCTCACGCACAATGGCAAAAACGCCGGGGTCTGCCACCAGTACGGCATCTGCGCCCATGGCTTTCAGGGCATGAACATATTCTGGAAGCCCCTCCAGGTCGCGGTTGTGGGGGATCATGTTCAGGGTAACGTAGATGCGCTTGCCTCTTTCGTGGACATAACGGACAGCTTCCTCAAGCTCTTCCATTTCAAAGTTACCAGCCCCTGCCCTCAGGCCAAAGCGTTTTCCTGCACAATAAACTGCGTCGGCGCCGTAGTGCAGGGCATATCTCAATTTTTCAAAATTCCCCGCCGGGGCGAGCAATTCAGGTTTTTTTCTCAATTTATGTTCTCCTTCGTGATTTTCATCTCTATAGTATATAGCAAATTCCCATGAAATGCAAAAATAAAAAGCGGCCCGTAGGCCGCTTTAGTTAATCAATTTTTTTATAGCTCACTGCCAGTCCGTCTCCCAGAGGCAGCACAGTGGTCATGAGCCTGGGATCATGGCTGATAGCATCCAGGTATTTTCGCATGCGCTTGACAATGGTGATCTTTCTGCGGATCACCAGCGCATTGGTCGCGATCATTCCCTTGTAGAGCACGTTGTCGGAAACAATGAGGCCGCCGGGCTTTAAAAGCCGCATGCAGTCCTCAAGCAGATGGATGTAATGCCCTTTACCCCCGTCCAGAAAGATCATGTCAAAGGTTCCGGTGAGGCTGGCCGCTGTTTCCTGGGCGTCGCCCTGGATTAGGTGAATCCGGTCCTCATAGCCCATTTTGGCAATGTTTTCTCTGGCCTGGGCAATCATGCGCTCATCCCGTTCTATGGTGGTTACACGGCCGTTTTTCCCCATGGCATGGGCAAAAACCCCGGCGGAGTAACCGACGGCTGTCCCAATTTCCAGAATACTTTTAATCTGATGGGTTTCGATCAGTATTTCCAGGTAGTTGCGAACCTCTGGAAAAATAATGGGTACATGATTGGTTTCTGCAATGAGCCGCAGCCGCTCAAGGGCAGGTGTTTCGCCGGGGAGCAGGCTGCGGATATAATCTTCTATGTAATCTGGTACAATATCACTCACGGTTTGTTACGCTTTCTAGTCTCCCATGTACTTCTGAACATCGGCGTTATGTCCTTCCAGCGTTTCATTGAAATAGAGCTTGCCGGAATCCATATCGGCTACAAAGAACAGATACTTGGTCTGGGCCGGGTTGATGGCTGCGTCGATGGAGCTTTTCCCCGGTGAGCAGATCGGGCCAACAGGTAATCCTAAATTCTGATAGGTATTGTAGGGAGAATCGATTTTGGTCTGTTCCTCGGTCAGCACCGCGTGTTTTTTGCCCAGCGCGTAGTCCACGGTAATGTCGGACTGTAAAGGCATATTTTGGGCGATACGGTTATAAAAAACACTGGCGGCATTGGCTTTGTCCTCGGGCAGCTTGGTTTCAAGCTCAACGATGGACGCCATAATGACAATTTCATCCACTGTCTTGCCCTTCTCTATGGTCTGCTGCATAAAATCCTGATTATAAACCTCTGTAAAACGGTCCAGCATTTTTTTCACAACGTCGGACGCAGTGCTGCCAGGCTCGATCTCGTAGGTATCTGGGAACAGGTAGCCTTCAAGGGTCCGGTTCTTATCGTCCGGAATGCTGCTCAAAATCGGATACAGGGCTTTGTATTCGCCCAGCTTCTTGGTTTCACTGATAAAGGCCGCTGAGGTACAGATATTATGCTTTTCCAGTATCTGGGCCATTTCATTGATGTTTTTGCCCTCGGACAAGAGCACTGGAATCGCACCGCTGTAGACATCGCCGTTCAGCATTTTGTCCACAATGTCCGGGATGGACATTGCGTGGTTCATTTCATAATTGCCGGCCTGCATACCGCTTGTGCCACGGCTGTGGCGTCCTGCATAGCTCTGGAATATCATGGTATTCTTAATTAAGCCCTGATCGTAAAGGATCTCTCCAACGTCTTTGATGGTCGAGCCGTCTGGAATTTCGACGATCATGGTTTCTGTGCTTGTCCCTGTGGGCTCCAGCATAGCGTTATAGAAGCTTCTGCCTGCAAAGATGCCAATAACGACAATCAGCACAACGGCTGCGATGACAATAGGCAGCTTATATTTTAGTCCACCTTTTTTTCTTTTTACAGGTGCTCCCATTTCCTCTGCTTCTCTTCTCTGGCGTGGCTCGGCAGGCTGCTTCTGTACCGGTCTCTTCTTCTTAGCAGTGCCCGGGCTGCCAGCTCTTTGGCCAGACTGGCCTTTTTTCTGGCCGGCTGGTCTCTGCTTTGGGGCGGCTGCGCCCGCCTGGCGGGGTGTCTCTCTGCGTTCCTGTGCTTTCCTGCCTTCTACAGGGCGGCGTACTGCGGTTCCCTCTGCTGTCTGCCGCTGCTGTGTTTTTTTCTTTGGTGCTGTCTGGGTGCCTGCATTCGCGGGACGCTTGGCGTTCGCACGTTTTTTACGCATCTCCACCTCGGTTGACTGAGCCGTCCGCTTTTGTGTCTGACGGCTCTGCGTTTTTGGCTCCGAAGCCTCTTTTTTCGCTTCGCCCTGGGTTAATCTAATCTTCATTTACTCACCTCAATTACGGGGATTTACTCAAAAAAAGGGTACCTTGTTTTTTTGGAAAGTACCCCCTGGATTTATTTAATTACTCTGCGTCTTCCTCGCCGCCAAACATGCCGCTCATGTCTAAATCAACGGCTTTGCTGATAATATCCATGATATCCTGGAAGACAATGCCAAAATACATTTGCGCCTGAAAGTATTCGGCAATAATCGGAATGCCCAGCACGGACGCTGTTAATGAGTTGTAGGCTTCTACCTCTTCCTCTGTCAGCTCCTGGCCCATCATTTGTTTTGTCTGAAGGCCCATTTGCTTTTTCGCGTAATCCTGAGCCATTGCGTAATGTTCTTCGTCAGCCTTTAGCTTAAGCTCTGCTGCTTTAAAGTTCTGGTATTCATTTGATTCTTTAAGAGCCTGGGCCAGATTGTTGGCTTCATCATATACGTTCATTCCCTAGGTTCCTTTCTTTTCGTTTAATCAACATTATAACACATCTTAGATCAAATTGTTACTAAATTTTTACAATTATAGCCATTATTTTAGAAAAAGCTCCAGATAATGGGAAAATTTTCCCATATTCTGAAGCTTAAGATTTCTAAATCCTATTTAATTTAAAAACTGTGAAGTTATACTTCCATTAAAATCGGCAGGATCATTGGCTTCCGGTTTGTCTGGCTGTACAGGTAACGGAAAAGAGACTCACGGATCTCGTTTTTAATGGAGCTCCAGTCCACTACGCCTTTTTCTTCACAGGCCAGAAGGGCTTTTTTAACTTCCTCTCGGGCTGTGTTGATGAGCTCTTCAGATTCGCGTACATAGACGAAGCCTCTGGAGATAATGTCTGGCCCTGAGATGGCCTTGCCCTTGTGCATGGTCACCACCACAATAAACAGGCCGTCCTCTGACAGGCGTTTACGGTCATTTAATACGATATTTCCAATGTCGCCGACACCCAGGCCGTCGACCAGTACTGGCTCTGCCTGTACCTTGCCGGTAATTTTACAGCTTCTGTGATCCAGTTCTAGGATCGTCCCATTTTCCGCAAGAAAGATGTTGCGCTTGTCGGTTCCCACGCTTTCCGCAAGAGCGGCGTGATGCACGAGCATCCGTGCCTCACCGTGAACGGGTAAGAAGAATTTTGGCTTAACCAGTGTCTGGACCAGCTTCAGCTCTTCCTGGCGGGCATGGCCCGAAACATGAATGTCTGCAAATTTTTTATAGACAACCTCTGAGCCAAGGTCCACCAGCTTATTGATCACTTCTGCAACCATCTTTTCATTCCCCGGTACCGGAGAGGCTGAGATAATAACCGTGTCTTCTTTTTTAATGTTCAGGAAACGGTGCTCGCCGTGGGCCATTCGGCCAAGGGCCGCCATGGGCTCACCCTGGCTGCCGGTGGTGATGACAACCAGCTCACTGTCTTTGTAGCTCTTCATATCCTTGATATCGATGAGGATATTTTTAGGGATTTTCAGATAGCCCAGATCGGAGGCGACCTCCACCATATTTTCCATGCTCCGGCCGTTGATGATAACCTTGCGCTTATAGCTGGCTGCCGCGTCAATGATCTGCTGGACCCGGTGCACGTTTGATGCAAAGGTGGTGATAATGATCCGGTTTTTACAGCCTCTGAACAGGTTGTAGAAGGTCGCGCCAACGGAGCTTTCTGAAGGCGTGAAGCCTGGCTCCTCTACGTTGGTGCTGTCGGCCATGAGCAGGTCGATACCCTGGCTCCCCAGCTTGGCGATACGCTGTAAATCCATGATTTCGCCATCAATGGGCTGATAATCAATCTTAAAGTCTCCAGTGTGTAAAACAGAAGCTGCTGGCGTTTTGATATAAAAGGCCACTGAATCGGCCACACTGTGGTTAACTCTTATAAACTCGACCTCAAAGCTGCCCTTCTGCACCCGATCGCCTGCCTTTACAACCTGGCGGTCTACACTGGTAACCAGGCGGTGTTCAACGAGCTTTTTGTCGATGAGCCCCATGGTAAATTTGGTGGCGTAGATTGGGACTGTAATGCCCAGCTTTTTAACCAGATAGACAATCCCTCCGATGTGGTCCTCATGTCCATGGGTGATAAAAAGTCCCTTCAACTTATCGGCATTTTCGACAATATAGCTGAAATCTGGCAGCACAATGTCGATACCGTACATTTCATCGTCCGGGAATTTCAAGCCACAGTCGACAATGATCATTTCGTCCTTGTATTCAAAGACCGTCATGTTTTTTCCGATTTCACCAAGTCCCCCAATGGGAATCACTTTAAGCTTATCTTTATGCTTTGGCGGGTGGTTCCTTCTTTTGGACCGGTGGTTCTGACGATTCTGATTTCTATTTTCGTTTTTATTCTGTTGTGTTTCGTTCAAAATAATCTCCTTTCGTTATTTTATATCCGTCCGGTCGTATCAAAACGGACCGGTATCTCTGAATCAATTTTAATTATGTTTCCTCTGATGACACACCTTAGAGCGCGAACGACCAGCCCCTCTTCAGCTCCCTTTTTAAGAAGTCCTGAAAACAGCGGGTCGGTGGCAATATTGGGCGTAAAAAACTCAGCGTCCTCTCTTTGTACAACGAAGAGCACACCAGCCTCATAACCTTCTGTATGCGCATGCATGAGTTCTTCCAGGTGTTTACAGCCCCGTTCGGTCGGGGCGTCTGGAAACATCGCCGCAGCACCAACCACCAGGTTAGCGCTTTTCACTTCGTACAGACAGGGGTGTCCATTCCGCTCAAAAGCCAAATCAAAGCGGCTTTTGCCGTAGGTCACTTCCCTTTTAAGCTGACAGATATCCGGGGCCTTTTCCATATACTCAAAGGCAAGTGCATTGGCCATGGTCGAGTGTATGCAAACCCATGTACTTTTATACCATACTGTCAGTAAAGTAAAATCCGTCTTTCTCTTTGGCGACGGATTAAAGGCCATTTGAACCCGGGCGCCGGGTACGAGAAGCTCCCGCATCCGGCCGGTATTTGCTACGTGCGCCGTAATTTCACGTGGGGCGCTGTCCGTATCGATCATAACCCGGGCAATAAATCGGTTGGGTCTGGAGATGAATTCCCCCTCAACGATGGGGAAGCTGCTCAGCTCCATTATTATTCCTGATGGTCTCCGCCGCAGCCGCAGCCACAACCGCATTCTTCGTCATCATCGTCGTCTTCTTCCATGAGCTGTTCGTAGGTCTGCTCGATCAACGCGAATTCTTCTTCGCTTTCGACTGGATACAGGGTTTCTTCGCCATTTTCATCCTCGCGGATAACAAATGGGAATACATCTTCACTTTCTTCGCTTTCTGCTAAGAGGACATAGGTTTTGTCTTCAATGTCAAAGCTGATAACCAGCTCAAATACGCGTTCCACACCGTCTTCGTCTAATAATGTAATTTTGTTGTCTTCCATGTTTAAATACCTCGTTTTCTTTAAATTTAGTTTATATTATTATGCTTAATTCAGCTTTAATATCCTTAGTTTGTGTTCTCACCGCTGTCCAGATAAACCTGCAGGATCATCTGGGCCGCCAGGGTATCAATGTATTCTTTTCGTTTTTCACGCCGTACCCCGCCTTCAATCAAAACCCGTTCGGAGGCTTTTGAAGTCAGTCTTTCGTCAATATAGACGACCTCCAGGTTTAGACGTTTTTTTAAGAACTGACAGAAGTTGCGTGTCTTGCGGGCCTGGGCGGTTTCATTTCCTTCCATGTCCTTGGGCAGTCCGGATACCAGGGTGGTCACGTTAAACTGCTCCACAACATCTGTGAAAAAGGCCAAATCGTCGTCCCGTGTTCCGCGTTTCCAGGTTCTGTAACCCTGGGCGGTTATGCCCAACGGGTCGCTGACTGCGATACCAATATATTTATCCCCGACGTCTAGGCCGAGTAAGCGTTCTGTTGCCATAAATTTTTCTCTTTCTAGTTTTATACCCAAAGTCATCCGTTTCAATACTAAATGACTTTTATGCAAAAAAGCGGGCAATAAGCCGCGCAATAACAGCAGGTCAGACACTTTGAATGGTCCACCTGTGCTTTTCCATTAATAATTGTGAGTGCGTTCTGGCTGCAATGGGCAGCGCATTCGCCGCAGCCCTCGCACCAGTCACTGATATGCAGGCTTTTCTTCGCGCCTGCCACCCGTTTTTCCAACTCTGCTTCAATGGGCTCTCCGTTTATCCTGGCCACATTGTAGCGTACCTCGTCAACGGATTGCATGCCAAAGGCAATGGCGTCCAGGGTTTCCAGTCCGAGGATATAGTCGAAACAGGCTTCTTTGCTGGCCAGCAGATTGCCGCCACCCAAAGGCTTCATGCCAAAAACGCCTTTTCCAGCCTGTTTGGCCTTCAGAATTGCGGCTTCCATGTCCTCACGGCTTCCATCCTCGATGCCAATACCCGTTAGGTTAATGAGGGGAAAAACCACCTCGATCTCGTTAAAGTCCGCAGCGTCCCGCACGCCCTCAACCCTGTGGGTCGAAATGCCAAAGGCGCGGATCACGCCTTTCTCTTTCATTTTCAGAAGATACTCAATGGCTTCCCAGTGGCCTTCAAAGGTCAGGCGGCTCTCCTGCTCATGCAGCATATAAATATCGACGTAGTCCCGTCCAAGCTCACGCAAAGCTCTGTCCAGACTTTTAGCCACGCCCTCGGCCGAATAATCATAGGATTTGGTACAGATGACCAGATCCTTTTTAATTTCCAAGGCCTGCTTGAGATAAGGGTAGCAATTATAGAGATCGGCCGTATCAAAAAAATTGATTCCGGCTTCCAGAGCCGCTTCAATAATCGGGCGGCTTTCTTCCAGTGTTTTGTTTTTCTGCAGCGGGCCAATGGTCAGGCTTCCAAAACATAGCCTTGAAACCTCGATCCCCGTCTGTCCCAGTTTACGGTATTCCATCATTCGTCGTTTCCTGTTTATTTCTATTGGAAAAAAGACCCCACGGCTCCCCTTTACAATAGAAATAAAAAGTCTTAGGCAAACTGTTAAAATTCGCCTAAGACCTGTGTTCATCTATAAGCTCGTTATTCTTGAATACTGCTCAAATAGCGTTTTACCAGCTCTTCAAGAAGTTCATCGCGTTCGATTTTCTGGATTAAGTTACGGGCATCATTATGGCTTGTGATATAAGTCGGATCGCCTGACATAACATAACCAACGATTTGATTAACGGGATTATATCCTTTTTCGATCAATGCCTTGTTGACTTCCTGCATGACTTCATCAATTGTTTTGGCTTTATCGTTGTTAACGTCAAACAAGATGGTCCCTCGATCAAATACTGTATTGCTATCCATTTTGCCATTCCTCCTCTTTACTGGTCTACGCCTATTTTAACGCAATAACCTTCAAAAGACAAGCTTTTTTTCTTGAAAACCCTTAGTCAAGCTGATTCTTGATAATTTCTTTAGCTTTTTCTAAGGCTTCACCCAGTTTTTCAGGCTTTTTGCCGCCGGCCTGCGCCATATCCGGGCGTCCGCCGCCGCCGCCGCCTGCAATCTGCGCTACTTCCTTAATAAGCTTGCCGGCGTGGAAACCTTTGTTCAGAATATCCTTGGTAGCTGTCGCAATAAAGTTTACCTTTTCCTTGCCCCTGGTACCAAGCAGCACAATGCCTGATCCCATACGGTCTTTGAGCATATCGCTGATATTGCGGAGTTCTTCCATATCCACCCCCTCAACCTCTGCGATGGTGGTCTGTACACCGTCGATGACGGTGACCTTCTGGTGGATATCCATAACCATGTTGCCTGCGAATTTATGCTTAAGCTCATTGATGACTTTTTCTTTATGCTTGCTCTGTTCTGCCAGCTCGGTGACTTTTTCCAGAAGATGGTCCGGGTTGGTCTTTAAGGCTTCTGCGGTTTCGAGCAGGGTATCGTCCATCTGTTCAACATGATGGACGGCGTTCATGCCTGTGGCGGCTTCGATACGACGGATGCCGGCTGCGACACCAGTTTCGCTCAAAATTTTAAACATGCCAACCTGGGCGGAGTTTGTGATATGGCAGCCACCGCAAAGCTCGATGCTGAAATCTCCAACCTTAACAACGCGGACAACCTCGCCGTATTTTTCACCGAAAAGGGCCATTGCGCCCATGGAGCGGGCATCGTCGATACTGGTTTCAAAAATGGCGACATCCATGGCTTCCAGAATCGCCTTATTGACAATTTCCTCTACCTGGCGTTTTTCTTCATGGGTCATTGGCTGGAAGTGGTTAAAGTCAAAACGCAGACGATCTGGCGATACAAAGGAACCTGCCTGTTCAACATGGTCGCCCAGTACCTGCTTTAATGCTTTCTGGAGCAGATGGGTAGAAGTGTGGTTTCTCTGGGTAGCAGCTCGCAGCTCGCGGTTGACTTTTGTCGTAACCTCTTCGCCCATTTTAAAGGTTCCGGAAACCACCTTACCATAGTGGATATGACGGCTCAGGCTTCCTTTTTTACAGTCTGTCACCTCGATCACCCGGTCACCGGAGACAATCTGGCCTTTATCGCCAACCTGTCCGCCACTCTCAGCGTAGAAGGAGGTTTTATCCAGCAGAACCAGGACGTCCTCGCCGGCGTGCACCTCACTCACCAGCTCTTCGCCGGAGATCAGGCCTATAATTTTCCCGTTTGCTTCCAGATTTTCATAACCCACGAATTCAACCAGCGCGTCTGGTCCCAATGGGTTAAAGGGATCGTCTGCCCAGACGGCAAGCTCGCTCTCTGCACGGGCCTTGCGGGCACGTTCGCGCTGTTCCTGCATGGCTTCTTCAAATTCACTGGCGATCAGTGTCAGGCCGCGTTCCTCTACAATTTCCTTGGTCAGGTCATAGGGGAAGCCGTAGGTATCGTATAATTTAAAGGCACCTTGTCCCGGGAATACCTTTTCTTCCTGCTCAATCAGGCTGTCCAGCTCTTTTTCGAGCAGGCTCAGTCCCTGATCAATGGTTTCTTTAAACCGTTCTTCTTCAATGCGGATCAGCTTTTGAATGTAATCCTGTTTTTCTGCCAGCTCCGGATAGGCGTCGGCAGAGACACGAACCACTTCCTTGGCCACGTCGTAAAGGAAAAGCTCCTGCATTCCAAGCAGCTTGCCGTGGCGGGCAGCACGTCTTAAAAGACGTCTCAGGACATAACCACGCCCTTCGTTGCCTGGCATAACGCCGTCGGCAATCATAAAGGTAACACTGCGGACATGATCGGTAATAACGCGGATGGAAACATCGTCCTGGGCGTTTTCGCCGTATTTTACACCGGCTTTTTTACAGATATAATTCAGGATATGGCCGATGGTATCAATCTCGAAGATATTGTCAACACCCTGCATAATGGTGGCCAGACGTTCGAGACCCATACCGGTGTCGATATTCGGGTTTGCCAGCGGATTGTAGTTGCCTTCCTCGTCCTTGTCAAACTGGGTAAATACCAGATTCCAGAACTCAACATAACGGTCACACTCACAGCCTGGAGCGCAGTCTGGGCTGCCGCAGCCGTATTCTTCCCCTCGGTCATAGTAAAGCTCGGAGCAGGGGCCGCATGGTCCCAGTCCATGTTCCCAGAAATTGTCTTCTTTTCCGAGACGCACAATCCGCTCTTCCGGCACGCCGATTTCGTCATGCCAGATATCATGGGCTTCTTCATCATCTAAATAGATGGAGACATAAATTTTTTCTGGATCCATTTCCATGACCTCGGTGCAGAATTCCCACGCCCATGGAATGGCTTCTTTTTTAAAGTAATCTCCAAAGGAAAAGTTGCCGAGCATTTCAAAGAAGGTACCATGACGGGCTGTCTTGCCGACATTTTCAATGTCTGGGGTACGGATACACTTCTGGCAGGTGGTTACCCGTTTTCTCGGCGGAATCTCATCGCCTGTAAAGTAAGGCTTCATCGGGGCCATCCCGGAGTTGATCAAAAGCAGACTCTTGTCATTGATCGGCACCAGTGGAAAACTTTTTAATCTTAAATGTCCTTTGCTCTCAAAGAACGCTAAAAACTTTTCACGAATTTCGTTTAAACCTAAAGGTTGCATGTCTTTATTCTCCCTTTTATGAATTTGTTTTAGTTTATAATTGATGCTTTGAGTAAAAAAATAAAACTCCGCCCCTGTAAACAGGGACGAAGTTGTTTTCCGCGGTACCACCCAAATTAGCAAAGCAGCGCTTTGCTCACTCAAACAGATAACGGTCTGTCAGCCGTCGGTTCTTACACTCTTCTGATTTCAGAACCGCTGCTCAAATGGGGCGGCCTTATCACTTCCATGGAAACTCGCACCAGCCGTCCCCTCTCTGAATGGTCTGTCATAAGGTTGTCATTCTCATTGCATTCATATTTACCTAACATTCAAATTATATGTAATGTTTTCGCTTTTGTCAAGTCTTATTACGAATTGCTTTTAACATCCTTTTACCTGAGCATTTCGCCCTTGGAGGACGCAAACCCCGCGATTAAATACTTCATGACGACTTTGACGGTCCCCATGATCGGCACTGCCAAGATCATGCCCAGGCCGCCAAACATGGCGCCGAAGAAAAAAATGGAAAAAATAATGATGACCGGATGCAGGCCAACGTTGCCAGACATAAGTGCCGGCGCCAGCAGATTGCCGCATACCACCTGGACAATGGCCATCCAGATCAGGATATAAACCATCTGTATCGGGCTTGACAGCAGCGCCATGATGCAGATGACGACCATGCCCACTGCCGGGCCAAAATAAGGGATCATGGTCGTAACGCCTGCAATCACACCGATAACCGGCGCGTAGGGCAGCCCCATAAAGTAAGCGCCCACTCCGGTCAGAATCCCGGCGATAATGGACATGAGCCCCTGCCCGCGGATAAAGCCGCCGATAACCATGTCGATGTCATAAAACATTTTTTTTACCTGATTTCTGGCGTCAATGGGCACCAGGTACATAAGAGACTGGGTAAACAGCTCTTTGTCCAGTAAAAGGAAAATGGTGACCAGCGGCACGATAATAATGTTCATCAGCTGCCCGCTGTTGGCGATAATGGCGTTCGACAGTCCCTGCAGCATGCCGCCAAACATTCCGGCCACCTGGGACAGGCTCTGCTCAAGATTAAAATACTTCGACATGTCCGAATCATTGTATTTTTGGATGAATTCGGAAATCTGCCCGCTGTAATTCTGCAAATCCTGGAGCATTGATGGAATGTTTGTCACCATCTGCGCAATGTTGCTGATCAGGCTGGGCACAAAGCTCATAAAAACACCGAACAAAATCAAAAGGACGATGACACAGACAAAAAGGACAGAGAGTCCGCGTCCAAAGCCGCGGCGTTCAAAAATTTTAACCAGAGGGTTTAGGAGATAGGCCAAAATAATGGCGATAAAAAATGGCATGAACATCCCCGAAAAGGTGGGCCACAAAAATATTGCGAAGAGGATACAGATCAGGACTACAATGGTATTGACAATCAAAATGCGTTTTTTATCCGGTGATATTTTCATGATGTTCCTCCCCCAAAACCTTTTCCAGGATACCGCCCTCACGGTGTGTCTGTTCCATCTCCAGCATATCCTTGTCATAATTCAAACTTTTATCGCGGTATTCCATGCGTTCGGCATCCACAAGGCTGTAGCCGTAGTCAAGATCGTCAAAAAAACTGCGGGACAAATCGTATTCCTGAACCTTAAAATCCTTTGAAACCGTTGCGTCCGCTACCTTGGCAAAACGCTTGCCATCCACATCCTTTACCGGTGTGTTCACAAGGGAGTAGCTCTCCTCCAGCCGCGCTTTCATTTCCTTTGCGGAGAGCTTGGTGATGGCCTTATCTCCGCCAAGTGTTACGTGGTCATAATCCACCTCGATGATATCCGAAGGAAAAATAATCTGGGCTTTGCTGAACAGGCCGCCCTCCGAGAGAACCAGGCAGTCAATTTTATGGTCACGGACTCTTATGTCGCGCACAAGCCCCCGTAGCCGTGTGTCGTTTTCAAAAAACACCTGGGTGTTTAATAAATTACTGGCTTTCATCTTTTCACCTTTCTACATAAACTTAATATTTCTGTTGATGGCTTTATTATAGCACATCCGCTTACACAGTGTCTTGAAAGAATACTCAATAATTCTTCAAATCGGCAGGTCACTCTTCTTTCTTCAAAAGCTTTTGCGGGTCTACGTGTCTCTGGCTCAGACGGCGGTTGACCGTTTCGCCGGTCAGTGTATAGAGCACTGAAAAGAGCGGGATCATCACAATGATGCCCAGAATGCCGAAAGCACCTCCGCCAATGGTGACCGCGGCCAGAATCCAAAGCGGAGACAATCCAATGGAGCTGCCCACTACATGCGGATAGATCAGATTCCCCTCGACATGCTGTACGATGAAGCAGGCGACCACAAAAATCAATGCTTTGACCGGGCTCAGAGTCAAAATGAGAAACGCTCCCAGACAGCAGGCCACAATGGCCCCAAAGACAGGGATCAGCGAAAACAAGCCGATCAATACCGCAATGGTCAGAGCATAGGGCATCTGCAAAATTGACAGTATGATGGTATAAATAACGGTTAAAATCAAAGCCTCGATACACTGGCCTGAAACAAAATGACTGAAAGTCTCCTGGGTGAGGCCGACAATTTCCAAAAGCCGGTCAACACGCTTTTCTGGCAGGTAGGCGTACAAAAGCTTTCTGGTTTGAAGCCCCAGCCTTTCTTTCTGGAACAAAAGGTAAACCGCCACCACAAGGCCGATCACCGTATGAAAAACGCCGCCTGCTACCGAGGCTGCAACGTTCAGCGTTGTGCTTAAAAATCCCGCAGCGCCGCCCCTGAAAAAGGAAAACAGGTTTTTGCTGAGCATATCCCAGTTCAGGCTTTCAAGTCCTCCGGTATCCAGCTTTTGTATAAAGGCAGAAGCTTCCGAGTGCTCGCCGAGAATACGTGACGCCCAGCTCTGAAAGCTCTCAAGAACCGACGGAAAGCTTCTGGCAAAAAGTAAAGCAGCGTTTACCAGCTCTGGAAGCACAAGAAAAACGACCAGGGCCATAATACCGATAAGAATTAAAAACGCCGCCAGAATACTCAGAGGCCTCCGCAGCCTTTGGACCCGCTTTCCCTTTAGCCACCTTTTTGTAAACAGCCGCCTTTCCATCAGGCTCATGGGGATATTTAGGACAAAGGCAATGCCGGCGCCAATTATAAAAGGTGAGCCCAGGCTTATAATTCCTAGAAACGTCCCCCACACCGCATCAATATTCTTAAGCCCTGCCCATAAAACCAGTGCCAGGACAATCATCCCGATTATGGCCTGCTTTGTTTTTCGATTCATCTCCACTATCTCGCCCTCTTTCCTTTACTGAATCTTGTGTCATTACGAGTTGCTTATTTTTTAATACCCTTTTTTAAAGTCCTGCCAACAAAAGGATTCCTCATAAATAAAAAAAACGCCTTTCATGATTGAAAAGCGTTTCTCATCACAGGTTTATGCATTGTGCTTTGATTTGTAATCCTCAATGGCTGCCTGAATGGCTTCGGCTGCTAAAACAGAGCAGTGGATTTTTTCAGTCGGAAGTCCTCCGAGAGCTTCCACTACTTCTGAGTTTTTCAGAGCAGCGGCTTCTTCAAGGGTTTTACCCTTAATCATTTCTGTGGCCATACTGCTGGTCGCAATGGCAGCACCGCAGCCAAAGGTCTTGAAACTGGCATCCTCAACAATGCCGTCATCACTTATTTTTAAATACATTTTCATAATATCGCCGCAGGCGGGACTGCCTACCTGGCCGATTCCGTTAGCGTCTTCCATTTCGCCCACGTTTTTAGGGTTTTGGAAGTTTTCCATTACTTTATCTGTATATTCCATCATGATTTTATTCTCCTTTATTTTATCCGTTATTTTTCACCATTCTCAGTGATGATGGTGGTGGTCGTGGTCATAAACAGCGTCGTCAATCGGGCTGTTGGCGTCGATGGGCGACATTTTTCTCAGCCGTTCGATAATATCGACAAGATTGTCAACGACGTATTCAATATCTTCCATAGTAGTATGCTTGCCAATGGTCAGTCTCAGAGAGCCGTGGGCAATCCCGGCAGGCAGGCCAATGGCCAGCAGTACATGCGACGGATCCAGTGATCCAGAGGTACAGGCCGATCCGCTGGAGCCCGCAACGCCAACAAGGTCAAGGCTTAAGAGAATGGATTCCCCTTCGATATAGTCAAAGCAGAAGTTTGCATTCCCTGGGAGGCGCTTTGTCGGATGACCGTTCAAACGCACCTGCGGGATTTTTTCCATTACACCCTTGATCAACGCATCTCTGAGCTCCTGTAAATGGGCTGTGTTGGCTTCCAGATCATTTGCGGCCATTTCCGCAGCCTTTCCAAAACCAACAATGGATGCGGTATTTTCTGTGCCGGCGCGGCGTCTTCTTTCCTGTGCGCCGCCGTGGATCAGGTTATCAATGGGTACACCCTTGCGGATATATAAGGCACCAATTCCCTTGGGTCCATAGATTTTATGGCTGGAAAGGGACAGCAAATCCACATTCAGGTCTTTTACGTCAATGGGAACATTGCCGAAGGCCTGTACTGCATCTGTATGGAAGATGATGCCCTTGGCCTTGACGATTTCTCCTATTTCTTTAATGGGTTCAATGGTGCCGATCTCGTTGTTGGCAAACATGACTGAAACCAGAATGGTTTCATCCTTGATGGCATTCTTGAGATCGTCCAGTGAAATAAGCCCGTCCTTGTCAACCGGAAGATAGGTGACCTCAAAACCTTCCTTCTCAAGATATTCACAGGTGTGGAGCACTGCGTGGTGCTCGATTTCTGTGGTTATAATGTGGTTTCCCTTTTTCCTGTTTTTTAAAGCCACACCCTTAATGGCCCAGTTGTCCGATTCGGAGCCACCGGCTGTAAAGTAAATTTCTTTCGGGTCTGCGTTAATGGCCTGGGCAAGCTGTAATCTGGCAGCTTCCACACCGCGCTTGGCTTCCCGGCCCTCCTGGTAAATAGAGGATGGGTTTCCGTATTTTTCTGTAAAATATGGCAGCATTTCTGCCAAAACCGCTTCGTCAACGGCTGTTGTTGCCGCGTTATCTAAATAGATTCTTTTCATAAAAAGCCTCTCTTTCAATTATCCATTAAGTCTTGTAAAGACCGGTTATCTATGATGTTATTAATGCTGTCTCTGATTTCCATCCAGAGTCCTCTGGTGACACATTCTCCCGACTTTCGGCAGACATAGCCCTCAGGGCCGCCGACGCAGTCGGCCAGCTCAATAGGCCCTTCCAGCGCGCGGATAATCTCACCAACACTGATGTCCCTGGGCTCTCTTGAAAGAATGTACCCACCCTTCGCGCCTCTTAAACTGACGATTAGTCCCGCCTTTTTAAGGGTTGAAAAAAGCTGCTCCATATAGGAGTCTGAAAAATTCTGTTTTTCTGCTATCTCTTTAATTGATACTGGCCCATTGCCATATCGGCACGCCAGCTCATACATGGCCAGTACACCGTACCGGCCCTTTGTGGAGAGTCTCACTTCAGCACCTCCTTCTCAATTCCTAGTATTCCACCCGGAATTTAATAGTATTATAGCACAGTTCCGCATTAATGCAAGATAAAATTTTGTTCTTTGGCATTTTTTCAGGAAAAATTATTATTTTTCTCCAAAATAAAAACATCTGGATATAAAACTGCTATCCAGATGTTTCAATTATTTATTCTGCTTCTCTCAATCGTTCGACCAGTGTTTCCTTTTCAAAGCTGCGAAGTGCAATTTTTGAGATAAGGTATGGTACCAGGAGCAGGATTACCGCGTAGGCCAGCACATAGAAAACCGGGAACTGGTAGATCATATAGTGAACACCGAGTTTTCCGAAGGCCCAGCAGATCAGATAGCCTGCTGCGGTGCCTATGGTCAATGTGATGAGCAGATTTCCCGCGGCCAGAAGCATCCCCTCGCCGAGTACCATCTGACGGATCTGCCTGCGGCTCATACCAATGGATTCCAGCATGGCCAGTTCCTGCTTTTTAGACAGGATATTGGTAATCAGCGTATTGACAAGATTGATCATACTAAAGGCGATGATAAACAACGCCAGACCCAGCGCAGTGGCTGAGAGGGTCGCAATGCTTCCTGCATCCTGTTCTCTCTGCTCCTGAAGCGTTGACAGCACAAGATTTGGATTGCTGTCTACCAAAGCCCGCAGCGGCTCTTCAACGGCAAGTTCCATAGAAGGCTCTGTCGAAACAATAAAATCTTTATCAAGATTAAAAGGCACAATGGAGTGGATCACCTCCTGAGGCATCATAAACCATCCGCTGATGGGCTTTGGATAGTCTGTACTGACCATACCTGCTATTTTCACCTCTTTGGGTATCACGGTATCGCCATTGTAAAAATAGAGGGTTAACGTATCGCCAACCTCAAAACGCCAGCCATAAATTTCCTGCACCACAGAGTTAGCCTGAAGCAGAATGGTCTCTCCCTTCAACATTGCGTCATAATCCAGGCTCCCATCCTCCAGATATTTTTCAAGCTCCTGAGCCTGCGCTCTGGTAAATGGGGAAATGTTATCCTCAACATGGACGAGATCCTTTTTAGGATAATCAAATTCAACAGAGGTCGCCTGGTTACTGCGGATACCATCTACTCCGGGGATGGACAAAATCTGGCTTTCAAGCGCTTCGGTAAAGGGGGAATTCTTCTGTAGGCCTGCCATACCGTACTCTGAGAGCTCCAGAGCGTTTCCCGAAAAAGAAACGATATATTCCGAATCTGCAAAATCGCCCTGACGTGAATACATTTCTTTATCAAAGGAATTGACAAAGGTCGCCGCTGCCATAAATAAAACGCCGCCAATCCCCAGCGAGAGAACTGTCATAAGAACTTTTTTCCGGTTTCTGGCCGAGTTCATGGCCGCGAGATGCAGCGGGCTGATTCTCCTGTGTACCTTTTTGGTTTTCTTTTTCCTGCCGCCGGAGTAAGCCGAATATTTCGAAGCCTCAATGGGCGAAATCGACGCTGCAATCGAGGCAGGCTTCCGAACGGAGATCAAAACAGTGATCAGGTCAATCACTAGCACCAGCAGCGCTACCAGCAGAGTATTTAAAAAGCTCCATCCGTCAGGCTTCAGAAAATAGGCAATAACGCTGCCGATAATACCCCCCACCGGAGCCGATACGGCAAAGAGATAGATACCTTCGCGGGTAACCAGCCGCCGCACCTGTTTTTTGGTCATACCAATGGTTCGCAGCTGTCCATACTGGCGTATCCGGCCAACCACCGATATATAGAAAACACCGTAGATAACCAGAACACTGGCAAGCAGCACAACGACTCCCACACACGCAGCCAGAGCGATTTCCTGAGTATCTGCTGTCAGAGTATCCAGAAAATGATCGTTTGGATTCATGTCCTCCCGCAGTATTCCTGCGTCACCGCCGACTGAATAAATCACCGCTTTACATTCTTCCTTTCCCATCTTCTCTGCCCCTGAAAGCCGTACATAGGCCTCATAGGGAATATCCCTCATCTGTGAGCCATTTTCAGCATAGGCCTTTGAAAAAACCATGGTGTACTGCTTGCTTCCCTTCGCACCCTCCACAAAACCGCTGACCTTAAAGCTTTCCGTTGTTCCGTCCAGAAAGGTTACGGTAAATTCTGTTCCAAGCTCTGTCGGTTTTCCGATCTGTTCCAGATACGCTCTTGAGACCAGCACTTCATTTTCCTGTACTGGCAGCTTTCCGTCCAGCAGATTCATTGTCTTAATTTCCATGGAGTTGCCATCCGCATAGACAGGTGCCAGCTTATAATTGTCAATCTCTACTGCCTGTCCCCTTTTGCCGAGGGTCAGATAGGAAACACGGGAATCCTGTGACAGACGATGCAGCTGGTCATCTGTCAGATTATAGTAAATCACATGCTGTGCTCTGGCCATGGCACGCTTATCTGCTTCTTTCATCTCAACGGTGAACAGGCTCATAACCATCAGGAGGCTTACCGATAAAATAATGGTGACAGCAATGAAGGCATTGCGCATCTTGCTCGTTTTAATACTGTCCCTGGCAAGCTTTCCGATAACTTTTCCGTTATTGTTTTTCTCGTAATGCATTGTCATTACCTGCCGTTTACGATCTTGCCGTCCTCAATACGGATAACCTCATCCGCCAGCTGGGCAATCTCTTCATTGTGCGTAATCATGGCAATGGTCTGGTTAAAACGAGCACTGGTTGCCTTTAAAAGGCTCAGTACATCCTGGCTGGTCCGGCTGTCCAGATTTCCGGTAGGCTCGTCCGCCAGAATAATCGCCGGCTTTGTCGCCAGCGCTCTGGCGATGGCGACACGCTGCTGCTGTCCGCCTGACAGGTTCCCTGGCAGGCTTGTCAGCTTTTCCTTAAGTCCAAGCATTTTGACAATGCCACCCACAAACCGTTTATCTGCTGTATTACCATCCAGTTCAATGGGCAGTACAATATTTTCGTACACATTAAGGATGGGCACCAGATTGTAGTTCTGGAAAATGAAGCCAATCTGGCGTCTTCTGAAAATTGTCAGCTGCTCGTCGTTCATATCTGACAGCTCTTTGCCGCCTACCTTTACACTGCCGGAGGTCGGTTTGTCCAGCCCTCCCAACATATGCAGAAGTGTTGACTTTCCACTTCCGGAGGTTCCCACAATGGCTGTGAACTTTCCTTTTTCAACCGATAAGGACACACCATCCAGTGCCTTTACCATACTCTCGCCGCTGCCATAATGCTTTTTCAAATCCGTTGTTTTTAAGATCTCCATTTTCTGTCTCCTTTATTTGCTGACTTAATCTTATCACCTGAATGTTTCAAAACCCTCTCGATTTGAAAAAAGAATGTTACAGTTTTGAGAGATTACTTATCAGCCAGCCTGATTTGGCAGAAATACTGAAAAAACAGAGCCTTCACCTTCCCGTGAGGCTACCTTGATATAGCCCTGCTCTTTCCCGATGATCTCGCGCGCCAGATAAAGCCCCACACCGATGCCTGGGGTGCTATGGACCTTGGGCTCTCTGTAAAAACGTTTAAAAATATCGTTGATATGCGTTTCGGAAACGCCGATTCCTGTATCTGCAATTTCTATTTTGGTGTACATTTCCCACTGCTCTGCTGTAACAGATACCCTGCCGCCTTCCGGTGTGTACTTAACCGCGTTTTCCAACAGATTAAAAAGCGCCTCGGCTGTCCATTTTGTGTCGTGACAAAGCTCCAGTGTCTCATCACACACAACGTTTACTGCGATCCTCTTTTTTTCTGCCGAGATGGTAATACCGCTGAGCGCCTGGGCAAGGGTTGGATAAAGGGCCTGACGCTCGGCTTTTAATACGATCTGCCCATTTTCCAGCCGTGATATTTTTGTCAGGACCTGAATCAGAAAATCGAGCTTTTCCACCTGGTTTTGAAGCCCGTCCAGAAAGAAAAGTCTTTTTTCCTCTGGCACCTGAGGGTTCGTCACGGTATCGGCATACATTTTAATATTGGCAATAGGGGTTTTAAGCTGGTGCGATATGTCTGAAACAATTCGCTGTACTGCCTGCTTCTGCTCGCCGCTCTCCTGGGTAGCCGCATTGGTAACATCATATAGCTGGTTCAGCTTCATCTGTACCTTTGAGGCAAGGGTTTCTTCCTCAAGACTGAAGTCCTGTACGCCTTCGTTCTGGATCAGGCTGTCCAGATTTGTGCAGATCTGGTCCGCGAAGTAAACAAAGCGCCGTCTGTAAATCAGCTGGAAAACATAGAGAATTCCCCAAAAAGCCACCGCGAAAATGATTGCGGCCACGCGGAGCAGGGTTCCCGTATCACGATCGGTCAGCGCAAAGACCAGCACCACAAAGGTCGCTGTCAAAATAAACATAGCTGCAATGCTGGTCCACTCCTGCAGTGCAGAAGGTATTCGTCCTTTACGCATCCTTCTCACCAGTCCATTCATAACCCATCCCATAAATTGTTTTAATATAGGCAAAGGTATCGTCTGAGATTTTTGAACGCAGCCGGCTGACGTTGATGGTAAGGGTATGCTCATCGACGAAGTTTCCCTCATTGTCCCACAGGCTTTCCAAAAGCATTTTTCGGGTCAGTACCTTTCCGGGATTTTTGCAGAAAAGCTGCAGGAGCTTAAACTCTGTCGGTGTCAGCACCAGAGGCTTTTCATTTTTAGTGGCTGTCCGCTTTTCAAAATCAATCTCCAGGTTTCCGCAGATAAACAGTTCTTTTCTGCTGACCTCCGTTCTTCTGAAAACCGCATTAATCCGTTTAATCACAATCTTTATATTAAAGGGCTTGGTAATATAATCATCTGCGCCCAGCTCGAAACCTTTTAAAATATCATCGTCCAGATCACAGGCTGTCAGAAAAATCAATGGTGTCCTGTCCTTGAGGCGTATTTTTTTCGCCAGACTAAATCCATCGCCGTCCGGAAGGTTCACATCCAGAATGACCATTTCCCAGCTTTTTTCCTCAATCTTTTTTCCAGCTTCTTCAAAGCTTTGTACCAAAGTGGTTTTAAAGCCTTCAAGCTCCAGATTATAGCAAAGGCCTGCACCCAGCATCTCATCATCTTCCACTACAAGAATACTCTTCATTTTATACTCCTCTCCAGCATATTGCCACAGCTCTAATATTTTATACTAACTTGTAGGGAAAGAGAAGTTTCTTTTTTAAGAATCATTTTCTTTTCGCCTGCTTTCGGGTATGATCATAAGAGACTGCTACCTTTTTTGTGCAGAAACTGCGAGGCAGCTTTTTTCATCTGATGGTAAACTTTTATTGTAAGGAGAGTGTTAAATATGGAATGGATTCAAAGACTTAACCAGGCTGTCAATTACATTGAGGAAAACCTGAGCAGCACGATTGATTATAATACGGCTGCCAAGATCGCCTGCTGCTCAACCTTTCATTTTCAAAGGATGTTTTCATACATTGCGGATATACCGCTTTCCGAGTATATCCGCAGGCGCCGCATGACTGCCGCTGCATTTGAGCTTCAGACAACTGGTACAAAAGTCCTGGACATTGCACTGAAATACGGGTATCAGTCCCCTACTGCTTTTACCCGCGCTTTTCAGAGCGTTCATGGCGTACCGCCCTCTGCCGCCAGGTCGAAAGGCATTTCTTTGAAAGCTTATCCAAGGATAACCTTCTCTATTTCAATTAAAGGAGATACTGAGATGAATTACAAAATTATTGAAAAAGAAGCATTTAGAATTGTGGGTGTATGCAAATCGTTGGATGTAAACTTTGAGGAGAGCTATAAAAAGGTTCCTGCTTTCTGGCAGGAGGCTGCTGAAAAAAACCTGATCCCCCAGCTTGCATCGCTCATAGATAAAGAGCCCTTTGGCGTTCTGGGAGTAAGCTCCAGCATGAATGAAAAAACATTCGATTATTACATTGCCGTCGCAACAGACAAACCTTTACCACAGGGCATGACTGAGTTCACTGTCCCTGCCGCCACATGGGCTGTTTTTGAGTGTATCGGCCCCATGCCTCAGGCTATCCAGAGCTTGCAGCGCCGTATTGTCACAGAATGGCTTCCAAACTCTGGCTATGAATACGCCAGCGCACCGGATATCGAGGTTTACGGCGAAGGCAACCAGCAGGCAGAGGATTACCGCTGCGAGGTCTGGCTGCCAGTTTCAAAAAAATAGCGGTATAAAAACAGACCATTCGGATTTTGAATGGTCTGTCCGTCTGTTTTCATGTGAGTTTCGTTGACATAACCTCAAAATTAGGATACAATTTTTAAAGCATTAAATTTAATATATTGAGGTTATCATTATGGCCATTAGACAAATAAGAAAATTTCCAGATGACATTTTACACAAAAAATGCCGTCCTGTTGAAACCATCGACAAACGAACTCTGGAATTAATAAAAGACATGACTGAAACCATGTACCAGCTGCCAAACTGCGGCGGTCTTGCCGCCAACCAGGTGGGGGTACTAAAGCGTGTAGTCGTCATTGATGTGGGTGAGGGGCTCTATCAGCTGGTTAACCCGAAAATTATTGAAGCTGAAGGCGAGCGCATTGTTGTAGAAGGCTGCATGAGCTCTCCCGATGTGTGGGGAAAGGTCAAACGTCCCGAACGTGTTGTGGTTGAGTACACTACGCCCGAAGGCGAAGTCCTTCAAAAAGAGGCTGATGGGCTTCTGGCAAAATGCTTCTGCCATGAGCTTGACCATTTGGACGGTATCTTTTTTACAGACAAAGTTATCGAGTATGTGGATCTCTGATAAAAAAAGAGTACCTCTTTTATAAGCGGTACTCTTTTTAAATAGCATCCCGATTCAATGACAACTCAGCCGTTGCCTTCAATCACTGCTACAATCTTTCCGTATTCTTCACTTAAGGCTCCAAAAATAGTCTCAAGGTCTGCATAATCATTTTTTCGTACATTTTCCACCATTTCTGCTGCTTTTTCACTGAGCAGGTCAAACCCAAGGTTTGCAGCTGTTCCCTTTAATGTATGGGCTTCACGTTCAATACGTTCATAATCCTTTTCCTCTACTGCCTGTCTTAATGCAGCATAGGTTTCATCTTTTGGAAATTTGAGTACAAAACGCTCCAATAAAGCCGCATTGTTAGAAAAACGCTGTAAGACTGTTTCCAGATCAATGCCAATTGATCCCAGTCCCTCTAAAATATCCATCTTGTCTCTCCTGTTCTCATTTTTTATGATCTTACATACTTTTGACAGACCAAGCTAATACGAGTGTTATATTAAATTATAGTACAGCCTGCTGAAAAAGACAAGAAGTATAATTGCCTTAAAGACAACTGTTCAAACAACGCTCTGCCTTCTGTTAAGACTGGTATTCCATCAGCTTAGCTTCCAGCTCTTCCAACGGGCGCCCGCCCACCAGGCTTTCCTTTACTTCGCCGTCCTTGAAAATCTTAAGTGTAGGTACGCTCATCACACGGTATTCAGAAGCTAACTCACTGTCGGCGTCAATATCTACCTTGACAATTTTAACATCCTTTACCTTTTCAGCCAGTTCATCCAGAATCGGAGAGAGCGCTTTACACGGCCCACACCATGTCGCGAAAAAATCGACCAGCACGACGCCTTTTCCCTTCAATACTTCTTCATTAAATTCCTGTGCATTAATTACTCTTGCCATTATCGTTACTCCTTTATCTATATTTATAAATTTTTATTTATACTGCAAACAAATCGTTGAGGGCTTCGCTCATCGTAGGATGTGTGAAGATCTGATCTCTTAACACTGTATAATCCAGACCTGCGTCCATTGCCAGCTTTACAATGTTAATCATTTCATAGGATTCCTCGCAGAAAAGCATTGTTCCCAAAATTTTATTAGTGTCAGCGTCAATAACAGCCTTTAACAGACCTACCGGCTTTCTCAGCACCTGGGCCTTTGGTATAGCCGCTGCCGGCAGCTTGGCAATCTTTACATGATAACCCTGAGCGGCAGCCTCTTCTTCATTAAGGCCGACACGTGAAAACGGCGGATCAATAAAGACGCTGTAAGGTACTGTCCGGTCACTGCTGGCACGTTTGCCGCTGCCTGTCAGCTGATCCTTGACAATTCTAAAATCATCTAATGAAACATAGGTAAACTGCAGTCCTCCTGCGACATCGCCCATCGCCCAAATATTGGGAACGCTTGTCCGAAGCTTTTCATCGACCTTGACGGCGCCTCTTGGCGTTTTTTCAACACCGGCGGCTTCAAGATTAAGACCCTCTGTATTTGGTTTTCTGCCCGTAGCGATCAAAACCGCATCGGCGCCAGCCGTCAGCGCTGTGCCATCCTTCTTATAATGAACAACCGCTTCGCTCCCGGCATTTTCGATTTCCTCAGTCTGGACATTCATTTCAAAATGCACGCCTTTATCCTCAAAGGCCTTTTGAATCGCTTCTGCAATATCACGGTCTTCCCGTGGGATTAATTTATCTTCAATTTGGTATACGGTAACCTCCGCGCCAAAATCAGTATACATTGACGCGTATTCCAGTCCGATATAGCCCCCGCCGATAATTGCCAGACGTTTTGGCAGTACATCAAGCTCCATCAAAGAAACGCTGGTATAAACATAAGGATTTCCTTCAATGCCCTTAATGGGCGGAATAACGGAAACAGATCCGGTATTGATAAAAATCTGGCCGCCTTCAACCTCAAGGGTTTCCTCTGCGGTTTCAATCTTTACACGGTTGGCGGATACAAAGCTGCCAAGGCCATTATAGACAGTTACGTTATCTAAATCATTCAGCTTATCAAAATTTTTCTTTCTCAGCATGCCTGTCAAACGGCGCTTTTCTTCCACCGCTTCCCAATACAGGCGGTTCTTTTCTTCATAGCTGCCGGGTTTTTGAATGACTGAGGCCTTTGCACTGTTCACCAGAGACTTTGTAGGGATACACCCGACATTAATACAGGTTCCGCCATACATTTTATCTGATTTTTCAATCATAGCCACCTTTTTTCCCATTCCTGCAAGGCTTCCCGCCAAGGTCTTGCCGCCTTTTCCAAAGCCGATAATGACTGCATCATAATGTTTCATTTTTTCTCTCCTGTTATTTTTTACGAACCAAAAATTTTAAGGTCTATGTCGCCAACCGTTGTTTTTTCGAGCTCTTTTTTTCCAGCTGCATCAAGGGACATAAAGATTTCATCCATTATATCTGCCATTCCGGAAGCAATCAGACAATCCATTTCCGAGTCCCCGGAGCGCCAAGAGGTTGATACTACCCTGCCGCCGATCGCTTCACAGATCAAACGCAGATTCACCGAAAAGGGGTCCAGGTCAAAATAATAACCGCCTTCGCTGCCGCTCTTTGTTTTAACCAACCCTGCCTTTTTAAGCTTTGCCATCACCTTACGGATTCTTGCAGGATTAGTACATACATTTTCGGCAAGTGCCTCACTGGATAAAATGTCACCCTGATGATGATTCAGAAAAACCAGTGCGTGAACCGCAATACTAAATTCACCAGTCAATTCAATCACTCCGTTTCGTAGGGCCAGGTGTTAATTCCGCCAAAATCATAAATATTAGTATAACCTAAGGCTACCAGCTTTCTCGAGGCCTGCTCACTGCGTTTGCCGCTTCGGCAGTACACCAGAATTTCCTGGTCTGAATCCGGAAGCGCCTCGGGCTTTTCACCGCCAATGGTGTCTAACGGGACTAGAACTGCGTCTTTTATATGCCCTTCATTGTATTCATTTTTCTGTCTCACATCGACAATCAAAATATTTTCATGCTCATCCATTCTCTTTTTCGCTTCATCCTGAGAAATCTTATAATATTCTGCTTTCACCATATTTTTATCTCCTTCTTGTTTAGATTGACTGCTGCCCTTAGTTGGCTTTGCTGTGCAGCCTGTATATGCTGTCGCTGCCAATACCAGCAGCATTAATATAATTATACCCTTTTTCCACATAAACCCTCCTTTTGTAATCACGTTTGTTACACTTCTTGATTGTAATTATAAAAGTTACATTTTGTTTTGTCAAGCTCTTTTTTTAAAAAATACGTTATTATCCATAAATACATATGCTATACTAAATACTTAAAGGTAACACCCAACACGGACTGGTATATGGATTTCAAATTGATAACGGAGTACCTATGCAAACCAAAAAAGAGGAAATACGTCAGGAAATTCTTTTAGCAGCAGAAAACGAATTTTACAAACGGGGCTATCGAGATGCTTCAATGCGAACCATTGCAAGAAAAGCCAACACCACTCTGGGTAATATTTATAATTATTTTGAAAATAAAGAAGCCCTTCTCGACGCGGTGATCGGCGATATACCAGAAAAAATCAACGCCATGATCGAAAAGCACCGGGAATTTTCTGTGGGTGCCCTTACTAAGGATAATTATCTTGCGATTATCGGCGATATTCTTCCAGAGGTTTTCCCTTTAGATTTGCTGATGAGCAAGGGAATTGTTATTTTATTGGAGGGCTGTGAAGGAACAAAATATACCGTCCAGCGCGACTGCCTGCTCAGGCTTTTTTCCCAGCATCTCGCCGAGCATCTTGGGATTCCCTATGATAGTAATCTCAGCGCTGCAATGCTTACGGGAACCATTGCCGCTTTCCTTTCAATTGCCAAAAGCAATAAAAGCCTGGAAGAACGCAAGCAGGATCTTTACGATTATATCGTTACTCTTGCCTTTGGTCTTCCAGACCTTACAAATTCCTGATCGATTCCTATTCAACAGATTTCAAAGCGCTGACCATATCAATCCGCTTCAGCTTTCTGGATACAAGCCAGACCACAAAAAGCGAAATTGCGAAAATCCCGATACTGCTGAACAGATAGGACCACAGTTCTATTTTAGGCTGCATGTCCAGGGTATCGCCCATGAAAAGCAGCATGTACGCAACCAGCCCATAGCCACATGGAATTCCGGCGGCGATCCCCACAACAGAAAGCCAAACCGTCTGTCTGCGCAGCAGCTTTGTCAGCCGTTTATGATGAAACCCCAAAACCTTTAAGGTTGCCATCTCCCGCATTTTTTCCTGGAATGAAAGCGCCCCAAGATTATAAAGGACCACAAGCCCCAAAATAATCGCTGCGCCAATCATAACAAAAATAATGGCGTTCATCATTTCGAGCATGCTGTTGAGCGCTGCAATCAAATCCTCTCTGGATTGAACCGTCTCATAGGCTTCTCCTGAAAATTTTCCAGCCTCCTGATCGGTTACAAAAGATGTCGGCTCAAAGCTCTCACCGCTTTTTTCAAAAGCCTTGCGGCTCATGTACACGCCCTGCTCTAAAGGGGTCTGTATGATTTCTTCTATCCGCGCTGTATGCCAGCCCAAGCTGCCATAGCTGCGCCATTCGATCACATCACCAATGGAAAGTCCTTCGCTTTCTGCTGTCTTACGCGTAATAGCTGCGCCGTCTTCCGGCAGAGAAAGCATGTTTCCCTTCTCGTCCTGAAAAGTAAAATAAGCGCCTTCATCAAAAACAGATAAAGCGAGAGCCCCCTTGCCGCTTTCTTTTTCAATCTCCACTATGGCTTCATCTAAAAACTGATGATTTTTTTCTTTTTCAAGCTGCTTCAGCTGCTCGTCGGTACACTTCTCAGATAAGCTTACTTTGGTCTCATAGGTCTGAAGTGTTCCGTACATGGTATCCGCGAGGTTACTGACCGTATCGCGCATTCCCAGGCCGCACAAAATAAGCATCATACAGCCCACAATACCAAACACAGTGATCAGTGAGCGCAGCTTATTTCTCAGGACGTCCCGGATATTCCACTGGCTGTAAAATCCCAGACGTTTCCAAAAACGACTCTTCTCTATCGCTGTATGCCGGCTGGTCTTTGGGGCTTTTGGCCGAAGAGTCTCCGCTGCTGCTCCCTTTAGCTGTCTGCGACTTGCCCCATAGCAGCTGCAGCAGCAGATCAAAAAGCATAAAAAGGCCATAGCATAAACTGTTGGTGTCACCGCGCTGTTCCACCACGGCATTGTATACATTGATTTCTGGAATCCAAAAACCAGAGGCGGCAGAAAAATCGGACCCGTCAAAACACCAAGAATAGTGCCGGCGCCTCCCACCAAAAATCCAAACGACAGATAATGCAGCCTAATTTTTCTGTTTCGTATTCCCAACGCTTTCAAGGTTCCAATCTGGACTCTCTGGTCCGCTGTTATCCGGGTCATGGTCGTCAGAGTCGTGAGTATGGCAATTATCAGAAAAACCACTGGATAAACCGATCCCACGGCTCTCATCTGATTAATCTCATTTCGGAACATCGCAACACTCGGAATATCCTCCTGCATGACAAGCATTGTTGTCCTGCCTGGGAGGGCTTCTGTTATCCTGCTCTCCAGATCATTTTTAGAGAGGCCCTCTGTTTTTAACAGCGCCTGTGTGTAAGATACCGGACCAAGGCTCCAGGCGTCTTCCGGCATAAATGCATAGCCATACCTCTCATGATCCGGGATAATTTCATTGTTATTTTTGACTGCATATAAATATTCAGGCTGCATCACAAGGCCTTTTACCACTTTGGTGAGTACATTGTTTTGACAGGTCATATTAATCGTGTCGCCTGTCTTTATCTGGTGTGCCTCTGCAAACTCGCTGTCCAGCCAAACACCATCCATATGACTGTCAAAGGCTTCCCCCTCCACCAGATGGCACCCGGACAAGGCGTCGCTGTTAATAACATTGAGCTGTAAAGTCACCGCGCTGTCTGACTCATAGGTTGTATCCAGCTGCAGTCTTTTCGTTACGGTCTCAATGCCAGAACTGCTTTTTAACTGCTCGTAATCCTGGTCTGTAAAAAAACGGCTGTAAACAATAGCGTCTGCAAGGTGTGTTTCATCATAATAATCCTGACTTGACTGCTTCATCCCCTGTCCAATACTCGTCATTCCTGAAAAAATAAATACGCCTAAAAAAATCATTAAAAATATGGCTAAAAACTGAGCCGCATTATTTTTTAAATCGCGCAGCATTTTTCGTAACAGCATTACCATCTCACCTCGCTGACATCTTTTGGCGCAGTGTTGCGTGTAATGTCTGCGATACCGCCGTTTTTAATCCGGATCACCTTATCGGCCATCTCGGCAAGCGACGCATTGTGCGTTACAATGACAACAGTGTGCCCTTTTTCCCGGCTCATGTTTTGGAGCAGCGATAAAATCACCACCCCCGTTTCCGAATCCAGGGCTCCGGTAGGCTCATCACACAATAAAAGCTTAGGATCTTTGCACAGAGCACGCGCAATGGCTGTCCTCTGCTGTTCTCCTCCAGAAATCTGGGTGGGAAACAGGTGCCGGCGCTCCCACAGACCAACCGATTTTAAAACCGGCTCCGGCTTCAGCGCCTTTGATGTGGCTTCTTTGATCAATGCAATATTTTCATAAACCGTTAACGCTGGTATTAAATTATAAAACTGAAACACAAACCCAATCTCAGAGGCTCTATAATCCGTCAGCCGGCTGTCCTTAAACGCTGTAATGTCCTGCCCATCAACAAAGAGATGACCGCTGGTCGCAGTATCCATTCCCCCTAACAAATTCAGGATTGTGCTTTTCCCTGCACCGCTGGGCCCAAGGATAACAACCATTTCTCCTTTTTCAATCGAAAAGCTGGCTTGATTAACCGCCAGAATTTTTTGATCACCCATAAAGTATTCTTTTGTAATTTTTTCCAATTCAATAAAGCCCATCTTTTACCTCCAGTTTTTATCGTCAATCGTGCGCACGGTAATTGATAGGATAATGGTGGTTTGATTATAGGCGAAAAAACAGTTGGTGTAAATGCTGACAGCGCATATAAAATCATTAGTTAACAAGTGTTCATTTTTGACGCCACAAAAAAGACAGCCTGAAAAGACTGTCTTTTTCATTGGCACTTGCTGATCGTTTCATAATAGTGCTGCGCTATAATATGTATAATGAAATCTCCATAGCTTTCGCACCGTTTTTCATCCATTCCCTGAACTGTTTCCAGTTCAATCCGGTTTTTAGGCTTCATATTAACCAGATTTTCAATGCTTCGCCTGTCCAAAACCTCCGCTGCGGCAATCCGCTCTCTCTGACTTTGCTCTTTCGCGAAAGCTGTCAGCTTATTTTTAAGGCATTGGTCTTCCCTTGAAAACTTCGTAAGGTCCGGGACCTTAATCTCGTGGATTTCTGTTTCGGGTAGATAAAAGGATTGCGCTGTTTTCCTCCGGGCAGATACCGGGGCTAGGCTTTCTCCGCTGGTATAGAGCTTCAGCCGATTATAAAGATACTGAATCCGATCTGGTGTTAAAACAACAGACTGCTCTGCTATCTGGCTGCGCAGCCTCTCAAAGAGCATCTTCCTGTTCAGCACCGTGTCTGTTGTTTCCAGACCCAAATCGCTTATCCCGCAGCGGTTGCTGAAAACAACATAGTCATGAACCCATGCTTCCTTAATTTCCGGGTAGCGTGTGAGCAGAGCCCGCACAGTATATTTGTTTTCTTTAAGAGGATTTTCAAACGCCTTTCTATTGCCATCTTCCTTCAAAATATACCACTGCCTGTCCCCTTCGCCGCCCGTAACATAACCAGACTCATTTATAGAATTAAATAAATATAATCCCGTTGGGCAGATCAGCAAAACGTCAAGCTCCGCCTGATTTCCATCCTCCGCAAGGATTGACATGCGTGACAGAACCTCATTATTCTCACCTGGAAGCATTAAAAGTATTTGGTTCAGAAGCTGAGGGGCTGCTATTTTAGGGTTGATTTCGACAGCATAGCTGACCTCTGATTTACGCGGCTTAAACGTACTTTTCATGCGCCGGCTTATAAACTTTATCATCACAAACGCAAAAACAACCAGCACCAGCAGGTAAAAAAATCCCAACAATATCTTTAGCATCATTTATCCCCCCTCTTTTTTTATTATACTATACTTTCACATATAAAAAACAGGCTGCAACAGGATTTTTTTGCAGCCTGTTTCATCAGGTTCTTGAGTTTATCAATCTAGGTACTGTCATTTTAAACTCTTAACCTGTTTTTTATGTTTTCGCTTTACCTTGCCGTTCATATTGGTAAATTCCTGGAGCCGCCTTTCAAAGAGTGCCAGCTCTTTTCCAGAAAACTTATTAAAGCTGAAACGGAGCTTCCATTTCAGTTTCCTTTTTAAATCTGTATCCTTTAAAACCTGAACCCTGCGATTTTTGATCTTTACTCTTTTTATTTCACTGCTGCCACAGAACACAATACGTGAATAAACAACCCGTGGATTAATTTCTGGAAGTAAACGCAATAATGCCCGGATATGCCCTTCATTTTGCCATACAGGATTATAGAAAGGAACCTTTTTCCCATTGCGCAAAACCTTGAGCCACTCATTATACCGTTCGTCCCCATAGATATTGCCGCGGTAATTTTTAATTTCAAAGACAAATATTCCCTTTCGACTAAGCAGAAGAAGATCAATCTCTGTGGTTCCCCTGGCTGTAGGCAGATAGAGATTTCGTAGAATCACACTGCTTCTGGGCGCTGCTTGATTGAGCATCTGGTAAATTTCTGTTTCGCCCATTTCGCCCGCTTTATATTTCTTTCTATTTTTAATATATTGATTAAAGCTTATCACCGCAGCAAAAAGCAGTACCAGAAAAATTAGCCACAGCATCTTTTCTCCATCTTTTAAAGCTTTATTATTTTAAAAGTATCCAGTATATAGGCGATCATAATGGCAATAGTAAAGACCGGCGCAATGTATTTGAGCATAAAAATATAAAGCTTCTCTCTTTTAAACTCGCCTGAAGATTTAAGCTCACTCAGAACAAAATCTGGTTTAATAATCCATCCAACCAAAACACATGTCAGGCAAGAGCCTAAAGGCATCAGAATATAATTGGATGCAAAGTCCATAAAGTCAAGGATCTGCAGACCAAATATCTGAACACTGTCCCACAGGCCAAAACCAAGACTTGGAGCCATACCCACAACAAAACAAAGCAGCGCCACCATAAAAACAGCATTCTTTCTCGGCAGCTTAAACTGGTCACATACAGCGCTGATAATTGCCTCCATTAAGGAAATAACTGAGGTGAGCGCAGCAAAAAGCACTAAAGCAAAGAAAATCGCACCGATGGCGCCGCCCATTGGCATAGAAGCAAATACTTTAGGTAAAGTGATAAACATAAGGCCAGGACCTGCGTTCAGCGCACTTGGATCTCCACCCGAAAATGCAAAGACAGCTGGAACGATCATCATTGCTGCCAGTATTGCAATACCCGTGTCAAAAATCTCAATTTGACCGACACACTTCTCAATGTTTTCATCCTTTTTCATATATGATCCATAGGTAACCATAATTGCCATCCCTAGAGACATTGAGTAAAACATCTGTCCCATGGCGGCTACAACACCCATAATTGAAAATCTCGAAAAATCAGGGATTAAAAGGTATTTAAAGCCATCGAGAGCTCCTGGCAGTGTAAATGAATAACCGGCCAGAAAAATCGTCAGAAGAACCAGAACAGGCATCAGTATCTTGCTGGCTCTCTCAATTCCTCCCTTAACACCACCAAACAGGATAACGGCTCCGATTAAAATAAAAAGCCCCATCCAGATAATAGGCTCTGCACTTGTACTGATATAATTTGAAAAGAAAGTATCGGTTGCGGCCTCTGTCATCCCGCCAGTCGCAAAAACAGCCAGATACTTAATAACCCATCCGCCAATCACGCTGTAATACGGCGTAATAATCGCAGCAACCACAACTGCAAAAACACCGATAAAGGCCGACTTAGAGTTTAATTTTTTATAGGCGCCAATGGGGCTCAGACGGGTTTTTCGCCCAATCGCAATCTCTGTTGTCATCAAAGTATAACCAAAGGTCAATGCTAAAATAATATAAACTAAAATAAATGCTCCGCCGCCATACTTTGCAGCGTAATATGGAAAGCGCCATATATTGCCAAGCCCAACTGCTGAACCCGCAGCAGCCAGTACAAAACCGAGCTTTCCTGAAAACTGACTTCTCTTTCGATTCTCCACTAAATCAAAAACGCTCCTCACTTTTAAATTTACGTGCCTCAATTTTCAAAGGCTGTTTTATTGCCTTTGAACGCACCAATTTTTTATTATATACGAAAACCACTTTAATGTACAGCAAAAAAGCACACAGGGACATCGCTCTGTGTGCTTTCATCCACAATCAACCTTTATTTAAAATCTCCATTCGCAATAATCCGCAAATAGGCTTTAAGCTGCTCCTGCTGTGTGCTGTCTAAATCCTTTAGTGCCTCAATATTGACCTCTTCAATAATTTTCAAAACAGGTTCTTCCAGAAGATTCCCCTTTTCTGTCGCAATCACCTGGACTTCTCTGCGATCCTCTACATTGACAATACGGTCAATCAGTCCTTTTTTCTGCATCCTGTCCAGAACCCCTGAAATCGTAGAAGTTTCAAGACATAAGGTGTCCGCGATCTGCTTGGGTGTATTATGCTCCCTGCCCCATAAGCAGTTCAGCACGCCATACTGTGAAGGCGTAATGTCATAAGGCGCCAGCCTTTGGCTTAAGTACTGAAAAACATTATGCTGGGCTGTCGTCAATAAAAAATTTATACAATCTTGTAATTCCATAAAAATCCTCTATTCTAATTCTTTTGTTACAGAAATATTTACATTCTAAACAATTATATTTTATCCTCTGTTTTTTGTCAATTGAATTCGCACAAAAACTCCTGACCGTTAAAACCATCAGGAGTTTTGGGGTTCTATGTAAAAATCGGCAATAAAGGATTCTTACATCAAGCGTATAGCAGTTTATAAGAGAGGTGTCATAAGAATTATTATCTGAACAATTGTCCGCTGATAACCAATTTCTGGATTTCATTGGTTCCTTCATAAATCTGAGTAATCTTAGCGTCCCGCATCATACGTTCGACATGATAGTCTTTCATATACCCATTACCACCAAGCATCTGTACAGCTTCTGTTGTAACATGCATCGCAGCATCGGTACAAAGAAGTTTTGCTTTTGCAGCTGATAAAGTATAAGGTCTTCCCTCAGATTTATCCAACGCTGCTTTGTAGAGCATTAATCGCGCCTGCTCAATCTGACATTCCAGTTCGACCATTTTAAATGCAAGGTACTGGTTCTTATACAATGGTTTTCCAAACTGCTCACGCTGCATTAAATACTTTCGGGCAATCTCGAATGCGCCTTCGGCAAGCCCCAGCCCCTGTGCTGCAACGCCAATACGGCCGCCGTCAAGGGTTTTCATAGCTACCTTAAAGCCCTGTCCTTCTTCACCCATCAGATTTTCTGCCGGGATTTTACAGTTATCAAAGATAAGCTCAGATACCTGGGCTGCACGAATCCCCATTTTATCTTCAATTTTTCCGATCGAAAATCCTGGAGTCCCTTTTTTGACTAAAAAACAAGATAAACCTTTTGCTTTCTTTTCTGGCTGAGTTAAAGCGTAAACTGCAAAATAATCTGCTAAAGGCCCGTTTGTATTAAAACACTTAGCACCATTTAAAATATAGTGGTCTCCTTCTCTGGTAGCTGTAGTAATACATCCGCCTGCGTCTGAGCCAGCGTTAGGTTCTGTCAGACCAAAAGCGCCAAAGCTCTGACCAGATAATACCGGTGGTAAAAATTCTCGTTTCTGTTCTTCCGAAGCAGCGTTTGACACACTTCCACCGTAGAGGGAGGTTGATACTGAGTAAGAAATAGCAACAGATCCGTCAACCTTGGCAATTTCTTCAACGGCAATGGCATAATCAAGGTAATCTCCACCCTGTCCGCCGTATTCTTTTGGATAAGGAAGGCCAATCAGCCCCATTTCACCCATTTTTTTATAAGCGTCAACCGGAAAAGTACTTGTCTCGTCTCTTTCCCGGACACCTGGCAATAATTCTTTTTCCGCAAATTCACGTACAGCCTTCTGCAATGCCAACCTTTTATCATCTAACTGAAAATCCATTTAAAAAACTCCTTTTTATATCTTTTAATATTTAAAAACTTTTTAATTACCTTTTATTCCCATTAACTCGTCCCGGAAAATCCGCCAGTCCATGAGCGCCGGCTCTCCGTCCATTTTAGGTGCAAAGTCCATTTGATCAAGGACATCTTTTTGCAAATCAATCCCCGGGGCGATTTCAATGAGATATACACCGTCTTTTCTCAGTTCGAAAACAGCGCGTTCAGTAATATACATGACCGGTTGACCGGTTTTGTTAGCGTAATCTCCACTAAAGGTAATCTGTTCTGCCTCTGTTATAAATTTTTTAGATTTGCCTTCCTGGATAATTTTAATTTTTCCGTCTTTAATCTCAGTCTTTAGCCCTCCAGCGGTAAACGTACCACAGAAGTAAACCTTCTTTGCGTTTTGTGTAATATTGATAAAGCCACCACACCCTGCAATTCTTGGTCCAAATTTGGAAACGTTAATATTTCCTTTTTCATCTGCCTGAGCCAGTCCAAGAAATGCCAGGTCGACTCCACCACCATCATAAAAATCAAACTGATAAGCCTGATCCAGAATGCACTCTGGATTGAGCGCTGCGCCAAACTGTGATCCCCCTTGTGGAACACCGCCAATCGGACCAGCCTCAACAGTCAACGTCATATAATCGCCAATTCCTTCTTCATTTGCGACACGAGAAATATACTCGGGTATACCAATTCCAAGATTGACGACACTGTCTTCCATAAGCTCAAGGGCGGCCCGTCTTCCAATAATCTTTTTTGTACACATACAGTCTGCTTTTGTATCACCAAGCGGTGACTGTGTTGCACCGGTCAATGAAGCATCAAAAGGATGTCCAAAACACTGCTGATGGTCTCCTTCTTCTGCGACAACGACTGCGTCAACATAAATCCGGGGAATTTTCACCAATCTGGGATCAAGGGTACCGCCCTTTACAATTTTTTCGACCTGTACCACGACTTTTCCACCGCTGTTTTTAGCTGCCTGAGCGATGGAGGTTGCCTCAAGAGAAGCGACCTCGTTTTCGACTGTAACATTGCCGTATTCGTCAGCATAGCTTCCCCTTAATAAAGCAACGTGGACTGGAAAAGCTTTGTAAAGCAATTTTTCCTGCCCATTGATGTCAATCAACTCGACAATGTCATCTTTGGTGATCTCATTTAGTTTCCCTCCCTGATTTCTGGGGTCAACAAAGGTGTTTAAACCAACATGTGTAATTGTTCCGACACGGTTCCCCGCAATATCTCTGAAAAGCTGAGAAATGGTTCCCTGTGGCAGATTGTAGCCTTCAATTTTATTATCAATTACCATGGTTCCAAGCTGAGGAACCATATTCCAATGACCGCCGATAACACGCTTTACCATGCCCTCATGGGCAAAGTGATCAGCCCCGCTGCCATCCCGGTTTCCCTGAGCTGCTGCGTAAATCAATGTAAGGTTCTTAGGTTCCCCCGTTTCCAGAAAGCGTTTTTCCAATGCTTTTGTCAGCGTTTCAGGACAGCAGCTCCCAACAAAGCCTCCAGTAACAATAATTTGATTATTTTGAACCAGATCTGCTGCTTGCTTGGGTGTTAAAACAGGTATATGTTTCATCTCATCACCCTAAAAGTCCTTTAAAGCTGCTTTTCTTTTTTCCAGAAACGCACTCATACCCTCTTTTTTGTCATTTGTAGAAAACGCCAGACCAAAAAGATCTGATTCAAATCTGCAACCTGAAGCCAAGTCAACATCCATACCGGTATTGATAGCAGATTTTGCCAGTGCTACGGCATAGCTCGCTTTACTGATGATTTTTTCTGCCATTTTCAAGCAGGTGCTCATTAATTCATCTTTTGGAACAACTTTATTGGCTAAACCAATCCGGTATGCCTCCTGTGCATCAATTTGATCGGTTGTAAAAATCAGTTCTTTCGCTCTTCCTTTTCCTACAAGTCTCGGTAAACGTTGAGTGCCTCCAAAGCCAGGAAGGATTCCAAGATTCACCTCAGGCTGGGCAAACTTCGCATTATCAGCTGCAATACGAATATCGCAGGCCATAGACAACTCACAACCGCCCCCTAAAGCGTAGCCGTTAACCGCTGCGATGGTCACCTGCGGAATATTTTCAAGCTTAGCAAACGTTTCATGGGCCAGCAGGCACATCTGCCGACCTTCCACCGGAGTGCCATTCACCATTTCTGCAATATCTGCACCTGCAACAAAAGCTTTCTCGCCAGACCCGATTACGATTACAACTTTAATGTCTTTACGTTCCTCGATTTCACTTACAAGCTGCTTTAATTCTGAAAGGGTTTCGCTATTCAGAGCATTGAGCGCTTTTGGACGATTAATTGTAATCACACCAACTTCATTTTCCACATTAAATAATAAATTGTTCATTGTAGAACCCCCTAAAAATAATCTATTTTATGTAAAAATCTTGGATGTACATATTTTGTATAAAAATAGATAGCATGCAAATTATATAAGCTATAAAAAACCGCCTTTCGACGTTTCCTTATAAAAATATTTTGTATGCAAATTACTTGTTGGCTATAATATACACCCTATAACATTTTCTGTCAAGATATTTTCAAATTTTTTTAAAATTCTTAAAAAAATACCACCATCAATACATTGGGAGACCATTGATGGTGGAGAGAGGGGACTTATAAGAGAATAAATCCTATACATTTTATATTTTACACCGTATTCGAAAAAAAAGATATATGTAAAAAGTGCAAATTTCATTTTTTTATAAACTTGTTCTTATTTTATGCATAAAATACCCTTTTAAAATTATCTTTTTTTCTTCACACATTACCATTTTCCTGAAAATATACTCATAGCTCTCAAGCATCGCTAAAATAAAAAAACATACTCCTTTGTACATTTTAATTACTATTTTCATTTTATAATAATTTCCACGAAAAGATATACGAAAAAAATCACTCACGATACGGCAAAATAAGTGTTTCAAATGCTTTTTCAGGTGCTGTTTAAAACATTAAACCTGATATAAATCAAATTTTATCTGAGGAAAATTTAAAGCAGAGTCCATTATCGAAATAGGCCTGCTTTTATTATATGGCAAAATTTATTAACAGAGGCGTAAGGTAGCTCTCGATCAGCGCCGCAATAATCAGCAGCGGAACAATGATCAGCAAATATGTTCTCAGCACATTAATAAGCTCTTCCTTTAACCGGATACCTGAATCAGATTTACAGACAATGAGACACAGTGTTTTACAAATGTAGAACCCCAAAGAAATTCCCAAAAATAACGCAGTCAGCTCAAAAATACCATGGGGCAAAATTCCAAACACAATCATCTTTCCAACTGAGGCAGCTCCCGTCATTTTTACCATTACAAAGACAACGGACAATGAAGCCGCGTTAATAAGAACAACCCATACCGGTAGGAATAAGAAAGGCATAAAGCCCAGCAGTATTGATATGGTTGTGGCCTTGAGATTATTAAAAAACAGACTTCCAGATGCTATGCTGCCATCCGCATTCAATATATCTTTACTTAAAATGGCTTCTGTAAACGCCTTGAACAGCGCTTCAACTGCTTCTTGATGCCCCAGCAGCACAAAATAAAGCAGGACGCTGAATCCTACAAACACAAGTGCTAAAGTAATAAAAATCCAAAGGATTTTTGATTTTAAAAATTTCCCTATCTGAAGATACTGCTCTTTAACAAAATTCATCAGTTTTCTCCTTGTGACTATATTAACTCCATTATACTTGCATTTTCTTCAAAGCGCAATGATTTTAAAACAATAAAAGCACCCCAAACGAGGTGCTTCACTTAAGCTTCTACAATTCTCAAGTTATAAATTCCATGATAGACATCATCTGCCTTATCTAAATGTAAAAAGCCTGCTGTTTTTTCTCCCAGCACATTTTTAAAGCTGCATTTAATATCAACGTTCTTCGCTGAAGTCAGTGGAATGTACAGGTCAATTCCAACAGTATTATGCGGCGGTATGAGCAACGCATGATCCATACTCTTTGTTCCCTTTATCTCTTCGTTTAAAGCTTCCAGACCAATGCTGATAACCGGCAAATCACTTTCATTTTTAAGATGGCACGGAATCTTTACCCAATCTGTTTTTTTATTAATTGGAATTACCAGCTGTTTATGATGCTCCAAGTCTCCTGGCATTGGAAGACTCTCAACCTTTTTTCCATTTTTGGGGTACAACGTAATAAAAGACAGCTTCGCAACATCGATCGGTTCTTTTCCCTTCTTTTTTACAGCACCAGATCCTCTGTTGACATAAAATGCACTGAACGATAAAGTCAATGTTCCGGCATAAATTAATAGCCCAGTAAAGATCATAACCCATTGGTTGATATGATATGCATTAAACCAGGCGTTTCGCATGTCACCGCAGAGAATAAACACGAACGCCAAAATAAATGGAAAAACTGCCATAAGGATCAGCATACGAAACAAAAATTGGTTTTCATCCTCTTTTTTAAATTTAAAAAAGAAATATCCTCCAGCTAAAATAAACGGAAGCATTAAAACCAAAAGATTCCGTATACCAAAACCGACCAACAGAATCAATACGCAAATAACAGCATACAGTCTGCTGAACCATTCTTCTTCATAAAGATTTTTCATTCTATATACAAACGCTCCTTCAGAACTTTTTCTCTATTTTAGCACACTTGATTTAATCTGTCTGAAAAAACAAAAGGAATTTAATATTTAAGCGTTTTCCGTTTTATTCTATGAGTTCTTTTATCAGTGCTATCAGCGCGTTCTCACACTCTTCAATGGCAAAATTTTCTGTTTTCAAATATTCAAAATAAGTGGCCGACCTGGCGCAGGTGATAAGAACAGCTTTTTCCAGCAGTTCTCTGAAGACCGTCATTTCATTGGGGACAGCATTAAAATTCTCCCGCTTCATAAAATAGTCAAGGTCAATATCCAAAATTAAAGGCAAGGACTCACGGCCATTGAAGATTGATAAATCAAATTCTGCTGCACAAAACATTTCATCGTTTAGTGTCCCAAACTTTTCTTCAGTCACCAGGTAATGCTTTCCTGTAGCGTAACAATGCTTTTCCATGCAATTAATCATATGATAATCAATAAGATACCCCAATTCCATGGCCGTATTAATATGCTCATCATTTCGCATTAAGGGCATCTTATCAGCTAAAGTCTCTAACTCCAAAGGATTAACTGCTTCCAAAATTTTTTTCTGAAATAAAGAAAACAACTTCTCTTCCCTTTCGGGATCAATGGCCATTGCCTTTTGGTAAGCGTGCAGCCAAAAAGGCGGATTGGTGTCAGGATGGTAATCAATACTGACTAATACTCCTGGCATTCCGCGTTTTAGTACTTCTCTGGCCCATACCAGCAATGCATATTGATGGTTATCTACGATATACATCTTTTTTTCACGGAAAGGAATAATCCTCAAATTTTCTTTTTTTAAAAACTCATCAACCATAATTTTCTTTCATATATTGGTTTAAAAGTGTCAGGACATCTTCTTTTGTACATACCTTGAAAATTTCATTTCTCAAATTAGTCGCGTTTTTCAGGCCCTTTGTGTAAGCAGCCAAATGCTTTCGCATCTCCTTGATGGCTGCCTCTGGCCGCTTCATCATACCTACCAGTTCAACATGCTTAATGGCAGTTTGAATCCGTTCTTCCGGAGATGGTACCGGCAGTGTTTCACCTGTAGAGAGCCGATGATTGATCTCACGAAAAATAAAGGGATTACCGACTGAGGCCCGGCCAATCATCACAGCATCACATCCAGTGGTTTCAAAGGCCTGGACAGCCTTTTCACCACTGTCTATATCGCCATTCAAAATTATTGGGATTCTGCTGTTCTTTTTGACTTCCTCAATAATTTTCCAGTCAGCTTTTCCTGAATAAAAAGCATCTCGCGTTCTACCATGAATGGTATGGGCATCGGCTCCTGCTTCCTCAAGAATTTCAGCCACTTCTCTTACATTTACACTCTGGGCGTCCCAGCCGATACGCGTTTTGATAATAACAGGTTTTTCACTTACTTTTTTTATTGCCCGGATAACCGCTCCCAAACGTTCTGGGTTTCGCATTAACGCTGATCCTTCGCCATTTTTAACAATTTTAGGCGCCGGACACCCTGCGTTAAAATCTAGAAACGCAAACGCAGTGGCATTAATATATTTTTCTACAACTTCACTTAATATTTCAGGCTCTGAGCCAAAAAGCTGGATTCCTGCAGGCGCTTCCTCGTCACAGGTGAGCATTAATTCAGCGGTCTTTTTATCTTTGTAATAAAGCCCCTTGCCGCTGATCATTTCGCTGAAAACAGCACCTGCTCCATATCTCTTAGCAATCAAACGAAATGGCAGGTTAGTATAACCTGCCATCGGTGCTAGAAATATACGGTTTTTTATCTCTATATTTCCTATTTTAAACATCTATCTTCCTCTGGATGTCTTTATGTTTTTATCATGAATGATCTTAAGGCCTTTTAGTGAAAGCTGGGGATCAAAAATATCGATGGCTCTTGTCTCTTCGTGGAACATTCTTCCATAGCCCCCTGTTGCAACCACCTTAACCCCTTTTATACCTATTTCTTCGATCATTCTTGAGACAATATACTCGACCTGGCCAATATAACCATAAACCAAACCAGCCTGCATACTGGTAACGGTGTCTTTTCCCAATATCGAAACGGGCTTTTCAATCGCGATATTGGGAAGCTGGGCGGCGTTCCTGAAAAGTGCCTCCGCTGAAATCTGTATCCCAGGTGAAGTGACCTTAGCCACAAACGCACCGTTTTTATCCACATAATCATACGTGGTCGCTGTACCAAAATCCAAGACAATGACTGGTCCGCCATAAAGATTATATGCCGCTACAGCATCGATAATCCGGTCCGCACCTACTTCTGCCGGATCACTGGTCTGGATCGGCATCCCTGTTTTTATTCCTGGCCCCACTACCAAAGGCTCAACATTAAATAATTTTTTTACTCCATTATTCAAAGAATACATAATATTCGGGACTACAGAAGCTGCTATCACACTTTCGACTTCATGGTAATCCAGATGATCATTTTCAAAAAATCCCTGAAACATCACTGCATATTCATCAGAGGTCCTGGGCGTTTTTGAAACAAATCGCCAGGAGCAGAGGATTTCGTCGTCTTTAAAGACCCCGATTTCTGTATTTGTGTTTCCTACATCAATGACTAAAATCATGCGCTATTCTACCTCTGTCTACTTAGGATTTTTTTTCTGGAGAACCTTCCCCATAAACTTCATCTTCTGAACAACAAAGCGCTGGTGTGTTCCTTCACCAATTTTTTGAACGGTATCCCAGGCTTCTACTGTAAAGTCCAAACGTCTGCTTTCAATATTGGAAAGCACTACCTTTATGCGCACCTTCATTCCTACCGGTGTGGCGGCAATGTGGTTTAAATTAATGTTGACCCCAACGGTTGTCTGCTCATCGGGCAGGCACAGCTCAGCCATCTCATAGGCCGCATTCTCGGCCCATGCCACTAAAATCGGAGTTGCCAGGACCTCAAGTCCTCCACTTCCCATTGCCTGAGCTGTCTCAGTACGGGTTACCATATAATCTTTTTTAAGCTCCATACCAACTTTAAGTTCTTGCATCTTAATTGTTCCCTTCTTTTATTGGTCGTCTATTAGCGAAAAAAGCCGTTATTGCTAACGGCTTTTTTGTTTATTTACTTTTTAAACTTCCGGAACCGGATCACCTATATTACCTTCGTCCAAAGGTTTGCCATCATCTAAAGGCAACCGGCTGTACATCGCTCTGAATTCTTCACCGGTAATGGTGTTAACTTCCAGAAGATGCTCTGAAATCTCAACCAGCTTATCCTTTTTCTCGGTTAAAATCAAACAGGCTCTCTCAAAGGCTGTCTCGACAATATTTCTAATTTCCTTATCAATAACCGCTGCAACCTCTTCACTGTAATTGCGTGAACGTCCAAGATCTCTTCCTAAGAACACCTCGCCGCCATCGTCATGACCAAAGGTCATTGGGCCAAGATGTTCACTCATACCCCATTCTGTAACCATCTTTCTGGCAATGCTAGTGGCACGTTCAATATCGTTGGAGGCACCTGTGCAGATATCATCAAGGGCAACTTTTTCAGCCGCACGACCGCCAAGCAGACCTGCAATTTTGTCCATCAATTTCCCTTTACTCATATGCTGGCTGTCATCACTCGGGAGCGAAATCGTGTACCCTGCAGCCATGCCGCGCGGAATGATGGAAATTTCATGAACTTCCTCTCCATTATGAAGATATTCCATAACGATAGCGTGTCCAGCTTCATGATAAGCTGTGATTTTCTGGTCTGACTCAACAACCACCTTGCTCTTCTTTTCAGGGCCTGCAATAACACGCTTAATAGCCTCTTCAAGCTCTACCATCGTAATAACCTTAGCCTTTTTACGGGCAGTCAGCAAAGCTGCTTCATTCATTAAGTTTTCAAGATCGGCACCTGTAAATCCTGGTGTTCCCTTGGCAATTACACCTAAATCGACAGAAGAATCCAATGGTTTATCCTTCTGATGAACCTTGAGAATTTCTTCACGGCCTTTAACATCCGGTACACCGACCAATACCTGGCGGTCAAAACGTCCTGGACGCAGTAAAGCCGGGTCAAGGATATCCGGACGGTTTGTAGCGGCAATAACAATAATTCCTTCATTAATGCCAAAACCATCCATTTCAACCAGTAACTGGTTAAGTGTCTGTTCACGTTCGTCGTGCCCACCACCGAGGCCTGCGCCTCTATGACGGCCAACTGCGTCAATTTCATCGATAAAGATGATACAGGGTGCACTCTTCTTTGCTGTTTCAAACAGATCTCTTACTCGTGAAGCACCAACCCCTACAAACATCTCAACAAAATCTGAACCAGAAATGATATAGAACGGAACCCCCGCCTCACCTGCAACGGCACGCGCGAGTAAAGTCTTCCCTGTTCCCGGAGGGCCCACCAGAAGAACTCCCTTAGGAATACGTGCTCCAAGCTTGTTATAGCGCTCAGGAGACTTTAAGAAATCAACGATTTCCTCCAGCTCTTCTTTTTCTTCATCTGCTCCCGCTACATTCGCAAAGGTAACCTTCTTATCTGCGTCGGTATGCATTCTCGCCTTGCTTTTACCGAAGGACATAACCTTTCCTCCGCCTCCGCCAGACTGGTTTGCAAACATCATAAAGAAAACAACCATCAGGATAATAATAACCGCTGAAGGAATCAAAGAGATCCACCAGGAATCCTGTGGTTTTGCAACCGTAACATTCATGTTCGGATTCTTTTCAATGTTCTGATCCGGGTTTCCTGTAATGTAGTCGCTTATTTGTTCATCAATAAGATATTGTGGCACAATGGCTTCAAAGCTGTCGCCATTCGCAAGCTTCCCTTTTACGGAAGACTGATTAATCTCTATTTCAGAAACCTGTTTTTGGTCCAAATTACTCAACAGTTCACTATATGTTAAAGTTTTAACATCAGACTGCATTGGATTTAAAAAAGTAACTGCGACGATAATAATCAACAAAATCACTAAATAAAACCCTATCATTTTTAGATATTTATTCAAATTCTATCACTCCTTTCATATAAAATAAGTCATTGAATAGTTTCTAATTTCAAATATTATTTTTCTGTTTCTTTCAAAACAGCGATGTACGGCAAATTTCGATATTTTTGATCAAAGTCCATTCCATATCCGACAACAAATTCATCCGGAATGGTAAAGCCTGAGTAATCAGGTTTTATATCCGCCGCCCGGCGGTCCGGTTTGTCAAGCAGGGTACAAACTCTGACATCGGCAGCACCTTGTTCCATAAAGAAATCCAAGATACGCTTTATGGTAAAGCCGCTGTCTACAATATCCTCTACCAGAAGCACGCTTTGGCCCTTTATCTTTTCCGATAAAAGATCATTAACCTTCACTTCTCCTGAAGTGCTGGTACGCGTTCCATAGCTGGACGCCTTGATAAAATCAATTTTGACAGGAATACTCAAGGACCTTATCAAATCAGCAAAAAATAAGATACTTCCCTTTAAGATACAGATTACCAGAAGCTCTTTGTCTGTATAATCGGATGAAATCTTTTTTCCAAGCTCGATGACTCTTTTTTCTATTGTATGCTTTTCTATCAAGATTTTTTCAAAATCAAACGCCAAACTTCTCTCCTATTATTTGGTATTGAACTTTAAGAATGCTTTTGGTTTCAGAGCTTACCTGATACTCCCGGTTGATCGCATATCCCAAAATCCAGATCACTTCTGACCCCACCGCTAACAGTGGAATTGCATTGCGCTTTTCACGCTCAACCTTTCGATCAATGAAATAATCTTTTATCTTTTTTTTACCTGCTATGCCGACAGGATTAAAATAATCACCTGGACGACGATTTCTCAAATAAAGCTTTCCTCTTATTTTACCATAATCAAAATATTTTTCACTATGATTTTTTAATTCTTTTGATTTTTTTATGGAATCATCGGAAATCACCGTCAATTTGATCCACAAACCTTCTTTTGAAAAATAATACGCTTTATCTGGCAGCAATTCATAGCAGCCAATTTCTGGTACAACAGCCTTTTTTTCTTCTATCCAAAAAAGCTCATATCGCCTGACAGCCTGCATACCATGCGGTAAATGAAGCTCCCAGACAGTCTTTCCAGATAAAAGCTGCTCTTTAACACATAGGATATGATTGTACTCTATTTCTTTTAAACTACCCTTAAACTGGAAAACCATCTGACGAAGAAGTTCTTTCTGAAGAAGCGGAACCTGTAACCGCCACATTTCTAAATTAAGATATACCCGATTACTTTTTTTTGTAATCATATATGTACTCAACTCAGCAATAGAATTTTGCAAAAACTGTTCATACTCATGTGCAAGCATGGCAAATTCTGATAAATGCTCTTCAACCCTTGGATTGATCTCCCTGAGCATCGGAATGATTTCCAATCTTAACTTATTTCGAGTAACATCCGTTTCAAAATTAGTATTATCGGTCCGATAGTGCAGACCATTTTTTTTACAATAAGAAATAACCGTCTTTTTATCCACACACAGTAATGGGCGGATTATGTTGCTTTCTCCCTTTGTTTCAGAAAGCATTCCTGCCACTCCTTTTACACCGGTGCCTCGAATCAGACGCATTAAAACTGTTTCTGCCTGATCATCAAGATGATGCCCTAAAGCCAGTTTATTATACGCTTCCGAGCTTTGAAGTTCTTTAAAAAAAGCATATCTTGCTTCTCTTCCAGCCTCTTCAAGCGAAATTTTATTCTTTTTTGCCAACTGAATAACATCTACAGATTTATCATAAAGTAAAATAGACTGCTTAATGCAGAATTGTTTTACAAAAGCATGATCTTCTTCTGCCGCCTTCCCCCTGATCTCATGGTTCAAATGTGCGGCTGCAATTTCAACATTCAAAACCCCTTGATACTTTTTCAAAAAATACAACAAGGCCAGCGAATCAGCTCCACCGGATACTCCGATTAGAATGCGATCGCCGGCCATTATCAGTCCGTTATCAGAAATGTATTGTAAAAGCTTTTCTTCCATGACAATTTAACGCTCATCTCAAAGTTCAATTAATTCTGAATAAAAAAATGGTGGTCGCTATAGGGCTCGAACCTATGACCCCCTGCTTGTAAGGCAGGTGCTCTCCCAGCTGAGCTAAGCGACCACATACAAAATTAAGATATTAACTTTTCAAAACAAAATGGTGACCCCTGGGGGATTCGAACCCCCGTAACCGCCGTGAAAGGGCGGTGTCTTAACCGCTTGACCAAGGGGCCGGAACTAATTCTAACATCTTGTTATTAAATTAATGGTAGCGGCGAACGGAGTCGAACCGCTGACACTACGGGTATGAACCGTATGCTCTAGCCAACTGAGCTACGCCGCCATAATTTAAAAATTTGGTTGCGGGGGCAGGATTTGAACCTACGACCTCCGGGTTATGAGCCCGACGAGCTACCAAGCTGCTCCACCCCGCGACAATATAATAGACGCATTCGCGTCTTACAAATGATGGTGCCGGAGATCGGAATCGAACCGATACGATCGAAAAGGATCGCAGGATTTTAAGTCCTGTGCGTCTGCCAGTTCCGCCACTCCGGCACTCAGTGTGGCTGCCTCATTTCTGAGGACAAGTGTTATTATACAGTCTGTGAAACTTAATGTCAACACTTTTTTAATTTTTTTTTCGTTTATTTTTCATTCGCAAAAAAACGGCTGTATGCTGCGCCTTCCAGATTATCATAGTCACAGACAACAAACGAATCTTTTCCGGTAACCGTCAAAATATTATCGAGGATGCTGGTACCCGCGATGATGATATCTGCCCGCTTTGCTTCCAGTCCAACGATCTGGCGGCGTTCATCAATTGTTTTTGACGAAAGGTTCTGGATAATTGTTTCAAGCTCTGCCTTGGTGACAATGCTCTGATGCACCTGTTCGCTGTCATAAATTTTCAATTTCTGTTTGATTGTGGATACTGTTGTCGCTGTTCCTCCAATACCAATGAGTTTATAAGGCTTATAGCCTTCATAATCAGCAAGCGCTTTCTCAAGCGCTTCAGCAGCATTTTGATTTAATTGATTCAGTTCTTCCGCTTCGGGGGGATCATTCTCAATAAAAGCTTCTGTGGAACGGACGCTGCCAATATTCAGACTTTTCATTTTCATGAGATCTCGGCCTTTACCGTATATCAGCTCTGTGCTTCCGCCGCCAATATCAAAAATAAGCAGACCCTCGTCAAAACATTGTGATACGCCCATAAAGCCATATTCTGCCTCTTTTTCACCTGAAATAATCTCTACCTTCATTCCAAGTTTTTGTAGGGCCATATCAATAAATTCCGAAGAATTTTCAGCATCCCGGAGCGCACTTGTACCAAAAATAAACATTTCCTTAACTTCATAATCTTCAGCGATGCTCTTGTACTCTTCCAAAGCCTCGATATTTCGCTTGATCGCATCTGGGTGAAGGCGTTTTGTCTTATTAACACCCTGACCCATCCGAGTATATCGGACTGACTTATTGACACGAAAGAGCTGCCCCTTTTTATCTTTTCTAAATATCAGCATCCTCGTTGAATTTGTTCCGATATCAATCACAGCTCGATTGATTTTAGGTTGTTTAGGTACACTTGATTCACTCATTCGTTTTCCTCACTTTGCTGCTCATCGCTATTGGAATTATCCTGACTGCTTTCGTCAGTTGTTGGTGTCGGCTGTTCTGCTGGCTGCCCGCTATTATTCTGTCCGTTATTATCTTTGCCCTCTACAGGCACTACAATCTTTTCATCTGGATAATAAAGTCCCAAATATTTTCGTGCAATGAGTTCTATGTAATTTTTTGTTCCAATTTGCTTAATATCTTCATCCAGCTGTTTGCTTTTCTTTTCCGCCTCATCCAGCTTGGATTGAATATCTGCCTTTTGAGCTTTAAGCTGATGAATTTTCATGGCATTGGTTCCAAACAGGGTCCCGACAAAGATCAAAAGCACCAGTGTCACAATAATTGTTCCCATTTTAGGCTTAAAGCGCCTGCGCAGGCCATTTTTTTTCTTTTCTGCCACTGTTTTTTCACCACCTGTTTTTTTATTTATTGTAACACAATCCATTTCATTCAGCTATTATAACCTATAAAACACAGTCAATTCTTAATCTAAAGCTCCCTGTACATTTCTGTTGCTTTATCCTTAGGCGCATGTTCTAACAGCTCCAAAACCTCAATTTTCTGTTCTCCATCACCGTATGCTATTGTGAGAATGTCCCCCACCTTCAGACGGCTTCCAGGCTTGGCTTCTTTTCCATTGATCATGATCCGCCCTCCATCACATGCAGCTTTTCCCACGGTACGTCGTTTAATTAAACGGGCATTTTTTAAAAATTTATCAACTCGCATTGGTTTTCCTTTCTGAAAATCAAAAGAGCCGGAGCAATATTGCTCCGGCTCTCCCTTTGATTATTTGTTTAATTCGTCCTTAAATGCTTTTCCCGCTTTAAATGCTGGAGCTTTTGAAGCAGCAATTTCAATTGGTTCTTTGGTTCTTGGATTTAAACCGGTTCTAGCAGCTCTTTCACGAACATCAAAAGTACCGAAACCTACCAGAGCAACTTTGTCGCCGTCCTTTAAGGCGTCAACAACGGTATCCATAAAAGCACCTAAAGCTTTTTCTGAGTCCTTTTTAGATAATCCCGATTTTTCTGCCATAGCGGCAATTAATTCTGATTTGTTCATTCTTATCCCTCCGTAAAGTGTGATCTTTATGTTTTAATTTTTATGATTATTATTATAATCACGTTTCGCTAAAAAATACAAGCATTTTCTGTATTTTTAGCTAAAAACCTTAGTTTTTTAAGGATTTCACCAGTTGCCACAGTTGTTCAAGGCCATCAAGATCGTAATCAAGCATACTTTTTTGTTCATTTAGGGTAATTTTTTCCATTTCTTTGAAACGCATAATAAATTTTTGAGTCGCTTTGCGCAATGCAATTTCCGGCTGGATTTTCGCCAGACGAACAACATTGACAACCGCAAACAGCAGATCCCCCAGTTCCTCTTCCAATTTATCTGGACATTTTTTTAAAATTTCCACTCTTACTTCTTGTTCTTCCTCAGCAACTTTTTTCAATGCGTCCAAAGGATCTTTCCAATCAAACCCTACCTTAGCTGCCTTGGACTGAACCTTACAAGCCTCCATCAAAGCAGTAAACGCTTTTGGAATACGTTCCATTTCATCTGAAATGGTTTGTGTCTGCTTTTCTGTTTTTTTAATCTCATCCCAATTAGACAGGACCTTTTCAGTTGAAATCTCCTCAGTCGCCATAAAAACGTGGGGATGGCGACGCACCATTTTTTGGTTGATTCCTTCCAGAACATCATTGAATGTAAAAAGTCCTTCTTCTCTGCCAAGCTGTGCGTGAAATACAATCTGAAAAAGCAGATCTCCCAATTCCTCAATAAGATTCTCTGTATCCTCTGTTTCAATGGCATCCATTACTTCGTAGGTTTCTTCCAGTAAATATGCTTTGAGGCTCTCATGTGTTTGTTTTCTGTCCCACGGGCAGCCTTCTGGACTTCTGAGAATTCCCATAATTTCAAGTAACTTTTGGTAGCTTCTTAAATCATTTTTATCTGACGGGATATAGAGCGTCGTCAGATGGTTGATTTCCTCAACCCAGTCCATCTGGCACAAAGGAACCTCTTTAATGAGCTCCTGTCCTGGAATACCTGCATTTATAAGTAAAACAACGGGATAATTGTCTGGATAATAATCGAGCAGAGAAAGCTTAACCTCTGAGGCCATATGGCGGTTAAAAACCTGAGTAACCAAATTGCCCATGGTCTTATCTGGAATTTGTTCATTCATTTCAAAGGCATCAATGATCTTCAGCCCATTAACCGGATCTTCTTTCAATGCCGTCATAGAAATATCAACAAAACTTACTCCCGAATAAATCTGATAGCTTATGTCCTTTTCCTGACACTTACGCATCAAATTAATCACACTTTGTTCTCCAAACAATGGATTTCCAGGAACCGCATAGATTAGCGGCTGACCTGCCTCTGCTTTTTTAACGAGCTGTTCCGCGATGCTTTCATAAACATCCTCAAAGCACTCACAGTCTTCATACAATACATCAAAGCTGCAATATGCTATTCCACGTTTCTCCAGCTCTTTGACCACTGGATGGACCGCCGTTCTGAAATAATTTTTATTTTCATTCTGAAGCAACTCCAGTGTTTCTACAGTCAGCTGGCCAAAGGAACCTGGTCCCAGACCGACAATACTAATTTGCGACATAATTTCTCCTCTATCCTAGCGATATAAAATTCCTCTGATTTTCCTGTAAACCGGTTCGATAATTTTCTGTGCTGGCAGAATAGCCATCTCTTCTTCCGTAATTCCACCAATCAAAATCATCAGGAAAAAATACACAGCAACAGCGACCACCACCGCCGTCACCACTGCGATAAAATTCCCAACGAACATACTGACCACTGCATAAACGCCCCAGGTGGCAAGCCCCATCACAATCGCTGAAACCAGAGGCTTAAAAAGCGTTTGCTTTGCATCCATCTGAAATCCTGTAAAGCGTTTGACGCAGATATAATTGGATATCGTTAAGTATACAAATGTAATCATACTGCTGATCACAATCCCATAGATGTTAAAGGCCGGCACTGCCAGACATATCCACCCTGTTACAAAACGGATAACAATGGCTATGGCAAGATTAATCAACGGCACTCTAAAACGGTCAATGGCCTGAAGGATACTCTGAAAGGTATTGGAGAGCATCATAAAAATGGTCGCGTAAGCGTAATATTTTAAAATTTCCGGCCCATAGGGTGAACCTTGAAAAAGAATGTCAAAAATTCCCTGTGAAAGTACTGAAAGACCAATACAACAAGGCAAAGCCACCATGATCACTAACCGGATAGCCACATCGATTTTATGTCCCATTGCTCTTTTATCCCGAAGTGCAAAAGACTCTGAAATCGCTGGTATCATCGCAACCGCGAGGGTTCCGCTGATAACGAGTGGAATATTGATCAGCGTATCGGCATTGGCAAAATCACCGATCATGGTTGTTGCTGTATGAGCGTCAACTCCTGCCAGCGCCAATCTCGGAATATAGATCAACGAGTCAATCATCGAAAACAGTGAGACAATGGCAGAAGTCAGCGTGACCGGAATTGCAATGATAACAAGACGCTTAAATATCTGTTTGCTTGTCAAAGGTACCGGACGGCTTGTTTGTTTTAAAGTCTTTTTATTAGCTGCAGTAAAAGCCCAGTATAAAAACCAGAGAAATAACATCGCAAACAGGCCGCCAGCGGTCGCTCCAAAAACAGCTCCGCCAACGCCCATTCCAACGCCCATTCCACTGGAAACAAAGTACCAGCACAAAAAAACACCTAATCCCACACGAATGATCTGCTCAATAATCTGAGAGATTGCCGTGGGATTCATAATTTGAAAGCCCTGAAAAAAGCCTCTGAAGGATGAGCATACCGCTATAACAAGCGGTGCCATCGCAATGGCCATAATGGCTGGAAAGCTTTCTCCAGGCCAGTTTGCAACGGTAATCAGCCAATCTGCGCCCAGAAAAAGAAAAGCAGTGGATAGCCCACCCATAATCAGCAGTGTCCAGAACGATACCTTAAACACATTATGAGCCGCCAGATAATCCTTGACCGCGATATTTTCAGAGATCATCTTCGAAATTGCCACTGGCAGTCCCACCGTTGAAACCATCAGCAACAAATTATAAACATTTGTGACATTGCTGTATATGCCATTACCATAGCTCCCGACAAGGTTGTATACCGGCACCTTGTAGAACAACCCAAGAAGGCGTGAAAGAATCCCGGCCACTGCCAGAATTGTCGCTCCTTTTAGATAACTGCTCGCTTTTTTACTCACTTGAAAACCTCTTTCAACGAAATAAGTATCATTATAACTTTTTTGCAGTGGATACGCAAATTTAAAAGGCCTGCCTCTCAGCAAGCCTTTAACTTATTATAACTATTGGACTTTCTTTTCATAAACCTGAATATTCAATTCAGATTTCAGCTGATCCATGTAGCTTTCGAGCGTTGTTTTAATATCATAGATATCAATTTTCTCTTTTTTCAACAAATCTTCTTTTAACTTGTTATAGTCCTCTGTACCCTTTTCTTCTTTTACAGCCTTGGTTATTTCATCCTTTTTGTCCTCAAAGCTGGCTTCTCCGGCATCATTTTTATCATAAACATAGATAATGTGGTAACCATACTCTGTTTTTACAGGTTTGCTGACACTGTTTTTTTCCATTCCAAAAGCTGCGTCTGAGAATTCGCTAACCATCTTTTCTTTATTGAAAGCACCCAAATCCGTTGCTTCTTTTACTTTTTCATTGGATTTGTATTCATTCATAATTTTTTCAAAATCTTCTTTTGTCTTTACGTCTTTTGCTTTATCATAAATTTCATTTGCCAGAGCTTCATCCTCCGTCAGAATATGCTCTGCTGAAACGGTGCTTTCATCATAAGAATCCTTATGGTCTTTATAATATTTCCGCAAATCCGTGTCACTGACTTTGACATCTTCCGTCACTTTTGCCTGAATGGCTTGGCCCGCAGCGATTCCCCTAGCATCTTCTTTTTGATATTCGTCGTATTTTTCTTTTGTAAGGAAGTAGTTTTCAAGGTATTGATTCAGCTCGTCATCTGTCTGAAACATCATTTTCTGGATGGACTGTTTTGTCTGAAGTGCATTGTCAATCTCTTCCTGCTTTATTTCAATATTATACTCTTCACAGTACTTAATCAGCGCTTTATTTTGAGCAATTGAGTTGAAAATCGATTTATTTGTTTCTTTTACACTCTCATCGTCTGTCTGAAGTCCTTGTCCGCCTGAATAGTAGGATGTCATTTCCTCGTTAATATAATAATAATTGTAAATTCCACGTTTAATTTCTTCATCATTGATTTTTCCAACAACCTGATCCAGCTCCTCCTCCGGATTCTCTTTCAGATAATCCATATGCTTAGAGTAACACTCGCTGGCATAGCTGTTGTCAACCATGAAGGTTTTCATAAATTGTGTGAAAGAATCATTATTGGTGTTATATTTAGACAGAGTGCTGTCATATTTATTTCCGGCCGATGTTTTTAGGCTGTCCAGCGCAGTTTGAGCCTGGCTTTCAGCCGCCGCCTCATCAATTGTAATGTTATCCTTTTTTGCCTGAGCAGTCATCGCTCCAACCTGAACCAGACTGTCCAGCAAATCTTTCTTAAATTCAGTCAGTTTGGATCCTGTGGGCATAGTACTTCCGTTTGCCGTGTAATACAGGTCATAATACGCCATATAATTGTTAAAAGACTCTTTTGTCATAGACTGTCCATCAATCTCTGCTATAACCTGCTGTTTATCCTTTTCTGGATTGACAGAAACCAACGAACAACCGGTTGTCAGTGTTGTAATCCCCAGCGTAACCGCTAAAGCCAATACAACTCCCCTGATCTTATTTTTATGCATTTTGCTCTCCTTAAAAATTGTGATTTTTATATTTTAACATATTTTATCTTAATGACATCTTAATTATTTCAAATCCTCAAAAAATGAAATAATTTCTTTTAAAATATCTTTATCCTTGACTGATGACAAGTTAAAACTCCAGCACGCTTCATTGGCTTTTCCCGCTTTAAATTTTACTTTATATTTACGTATTAATTCCGGCATTTTTTCAGCATCCGGGACAAAAACTTCCTTTTTTTCACTAAAGGTGAGATAAATAAACTGCCCCTTTTGTTTAATCTCTTTGATCCCGATGGATGAAGCCATGTTTTTAATCATAGCAATAGACATTAGATTATAAACACCATTTGGTATATCCCCAAAACGGTCGAGGAGCTCTTCTTCAAAATCATCATAATCCTCAATCGTTTTAATAAATGTAAGTTTTTTATAGATGTCATATTTCAGCTCTTCGCTGCTGATATAGCGTTCGGGAATATAGCCGTCTATGTCCAGATTGATACGAATTGGCTCTTCAGTTTCTACTTCTACACCGTCCATACGTTTACTGATAGCTTCTTCCAAAATACGACAATACAGCTCATAACCAATTTTAAATAAGTGCCCCGACTGCTCTGCTCCCAGAATATTGCCGGCTCCGCGTATTTCAAGATCTCGCATGGCTACCTTAAATCCCGATCCAAAGGCTGTAAAATCCTTAATGGCTTTTAAACGCTTTTGTGCAACTTCGGTCAAAATTTCTTTTTTGTGGGTAACATAAGCATAAGCCTGAGCATCCGATCTTCCGACACGCCCTCTCAGCTGGTAAAGCTGTGAAAGGCCGAAATGATCCCCCTCGTCTATGATCATGGTATTGGCGTTTTTAACATCCAATCCAGACTCAACAATGGTCGTTGTCACCAAAATATCAAAATCATGATTCAAAAAATCAACCATAATATCCTCCAGCTCACTGCCACTCATCCGTCCATGGGCCACAACAATTCTCGCGTCTGGCACAAGACTCTGTACATCAATAGCAACCTCATGGATATCGTGAACACGGTTATGAACATAATAAACCTGTCCTCCACGGCCAAGCTCGCGGTTGATGGCGTCCTGGATAATCAGCGGGTTATAAGCCATAACGTAAGTTTGAACCGGCCTCCTTCCTTCTGGAGGCTCTTCAATGACACTCATATCACGCACACCCGTCATCGACATATGCAGTGTACGCGGGATCGGGGTTGCGCTTAAGGTTAAAACATCGACATTCTGCTTTAACTGTTTTATTTTTTCTTTAGACCGTACCCCAAAGCGCTGCTCCTCATCAATAATAAGCAGCCCAAGGTCTTTAAATTGAACATCCTGGGATAACAGGCGGTGTGTGCCGATAATCATGTCCAGCTTGCCAAGCGCCAAATCCCCCAAAATTTTCTTTTGCTGTCCAGAGGTTCTGAAACGGCTGATCACCTCTACACTGATAGGATATTTCCGAAACCTCTCTAAAACGGTATTGTAGTGCTGCTGTGCCAAAATCGTTGTCGGAACCAGCATTGCCACCTGTTTTCCTTCCATGACAGCTTTGAAAGCAGCCCGCAAGGCTACCTCAGTCTTTCCATATCCAACATCACCACATAAAAGGCGATCCATTGGTATTTCCGATTCCATATCCGCCTTGATCTCTTCAACACAGCGCAGCTGATCTTCTGTTTCAATATAAGGGAAATCATCCTCAAACTCTTTTTGCCAGGAAGTATCCGGACTAAAGGCATATCCCTTCATCGAACGTCTTTTGGCATACAAAGCGATGAGCTCATCGGCCATATCCTCGACTGCTTTTTGGGCTTTATTTTTAGCCTTCTGCCAATCGGGATTTCCCATCTGGTTAACCTTTGGCTTTTTATCGCCGCCCGTACCTATATAAACCTGGACGGAATCCATCTGCTCTACTGGAATATAAAGCCTGGCATCTCCGGCATACTCGATTACCATCAGGTCTTTGGTTACATTGTCAATTGTCAGCTGCTCAATTCCCAGGTATATCCCAATACCATGCACATCATGGACAACATAATCCCCTACGTGTAACTCGGCAAAGGAATCAATCTTTCTTCCTTTGTGTTTTTTCTTTCTCTGCGAGGTGCGCTTTTCTTTAAATATCTCAGACTCATTAATGTAGACAACTTTTTCATCTTCCATTTCAAAGCCTTCGGAAATTTCGCCAACTGAAAGCTGCACACCTGGCCCTTCATTCTCAATAAAATTAAAGACCTCCTGGTCTACCAGGTATTGCTTGACCGTTTCACGGGTCTTATCAGTTTTACAACAGATATGGATCCGGTATCCTAAGGTAAGCCGCCGGTTTAAAAAATCTAAAAATAATGGAAACTGGCCCGCAAAGCTTTCAAGATCTCGGGAATTCATATCCAGATTCATTCCTTTTTTTGCTCTGCTGTTAAAAAGATATTCTTTAATTGCCGGACAGCCTTCCAGGCTTTTTTCAATATGGTGGAATGTAAAAAACTTGTTTTTTTCCTCAGGCAGAATGTATCCTTGTGTTATAAGCGACTCATAATCCAGCCATGTTTTTTTGATAAAAATATCATAGGTTTCCTTGATCCGCGTATATTCATCCCAAATAACAATATTTTTCCCCACATAATCCATAAAGGAGTCGTTTTCCTTAATAAAGGTAAACAGGGTTTCGTCATATTGAGCGCCTTCCTGCTCCAGCTTTTCAACAAGCTCCATATAAAGCTCGTTTCCATCATATTTTTTATGGATCATCTTAAAAATTCTCTGCCGTTCTTCCTCAGACAAAACGATTTCTTTTGCAGGGGCTATCCGAACATTTTCTATCTGATCATATGAAAGCTGGCTGTCAACATCAAAAAGACGCATTGAGTCCACTTCATCATCAAAAAACTCAATACGGACAGCATCTTCGGAGGTTACGTTATAGATATCTAAAATTCCGCCACGCAGTGCAAACTGCCCCTTCGACTCTACCTGATAAACTCTCTCATACCCCAAATTCACAAGCTTTACGACCAATGCTTCCAGATCAAAGGTATCACCGTTATTAATTGAGAAAAACAGCGCTTCCATCGCTTCTTTGGGTACCATTTTTTTCAAAATACTGTCGATTGATGCTACAATGATATGTTTTTTTTCTGAAAACAGTTTTTCGATCACGGTCATACGCTGATGGGCAATATCCTGACTATGGGCATCCGAAAAATAATCATGAACCGGCTCCAATGGATAATACAGCACCCCGGTATCTCTGAACTTTCTCAAAATTTCAGCCTTTTTTTGAGCATCTCTGTCGGAATGGGTGATAAACAAAACATTCGTATCAAAATGTTCATAGGTCAAAAGTGTTAAAAAACCTTTTAGGCCAGTCTTGACATTTGAGAGATTAACCCCTATGGATTCTTCAATGGCTTCAAATATTTTTTCGATTTTAGGCGTTCCTTTTAAGTCATTAAACAGTCGATCCATTTCCTCTCCTTATACAGCACTAGCCCGGATCAAATGACCCGGGCTCTGCACTTATTTATTTTACTGATTCTGAACCTCAGAATCTTTTTTTTCTGTTTTTTCAGCTTTTTCTTTCCGGTTTAAACGGTTCATGGCAAAATCGATATCCTCATTTATATAGAACTCAACCGCTTCTGCCGTTTTTTTTACTGCTTCACGCATTACTTCTGTTTCATCCGGTGTAAATTTACTGAGAACATAGTTTGCCAAATCCCACTGAGGCGGCTTTTTCCCAATTCCTATCCGAATTCTTGGAAAATTTTGATCTTGGAGCTGATAGATAATTGAACGCATACCATTATGTGTTCCTGCACTTCCCTTTTTCCGTATTCTTATTTTACCCGGATCAAGGTCAATATCATCATAAATGACCAGTGTGTTTTCCAGCGGTACATCATAGTAGGATACCAGTTCCTCCACACAGAGACCACTGTTGTTCATGTAAGTCATTGGTTTAACCAGCATTACCTTTTCGCCATTCTCAAAATAAACGCCTGTCAATCCTTCGTGCTCGTCCTTTGTAATCTGAACATTTTTCTGGCCTGCAATATAATCCACCGCCTCGAAGCCAATATTATGACGTGTTAAGGCATACTCTCTGCCTGGATTGCCGAGCCCTATAATCAAATACATGAAAGTTTATACATATCTTTCTGAGAATAATTTGCTCAGAGAACGGCCAAAATGAACGTAATCAATGGCACGGCCAAATAAAGTTCCGGTAGAAAGGATTTTGATTTTATCAATCCGCTTTTCTTCTGGAACCACAAGCGTATCCAAAGTAATCAGCTCTTCAATGGCTGAATTCTGGATTCTGTCAATGGCTGGGCCAGAGAAAACACCGTGGGTACAGGCCGCCCGTACTGATTTTGCTCCCAGCTTCATCAAAGCATCAGCACCTGTGGTAATGGTTCCAGCAGTGTCGATCATATCGTCAATCAGGATACAGTTTTTTCCTTCAACATTACCAATAACGTTCATGACTTCAGTAACATTTGGTCTTGGTCGCTGCTTATCTATAATTGCAAAGGGACATTCCAGCGTTCTTGCCAATTTTCTGGAACGCTTAACACTTCCTGCATCTGGGGATACAACCACCATGTCATCCAGACGAAGATTTTTAAAATATTCAGCGATTAAGCCGCCGCCTGATAAATGATCCAAAGGAATATCAAAGAATCCCTGAATCTGATTTGAATGAAGATCCATGGTAATGACACGGTCTGCACCGGCTGTTGTAATCAAATTTGCGACCAGCTTAGCTGTGATCGGATCTCTGGATTTTGCCTTACGATCCTGTCTTGCATAACCGTAATAAGGAATAACCGCGTTGATACGGCCTGCTGAAGCTCTTCGCATCGCATCAATGATAATCAACAGCTCCATCAAGTTATCATTACAAGGATTCCCTGTTGACTGGATAACGTAAACATCTGCTCCGCGAACAGATTCAAATACATTAAGGCCAATTTCTCCATCACTGAAATGAAGAATATCTGCATTACATAGCTGTACTTCTAAATAGTCTGCGATATCCTCAGCTAATTTTCTGTTGGAATTACCTGCAATGATCTTAATTCCGCCGAATTTTCCATCCATCTTTTTTTGCACCTCATATTTTATTTAAATTTAATTATTTACTTATTTTTTTAATTTTTTTCATCTGAAGGGCATATCCTTCTTTATTTACCTGACGAGCACGTGCAACCGCTAAAGTATCTTTCGGCACATCATTGGTAATGGTTGAGCCTGCTGCTACATAAGAGCCTTCTTTTACGGTTACTGGTGAAACCAGATTGCTGTTGCAGCCGATAAAACAATTATCTTCAACGACCGTGCGATATTTATTAGTACCATCATAGTTTACAAAAACAGTGCCGCAGCCCAAATTAACATTTTTTCCAACCTCAGCATCACCAATGTAGGTTAAATGCGATGCCTTTGCACCATCCTTCATAACAGAATTCTTAACCTCGACAAAATCGCCAACCTTGACATTTTTTCCAATATGGCTGTTGGGACGTAAGTAAGCATAAGGACCCACATGTGTATTCTCATCGACAAAGCTGTCTAATATGGTAGAAATCTGAATGTCCACGCCATCTGCAATGGTGGAATTTACAATACGGCTGTTGTGGCCGATAATACAGTTTTCACCAATGACAACCCTGCCTTCTGTGATAACGCCAGGATAAACAACGGTGTCTTTTCCAACCTTTGTCTCTACACTCAGATAAGTATTTTCAGGATCAATAATGATCGCACCCGCTTCCATCAAAGAACTATTAATTCGACGGCGCATAATTTTTCCAATTTCAGCCAGCTGGACCTTTGAATTTACAGCCGCTATATCATCCACATCCGGAGTAGGATAGGAACCTACCTTTTTACCCATTCCCCTTAAAATTTCAATGGTGTCGGTGAGATAATATTCACCTTGAACATTATCAGAATTAATTGCCTGCAACGCAGCCTTTAATGCCTGTGCATCAAAACAGTACATTCCAGAATTAATTTCCTTTATACTGCGTTCTTCGTCGGTCGCATCCTTGTGCTCTACGATTTTAATCAGCTCGTCACCTTTTTTGACAATTCTTCCATAACCCGTTGGATCGTCGAAGACAGCGGTCAACACCGTTGCTGAAAAACCGCCATCTTCATGCGCTTTTACAAGCTCTTCCAGCGTCTCTTTACGGACTAGAGGTGCGTCGCCAACTAAAACAAGCACATTGCCATTAAAATTTTCAAAGAACGGCAGCGCCTGAAGAACGGCATGCCCTGTGCCAAGCTGTTCCTTTTGCTCAATCGCTGTAAGATTTTCGGGGAGAGCAGCTTTGACAGTATCTGCTTTATAACCAACAATTACGGCAATATCATCTGCGCCAGCAGCTTCGCTGGCGGAAATGACATAATCCAGCATTGCTTTTCCGCCGACTTCATGAAGGACCTTTGGTTTTTCAGAAACCATCCTTGTCCCATGACCGGCAGCCAAAATCACTGTTTTGGTTGATTTCATTTTTTAATTCTCCAATATTCCAGTTAAAAACCTGAATTTTATATTAACATTCATATAAAGGGACTCTTTACCATGAAAAATAATACCCTTTATCGTGATAAATGTCTACAGCTAATTTACTTTTGTAAACGTCAAAAGAGGGAACCATGTTCCCTCCTCTCAATTTAATGCTTTTCTATTTGTACTAAAATGATTATAGAACCCCTTATTCTTCTGAATCATCTTCAAAATCTACTTCAAGATCAATTTCTTCGGGCTCAGTCTCTTCAGCTTTTTCCAAAACTGCTTTTTCATAGGCTTCCAAAACGATTCCTTGCATTTCCTTGCGGGTACTGGAGGTGATCGGGTGACAGATGTCTTTAAAATCTCCGTCCGGTGTTTTTCTACTAGGCATTGCAATGAAATAACCATTCTGTCCTTCGATTACCTTAATATCATGCACGACAAATTCATCGTCAAATGTAACCGACACAATTCCTCTCATTTTCCCTGTTGGATAAATTTTTCTTACTCTTACGTCTGTAATTACCATAATGTAAGCCTCCCCTTCGATTGTAGTAAATAAAATCACATCTTACTATACCTTTACATTATAGTATCATATTTCGGACAAAATTAAAACAAAAACTTACCCGATTATTTTGTATTCTATCACCATTTTATGGACACTATTTCACGGTCAACTCTACAAGCATTTTTTCTTTGTCATTTAACGAGGTGTGCATGCGCAGCAGTGGTAAATAATTATCTACGAGTTTTTCATTTGGTTCTTCTGTCACAAATATAACACAAGGCCCGATAATGACAGCGCCAACTTCCTCCATTAAATTCATCATTCCCTTTGCAGTTCCCCCGCCTTTCATAAAGTCGTCAATAATTAAGACTTTTTTTCCTTCGAGGTTTATTCTCCGGCTCAGATACATCGTATTAATTTTATTCGTCGAGCCAGAGACATAGTTCATACTCGTCGTAGTGCCCTCTGTCACTTTATTCGACCTTCTGATAACCGTCATGGGAACATTTAAAAACCGGGCGCTCTCAAGAGCTACCGGAATTCCCTTCGTTTCTGTCGTCACAACATACTCTACGCCCTGCTCCAGGTATTTTCCCGCAATAATTTTTCCAAGACGCTGTGCGTAATAAGGGCTGGAAAGGATATCGCTGTAATAGATAAATCCTCCCTGAATTTTACGCTCTGGCTCCATAAGCCTTTCGGCTATCTCTAAGAGGATTGCTCTTTCCTCTTCATCTGAAACGACAGGAAGATATTTAACGCCGCCCGCTGCGCCAGATACTGTTTCAATTTTCCCCATTTTCATCACTTCCACCGCACTTTTCACAATCGCTACGTCTTCACAGACACTTGTTTTAGACGCTTCAAAAAGCTGGCTGAAATAATTATAGGTCAAAACCCTATTGGGGTTGTCTGTCAATATTTTTGTAATTGCACAAACACGTTCATTCTTTTTCATTTATTCACCTATAAAACCCGAACATTTTTTAGTCTATTTATAATTTTATTCATATTCAAAAAAAGTGCAAGTCTTTTTCGCCTTTTCTTAATAAAATTCCTTAATGGTAGGACTTTATCTTAATAAATAGCTATGATATAATTCTTGTAGTCCATGAGAACTATAAGGAGCAAACAAATTGAAAGAAATATTAAAAAAGAAATTCAATCGTCCAATTGAAAAGATATTTTTTATCGGTATCGGAGGCAGCAGCATGAGCGGACTGGCGGGGATGGCTCTCGACCAGGGCTTTAAAGTGGAAGGCTCCGATATGATTGAGTCCTCTTATACCGGAAAACTGAAAGACCGCGATGTCAAAATCCATATCGGACATGATTACAACAATATCCCGGAAGATACGGATATGGTCGTCTATTCAGCAGCAATTCACGAAGATAACCCCGACATGGTTCGCGCTAAAGATCTTGACTTGCCAATAGTCGAACGTTCGGATTATCTCGGACTACTGTCCCTGGCTTTTGATAAAACCATTGGCGTTGCCGGTACACATGGAAAAACAACGACCTCTTCCATGATCGCCGCCTTACTGCACTATGCTGACTTTGATCCGAGTGTCAGTATCGGAGGAAAACTGCCCGAAATTGGTGGTAATGCCTGTCTGGGGGACAGTGACTACTTTGTTATTGAGTCCTGCGAATATGTCGATTCCTTTTTAAAAACATCCCATTATATTGGTATTATTACGAATATCGAAGAGGATCATCTTGATTATTTTACAGAAGGTCTTCCACAAATTAAGGAGTCCTTTCACAAATTTGGCGCAATTCTGCCGCCAGATGGTCTTATGATCGCTTATGGTGATTCTCAAGATGTATTGGATACCGTAGAAAACCTCCGCTGTCCAGTCACCACCTATGGTTTTGAGAAAAAAAATGACTGGACTGCCCATAATATCCAATACGATGATATGGGAAACCCCTCCTTTGACGCATATCATCACAATGAATTTTATGGCCATTTTAACATGAAGATTCCTGGTGAGCACAATGTATTAAATGCCTTATCCTGCATTGCATGCAGTGAATTTTTAGGTATTGACGAGGCTACTGTCCAAAAAACGCTTGATAATTTTCACGGCGCTAAGAGACGCTTTGAGTTTCGCGGAGAAGTAAACGGCATTAATGTTTATGAAGATTATGCTCACCATCCAACTGAGTTGAAGGTTGTTATTGACGCTTGTCTTAATCATGCGCATAATAATTTGTGGGTTATTTTCCAGCCCCATACCTATTCAAGAACCTTCTATCTTTTTGATGAATTTGTAGATGCTTTTGCGAAAGCAGATTTTATCATTCTCAATGATATTTATTCTGACCGTGAGGGAAATGATTGGGACATCTATTCTGAAGATCTGGCGAAACGAATTAAGGAAAAATATCATATTCCCACCATTGTTATGTCAGAATTTAACACCATTGTAAAATATCTGTCAGACAATCTGGAATCTGATGATTTAGTCCTTGTCGCTGGCTCTCAAACCATCAATAAGGTTGCCTATATGCTGGTTGATGCATTAAAAGAAAAATATGAATAGATAATTCGAGAAAATGATACAAAAAATTGACAACTCATCCTTTGTAATTTTGATTCATCTAGGATACAATGATACGGTTAACAAAGGAGGTGTTGAACATGCTTGAAACTTCGCTCATCGCCAGTTTAGTGGCATTTGTGGCAGGGCTCGGTATCCTTACCGTCCTATTTATCTGCCTTATACCAATCGCTCTGTACCTTTTCTCGAGCTTTGGGCTCTATACCATGGCTTTGAAAAAAAATATCGAGTATCCGTGGTTAGCGTGGATTCCGATTATTAAGCTCTTTATATTAGGCGAAATCATCGGTGAAAAAGTGACAATCAGCTCGCTTAAAATCCCTTATGCACAAGTGATTTTACCCGTTGCGTCTATCTGCAGCGGCGCTTTAATTGCATCCCCTTTTTTCGGCTGGATTATTGGAATTGCAATTGCTGTGTACAATTATGCAGCATACTACCGATTATATAAATTATATTATTCAGATTCTGCAGTACTGTTTCTTGTACTCAGTATCATTTTCCCTTTTATGCTTTCGATTTTTCCTTTTGTCATTCGTAACAGGGACCCCTATGAGTATAGCTTTTCTTAAAAAAATGTGAATATCTCAGTGGAAATCCTCTGGGTATTCACATTATTTTTTGCATTCATCTTCAAAATACATTACAATAAACTAAACACCTATTTAAAGGAGGTTCACCAATGGATTACTATTATGATTACTACGATTTCGGTGATTCTTTTTACAATTATGATGCTCTCGGTGCTTTTATTGGCATTATCATTGTAATCTGTCTTTGTATTATGATATTTGCATGTATTTTTGCCATTATCGCCTATATTTTTAAAGGGATAAGCCTCTATACACTTGCCAAAAAAAGAAATCTGCGCTATCCATGGATTGCCTGGATTCCCATGGCTAACCGGTATCTGCTGGGCGCACTCATTAACGATCAAGTGTCTATCGGTTCACTTCATATCCCCTATGCTGCCATTATACTGCCCCTTTTATCCGGTGTATCCACACTTTTAAGCAATACCATAACATTGATTCCTTTTGTCGGGTGGATCTTTCTGTTTGTCGCTGGTATTCTGATCGCTATCTATGAATATTCAGCTTATTACTGGCTTTACCGAATTTATAACCCTAAAAACGCAACGCTTTATCTGGTACTGAGCATTATTTTTCCGGTCACCATTCCGTTTTTCTGGTTCTCCTTGAGAGATAAAGCTCCAGATTATACTGATATTCCAATAACAAGACCCTGTGCTCAAAATCCCCGGGCTGTTTTGTCCTTTTGCTTCGGGATTCTTTCTATGCTTTCCAGCTTTGCCGGCAGTGGTTTGTGGGTTGGTGTTTGTGCGGTTATTTTTGGCATCCTGTCTTATCAGGAATTAAAAAGGGAAAACGCCCCTGCTTTGTTCGCCATTCTTGGGATTATTTTTGGCGCGCTTGGTATCATCATGATCTTTCTACTTCCAGTAATCGGCCTGGCTGTTTTTCAAGGCCATAGCTTGATTAACCGGATTACTAACAGCCTGTATACCAACAGCACCCGTTACCCTTTTTTATAGCAGAACAGGAGTATCAGCATGAAAAAATATGGTTTAGTCCTTAGCGGCGGCGGAACAAAAGGTGCTTTTGAAATTGGCGTTTGGCAGGCTCTCCGCGAAATGAAAATTCACACGCCCTGTGTGATTGGAACCTCTGTGGGGGCATTAAACGCTGCAGTTATCGCTCAAAACGACTTTGACAAGGCGCTTGACTTCTGGTCAAATCTGACCATTAATCAAGTTCTCAACCTTAACACACACATGACCAATAAATATGTTGAGCAATGGTCCAAAACGAGTTTTGACTTTTTTAGATTATCTTTTTTAAATGATTTGTTTCATGGCGGATTTGACATTACCCCTTTACGTGAAAATCTTCAAAATCTTATATCTGAAGACACGATTCGCAAATCCTCAATACGTCTTGGACTTGTAACTGTCCGTTTGAATACACTTTCACCCATCAAATTGATGATTGAAGACATTCCTGAAGGGCAGCTGCTTGATTATCTGCTCGCCAGTGCTGCCTTCCCGGTTTTCCAGAAGCAGGAAATTGATGGCACCACCTATCTTGACGGCGGTTTTTATGATAATGTTCCCATAAATTTTATGGCCGAAAATGGCTATAATGATATTATTTCTGTTGAATTTCCAGCTCTTGGCGTTAAACAGAAAATAAGAAATAAAGATATCAACCTCAAGGTCATCAATAATTCTGAATATCTTGGTATGACGCTTGAATTTGATCAAAAAACAATCCTTAACAACATTACAATGGGTCATCTCGACTGTTTAAAGACTTTTAAAGCGGCAAAAGGAAAATTTTATTACTTTGATATGAGCCGCCAGCGAAAGCTCTATGACCGGCTTGACCGCTTTATTGGAACACCTCTACAAGACGAAATTTCCCGTGAAAAGGTAGCCCATCTGCTTAGTATCCCTGCCGATTCAGATAAACCGTCAATTTTAGCGGCCATTAACGCCATCATTCGAAGCACAAATTATCCTGAGGATGAACCGCTTCTGATGACGTTGTTAGAAATTGCTGGTAAATCACTGGGGGTAAAAAGATTGGAATATTACACAATGGATCAGTATCTGCCAGCCTTACTCAATGCTCTTAATGCGTTGACCAAAGCCAACCTGTCCTTGATCAAAAAAGAAAGCACCATCAAAGATGCTTTTAAAGACTGCCCCATCGACTATAAACCAACAACCATTCTTGATTTTATCACCTTCTATGTTTTGTTTGTAGGCGCAAGACAGGATATGCCACTTTTTCGCTTAAATGCTCTTATAAAAAAATTCACTCCAGAGTTTGTGCTCTCAATTCTGCTGTTAATTTATATCCATCAAATGATAAAAACGCCAACCTAAAAAACCTCTGCGCAAGCCAGCGCAGAGGTTTTTTAATTGATCAAAAATCTCATCTGATAATCTTTATCAGACGATACGATTCGCTCCTTAATAATATCATCCGCCTCCACATCCCCAATGATTAAGGGGCTTTCGGGATGATGGTGTTTTTGATGATATAACAGCTTTCTTTTACTGTGGTTAGCATAACAATAAAGGCAACCATTACCGCAGGTATCATACATTCCTATATCAATGCTCTCCATACATCGGCATTCCGGCCTCTGTCCCGGATCCTTCCCCAGAGTTATGGGATATCCCTGTATCCGCTCAAAAATGGTCTTATCGATGCAGCAAGCCATTTTGACCCCTTCAGGTTTTTGTCTGTCTGTACATATTTCCAAATCAATATGATATTTTTGAGCAATGTCTGCAAATTTATGGATCAAATCGATTTTCTCCGTATCTGTTTTGTCTGTTAGCCCGAGACCACGCATGTTTTGTCTCGTATCCTCATAATAATCCAAAAAGCTTACAATACAACGTCTCGTATAACCACTCAGCCTCTTTGCCAGTTTTTCAAAATAGTAAAGATGATATGCCGCGGTGTATTTGTTTGTAAAAACAATTGGGTTATAACGCCAGATTACTCTGTCATTTCCTAATCGATTTGACATTTTTTTAAATCCCGGAATTAAAATGTCGTTTTTCGAAGGAATGTGTGGCTCAATATCTTTTCCATAAGGATTTACCGTCCAATGAAAATAAAAAGGAAATGTCCCTAATCGGTTTAGTTTGGGAAGCATCGGAACAGCATTTTTAGTCCAGAAAACAATTCCGTCAATGACTTCAGGCATCAGACTGATTTTTGAAATCAATTTGGAATTAAAAGGATTTCGAACATAAACATACTCTTCTTCAAGTCTTTTAAGGAACCACTCTGAGAAAAAAGCAGGAATATCTGTCCTACGGCTGGCACTGATAATCATAACATCCTCCTCCACACTTGGTTAATTCTTAATTTCGCTTAAATGGGTTAATCTTGTTATAAACAGGATATAAAGTATAACAAGACGCTTATGCTCTCCGAATCAATTTTGATTATCTTACCGCACAAAACCCATAATTAGCTTAAAACAGACGATTTAAACTTGAAAGGAGAATGGAGAAAATGCAATACCGAAAATTATCGCCTAGTGCCCAAGACTATGCTAAAAAATTATACATTGAATATAGAGATCGTATTAAAGAAAATGTACCTGATGATAAAGCGGCCATTATTAATATCGCCACTGATTCACACACACTTAACTACATTGATGAATTACAGGACTTCTTCCATTTTAAAGTAAATAAAGGCAATGTCATCATCAATCAATTTTTTGTCGATCAGATGACCCGCTTTTGTAAATGGTAATATCAAAAAATAAAAAAACGTCTGTGACGGTTCTAAAAAACAAAATGGTGGAGACAAGGGGACTTGAACCCCTGACCTTCTGACTGCCAGTCAGACGCGCTCCCAACTGCGCCATGCCCCCATAAGCTGACTATGCTATAATACAATACTTGATTATTTTTGTCAATGACTTTTTTAGAAAAAACGATTATTTCCTCTTAACAATTTTAAAAAAATGGTTTAAAATAGAACCATACTAAATTATACAGGAGAAATCAAATGGCTAAAATAGAAATTTTTGAACCTGAATTAACTTGTGTTGATGGTGTCTGCCAAATGGGAGAAAATGCTGATCTGGCACGGATTAATGATATGGTCGCTTCTTTTGCGGATGATGGCTGGGATATTGTAAGACATAACCTCACAATGGACCCCAGTGCATTTGTGGAAAACCGTACAATCGGAACCTTATTGGTAGAAAAGGGAAACAGCGTTCTGCCGGTTACTTTGGTGAACGGCAAAATTGTTAAAATGCGGGAGTATCCCTCTGCCCTTGAGTTTGTAAAATGGTTCTCCGGCGAAACCAACTGATCTAACAAGATGGATTTTAAAAATCTTTATCAACAAATAAGGGAATTTATCCCCAACACTGAACAGGAATTTGCTGACAAAAAAATCTTTATAAGCTTAATGGAAAAATATCCGGACACGATTCTGACCAGAAAAAATCCTGTGGCACATCTAACAGGCTCAGGTTTTATTCTTAATCCGGGCCGCGACAAGTGCTTGATGGTCTTTCATAATCTTTACAGGTCGTGGTCCTGGAGCGGCGGCCACGCTGATGGGTGTGCTGATCTTTTATCTGTAGCGATTAGAGAAGCAGAGGAAGAAACTGGCATCACAAATTTAAAACCTATTTCAGAAAAAATAATCAGCCTGGATGTTTTACCTGTTTTTGGCCACTTCAAAAATCGAAGATACGTCAGCACACATCTTCATTTGTCGATTGCTTTTTCACTCACTGCTGATGATCGTCTTCCATTAACCAACAAGCCTGATGAAAACAGTGCTGTCGCATGGCTTCCTCTTGAAAGCATCGAAAAATACAGCAGTGAAGAGCACATGCTCCCCATTTACCAAAAAATAATAAAAAGGACGAAGACTCTCTAGGCTCGTCCTTTTATTTTATTCCAGAACCCTCAACCGTGCTCTTGTCAGTTCCTTTGGGTCTCCATCCTCTACCTCTACAAAAAGCTCACGCATCATGTAAAGAAGCGGACTGGATTCATTCAAAACAAGCAGTTCATTTCCGTCAACATAGAAATGAAGGGTCCGGTTGCTCTCCCGGTAAGTGATAAAGGCGGTATCCGTAATTGTCATACCATATTCGACCACCTCTCCGGCCGGTGTTTCCATATTAACATCACGACAAAGATTTAAAGTTCCTACAATATCTAAAAACAAGGTTTTAATTTCCGACTCAGTCATTAAATAACTCCTCCAAGGTTTTCTCGTTTTTATTATACCATACTATACTCTTTTAAAAATAAAAATCTCCCGAATACTTCGGGAGATTTTGTATAAAATCCGTCTGATTGTTCCTCTTAGTAATTTTCAGATAAAATCTGGAAATCCGCTCCACTTGTCTTGCATACCGGACACATTTTTAAAGCTTTTGTGCCTTCATAAACGTAACCGCACTTCATACACTGCCAGAGCACTTTATCTGATTTTTCAAAAACAGTTCCTTCTTCAACATTGCTTAATAATTTTAAATAACGCTGTTCGTGACGGTTTTCAATATTAGCAACCGCTTCGAATAAAAAGGCAATTTTATCAAAGCCTTCTTCCTTTGCTTCTTTAGCAAAAGTAGCATACATATCGGTCCATTCATAGTTTTCGCCTGCTGCTGCGTCTTTTAAGTTTGTAGCTGTATCTGGGATTTCATCGCCGTGTACAATTTTAAACCACAATTTTGCATGTTCTTTTTCATTTGTAGCTGTTTCTTCAAATAATTCGGCAATCTGGCTGTAGCCTTCTTCTCTGGCTTTTTCTGCATAATAAGTATATTTATTGCGGGCCTGTGATTCACCTGCAAAGGCAGTTAATAAATTCGCTTCAGTTTTTGATCCTTTTAATTCCATGTTCAAAATACCTCTCTTGAATCTTATAAATTTTATTTAATCCTAACGTTCCTTAATTCGGAACGATTATAATATAACAATTATCAAACAAATTGTCAAGGATAATTTTGAAAAAAGTTAATCAATAATTGGAATAAAAGCATTGTCCTGTGACGCCTCGTAGCAAAGCTCAATCAACGTTTCCGTCGTACGGCCTCTTGATAATTCGGGCAAATGGTTCAAATCAAAATACCGAGCATCTTCAGTCTCGATATTCTTCTGGAATGCACCATCAATGACATCACACAGCATAACGGTTTTGTAAATGGCAAAAGGATTGGGCAGATCAACATTTTTTGCCCAGTCGAATACGCCGACCAATTTTTTTGCAACCACATGCAGGCCAGCCTCCTCACGGGCTTCCTTCTCGATATTTTCTTTAACAGACAACCCTATATCTGCCCAGCCGCCTGGCATTGACCAGCAGCCGTCAATACTTTCCTTTACCAGAAGAATTGTATCTTGTCTAAAAATCGCACCCCGCACATCAACCTTTGGCGTCTGGTATCCTGTTTCAAAGCAAAACAGATCTCTTATTTTTTCCTCGCCTGCATCGGTATAATTATTTAAAATATCAACAGACATCTCTCGAATCTGTTCAAAACGTTCTCTGTCGTATTTATTTGTAGAGTAAGTCAAACCAGCCTGCGCAATTGACTGAAGCTGCTTTGCCCACGCCAACCATTTCTTTTCCATAGTTATTCCTTTCTTGATATTATTCTAATTTCAAACAAAATTTTATAGGCATTTTCCGTTTAAAGTTTAAAAATTGTGGTATAATTAATTATATCATTAAGCGGATAAGTGGGTTACACGGACTGCTCAAAATTATATTTGGACTATAGGAGGTCTTTATTATGTGCAAAAAACCAAAATTTTATATCTGTAGACATTGCGGCAACATCTTTGGTGTTGTTGAAGACAGCGGCGTAACACCGGTTTGCTGTGGTGATCCGATGGAAGTTTTAACTCCTAATACCGTCGATGCAGCTCAGGAAAAACACGTTCCAGTAATTAAAATTGATGGAAATACCGTCACTGTTGAAGTCGGTAGTGTTCCGCATCCAATGCTCGAAGAACATCATATCGCCTGGATTTATCTTGAAACCAAAGAAGGCGGCCAGCGTAAATGTCTGGAAATCGGCGGTGAGCCAAAAGCTGTTTTCGCTTTAATACCTGGTGATGAAGTGATCGCTGCATATGAATATTGTAACCTACATGGATTATGGATGGCAACTGTTTAATCCATATTCAGGCAAAAAGCAAAACCCCGGAGAACTTCTCCGGGGTTATTTTTTTTCAAAAGCTTTTTGCATTTCTAAACGGCATTTTTCCAAAAGACGCTGGATTTCATGACTTCTTTTATTGTTAACATCTGGATAAACCGGTTTTAAAATTGCTAAATGCAGGAACGGCTTTTTCCGAAACAGGCTTCTTACCCCATTTACAGATCTGTAAGTCAATATCATAGGTACCAGTGGAACCTCTGCGTCATACGCAAACGTAAATGCACCCTTTTGAAAAGGCCGTAAAGTAGGGCAATACACTTCCAGACTCCCTTCCGGAAAAAGATGGACGGCATCCCCCTGCCTCAAAGTTGCCTCTATTTCTTCCATAAAGCCCCTGAATTCGGAAAGCTTTTCTGGAATCGGTATTCCACCCAGGTCATCAACCAAATGCCCCACAAAGGGCATTTTCAGATTTTCATCCAAGGTTGGAAAATACATCCGATGCTGCCTGCAAACACCTGCTACCATCGTGCAGTCCAGCGTATGAACATGGTTACAGATTGTTACCATCCCGCCGCTGACATCAGCCAAATTATCCTCTCCTGAGACCGTGAGACCAAACATCAGGCGATTATATAAAGGCAGCAGGGTCAACGCTATTTTTCTTAAAGCAAAACGATTCTCAAAGTGGCGTTTATCTTCATTGCGTTCAATAATAACATTTTCACCCAAATTTTCAGCCTCACATTGTGCCATACTCATCAATAGCCTCCCTGAACATTTCTTCCATCCTATAAACGCAGTCCTCTATATTATATTGCTTACCGTACGCTGCGTATTCTTTTTCTAAACCCCTTTTTTCTTTAGGATGTTCAATAAAATAATCAATTTTATCAGCCAGATCGTAAGGGTCACCTGCATTAAAGAGACATCGGTCATTTAAAGCAAATTGAGGGGTTGCTGATTTAGGACTGTTGGAGATAACCGGAACCAGTCCGCTGCAAAATGCTTCAATACAGGAGATCGCCTCACTTTCGGCATCTGCTGTATGGACATAAAGATCGCTCATTGCAATGATATCACGCAGCTTTTCCTTGTCAAAAAAATCAATAAGAACCTTGTTTGGCAGTTTTTTTCCAACTTTTTCGTAAAACTTTTTCTTTGGTCCTTGTCCTGCTAATATCAAGCATATCTGGTCCCTGTATTTAGATAACCCTGCTGCTTCTATGAGCAGATCCTGCCTTTTTTCATTTGCCAGGCGCCCAATCATTAAAATCACAAACTTACCCCTGAGCAACGGAATCTTATCAATCTTACGGTAATAGAAATCCGGGTCGACACCATTTGAGATAACATGCAGCTTTGCCGTATAACCATTTTTACGCAGTTCTTCTGCGATAAAGTTACTGGGACAGTGAATATGTGAAAATTGGTTATAAAAAATATTTTTGAAGCCCTGATACAAGGCTGTATTAATTTTTTCCACCTTATTAATTTTCAGCGTATAGGTAATATTTTCCGGTTGTACATGAAAGGCCGCTGTTGCGGGGACAGACAGCTCCTTTGCGATTTTAGCGCCCTGGATCGAAAGTGGAAAAGGCATTAAAAAATGGACAATATCCGCCCATGTAATGGCCTTTTTCAAAACTTCCCTGCTGGGCTTAGCCAATGTCATACCCTGATTCTGAATAATCTGTTTAACAACAGGGGGAAAATGATATGAACGCACCGCGTATTTGTCAGGACTTTCCTTTCCTGTACTGACAATTCTCACTTCATGCCCATGATTTTTCAGTGATTCTGAAAAACGGACTGCTGACATCGTGGTGCCATTGTTGGTATGATCAAATTGGTCCATAACTAATAAAATTTTCATTGATTTCCTCCTCGTATACTTAAATTATACCCAAAGATGAATATTTTTGTACAGTGACAATTCCTTTGTTTTGTACAAAAATAAAAAAGGATGCACTTTAGCATCCCTCAACGTATCATTTTACCAGCGGTCTAAAACTTTCTTTTTATAATGCCGGTACACGATAACTTCAAAAACAAGACAGGCAATCTCAGAAACGATAAAACCATACCAAACCGTATCCAAACCTCCGATCAAGGAGAATAGATAGGAAAAGGGCAGTAAAAAAATCATCTGTCTCAAAAAAGAGGAAATCATACTGAGATAGGATTTTCCCATCGCCTGAAAAGAAGTACTGAGCATAATGGATATCCCCGCGAGCGGAAATGCAAGGCTTATTGCTCTGAAGCAGTTAATCCCAATCTCCGTCATTTCTTCCGATGCATTGAAAAGCATAAAAATCTGGGCTGGGAAAAGCTGGAACAAAAGAACCCCAACAAACATAATAACCAAGCTCGTCAGAATAGAGACCTTTAATGTCTCTTTGAACCGCTTTGCATTCTGAGCTCCGTAATTATATCCAAAAATTGGCATCGCTCCTTGTCCAAGGCCAAAAATCGGCATAAAAATGAAGGATTGCACTTTAAAATAAACACCAAAAACCGCTACAGCGGTCATACCATATCCAGCTAAAATCAGGTTGTAGCCTGTCACCATAAAAGAACCAATTCCCTGCATGATTGCAGACGGAAGCCCTACCACAGCAATGTCCTTCATGATAGCCCCGCGGTATTTAAAAGAACGAAAATGAAGCTTTAGAAGGTTCTTTTTCCGCTTCAGGACCACAATCAAAATATAGACCATTGCAATGATCTGGCCTGTAACCGTTGCGATGGCGGCTCCTGTAACACCCAGAGCCGGAAATCCCAAAAGCCCGAAAATCATAATCGGATCCAGAATAATATTCGTGATTGCCCCGATCAGCTGACCGATCATTGGCTGAATCATATCGCCGGAGCCCTGCAGTGTGCTGAAACCAGCCTGCGTAATAATGCTTCCAAAACTGAAAATTGTAACGATCAGCAGATAATCTGTACATCCCTTAATAATTTCCGGATTATCCGTAAACATTTTTACAAAAATATTTGAAAAAACAGCGCCTAAAACGGCTGCGGCTAAAGATAAAATCACTGCGACCAGAAAGCCATGTTCCGCTACCATTTCTGCCTCGCGGTGTTTTTTTTCACCAAGGCGTCTGGAAATTCCGGAATTAATCCCTACACCCATACCTACAAAGCAGGATACAATCAGCATCTGCACCGGAAACGCCAGAGAAACAGCGGTGAGAGCATTTTCCCCTGTCTGCGCGACAAAGACGCTGTCTACGATGTTGTACATTGCCTGTACAAACATTGAGATGATTGCCGGCAGAGCCATACTAAAAAGTAATTGGGGGATATGCATCGTCCCCATCTTGTTTTCATGCTGTAACTGTTGTTCTTCCACCAAAACACTTCCCCCTCACTTTTAACGAATTTTATTTTTTCTTTTTGGAAATTTCAACTTTTACTTTGTGATCTTTAATCATTTTACCATTCAGTTTTTTCTCTACTTTTTTGGCGACATCCACATCCACATCCACAAAGGTAAATTTATTATACATATCAATATTTCCAACTGTCGAAGACGCAATATTGCACTCGCCGCAAATGGCGCCGAGAATATCTCTTTTCTGCACCTTGTCTTTCTCACCAACACTGATAAAAAGACGTTTTGTCTTTTCCGGGCCAAAGGATTTTCCTTTACCGCCCTTTACTTCTCTGCGGCGCTTTCCATCCCTTTCACGTCTGCCTTCCCGGCGCCCGCGTTTTTTAAACTCAGTATTTAAATCTTCCGCATCTGACAAAGGAAGCTGCGCTTGTAAAAGAACCGCGGCGATAAATTCTGCTTCGTAGCCCTTTTCTTCAAGTTCTTGAATGATCGCAATGTAACGTTCCAGTTCTCCCTTTTCGGCTTTGAGCTTAAAACGTTCCTTGAAATGGGCGATCTTAATATCATTGATCACCTCACTGGTCGGAATTAAATCGCGTTCGATGCTTTTCTTGGTATAATCGGTTATTTTTCGCAGTTTAAACTGATCCCTTGAACGGGCAAGTGTCAGTGAAAGACCGCTCTTCCCTGCACGTCCAGTACGGCCAATACGGTGTACATAGTATTCTTCGTTGTCTGGTACATCGTAGTTAAAAACAATATCCACATCGTCAACATCAATCCCTCTGGCCGCTACATCGGTGGCTACTAAAATTTTCAGCCGCCCCTGGCTAAAGCGTTTTAAGACATTGAGTCTGGATACCTGGCGCATATCGCCATGAATTTTGTCTACGGAATACCCCAGTTCCTGCAGATTTTCAGTAATTTCGTCAACATAGTGTTTGGTGTTGCAAAAAATAAGTGAACGCTGCGGCTTATAGACATCCAATAAACGGGTTAAGGCTTCAAATTTATTCTGGTCAGAAATATTAAAATACTTCTGCTCAATACTTGGCGCTACCATTGTTTTAGGCGAAATTTCAATCATTGTCGGATTTTTCTGGTAGGTTTCCGCTATCTTTAAAATGGGTTTTGGCATTGTGGCCGAGAATAAAACGGTCTGAACATCATGGTCTACCGCATCTAAAATGAGCTCAATATCCTCTCTGAAGCCCATATTCAGCATTTCATCCGCCTCGTCCAGCACTGCCATTGTAAGTGCGTTGAATTTTAAGGTTTTCCGACGCATATGGTCCATGACACGTCCTGGTGTGCCCACTACAATCTGTGCTCCGGATTTCAGATCACGAATCTGGTTTTCAATTGAAGCGCCGCCAAACACTGCAACAACTTTAATGCTGTGGCTGTATTTTAAAACCTTTCTGAATTCTTCAGAAACCTGCAGCGCCAGCTCACGTGTCGGCAGCAGCACCAGCACCTGCGGTTTTCTGAGTTCTGGATCAATCTTCTCTATGGCAGGAATCGCAAAGGCCATTGTCTTTCCTGTTCCTGTCTGGGATTTACCAATAAGGTCGCCGCCTTCCATCAAACGGGGAATTGCGCGTTCCTGAATTTCTGTCATATCAACAAATCCCATATCATCAATTGCCCTGAGCAATTGCTCGTTAATCTCTAGTTCTCTAAATTTCATATAACTTCCTTTCTAAATACATAACATCTAATTATAAACTAAAAAACAAAAGAAAGCAAATTTTATGTCAAACTTGGGTATATTTTTTATAAGAATACTCTAATTGATTAAGGAAGTGATAATGGTGATTGAAACAAAACGCATCTATGAACCCAAAAACATTATGGATGGGTACCGCGTTTTAGTAGACAGCTACTGGCCCAGAGGATTTACTCACTCCAGCGCCAATGTCGATATATGGAAAAAGGAACTTGCTCCCAGCAAAGAATTGATTCGGCGTTTTCATTCTGGAAAAGATTCATACGAAAGCTTTAAATCGCAATATTTGGAAGAACTTAAAAATAATCAGGCTGTCAAAACTTTTCTATCCGATTTGAAGAAACGTCTGAAGGAAGAAAATGTTACTTTAATCTATTCTGCAAACAATAAGGAACAAAATCAGGCCGTTATTCTGGCCGACTATTTGAACACAATACTTTTTCAAAAAAACAAAGCGCCACGGGCAGCGTGACGCTTTATTTTTCTATAATGCAAATCTTTCAATGGCCTCTGCCACACCATCTTCATCATTTGTAGAAACGATATGGTCCGCAATTGTTTTGACACAGTCATAAGCGTTTCCCATGGCAATTTTTGTTCCTGCAATTTCGATCATTTCCAAATCGTTGTCACTATCTCCTATTACCATGACCTCTGTAAGGCTTATTCCCAGATATTCGCAAAGCTTTGTGAGTCCTAACCCTTTATCAACGCCTTCTGGAATACATTCAAGGCAATAGTTCATTGGGCGCAAGGGTACCAAATCCACAATTTCACCCGCCCTTTTCTGGACTTCATCCAATTTATCAAAGTCGGTGGATGAAATGACAAATTTACTGACCTCCAAGTGGTTTTTATCTAAATAGTCCTCGATATCCTCAACCACAATTTGGTGTTCCTTAAATTGACGTACATATTCATCGGCCCATCCTGCTGTTGGCATTTCAGGAAATGTTTTTTTTGTACAGACACATCCATGAATGGTATGCGCCTGGACAAAAATGCCATCGTACTGATCCACCAGCTCAATTATCTGTCTGATAATCTCTTTTGAAAGAGCATCCTCAAAGATCACAATATCTTTTTTATAGTCTCGAACCACGCCGCCATTACCGGAGAGCATATAATCGGTCCCTCCAATGGCTTCGGCGGCAAACCAGCCTTCTTTATCAATCCGGCCTGTTGCCACTACAGGAATGATCCCTTTTTCTTTAGCTTTTTTAAAAGCTGCTTTGTTTTTCTCAGAGATTGTATTCTGAGTGTTTAAAAGCGTGCCATCCAAGTCGGTAACGATCATTTTTATTGCCATGAAAATGCTCCTTCGTTTATTTATGTAACAGCATTGACGCTGTTTTTAACCCATATAATGGTTCTGTTTCGAGCACTGCTTTTTTTATGGCCATCGCCATCACGCGTGCCGCCAGTGTTCCAACCACATTAATATCTGCAGCCACCTCGCCCACAGACATGACATAGATACTGTCGCCGTCCGCTGTGGTATGGACAGGCCTTATGGCCTGTCCGTAACCGTTATGGGTCATTGCTGCTATTTTTTTTGCTTCAACCTTATTAAATTTCCCATTGGTAATCACAGCACCTATGGTTGTGTTTCCAGTAAACAGATTCTCTTTGCAGGAAATATCCTCATACATGGCGGCTTCGGTATCCTCAAATTCAGAAAGGTCTGCTGAGAGCATCCCTGCCAGCTTATCACCGCTTTCAATATCAAAAATATCCCCGAGGGCGTTGACCGAGACAATAGCACCTACCTTTAAATCGCCAAGCTTAACGGCATAGGTCCCAATGCCTGATTTCATCATCGTCTGGACTCCTCGATATTTGCCAACGGTCGCACCTGTTCCGGCTCCAATATTACCATTCTGTATGCTTTTTCTGTTTTCTGAATCTAGGCATGCCTGATAGGCCATCGCTTTATCTGGGTACGCATTCGGTTTGCCGACAACCAAATCAAAAATACACGACTGGCAGACAAGCGGTACCTTTGCCACACCCGTATCAAAGCCAATGTTGCGCTCACTCAGATACTGCATGACGCCACCGGCGGCGTCCAGACCAAAGGCAGAGCCGCCGCTTAACAAAACAGCATGGATTCCCTGGGCAGCAGCTACCGGGTTCAAAAGCTCACTCTCTCTGGAGGCTGGTCCTCCGCCTCTTACATCAAGCCCTGTAGGTGCACCCTGTTCATTGATAATCACGGTGCACCCTGTCCCGCCTTCTATATCCTGCGCATGGCCGATTCGGATATTTTCAATATCATTAAGGTTTATTTCCTGCATTGTTACCTCATTTCTGATGCTATACAGCAACCCTCGTTTTCAAATACTTCATTAATGGCTTACACACGGCAATCGTAATAACAATGCCAACGCCAAGCTCAAGTAAACCATTCACGCCCACAATGGTTAAAAAAACTTCCTTTAACGGAATTGCGCTGAAGAAAAACCATAAGCACCCCATAACCATGATTGTATGGCATAAGGTTGCTATACCCGCGCTGATGCCTATGCTTAAAGCATCATTGCTCAGCCGGCTTTTTAAAGCTTCATACAGCAATCCTGCAATCACCCCCAACAAAACTCTCGGCAAAATACACATAATCAGAGATTGAATCGGGGCTCCGCTTGCAAAAGGTGAAAACATCAGATCTACCGGTGAAACACCCATAAATGTAGCCTTAAGCATACTTAGAATACCAAAGGCCAAACCTAAAATACCACCGCAAACCGGCCCCATAGCAATAGCGCCGATAATCACCGGAATGTGCAAAATTGTAATTGCAACCGGAGGAATCTGAATAAAACCAAGTGGGGTAAAGGTAAGTACCACCAGTATGGCGATCAGCAATGTAAGCTGTGTCATCTGTGCAGTCTTTTTGTTTACCTGTGACATAATAAAAACTCCTAACTGCCGCTCTTTTTAAAGATGCAGCGTCTAATTTATTCACAGACCGTCATATTCTCGCCTGTGTAGCTTTATTTTATCACATTAAAAATAACGAACCAAGTTTTTTCAAAAATACGCACTTAAAATGATTGACATTTTCTTTTTTAATCCTTAACGCCAATCCTCCGCCTTTAAGCCTTTTTTAAATTTATCACTATCTTAAAAGGTTTGTAATCGATTTTCATCATGTAAATAAAGCATTATATTAAATGAACCTTTCCATTTCCTTAAAATTTTATGAATATTTTAAATTTTGTCTTGCTACGTTTTTGAGATGATGATAGAATATTAACAGTTTAAGAAGACTGTCCAGAAATGCCACACAGTGACTTTTCAACGCAACACAGTGCGGCATGTTTAAATTCAAATTTTGAAAGAAACGAGTGAGGATAAAATGGTCGATACAATTTATGTTTTACTTTTCCTTTTAGGTGTCCCTTTCTTTGCTTATGGTATTTATTATTTAATCGTAGGGATATCCGGATACCGTAAACACACAAAGTTCAACCAGCATGCCCCTGAAAATCGCATGTGCGCGGTTATTGCCGCAAGAAACGAATCCCTTGTTATTGGGAATCTGATCGATACGTTAAAAGAACAGAATTATCCAGAGGATTTATTTGATATCTACGTTATTCCAAATAACTGTACAGATAATACTGAAGAGGTAGCCCGGAAACACGGCGCAAAAATATTCCACTGTACCTCTGAAGTGCGCTCAAAGGGCGCTGCTTTAGAACAGTTTTTTGATGCTACCTTTGCAGATAATGACGTTTTTGATGCTTTCTGCGTTTTTGACGCTGATAATCTGGTTGATCCAAATTTCTTCTCTGCAATGAACAATGCTTTATGTGACGGAGAAAAAATTGCTCAGGGCTACCGCGACAGCAAAAACCCAACAGACTCCTGGATCTCAGGCTGTCAATCCATTTTTTACTGGACATTAAACCGCTTTATGAACCTTGCAAAACAGGGGATCGGCTGGTCCGCCGCTTTAAACGGAACCGGCTTTATGGTTTCCCGCGAAGTCTTAAAAGATGGCGGTTTCAGAACCTTCAGTATGACTGAGGATATTGAGTTTACCACTCAATCCATTATGAAGGGGTATCGCGTCGCATGGGTTCCTGAAGCCCTTACCTTCGACGAACACCCCATTACCTTTGAAACCTCCTGGAAGCAGCGCAAGCGTTGGTCTACCGGTACGATCCAGTGTTTTTCACAGTACTCAGCTCCCTTATGGGAAAACTTCAAAAAAACGCGTAACTGGATGTGCGTGGATATGATCTTATATCTTCTTGCTCCGTTCATGCAAGTTTTAACCAGCATCTATACAATTTGTTCATTCGTTGTACTGACACTTTTACTCATTAACACACAGGTTTGGTCTGATGCCCTCACCTTTGCCATTCTCTTTGGTGTCGGCGGTGTTATTATCAGCTTCCTCTTTACCGCAATGGTCGTTAAGCTTGAACACCACAAAATAAAAGAAGTCGCCGGCAAAGCATTTTTCTCTTTCTGGTTCTTCCTGTTTTCATGGATACCGATTAATGTCCTCTGCTTTGTCAAGCCGATTGAAACCTGGGAACCGATCGAACATACTCAGAGCTTGAAGCTCTCACAATTACAGCTTAATAAATAAACTATCAACGCCCCGATGTAATACAACGGGGCGTTTTTCAGATGACAGCACAAAAAAAGGAACCGTCTTTTGCAGTTAAAAGACGGTTCCTTTTTACAGGACCATATTCAAGAAATTAATGGTTCTTTCGTTCTGTGGATTTCCAAACACTTCACTTGGTGGTCCCTGTTCCACAATATAACCTTCATCAATGAAGATAACACGGTCTGCAACCTCTCTGGCAAAGCCCATTTCATGGGTAACCACAACCATGGTCATCCCTTCGTGTGCCAGCTGTTTCATTACATTGAGAACTTCTCCAACCATTTCCGGGTCAAGAGCACTTGTTGGTTCATCGAACAGCATAACATCCGGGTTCATTGCCAGCGCCCTGGCAATGGCCACACGCTGCTGCTGTCCACCGGAGAGCTGCCCTGGATAGGCGTCCGCCTTAGCGACCATATCAACCCTTTTTAAAAGCCCTTGTGCTACTTCCTCTGCTTTAGCCTTATCCATAATTTTTAAAGCGACCGGTGCAAAGGTAATATTTTTTAAAACAGACATATTGGGGAAAAGGTTAAACTGCTGGAATACCATTCCGATATTCCGGCGGTAGAGGTTAATATTTGCATGGTTTCCGGTTATCTCGTTGCCGTCCACCACGATCGTACCACTGGTTGCCTCTTCAAGCGCATTGATGCAGCGCAGCATTGTGCTTTTACCAGAGCCTGACGGGCCGATAATACAGATGACCTCACCTTCCTCTACCTCCAGATTAATGTCCTTTAAAACCTCTAAATCACCAAAGCTCTTTTTGAGATTACTAATTTTTACTTTTGCCATAGCTCATCTTCCTTTCAATATGACTCGAAACCTTTGACAGAATCATAATCGGGATAAAATACATGACACCAATGATAATCCACATTTTTAAGGATTCAAAATTATTGGCAATGATTAAACGTCCAGTATGGGTTAATTCTGCTAAACCAATAACAGAAACCAAAGAGCTGTCCTTTAATGTGATAATACACTGATTTACAATCGCCGGGATCATTGTTTTGATCGCCTGAGGTAAAACGACTCTGCGCATTGCCATAGTGTAGGGAAGGCCAAGGCTTCTGGCTGCCTCCATCTGCCCTTTGTCAATGGACTGAATCCCGCCTCTGACAATTTCCGCGGTATAGGCGCCGGCATTCAGGCTCAATGCGATAACACCAGCTATAAAGGCATCTAAACGCATATTCAGTGCGCTTGGTATCCCAAAATAAATAAAAAATACCTGTACAATTAATGGTGTACCACGGATAATATCAATGTATACACGTGAAATTCCCCGTAAAAAAGTAGTCCTTGAAACAGATAACAAACCAAAGAGAAGCCCTAGCACCGCTGCGATCAGCAGCGATACCAGGGTCAGTTCGATCGTCATCCAAAGACCTTGTAATAAACGAGGATAGGTTTGAGCAAATAGTTCAAAAATACTCATTCAAAAACCTCCTGGAATTATTTTAGGCCATTAAATTATTAATTTGTTTTGATGTAAGTATCTAAAATTTCCTGATATTTACCATTGTCTTTCATGTTCTTTAAGCCAGTATTGAACATTTCAAGCAATTCTGCATTCTTGCCCTTCTGTACAGCAAACCCGTAAGAGTTACCAGCCTGTAAATCACCAACTAGTTTTAATGGCTGGCCTTTTGCGATTGCATAGCCTAGTACCGGGTAATCTTCGAAACAGGCTACAGAGTTACCTGATTTAACATCTTCATACATATTTGCAGATTCCGGGAAAGAGGTAATGGTGAAGCCATACTGGTCTTTAATGGATTCGGCATACTTAGAGCCTTCAGTACCATTCTTAACCGCGACATTTTTTCCTTTTAAATCATCGTAAGATTTAATGGTGTCATTGTCAGATTTTACAGCCATACCAACGCCTGAATCAAAATAAGGATCAGAGAAATCATATTTTTTCTGACGTTCTTCGGTAATACTCATACCAGCGATAACGCCATCGGCCTGTCCTGATTCAAGAGCGGTAACAGCCGCATCAAAGCCAAGTGGCTGCAGCTCATATTCAAAGCCCTGATCTTCAGCAATCGCCTTTAATAAATCCATATCGATACCTACACGGTTACCGGATTCATCTTCAAATTCAAATGGCGCAAAGGTTGTATCGGTTGCAATGATATATTTTTTTGCCCCGTCACTTCCGCTTGAGCTTCCGCCACTTGAACAAGCAGCCAAAGAAAAAGTCATTACTGCGGCTAATGCCAAAATACCAAACATTTTGAGTTTCTTCATTTCTTTTCCTCCTGGATTATAGATACTTATTGTTAAAAGTATATCATTTTTTCAGAAAATACGCAACGAAAAAAAATCTCCGACTCAGGGTAAATAATAATTATACTGCTTAAACTCTAAAAAAACAAGCTTAAGTTCGGTATAAAATTCTTTAAAGTTTTTACCCAAATTGACGTCAAACATAACAAAAGGCTATTGGAAAAATCCAATAGCCTTTTGTTTGATTTTATAAATCAGGATGCTCTTTTAAGTACTGCTTAATGGCTTCAAGGTCTCCCTGGTCAATGATAATTTCAGAATCATCACTCTCAAGCAGTACCTCATCCGGTAAAATCTGTACCTCGACATCCTCAAATTCAACCGGTTTACGGCTCATATACATGAGCTCCTTCTGATCCAGGATTTCCTTACGGCGGGTAAGATCCGCTTCGATGGTATCCAGATCATCAATCCGTTTATTGATCTGTTTAGACAGGCGGATCAAGTCATCCAGAACCTCATCAACGATAAACTGCTTGTCAATAATTGTTTTAAGCTTATCGCGGATAACATCACCTGTTTTCAAAATATCGGTATCCGTTGTAATTGGCGTTAAATTGTCCAGCTCCTGCTTAAAGTCGCTAACTGTTTTCTGAAGCTTTTCAGTTCCTTTAGTCGAAGAATTAATCTCTGTAAGCAGCGCGCCTAAACGTTCCTCGATGGCGGCAAAATCTTCTTTCTGCTCTGGTGATATCGCGCTGTCAAGTTGATCAGCAGAAGCTGTCCCGGCGCCGAAAAGATCGGCCACTGAAACGGCCTCATTATCATCTGCCTCTTCCTCCGAAATGTCCTCAGCAGCTTTTTCATCAACGGTTGGCTCTTCCTCAATTTCTTCTGCCACTTCCGTCTCAACTTCTTCATCAATGACTTCTTCAGGCAGCTCTTCCTCTGCAACTATCTCTTCAACATCATCATTGTCGATTTCCTCAGGCTCAAGGCTCGTCAGGTCATCGTCATTGATTAAAAGAGATTTAAAGGCTTCCTCGTCAAGATAGGTATCCTCATCATCCTCTTCTTCGTCAGCTTCCTCAATGGATTCCTCGACTTCTTCAAAGTATTCTTCTTCAATTTCGTCTTCATCATATTCTTCAAAGAGCTCTTCATCCTCAAAATCTTCAAACTCTTCATCCTCGAACTCTTCATCGTCCTCAAATAAAGATTCTTCCTCTTCGTAGGGCTCTTCAATCCCCGCATTTACGGCCGCAGTGTCAATCTCATCTGTGTTACCGTCTTTTGTAACCAGAGACTCAAAAATGTCGTCATATTCTTCTTCGTCCTGGTCTTCATCACGGTTGCTGAGCCATTCTTTTCGTTCCTTTTTTTCGCTGTGTCCTGAAACACCAAATACTTTTCCCCAGATTAAGTGACTGATCAGAATAACCACAATGTCTGCTACTGCAGTGATCAGCAATAATTTTGATGATATACTGAAGGCCATAAAGTAATTGATCCCAAAAACGATAATGTCGGCCACAACGATAAACACAATCGCGATAACCAATTTTTTCGACAGACCTGTAATATCGCCAATCCCCATCATCAAAATTTTAATTCCCGCAAAGAAACAGGAAACAATCATGACATTTGTATCCACATCGTGGCTTACAAACTGAAAGAGTAACAAAACACCGTATGTTGATAAAATAACTGCAATACAATCAAAAAGCAGTAGTAATCCTAATTTTTCACTTTTTTCTGCCATATCTTCACTCCTCAATATTTTCTTCGGTAACCGCTTCCGTATTTTTGTCCTTCTGCTCATTCAAACCAAAGGATGGAAGTACCGAACCTAAAGAATCTGCAAGCTTGTCTGTTCCCTTATACATCGATTCAATTTCCAATAGCTTGAGGTATTCTCGATTGAGGGTCTCTTCTTTTTTGTTCAAAGCTTCGTTTCTCTGTTTCAGCACATCAAAAGCATCCTCAAGAACATCCAGCATTTCCTTGACCATCCGTTCCCGTTTTTCAATGACCTTGATCTGCTTCTTCAAGCCTTCGGGCATATCACTGTCGTCGATATGACTTTCCGGCTCATCATCGCCGCACGGACACGCCTGTTCTTCGGACGATTCCTTAAACACCGGCACGAACGTGTCCCTCGTTTCTCCATCAACACCCTCCTGCAGTTTCGCAATCTTCTCATCCTTGTCCTTTGACACATTGAGTAATTTTTTTAATTCCTCATCTTTTTCCATCAGCTGCTTTTCTAAAAGCTCAATACGCGACTCTACACGGTCAAAAGATTGTCCTCTATCCTGGGTATTCTTATCCATACAAGTCCACTCCCTATTTTCTTTCTATTACCATTTTCGGCACTGCTTTTTAAGGTTTAATATTTATTCATAGTCTATTATAACAAAATTCTTAGTAAAAGTATAATGTCTTTGTCAAAAAATATCATTGAAATTTTATTATTTTTCTCCATTATGGTATAATAACACAGTCATAAAGAAAAAAACATATTTAATTAGCAATTGAGAGGTCCCCATGGAAAAACGAAACAAAAGCGTTATTGGAAACCGAAGAAGTGGCGAACGGCCCTCTTCCCCTTCAAAAAAGGCGTCTTCGCGCCCTTCAGGACGTTCTGGAAACAGCCGGCCATCTCAGAGCCAGGGTTCCAGAAGCAATTCTTCCCGTCCATCCCGCCCACCACAGAGAATCGATGAACGAAGACGCAGTTCTAATGATACTTTACCCAAAAAACGTAGGAAAAAAAGAGGATTTTTTAAGAAAGCATTAATTTTACTTCTTGTGCTGTTGATCGGAGCAGGAGCATATGCCGCTGCTGTCATCAAATTTGGCAATTTAAACAAAGATCTGACCGGAAAGGTCTCCCAATATAATATCAGTTCAAACGCCGCCAATATGGCCCTGAACCACCGTATTGTCAATGTGGCGATCTTCGGTGTCGACGGGCGCGACGATGTGGATGGCAGCCGGTCCGACTCCATGATGATTGCCTCGGCCGATTTCGAACACAATAAACTGAAAATAACCTCATTAATGCGGGATACCTATGTATACATCAATAAAGATTACGGCTATGACAAGCTCAACGCTGCCTATTCCTTTGGCGGCCCCGAGCTGGCGCTTAAAACCATCAACCAGAATTTTGATACCGCCATTACCGATTATGTGACCATTGACTTTACTGCCATGGTTGCAATGGTAAACGCCGTTGGCGGCGTCACTATTGATATTGAAAATGAAGATGAGCTTTATTGGGTTAATCAGTATTTGATGGATGTCAATAACCATGTTAATACAAATTCCGCTGATGTTCCAGGTACAGGCCCTCAGGTATTAGATGGAAGCCAGGCACTTGCCTATTGCCGTGTTCGTTACGTCGGCAACGGAGACTTTGACCGTACACTGCGCCAGAGAAAGGTTTTTGAACAAGTGCTCGACAAAGCAATGGATCTAAATCCATTGGCACAATATAATCTTCTGACACAGGTTATGCCTTATGTCGAAACATCACTAAGTCAAACCGAAATTTTAAAATACGCTGGCAATGTAATGTTTATGAAGGATCATGCCATCCATCAAGAACAAATCCCCGCAGAGGGGTATGTCGATACCGGAATGCTCGGTGATGTATCATATGTATTTCCTGTGACTTTGGCCGATAATATTAAGGAATGGTACCAATTTGTCTATGAGACGGATTATACGCCATCAGGAACAGCTCAGGATATTAGTGATGAAATTGAGTCTGTGTGGTAAAAATATAAGGAGATTTATTTAAGGTTTGGAAAAAATTAAAGCATTTTTAAAAAGTGACCGGTTTGCCGAAATTTTTCGTTTCGGCATTACCGGAGGTGTAAGTTTTTTAGTCGATTATGGTATTTTATTTGCATTAACAGAATTCTTTGGTGTGAACTATCTGGTTTCTTCCGGTATCAGCTTCACTGTCTCTGTTATTGTAAATTATTTTATGTGTATTCTCTGGGTGTTTAAAGGGGTTAAACAAAATGACACCAAATCCGTTGTGCTATTCATCGGATCCAGTGTCGTTGGCCTGTTCATCAATCAAGTTTTAATGTGGTTTTTTGTTGAAAAGATCCATATCTATTATATGGTGGCAAAAATTATTGCTACGATTATCGTTATGATTTGGAATTATGTGGCTAAAAGGAAAGCAGTGGTGGGTTGAATGAAGATCAAAAAAGTTATTGGTAATAATAGAAAAGAAATTTTATTTGTCTTAGTTTGTTTTGTTTTGTATTTTTCGTGGTCTCTCATTATTCCATTTAATAATGCACCTGATGAAGGAATGCGATATGATATTCCTTTCTTTATTTTTAGCCATGGCCGACTTCCACAAGGAAATGAAGCAGAATTAATTGATCCTATTTGGGGGCAATCTTATGCTTATTACCCTCTTTTGTCATATATATTATCTGCATTTTTAATGAAATTAGTGTCTTTTTTTACAATTAGTGACCACATTTTGATCTTATCAGCAAGATTTGCTGGTGTTATTTTTAGTACACTAACCTCGGTTTTTGTTCTTTTAATTTCTAAAAAAATATTCAACAAAAGTTTACCTGCTTTCTTTTTTGCATCATTAGTTTGTTTTTTACCTCAATTTGTTTTTTCTACATCATTTGTTAATAACGATCCATTAGTTATCTTTTCAACTGCATTAACAATTTATTCATGGATTCTCTGTATTGAAACAAAGTGGTCTGTAAAATCTTGTCTTTATTTAAGTTTTGGACTCTCATTTTGTCTTCTTTCCTATTATAATGCTTATGGATATATTATTTGCAGTATTACTTTATTTTTCATTTCATTTTATTACCAAAAATCTTCGACACTTAAAAAACATTTTATAAAATGTTTTTTTCTAGTCTGTTTTTTATGTTTTCTTCTAGCTGGATGGTGGTTCATTAGAAACGGTCTTAATAATAACGGAGATTTTTTAGGATTAATTACTACTAACAATTTAGCTGAACAATTTGCCCTTCCCGAATTTAAACCTTCTTTACATAGAACGCCTCAAAATAGTGGTTATAGTATTCTGGAGATGATTTTTACGGCTTATGACGGAGGCATTTGGATAAAATCAACATTCACTTCATTTATTGGTAATTTTGGGTCAATGACAATGCCCTTACCTTCTTGGATTTATAAAATTGCAAAGCTAGTATATGCTATTGGACTTATTTCATTTATGATTTTCTTTTTTAAAAATAAAATGT
>OCAG01000042.1_pt1 | contig 177672 bp, 146 predicted proteins | sample 1477111 | NCBI WGS metagenome assembly OCAG01 (sample SAMEA2580288, study PRJEB22360) | human gut metagenome | biome: human gut; feature: human-associated habitat; material: faeces | place: Denmark | collected 2008/2010 | reverse complement strand
TTGGAGGCGTGCTGCTCAGGTGCCCCAAGCGCCTTGAGGCGGGTACGCTCAACGGCCATGGCATCGCGGGCCTTTCCGCTGGTCTCGACTTTATCGAGGCCCAGGGTGGGGTCGAGGCGATTGCGGCGCATGAGCGAGCACTGGCGGATCGCTTCCTTGCCGGTGTGCGCGAGATTCCGGGGATTAAGCTCTATGGTGCCTTTGGCCAACCGACGCGCTCGGCGATCGTCTCGCTCAACGTGGGCGATATCGACTCTGCCGAGATCTCGGATGCACTCATGCAAGGGTGGGGGATTGCGACGCGCCCCGGCGCCCATTGCGCCCCGCTCATGCACCGTGCGCTGGGGACCGAGCGTCAGGGTGTCGTTCGCTTCTCGTTTGGGTATTTCAACACGGACGAGGAAGTCGACACCGCGATTGACGCTTTGCGCGATTTAGCCTGCTAGAGCGTATATACTTGCGGGACGGGTCTTTTGCCCGTCCCGTTTTTGTTTCGACCTGAAAGGTGTGTCTATGGCCTCATCCGCCTCGCGTGGTCTGCGCTCCGACCATGTCGTCACCGTCGGCATCGCCCTGTTCTCGATGCTCTTTGGCGCCGGCAACCTCATCATTCCGCCGTTGCTGGCACTTCAGGCCGGTACAGCCACGCCGCTTGCCATGATCGGCTTTTTGATTGCCGCTATCGGTCTGCCTGTTATGGGATTTATCGCCGTCGCGCTCGCCGGCACGGCGCGCGAGCTTGCCGGCCGCGTGCACCCCAAGTTTGGTGAGTTCTTTGTCGCGGCGGTGTATCTGGCCATCGGCCCGTGCCTGGCCATTCCGCGCACGAGCTCCACGGCCTTCGAGATGCTGGTGCCGCTGCTGCCCGAGGGCGTTTCGCTCGGCACGGCTCGCCTGGTCTTTGCCATCGGGTTCTTCGTGGTCGCGTTTGCTCTCACGCTGCGCCCGGGTGTCATCACGCGCGTGCTCGGCCGCATTACGGGCCCCGCGCTCATTGCGCTCATCGTGTTGGTCGTGGGTGCCGCCGTGGTCTCGCCACTGGGACCGGCTGCCGCGCCTCAGGCTCCCTACGATGCAGGCGCCGCCGTGCAGGGCTTTTTGACTGGCTATCAGACCATGGACCTGCTCGCGTCGCTCGCCTTCGGCATCATCATCGCCGAGACCATCCACGAGTTGGGCGTTACCGACGATAGGCGCGTGGCCTTCGAGATCTCGCGTTCGGGTGTGATCGCCGGCGTGCTCATGGCCATCATCTATTGCGGCTTGGCCCTTGCCGGTATGCAGCTCGGCACCGTGATGCCCGACGCCACCAACGGCGCTGCAATCCTTGCTCACTCGGCCTCCATGCACTTTGGCCTTGCCGGCACGGTTGTGGTATTTGCGATTTTCTTCCTCGCCTGCATGAACGTGTGCATCGGCCTCATCAGCTGCTGCTCGCGTTACTTCTGCGAGACTTATGTGGTCGAAGGGGGAGCGGAGGCCTCCGAGGAGGCCATGCGCCGTCCCTTTGCGATTCTCGCCTTTGTGTTCGCGGCGTTTTCGTGCGTGCTCTCCAACGTGGGCCTCGACGTGATCCTTATGTTCTCGGTGCCCATGCTCAACGCCTTGTATCCCGTCGCCATCGTGCTGGTCCTCATGGGTTTGGTACACGGTTTTTGCGACGCAAATCCGCAGGTGTGGGTGTGGGTCGGCGGCGTGGTCGCCGTGCAGAGTGTGATCACCTCGGTCCGCGATGCGTTCTTTGTGGGCACGTGGCTGCCGTTTGATGTTCTTCCGCTGGCGGATATCGGTGCCGCGTGGGCGCCGGTTGCCGTGGTTGCCTTTGTGATCGGTCTGCTCCATAGTCGTTTTGTCGCACATTCGAGGAGCTAAGGCATCAATGCTTGCACAGGCGGGGAGTCTCCCCTATAATTTCCTTCGCTTTGGGACACGCAAGGTTTAGACCTTAGCTGCTCAACACCTTCGGGACGTGGCGCAGTTTGGTAGCGCGCCTGCTTTGGGAGCAGGATGTCGCAGGTTCAAATCCTGTCGTCCCGACCATATCTTGCGGGCGTAGTTCAATGGTAGAACCCCAGCCTTCCAAGCTGATGACGCGGGTTCGATTCCCGTCGCCCGCTCCATAGGATAGTTTTAACGGCTTTGGCTTCATTTGGCGCCAGAGTCGTTTTCATATACATGCCGGGGACCCCACATCCCCTCCTAAGTTGCGGTGAAATACGGACTGTTTTTCGGCTTTTATGGCCCATGTAGTCCGTATTTCACCGCAACTAATTGTAAGGGTGGATTTTGATGCCGTTGGGAGGGTCGTAGCGACCGTCTACCGAGAGTGGAAATATTTTTTGAAGCTCTGACCTGCGACGTCAAGCTTTTGGTCAGCTTTTGGCAAGGTATTTAAATGCCGTTCTGCGATAGCGTAAAGGCGTTCACTCGTTCTTGATTGTTATGGTGCGGGTCATGTCCAATAAAGCTAAACATTTTCCGAAGTCATATGCCAAGATGCTGTTTTCCGCTCTCGGGATTCATCATGACGAGCAGCTATTGATAACGACTGATCCTTGGGATGAGCGGCGCGCGCGTGAGCTTATGCAGGAAGAGCTTTTAATTCGACTCTATAACCATGTGTACGCCGATCCTGTTTATTGGAGCCACCTTGACGTGGAAGCCCGCATTTTCCAGCTTGCATCTGCTATTGCGGCCGTCGAACCGGATGCCATTTTCTGCGGTTCAACGGCGGCATTGCTGTACGGTATCGGCTCTGCTTACTCGCTGCTTAATGCCGTTCAGATGTTGTTGCCGAGATCTACCAGGCGCGATACATATGAGTTCGTTGAGTATCGTCGATGGCGCCCAGGTGAGTTATGGCGGCTCGGCCCGTTTACGCTGACGGACCCCTATCGGACGGTGGTCGATATTGCCCGCGCGAGTGCATTTCGGTATGCGCTTGGCTACGCCGATGGATTGGCTCGTGAGTATGATGTCGACCGCGAGGAGCTGCGTGCGTATGCACAGGCCAATTGTCGCGGTTTGCATGGCATCGCCCGTGCGTTTGGCGTGTTCGAGCATATGGACGGGAGGTCGGATAACGGGGGAGAGTCCGAGGCGCGAGCGGCAATGATCCTTGCTGGAGTCGTTGCGCCTGAGCTTCAGGTTGAGATTGCTCGACCAGGAAATGCCGGCTATTATCTGGCAGATTATGGTTGGCGGATGCCAGATGGGTCATGGATGTTGGCAGAGCTTCATGGTTTGGGTAAGTTTGAGGACGAAACTCAAAAAGATTTGGAACATGCTGCGGCAAAAACCTATCGAGCCGCCTTATTGCGCGATGCGAACTTACGTGCCATGGGTCATAACGTCATTCATTTCAAGCTATCGGACACATATGATGTCGAAGAGTTTGGCGCTATGATGCGCGGCTACGGTATCCCAACTACAAAGCCTTTTGCGGATTCCTGATAGCAGAGACAACCGACTCCGCCGCCCAACAATAAGTTGCGGTGAAATACGGACTAAAGGCTACTCAGAGACATAAAACAGTCCGTATTTCACCGCAACTTAGGAGGGGATGGGGTTAGCTGCGGGGTTGGTGGCGGAGCTTGTCGATGGTGGAGTCGGTGCTTCGGCTGCGGGCTTCGGCGGCGCGGTCGCGGACTTCGGCAGCGGTTTGGCGCTTGCGGCGGTAATCGATCATGCCTTGGATGATGGGCTTGCCAAAGCTCACGACATCATCGTTGTAGATGGCGGTTCGGGCTGCGAGGAGGCAGTCGGTAAAGTCCATATGCGTTTTGCCGAACAGTTTGATGGCAAGGGCGACAACGGTGGGCTCGTCGACCATGACGTCATCGAGCAGCCTTTTCATGGCCGCAGCAATCTCAACGCGGGGAACCTTATAGACGTCTCGCAGTGTGACCACGACGCGCGTGATGATTTCGGGGTAGACGCGAGCGGTGCGCGTGGCGATGACCTTGGCGGCGCGCGGTGAAAGAACTTCGTCGTCGTCAAGCAGGTAGCGCAGGATGACGGTCTCGTCGATGATGGTGCTACTCATGGATATCTACTTCCTCGGGGCCCAAAATCGAATCGTCACTTTCTGTGGCAAGATATTCAATCCAGGCATTGCGCTCCTCGGCGCGGCGATTGGGGTCACCATATGCTTTGAGCGATTCATAGGCGGCGGTGCCGTCCTTTGAGCGCACGGCGACCGGCTGAAAGGGGAGTTTGCGCATCAAAATGCTTTGCGCGACAAATAAACGGACAGCCTCGGCGAGCGATGTGCCCATGGCGTCGTAAAGACGCTCGGCATGCTGCTTGTCTTCCTCGCGAATGCGCACCTGCAGGATGGCTCTTTTTTGAGTCGATGACATCACTGGCCCCCTTAATGAGCGTGCAATATAGTCGGTCAAATGCGGCATGTGCCGATACTTGAGCATCTTATAACGATTACTTTATTTCGCTCAAGTAAATAACCATTAACACGAATACAAGCGTAGTACATCCAAAATGAGAGCGCGTAAAAATCTCAGAGGTGTACGCATGTAATACACTCACCTTTATAGCTTCTAGAGAATAATTCCAACCTGCCAAAACCCCTGCAATACACCCGTATTGCAGGGCCTATGCTCAAGTTTGCCACCTGCAACTGCGTATATTTAGCCTGTATATCGTTGGAGGAACTCTATCGATGCGCCTGTTTCGCCGCATGCGCTTCGATACGCCGATGCTGGACCACGGGCGGTCCGGGGCAACGTCGACAGGGTCTCTCCGGCATGGGATTCAGGAGGGAGTGAACAACATGGGCAATAAACGAGTCGTGGCTGATTCTTCACGCTGCATTGGGTGCCAAACCTGTATGGCGGCGTGCATCGAGGCACACGATATTCCCGGCAACATCGCCGCACCTCGCTTGCGCGTAACGCGCACCTACGAGATTTCCGCGCCGGTGGCATGTCACCACTGCGAGGACGCTCCGTGCGCCAAGGCCTGCCCTACGGGCGCCTTGTTCTTTGATCCAAAGAACCATCGCATCGGCGTCAACGAGGACAACTGCATCGGTTGCAAGAGCTGTGTCATGGCATGCCCCTTTGGCGCCGTGAGCGTGGCAACCACGCAGGTCCCCGTCTTGATGGGCGACGTGCGCGTGGGTTCGCAGACTAAGAGCTTCGTGCTCAAGTGCGACCTGTGCGTGGACCGTCCCGGCGGTCCGGCGTGTGCCGAGGCGTGTCCGACCAAGGGTCTCACCCTGGTAGACGAGGAGCGTCTGGCAGAACTGACTGCCGAGCGTGCTCGCGCCACCATCGAAAACGAGGCGTAAGCGTCGGGCGACAGGCCCAATGATTGTCAAATAAGTACCGAGTATTCGGTAGCAGAGAAAGGAAGGAGGGTGTCATGGAGAAGCATAAAGTGATCTGCCCGTACTGCGGCGCCGGTTGCCAGTTTAACCTCCTGGTCCAAAACGGCCAGGTCGTGGGTACCGAACCGCTCAACGGCATCACCAACCAGAGCGAGCTGTGCCTTAAGGGCATGAGCGGCTACGACTTCATCAACGACACCAAGATCTTGACTCCCCGCGTACTGCACCCGATGATCCGCCGCACCAAGGGCGCGGATCTTGAGCGCGTAAGCTGGGACGAGGCACTGGATTTCACCGCATCTAAGATGCAGGCCATAATTGACGAATATGGTCCTAACGCTGTCATGACCACCGGCTCTTCGCGAGGCGGCGGCAATGAGGCGAACTACGTCATGCAGAAGTTTACGCGTGCGTGCATCGGCACCCACAGCGTGGACAACTGCGCCCGTACTTGACACGGCCCTACTGTCCTCGGTCTGATGGACACGGTTGGTTCAGGTTGCATGTCATGCTCCATCCCCGGTATGGAGGATGCGGGCTGCATTTTCCTCTTCGGCTATAACCCTGCCGATTCGCACCCCATCGTCGCAAGGCGTATCGTGCGAGCCAAAGAAAAGGGTTGCAAGATCATCGTCGCCGACCCGCGCCATATCGAAACTGCGCGTATCGCCGATATCTACCTTCCGATCAAGAACGGTTGCAATGTCGCGTTCCTCAACGCCTTTGCCAACTGCTTGGCCAACGATGGCCTCTACGACAAGGAATTCGTCGCCGAACACACGAACGGCTTTGACGAGTGGTGGGAGACCATCAAGAACTACACTCCCGAATCCGTACAGGACATCACGGGTGTCGAGCCCGCATTGATCCATCAAGCTGCCGAGATGTACGCCACGGCGAAGCCCTCTGCCATCATTGGCTGGGGTATGGGCGTATGCCAGCAGAAGCAGAACCTGAAGACGGTGCACACCATCGCCTCCATCGCCTGCGTTGCCGGCCAGATCGGCAAACCCAATTCCGGCCTCGCGCCCGTGCGTGGCCAGAACAACGTCCAGGGCTCCTGCGATATGGGCATGCTGCCCAACCTGTACCCTGGCTACCAGAAGGTCACCGACCCGGCAGTGCGTGCCAAGTTTGCCAAGGCTTGGGGCGTGCCCGAGGAAAAGCTCCCGCTCGAGGAGGGCTACAAGCTCACCGACCTGGGCCACCTGGTCGACGAGGGCAAGGTGCACTGCTTCTACAACTACGGCGAGGACCCGGTGCAGACCGAGCCCGATTCGGCCGGTATGCGCAAGACGCTCTCCGAGCTGGATCTGTTCATTTGCCAGGACATCTTTATGACGCAGACGACCATGCTCGCCGACGTCATCCTGCCCGCTACCTCTTGGGGCGAGCACGAGGGTGTCTTTACCGCATCCGACCGTAGCTTCCAGCACTTTGACGCGGCCGTTCCGCCCAAGGGCGAGTGCCGTCACGACTGGGAGATCTTCGCGGACCTGTCCACGCGCATGGGCTACCCCATGCACTACGACAACACCGAGCAGATCTGGAACGAGTGCATTAGCCTGTGCCCCAACTTTGTGGGCGCAACCTACGAGAAGATGGCTCCCGAGGGCGGTTACGCCCAGTGGCCGGTCAAGAGCACCGATGTGAACGACCACGGCACGGCCGACATGTTCGCTGGTGGCAAGTTCACCACCAAGGACGGCCGCGCCAACCTGATGGCGCACGACTGGGAGGCGCCCTCCGAGCTTCCCGACGATGAGTACCCGCTCATTCTGTGCACCGTCCGCGAGGTCGGCCACTACAGCTGCCGTTCGATGACCGGCAACTGCAAGACGCTGGCGCTGCTCGCCGACGAGCCCGGCTTTGTCCGCATGAATCCCGCGGATGCCCAGGCGCGCGGCATCAAGAACGGCGACATCGTCTCGATTCACAGCCGCCGCGGCCAGGTATACAGCCGCGCCGACGTGAGCGACCGTATCAACAAGGGCACGGTCTACATGACCTACCAGTGGTGGATCGGCAAGTGCAACGAGCTGACCATTCACAAGGTCGACCCGGTCTCGCACACGCCCGAGGACAAGTTCTCCGCCTGCCAGGTCGACGCTATCGCCGACCAGGTCTGGGCCGAGGGCGAGGTCGAGCGTCAGTACACCGAGCTCAAGCAGGCTCTGGTGGACGCCGCCGCTCCCCAGGACGTTGAGCCCGGCGCCGCCAAGTTCGACGACGAGACGCACGTGAATCAAATCGTGTAGTCCCGTTCTCGTTGGCTTTTTGGGCCGGGCGTCCCGTACGTTCGGGAGCCCGGCCCGTTATTTTGAAAGGAAGTGGGGATGAACCGCTTCATCGACATCAACCCGGAGAGGTGCATCGGCTGCGGAACATGCCAGTCCGCCTGTGCCGACGCCCACCGGATGCAGGGTCTTCAGGATACGCCGCGCCTGGCGCTCGTGAAGACCGGCGGTATTTCGGCCGCCCTTGCCTGCCACCATTGCGAGGGTGCCCCCTGCGCCGAGGTCTGCCCGGTGAATGCCATCGAGCACGATGGCGACCGCATCCACGTCAAGGAGCAGGAGTGCATCGGGTGCAGACTGTGCGCCATCGCGTGCCCCTTCGGAGCCATCCATCCCGATGGCACGTCTATCGCCGGCGTCGCAGGCATGTGCGACCCGACGCCTTCGTATCCTAAGTCCCTGAGCAGCCTGCTTACGTGGGCTCCCGGCCAGTACACCTGCGCCGTCAAGTGCGACCTGTGTGCCTTCGATCCGGACGGCCCGCATTGTGTGGCGGCGTGCCCCACCAAGGCACTGACCGTCATGGGCGGCGCGGCCGATCGCGAGCTCGACGAGGCCAAGCGCCTGCGCTCGATCGAAAACGGTCCGGTCGTCGACGTTACCGCTGTGGCCCAGGGTCTGTCCGAGAAAGCAGAAGGGAGCGTAAACAATGGATAGCATGACGCTGTTTATCGCATCGCTTGCCGTCTCGTGCATCGGTGCGCTCGCCTCGGTTCTGCTGATCAAGGCCGATAACGCCGCCAAGACCGCCGGCTGCCTTATCGGCGCCGTCGCCGCGGTGCTTTCGTTTGTGGCCGGTATCCAGGCCGTGCTGGGCGATGTCACGTCGGTCGACACCATCGTGTTCTTCCCGTTTGCCCATTTCCAGCTGCTGCTCAACCAGCTGTCCGGCCTGTTCGTGGCGCTCATCTCGGTGCTCGCGTTTGCCGGTTCGATCTACGGTCTCAACTACTTTGATGAGTACCCGGGCAAAAAGGGCCGCGCCGGCTTCTTCTTTAACACCTTTGTGGCGTCCATGATGCTCGTCATCACCGCCGACAACGTGTTTTGGTTCCTGGTCGCCTTTGAGCTCATGTCGCTGACCTCGTACTTCCTGGTCGTGATCGAGGAGAACGAGAACTCCATCCATGGCGGTTGGCTCTACTTTGTGATCGCGCACGTGGGCTTTGTGCTCATCATGGCGAGCTTCCTCACCATGACCAACTTCGCCGGTGGCTCGTTTGCCTTTGCGGATTTCCGTGCCACGCAGTTTAGCCCCGCGGTCGCATCCGTGTGCTTCGTGCTCGCCTTCTTTGGCTTTGGCGCCAAGGCCGGTATCATCCCGCTGCACGGCTGGCTGCCCAAGGCACATCCCGAGGCGCCGTCCAACGTGTCGGCCCTCATGTCCGGCGGCATGATCAAGATCGGTATCTTCGGCATCCTCAAGGTTGGTCTCGACCTGCTCTCCGCCTCGGGCGTTCAGGTCTGGTGGGGCCTTATGGTCATGGTCTTCGGCGCGATCTCGTCGGTCCTCGGCGTGGCATTCGCCCTGCAGGAGCATGACATCAAGCGCCTGCTGGCCTATCACTCCGTCGAGAACATCGGCATCATTCTGCTCGGCGTCGGCGCTTCCATGGCCGCCATGGCACTCAACTCGGTCGGCATCGCCGTCCTAGCTCTGATGGCCGCCCTCTACCACACGTTTAACCACGCGATGTTTAAGGGCGAGCTGTTCTTGGGCGCCGGTGCGCTGCTGTACTCCACGGGTACGCGCAATATGGAGAAGATGGGCGGCCTGTTCCGTCGTATGCCGGCAACGGCCATCTGCTTCCTTATTGGCGCGCTTGCCATCTCGGCCATCCCGCCCTTCAACGGCTTTGTGTCCGAGTGGTTTACCTACCAGTCGCTCTTTAACGCCGCCATGCAGGGCGACAAGGCCGTCATGATCGTGGCTGTGTTCGCTGCCGTCGCGCTTGCCATTACCGGCGCGCTGGCTGTCACGTGCTTCGTCAAGGCCTATGGCGTCTCCTTTGCCTCCGCGCCCCGCTCCGAGGCCGCTGCCAATGCCAAGGAGGTTCCCGCCCCCATGGTGTTTGCGCAGGGCCTGCTCGCGGCCATCTGCGTCGTGCTGGGCATTGGCGCTCCCGTGATCGCGCCCGTGCTGGTCGATGTCGCCGCGTCCGTGCTGCATCCGTACGGTGGCGTGTTCGCCGCCGAGGGCATGGAGCTCATGAACCAGTACTCCGGCGCTGCCACCTCCACGCCCGCGATCGCCATTGCGCTCGTGGTGCTCGTCGGCCTTGCCTGCGGTTATCGCAAGCTCAAGACCGTCGGCAAGGTGCAGAAGTCTCAGCCGTGGGCATGCGGTTATGCTCCCAACGAGCATATGCCCGTCGTGGCCACGACCTTTGCCTCCGAGGTGTCCTGGTTTATGCAGCCGCTCTACACGCTGCGCGACCGTTGCACGGCCGTCTGCTGGTCCATCGCGCACTTCTTCCAGAAGCTCACCGGTGTGGCCGAGGCTGTGGAGCCCGTACCCGACAAGGTTCTCGTCGATGCCCCGCATAAGGGCGTCGAGAAGCTCGCCGACCTCGCGACTAAGCTCGAGGGCGGCAACTACAGCATCTATATCTGCTACATCGTCGCGGCACTCGTGGTGTTCCTCGTGCTCGCCGTGCAAATGGGTTAAGGAGGGGAGAGCATGAACAACATCGTACTTGCCGTTCTGCAGGGCGTGGTCGTCATGGCCGTCGCACCGTTCTTCTCCGGTCTCGGCCGCGTGATCCGCGCCAAGATGCACAACCGTCGCGGCCCCAGCATCATGCAGGACTACCGCGACCTGGCCAAGCTCTTTGCGCGCCCCGAGTCCCAGAGCGAGGATGCGAGCTTTGCGCTGCGCATTATGCCGCCGCTGTTCTTCGCCGTCGCCTTTATGCTCGCGATGGGTCTGCCGCTCTTTACGGCACAAAGCCCCATCCCGGTCTTTGGTGATGCCATCACCATCATGTACAGCCTGGCGCTCGCCCGTTTCTTCTTCGCCCTCTGCGGTGTGGATTCGTCCAACGCTTACGCCGGTATCGGCGGCGTCCGCGAGCTGCTCATGAGCGTGCTCATCGAGCCGTCCATGCTGCTGGCGCTGTTTGCCGCCGCCCTGGTGTGCGGCTCCACCGACATCGCCACCATGGGTCAGCACATCATGACGGGCGCCATCGACGCGCCGGTCGCCGTGATCCTCGCCGGCATCGCCTTTGCGATTGCCTGCTACATGGAACTCGGCAAGCTGCCCTTTGATCAGGCCGAGGCCGAGCAGGAGCTTCAGGAAGGCCCGCTCGCCGAGCTTTCCGGCCCGTCGCTCGCCATGGCCAAGCTCGCCATGTCCATGAAACAGGTCCTGGTCGTCGCCTGGTTCTGCGCGATCTTTGTCCCCTGGGGCGAGCCCGCGACCGTGGGCGCCGCCGCTGTTCTGGGCGCAGTCATCTTCCTGGTGAAGTGCCTGATCGACTTTGTCGTATGCGGTGTGATCGAGAACTCCTGCTCGCGTTCGCGTTTTAAGGTGCTTGGCAATCAGACCTGGGCTGTCGTGGGCATCGCCGTTCTGGCGTTTGTCTTCGTGGTCGTCGGCGTGTAGGAGAAGGGAGAAACAATGTCATTTGCAGTCAGTCTGTCCCTTCTCGGCTTGGTCGCTATCGCGGCCCCGATGGTGGCCTCGGTGCTCGTCGCCCTGTTCCCCCGTCCGTACGCCAAGTGGTTCAGCGTTTTGGGTGCCGCCGTCTCGACGGTCTGCACCATCGCCCTCGCCGCGAATTTCGCTGGCGCCGGCATGCCCGACACGCAGGTCCCCCTGATCTCGTTTGGGCAGACCCTCGTCATGGGATTCACCTTCGATCGCATGAGCACGCTGCTCGCGCCCGCCTTTGTGGGTATCGGCTTGCTTGTCGTGATCTATTCGATTCCCTATATGAGCGAGAATAACCGTGAGCATCCCGACGCACCGCGTCGTCGCTTCTACGCGTACCTCGCGACCTTCATCGGTGCCATGGCCGGCCTTGTGTACAGCTCGACCCTTTTGGGCCAGCTCGTGTTCTTTGAGATCACGGGTGCGTGCTCTTGGGGCCTCATTAGCTACTACATGACGCCTACGGCCAAGAAGGCCGGCATGAAGGCCCTGATTATTACGCATATCGGTGCGCTCGGCCTGTATCTGGGCGCCGCCATCGTGTTTGCCCACACCGGCACCTTTGCCATTACCGCGATTGCCGGCCTCGACGCCAAGCTCAAGGCCATCGTCCTTTTGCTCGTGCTGTTTGCGGCCTGGGCCAAGTCCGCGCAGGTACCCATGTACATGTGGCTGCCTTCGGCCATGGAGGCCCCGACGCCTGTCTCGGCCTACCTGCATGGCGCCTCGATGGTTAAGGTCGGCGTGTGCGTGTTCGCGCGTGCGCTCGTCTCTGCCGGCGAGATTCCTGAGATCGTGGGCTGGGTCGCCATTATCGACGCCATGGTCACCATGCTCTTTGGTTTCCTGATGTACCTGCCGCAAAAGGACATGAAGCGTCTGCTGGCCTTCTCCACGATCGCCCAGCTCTCCTATGTGTTCTTTGGTCTGGGCCTTTCGGTCTTTGGCAGCCAGCTGGCCTTTGACGGTGCCGTGTGCCACATCTTTAACCACGCTTTCGCCAAGACGCTGTTCTTCCTGATCGCCGGTTCGTTCTCCTTTACGCTCGGAACGCGTATGCTGCCCAAGCTTCGCGGCATCGTAAAGAAGTACCCGATCTCGGGCGTGGGCTTTGGTGTCGCGGCGCTCGCCATTGCCGGCGTGCCGCCCATGAACACGTTCTTCTCGAAGTTCCAGATCATCGCCGGCGGCTTCTCCGTGGGTGCCGGCAACGTCGCGATCCTGGTGCTCGTGTGCATCATGGTCGCCGAGACCGTCGCCACCTTTGCCTGGTTCCTCAAGTGGATGGGCTATTGCCTGCCCGGCGAGCCAAGCGAAGAGGTCGCTGCGGGAGCCCCACTTCCCCGCGCGATGGCGTTCGTGTTCATCGTGCTCATCATCATGGTTATCGTCAGCGGCCCGCTTTCGGCCAGCTGGATCGGTTAGGAGGTAGAACGACATGGGTTATTCGATCGTCAACATCCTTGGCGGCCTTCTGATCGTCACGTCCACCATGGTGGTCGTCTCAAAGAACATCAAGCACGCCATCAGCTGGTATGCGGTGCAGTCACTGGTGCTCGTGGGACTGCTCGCTACGCTCGGTGCCACCACCGGTGCGCAGGAGCTGCTTATGTGGGCTGGATCTGCCTTTATCACCAAGGTCGTCCTGGTCCCTTACATTCTCAACCGCGCATACAAGAAGATGGGCGAGCCGAGCGACGCATCGCTCAAGGCCGGCCTTAAGCCCGCGTGGGCCATTTGCATCATTGCCGTCGAGGTCGCGATTTGCTTTGCCGTCGTGACGCAGATCAGCCTGCCCACGGCCGAGGTCGCAACGCCTGCGCTCGCCATTAGCTTCGCTCACTTCTTCGTGGGCCTCACCTGCATCATTTCGCAGCGCAACATCATGAAGCAGATCTTTGGATACTGCCTTATGGAAAACGGCAGCCATGTGACGCTCGCGCTTTTGGCCCCCACCGCTCCCGAGATCATCGAGATCGGTATCGCCACCGACGCCATCTTTGCCGTCATCATCATGTCCATCGTCGTGCGTCGCATTTGGGACGACTCCCACTCGCTCGATGCGCGCGACCTGTCCGAGCTGAGGGGGTAGTCCATGGAAACGTTGATTCTCGCCCTGCTCGCGACTCCTTTGGTGTTCTCGCTGGTCATGGCGTTTTTGCCCAAGAACACGTCCTATAACGTGTTTGCCGGTCTCAACCTGGTCTCCGTCGCAGCCGTCCTGGTGCTGTCGATTGTGACGGCTGGTGACGTCCTTATGAGCGGCGACACCGCGAGCGCTCTTGGCCTGTGGTTCCACCTCGATTCGCTGGGTGCCATCTTTGTGCTGCTCATCGGCTTTATCGGTTTTCTTACCGGGCTGTTCTCGCTGCCCTATGTAAAGGCCGATATCGAGGAGGGCTCCATGCCCGCCGAGCGCGCCAAGCAGTATTTTGCGCTGTTTAGCCTGTTTGTGTTCACCATGCTGCTCGCGTGCCTGTCCAACAACATGATCCTCACGTGGGCCGCCGTGGAGGCAACCACGCTTTCCACCGTGTTCCTGGTGGGTATCTACAAGAACAAGACGGCCCTCGAGGCTTCTTGGAAGTATGCGATGGTCTGCACCGCCGGCGTGGCCTTTGGCTTGTTCGGTACGCTGCTGATCTACGCCAACGCCGCCGACGTGATTCCCAACGCCCACGAGGCCGCATTCCTGTCGTGCGTACTGCCGTATGCCGACCAGTTCGATCCGACGCTCATGCGCCTCGCCTTTGCGTTTATCGTGATCGGCTTTGGCACCAAGGCCGGCCTGTTCCCCATGCACACTTGGCTGCCCGATGCCCACTCCCAGGCCCCGAGTCCTGTCTCGGCCCTGCTCTCTGGCGTGCTGCTTAAGTGCGCCATGCTTGTGATCATGCGCTTCTACGGCTTTACCATCCAGGCCGTGGGCGCCGAGTATCCGCAACTTCTGCTGTTGATCGTCGGCACGCTGTCCATTTTGGTGGCGGCACTTTCGATGTTTCGCCAGGACGACCTCAAGCGCCGCTTTGCGTACTCGTCTGTGGAGAACGTGGGCGTTATCGCCCTGTGCCTGGGTATCGGTGGCCCACTGGGTATCGCCGCGGCCCTGCTGCACTGCGTGTTCCACGGTTTCACCAAGACGCTTGCCTTCTGCGTGTCCGGCAACATCCAGCACGCTTTTGGTACGCGTAGCCTGGCCAAGATTCAGGGTGTCGTCGAGGTTGCCCCCGCAACCGCCGCGCTCGCCGTCCTGGCGCTGCTCGGTCTTGGCGCCTTCCCGCCCTTTGGCATGTTTATCTCCGAGTTCCTGACTTTTGTCGCCGGTGTTACCGCCGGTCCCATGTGGCTGGTCGTCGTGGTCGCCCTCGGTCTTACCGTGGCCATCTCCGCGCTCACCCGCATCGCACTCAAGTCGGTATTCGGCCATGCGCCCCAGGGCATGGGCAAGCATGAGGCCCCGGCGCTCATGCTTATCCCCGAAATCATCCTGGCCGTCATGATCTTGTGGTTTGGCATCGCCACCCCGCTGCCTCTCGTGCACGGTGTGGAGACTGCGACCGGCATCGTGCTCGAGCAGAGCACCGAGGAACTTCACGCGACGCCGATGTACCGCGCTGTGTTCGGTACCGAGACCGCTCAGAGCGAGGTGGAGTAACGAATGATTGAAACTGAGAACAAGGTGTATGCCCGTCGCTGCGAGAGCCATGTCGAGGCCCTGCGCCGCGCCGTTCCGGGTTGCATCGAGAAGGTCGAATGGCAGTGCGAGGACCAGCTGACGATCACCGTCAAGCTGGACCGTCTGCCCGAGGCCGTCCACTACCTGTATTACGAGCGCTACGGCTGGATTCCTGTGATTGTCGGCAACGACGAGCGCAGCCTGTGCGGCCGTTACGCCGTGTACTACGTCATCTCCATGGAGGGGGAGGACCCCGGCTGGGTTACCGTGCGTGCCGAGGTCGACCCCGCCAAGATGACGTTCCCGTCCGTGACGCCGTTCGTCCCCGCCTGCGTGTGGGGCGAGCGCGAGCTGCGCGATATGTTTGGCCTGATTCCCGAGGGTCTGCCCGACCGCCGTCGCCTGGTGCTTCCCGACGATTGGCCCAGCGGGCTGTACCCGTTGCGCAAGGATTCGATGGATTACCGTTTCCGCCCCGCCCCCGCGAGCGACATGGAAAACTACGAATTCCTGGCCGACACCAAGGGCAAGGAGACCACACTCGTCCCCATGGGACCGCTGCACATTACCTCCGACGAGCCCGGCCACTTCCGCCTGTTCGTCGAGGGCGAGACGATCGTCGACGCCGACTATCGTCTGTTCTACGTGCACCGCGGCATGGAGAAGGTCGCCGAGACGCGCCTGAACTATGACGCCGTGACGTTCCTCGCCGACCGCATCTGCGGCATCTGCGGCTGCGCCCACTCGGTGGCCTATGCCGAGGCCGTCGAGCGCGCCCAGGGCATTCATGTCCCGCCGCGCGCCCAGTACATCCGTGCCATCATGCTTGAGGTCGAGCGTCTGCACTCGCATCTGCTCAACATTGGCCTGGCGTCGCACTACACGGGCTTCGACTCCGGCTTCCAGCAGTTCTTCCGCGTCCGCGAGAAGTCCATGGACCTGGCCGAGAAGCTCTCCGGTCACCGCAAGACCTACGGCCTCAACGTGATCGGCGGCGTGCGTCGCGACATCTTGGCCGAGCAGAAACTCTCCACGCTCACGACCATCCACCAGCTGCGCTCCGAGGTCCAGGAGCTCGTCGACGTTTTGCTCTCCACGCCCAACTTTATTGAGCGCACGAGCGGCATCGGCATTCTCGACCGTAAGATCGCCCGCGACTTTTCGCCGGTCGGCCCGCTCATGCGTGGTTCGGGCTATGCCCGCGACGTGCGCTTCGACCATCCCTTCGACGGCTACGTCGATCCGGACGTCATGAAGATGCATGCCGCCACGGCCGACACCTGCGATGCCTTCGGCCGTACCGCCGTTCGCATCCAGGAGGTCTACGATTCGATCGACATGATCGAGACCATGCTCGAGAACTGCCCGTCGGGCCCCATCCTCACCACGGATTGGGAGTACACCCCGCACAAGTACGCTATCGGCGCCACCGAGGCGCCGCGCGGCGAGGACGTGCACTGGGCCATGCTCGGCAATAACCAGAAGTGCTATCGCTGGCGCGCCAAGGCCGCCACGTACAGCAACTGGCCGGTTCTGCGCTACATGTTCCGCGGCAACACCGTGGGCGACGCGGCGCTGATCGTCGGATCGCTCGACCCGTGCTACTCCTGTACCGACCGCGTGACGGTGACCGATGTCGCTGCCAAGCGCGACCACGTGCTCGACAAGGAGCAGTTCGAGAACGTCTGGCGCGACAAGTCGCCGCTTGCGGGCGAGGGCACCATGGCCGCTCCGCTTGATGAGGAGGCGCTCTAATATGCTGAAGCTTTGGAAGGTTAACGCCAAGGCCGGCGACGCGACGGTCAAGTACCCGTTTGCGCCGTTCCCCACCAACAAGGACATGCGCGGCAAGCCCGAGCACAATGCCGAGCTCTGCATCGCCTGCGGTGCCTGCGGCGTGGCATGCCCGGCCGATGCCATTCGCATGGATACCGACCTTGCGGCCGATACCATCACCTGGTCGATCGACTACGGCCGCTGCATCTTCTGCGGCCGTTGCGAGGAAGCCTGCCCCATGGAGGCCATCAAGCTCACCGAGGAGTTTGAGCTGGCCGTCATGAGCAAGGACGACCTCACCAGCAAGAGCGTCTATACGCTCGAGCACTGCTCGCGTTGCGGCAAGCCGTTTGCCCCGCACAAGGAAATCGACTACGCCAAGCGCCTGCTGCAAAAGACCGGCGGCATGGAGGCCATCCAGGCCGCCCGTACCGTCGGTATGTGCCAGGAGTGCAAGCGCGAGCTCGACGCCCTGCGCGCCGCCTCGGCCGTAAAGACCGGCAACGCGCGCGGCATGGCTGCCAACGAGACGCTTGCGTCCGGTGAGCCCCAGGGCCCCGGCATGGAGTATCTGGGCGGCCACGGCGTGAACCCGGAGTATGTCGACCGCGAGCTCAACCCCGATGCGCCCGAGATCCCCGCCGGTCCTGCACCGGTCGAGGGCATCATCATGGATTTTGATACGAAGGAGGAGTAACCATGGCCGAACCCACGCTTTTGCCCGAGCGGCTTCAGTACCGCCCGACCAAGATCGAGCTCGACGAGAGCATCGAGAAGGCCAAGGCGACCCTTCTTAAAAAGATCAAGCGCTCTGTGTACGTCTACCGTGTTGACTGCGGCGGCTGCAACGGCTGCGAGATCGAAATCTTCGGTTCCATCACGCCCGTCTTCGACGTCGAGCGCTTTGGCATCAAGGTCGTGCCTTCGCCCCGTCACGCCGATGTGCTGCTGTACACCGGCGCCGTGACGCGTGCCATGCGCATGCCGGCCCTGCGCGCCTTTGAGGCCGCACCCGATCCCAAGATCGTGGTGTCCTACGGCGCGTGCGGCTGCACCGGCGGCATCTTCTACGACAACTACTGCGTCTGGGGTGGCACGGATAAGATCCTGCCGGTCGATGTCTATATCCCCGGCTGCCCGCCCAGCCCCGCGCAGACCGTCTACGGCTTTGCCATGGCGCTCGGTCTGCTGGACCAAAAGCTCCATGCCGAGACCACGGTGGAGGCCGCCGGCGAGCAGGCCGATATTCTGCACCCCGGTGTGCCGTACAAGCTGCGCGTTGCCATCGAGCGCGAGGCTCGCGCCATGAGCGGCTACCGTTACGGCCGCGACCTGGCCAACGAGTTTATGGACACGCTCGAGGGCGCGCCCAAGGGCGATATCCGCGGTGCCATGGCGCTGCTCATCGATAAGCAGGACGATCCGCGCCGCGTCGAGGTGTACTCGGCGCTGCAGGATCTGGTGCTAGCCGGAGGTCGCTAGATGGAGCTCACGGACCGCTCTGGTTACTTTGCGGGCCCCGGCATGCTCGGCGGCTCCTTTGGCGATGCCTCGCGCGCAAGCGACGAGGCCGCCGAGGGCGTCGCCGACCCCTGCCTGGGCCACGCGCCCGACCAGGTGGTCTTCTACGAGCTTACGCGTAAGTTTGTGGAGACCGAGGAAGACGTTCCCCAGGAGGCCTGCGACGTGCTGTACTACACGCTCGCCGTGGGCCACCACACCGGCGTGCTCGATTGCTTTGAGCCGCGCCTGTCGGTGCCGGTGGATGTGTTCTATTCACTCGTCGACGCGTTGCCGGAGGGGGAGGCCAAGACCAAGTTCGAGGCCATCCGCTCCTTTGGCGAGTGCCAGCTCGACAAGGCGGCGGTGCCGTCGCTGCTCGAGGCCTGCGACACGCTGCTCGACGAGCGCGGTTTTCGCGGGTCGGCCAAGGCCGGCATCTCGGTGTTCGACGACGACTTTGGCCTGCATGCCCAGCAGGTCGCGTTTCTGATGAAGTTCCGCGATCTGGTTGAGCGCGTGCGCGATGTGTCGGGCGTGTATCTGACGGGAAGGTTGCAGTAATGGGTCGCGTTGTGGATGGACGTGTGAACGGTGCTCCCTTTGCGGGTATCGTGCTCACGGCGGGAAGCGTGCTGCGTGCCGACGATGCCGCCGGCCCCGTGCTCTCCAAAAAGATGGAGGACGCGCCCATCGCCGGCTGGTACACCATCGATGGCGGTCAGACGCCCGAGGATGACATCATCGAGGTCAAGCGCGAGCGTCCGCCGCGTTTGGTTTTGGTCGATGCCGCCGACATGGCGCTGCCCGTCGGCGCCATCCGCTTGCTCGACAAACGTGATGTGGCCCGCAAGTCGATGTTCACCACGCATTCGCTTCCCTTGTCGATTTTGATCGAAGAGATTGAGCAATCGTGCGAAGATATCGTCTTCATAGGGATTCAGCCGGGCGACACGGAGTTCTACAACCCCATGTCCCCGGAGGTCTTTGAGGCTGTCGACGCCGTGTACGACGCCGTGGCCGCCAACGACTTTTCCCACTTTGACCGCTTGGGGCAAGAGCAATAGGTGCGCTTGTCCCTGCTGTATAGGAAAGAAGTGATTGACATGGCAGATTCCAAGGCAGAATATCCCGCTCCCGATTGCCTGGCGCCCGCCGCGATCGAGGCCAAGACCGAGGCCGCCGGCGTGACCAAGGCTAACCTGCCGGTCGCTAAGGCCTTTCTGTTGGCAATGTTCGCCGGCGCGTTCATTGCCTTCGGTGGCCTGTTCTTTACCGTATTCTTGAGCGATAGCACACTCGGCTGGGGCGCCCAGCGCGTCGTGGGCGGTCTGTGCTTTTGCCTGGGCCTGGTGCTGGTGCTGGTGTGCGGCGCCGAGCTGTTCACCGGCAACTCGCTTATGGTCTGCGCGCTCAAGAGCAAAAAGATCACCCTGGCTCAGATGCTCAAGGCATGGCTCGTCGTGTGGCTTGGTAACTTTGCCGGTGCCCTGTTCATCGTCTTTTTGGTGTACATGGCCGGCATTTACAAGCTCAACGGCGAGGCGGTTGCCAATTCCATGGTGAGCGTCGCCGCCGGCAAGGTGACGGTCGACTGGGTGACGATCTTCTTCCGCGGCATCCTGTGCAACATCTTTGTGTGCCTGGCCGTGTGGATCGGTACCGCCGGCAAGACTGTGGTCGATAAGGTTGTGGGCATTCTGCTGCCCATCGCCGCCTTTGTGGCCTGCGGTTTTGAGCACTGCGTCGCCAACATGTACTTTTTGCCCATGGGTGCCGTGATGCACGCGTGCGGCTATGGTGCCAAGGTCGCCGGCGCCGATGCGCTCAACGCCGCGGGCATTGCGTTTAACCTGTCCGCCGCCACGCTGGGCAACATCGTGGGCGGTGCGGTTCTGGTCGCGCTCGGCTACTGGTTTATCTACGCTAAGAAGTCCGAGGCGTAAGGTGCTGCCTGTTTGACGTTGGGCCTCCCGCGGGGCGTTGCCGTGCGGGAGGCTTTTTGGGTCTGGGGCTCGTTGCCGGGCTTTTGGCCTGTTGTGTTTGGCTGATGAAAGGGGTAATCGAGATGGCATCTGCTGTGAAGCGTGACGGTCGCGCCGTGGTGACCACATGCGGGGGATGCTATGCCGATTGCGCCTTTGCGGCACGCGTTGAGGACGGTCGCGTGGTGGCTGAGTTGCCGGTGCCGGGGCATCCGTGCGCGGCGCGAGCCCTGTGCGCCCGCGGGCGGCATCGCCTGGCAATGCCGTTTGACGAGCACGACCGCATCATGCACCCCATGCGCCGCCGCCAGGATGGCTCGGGGTTCGATGCGATTACCTGGGACGAGGCGTTTGCGCAGATTGCAGCGCGCCTTGGGGGGATTGTTGACGGGCATGGTTCGCGCGCGCTGGGCATGACGCTCGGCGTGCCCTCGTTCGACCGCTACTGGGCGTATCGCTTTATGCATGCGCTGGGCTCGCCCAACGTGTACGGTGCCGATGGCGCCTGCGAGGTAAGTCGTCTCACCGGATGGGAGCACAGCCTGGGCTATAGTCCCGCTTCCGACCTGGCGCATACCGATTGCATCATGTACCTGGGGCGCTCCATTGTCGATTCGTCGACGATGGGGGCCGTTGATGCGCTCAACGATGCCCGTCGCCGCGGGGCGAAGATCATCGTGGTCGACCCCCGGCGCAGCGGCTCGGCTGCGCTTGCAGACCGCTGGCTGCGCGTGCGCCCGGGCTGCGACTTGGCCTTGTTGCTGGGCATTGCGCATGTGCTCATTGCCGAGGGCCTGTACGACCGCGAGTTTGTTGCCCGCTATACCACGGGGTTTGATGAGCTGGCGCAGGCGGCCGTTGTTTGGACGCCTGAGTGGGCTGAGTCGATGTGCGACGTGCCGGCCGAAGAGATTGTTGCGACGGCCCGTGATATGGCTGCCGCAGCGCCTGCTGCGGTGGTGGATGCTGGCTTTCATGGTGGTATCGGTATCGCGTATGCCAATAGCACCCAGACCGCGCGCGCTATCTGCTTGGTCGATGTGCTACTGGGCTGCATCGGACACGCGGGCGGTGCGCTCAACCCGCCCACACCGCTTGCGCTGGGCGACCTTGATCCCTCACGCTTTGCGACGCCGCCGATGCCACGTGAGCCCAAGTTGGGGTCCGAGCGCTATCCACTGGTCGATCCGGTGCGCGGCCTGTGCACGACCATCGGTCAGTCGATTCTTGCCGGCGATTTGCGTGGGCTCATCGTCTATGCCAGTAACCCCGGTGCGGGCTATGGCAATGCGCAGGCTTGGTTGAGTATTTTGCAGCAGCTCGACTTGCTCGTGACGATTGATATTCGCTGGTCCGAGACAGCGCGTGCTTCTGACTTCGTGCTGCCCGATGTGACGTATCTGGAGGCCGACCGCGGTGTGGGCACAGTCGTGGGCGCCAACGATTCGCGCGTGTTCTACCGCAACGCCGTGCTGCCCGTGCAGCATGACGGCACACGTCCCGGTCGGGAGATTTTTGCCGGTCTGGCGCAGGCGTGTGGTGTGGGCGAGTGCTTCCAGTTTACGTCTGACGATCTGGCGGCTGCCCAGGTGGCGCCTTTTGGGATCGATCTGGACGAGCTCAAGGAGCGCGGCTGGGCCGATACGGGCATGGCGTTGCCGACGCGCACGGGTGAGCCGGTGATTCCGCTTGCCGGCGGCAAGATTGCGCTGGCAAGCGACATATGGGAGCGAGCCGGCATGGGTCGTGTGCCCAACTGGATCGCTCCCATGGTGGAGCCCGGCCCGGGGATGTTTCGCCTCATTAGCGGCAACCGGCCCTTTGAGTCGCATACCTCGCGCAGGCTCGCGGCGGCCGGTGCCGCCGAGGCGGGGTCGGACTTGGACGCCGTGCAGATGAACGCCGATGTCGCCGCTCGCATGGGTATCGCCGATGGCGAGGTCGTCGAGCTTGTGAGCGATATGGGCCGCGACCGCGTGCGCGTGGAGACGACGCCCTATCTGCATCCGGCGTGCATCTTCACCTCGGCCGCCCCCGGTGGGCGTTCGTTTGGCCGCGATGCCGGTGACGCTCAAGCCTTGGGCGTGGGCCCGCTCGACCATACGCCGTTGCGTTGGGATCCGTTGACGGGTGCCGCGCTCACCCAGGAAAACGCCGTTCGCGTGGAAAAGATCGCGGCGCGCGAGGATAATAACGAGTAATTGACTCAGCTGATGTATTCGACTGATCCACGTTTCTTTTGAAAGGCCGCACATGAGCGATAGCCAGAACATGTCCGATGAGGTGCGCGCCCGTCTGCGCGCCATTCCTTCCGTCAACGAGCTGCTTGCCGAGTGGCCGGTAGTGAAGGCGGCGGGGGAGACCTGCGACGCGGTGGTGCATGCCGCCGTCACGGCCGAGCTCGACGAGGAGCGCGCCGCGATTCGTGCCGGCGCCGATCCGCGTTCCAAGCGCGACCTGGCCTCGGCCATCGAGTGGCGTGCGCATCGCTCTGCGCTGCCGAGCCTACGCCCAGCAGTTAATGCCACGGGTGTGGTTATCCATACCAACCTGGGTCGCGCCCCGCTCGCGGAGTCGGCGGCAAAGGCCGTGGCTGAGGTTGCGCGCGGGTATAGCACGCTCGAGTACAGCGTCGACACCTGCTCGCGTGGGTCGCGCAAGGAACATGCCGCGCAGCTGATCCGTTCGCTTACCGGTGCCGAGGACGCGCTCGTCGTCAACAATAATGCCGCCGCGGTGCTGCTGGTGCTGGCCACTCACGCTGCGGGCAAAGAGGTCATCGTGAGCCGCGGCGAGCTCGTCGAAATCGGCGGTAGCTTCCGCATCCCCGATGTCATGGCGGCTTCGGGCGCCAAACTCGTCGAGGTCGGCGCCACCAACCGCACGCATTTGGGCGACTACGAGCGCGCCATCACGCCCGATACGGCGATGATCCTTAAAGTCCATCCTTCCAACTATCGCATCGAGGGTTTTCACGAGGAGGTGGGTTCTCGGGAGCTTGCGGCGCTTGCTCACAAGCATGGCCTGCTGTTCTATGAGGACCAAGGTTCGGGCGCACTGCTGCCCGACGATATCCTGGTGCGCGGCGGCGAAGAAACCACGCCGGCTTCGGTTTCGGCAGGGCTCGATATCGTGTCATGCTCGGGCGATAAACTGCTCGGCGCTGCCCAGGCGGGCATTATCATGGGCCGTCGCGATTTGGTCCAGGCCTGTGGGTCGCATCCGCTTATGCGCGCCCTGCGTCCGGGAAAGCTCGCACTGGCGGCTCTCGAGGCTACGCTGCGCATTTACATGGATGGGGCGGATATGGCCCATCGCGAGGTGCCGGTGCTCAACATGCTCACGCTTCCGCAGGCTCATCTGGAGCGTCGTGCCCGCAAGCTGCGCGATCGGATGGTCGCCGGGCTCGACAAGGCCGGTTGCCCGTGCGCCGTTCAGGTGGAGATCGTCGAGGAATCGTCGACTCCCGGCGGCGGCTCGCTGCCTACCGTCGAGCTGCCCACCATGTGCGTTGCCGTGCGTCTTGTCGATGAGCGTCTTTCCGTTGACGCGCTCAAGCGCTCGCTCGTCCAAGATTTCGACACGCCGGTCGTCACGCGCGCCTCGCACGATCGCGTCCTGTTTGACGTGCGCACGCTTGTGGGCGACCGCGATATCGAGACGGCGGCATCGACGCTTGCCGCATGCGTTGAGAAGGCGATTGCTCGATGAGTGAGGTTCAGGCGCTGGTGGAGTGTCCCGTTATCGTTGGCACGGCGGGCCACGTCGACCACGGTAAGTCGGCACTGATCGAGGCGTTGACCGGCAAGAATCCCGACCGTCTTGAGGTCGAGCGCCGTCGCGGCATGACGGTGGAGCTGGGCTTTGGCGAGCTGGCGCTGCCGAGTGGCAAGATCGTCGGCCTGGTCGACGTGCCGGGGCATGCCCATTACCTGCGCGCCATGGTGCAGGGTGCGACGGGCATCGACGTTGCCGTGCTGGTGGTTTCGGCCGTCGAGGGCGTGATGCCGCAGACCCGCGAGCACGTGCATGTGCTGGAGCTGCTGGGCGTTACGCATATGGTGGTCGCGCTGACGATGTGCGACCTGGCCGACGCCGAGATGACCGAGCTTGCCGAGCTCGATGTCGATGACTTTTTGTCGGGTACCGTGTTTGCGGGCGCGCCGATCGTGCCTGTGTCGTCCAAGACTGGCGAGGGGATCGATGGCCTACTGGCTGCGCTTGACGAGCAGGTTGCCGCTTGCTGGGATGCTTGCCGTGCCCGTGCCGAGCTCACCGATACCGCACCGCGTCTGCCTATCGACCGCTGCTTTACGATCAAGGGCGTCGGCACCGTCGTGACGGGAACGCTGCACGATGCGCCGGTTGCGGTGGGCGACGAGCTGATGGCCTTGCCGTCGCGTACGGTCTGTCGCGTGCGTGGGATTCAGGTGCATGGCGATACGCCGCGCGCGCTGCCTGGTCAGCGTGTGGCGCTCAACCTGGTTGGTGACGGTGTCGCGGCGCTTGACCGTGGCGAGATGCTGGGCGTGGCGGACCGCTTTGGTCAGACGTTGCGCTTTATGATGACGTTCACCTACCTGGGCCGCGAGGGCGCCAAGCCGCGCGTGCTCGAGTCGGGCGCGCGTGTGCATGTGATGGCCGGCACGGCCGAGGTCGTCGGCCGCATCATGCTTTTGGAGGGCGAGGCCCCCATGGCGGTGGGCGAGACCCGTACCGTGCAGGTGCGCCTGGAGGAGCCGCTGCCGCTGCGCGCCGGAGAACATGCCGTGGTGCTGTCGTATTCGCCCGTGATGCTTATTGGCGGCGGGCGTGTGCTGCTTTCGCGCTGTCGTCGCTCGCGCGAGCTTTCCGAAGGGGAGCGTTCACTGTATGCGGCGCTCGAGTCCGGCGATATCGCGGGCGGTGTGGGCGCTTGGCTGGCGCTGCAGATGCTGCCGGTTACGGCGGTTGATGTTGCTGAGGCTTTGGATCTTGGTGTCGGCGAGGCCGATGCCGCGCTGCGCGGGTTGGTGGCGCAGGGCTCCGTTCGCAAGCTTGCAGTGGGTGATGCGGACCTCTTGGCGGACACCGTGGTGCTCGACGCTGCGATGGATTCACTGGCGGCGACCCTGTCAGCCATGCACGCGGCGGCCCCCAAGGAGACGGGCTTTACGTCTGGCGCCGTTGCCCATGCTGCGTGGCCTGCCGCTGATGAAGGCGTTGCCGCGGCTCTGATTGCCGAGGGCTGCTCGCGTGGCGTGTGCGCCGCCGAGGGCGCCGAGGTATTCGATCCGCATTCGGCCGCCGCGGCGGCACGCGTGGTGCGAGAGGCTTGCGAACGTATCGTTGCCTTGCTGGACGAAGCTGGCCTCGATGCACCGACGTTGCCCGAGGTGGGCGAGCAGCTGCAGCTCGATCGCGACACCATGACGCGTGCCCTGCGCGAGCTTTCGCTCAACCGCTCGATCGTGAAGGTCGAGCGCGACGTTGCCCTGTCCGCTGCCGCCGAGGCCCATGCGCGCGAGCTTGTTGCCGCCGCCATCGCCGATGCCGGTGGCGCTGCCACCACGAGCGTGCTGCGCGAGGCCCTAGGTGTGTCGCGTAAACGTGCCATCAGCATCTTGGAACACCTGGATGCCGTGCGCTTTACGGCGCTCGACAAGGATGCCGGCGGCCTGCGCTCCCTGCGCTAGGCCGGTCACCTGCCCCCGCCTCCTCAGTTGCGGTGAAATAGTTCCTAGTTGGAGGCTTTGTCAGCAAAACCGGGAACTATTCCACCGCAACTTCTTGCTCGTCTTTTTGGGATGGAGCCGTTTCGGTTTGGTAAAATACCGACGCACTTGGGAACGGATGGGCTCCGGTGGGCTCCGCGGTCCTCAAAACCGTTGCGAGGCGTGCAAAACGTCTTGGATGTGTTCGATTCACATACGTTCCCGCCATACGCTACCAGCGCTTTTGTGCTCGCGGTCTTGCTGCGTGCCGCAAAGGCGCTGTTTTGTTTCTGCACGAGCTTTTCGTTGCGCTGCTATTTCGTGGCTGTATTTAGCTTCGTGCACCGGGTTTCGAGCATGCCGATGGAGGTGTTTTGCCGTATGACTACCGTAAGACGTGCCGATCTTTCTTGCGTCGTCCAAGCGGGCGGGCTGTCCTCACGCATGGGCCGCGATAAGGCGCGCATGGCGTTTTGCGGCGAGCCACTCATCGAACGCGTGCTGGGTCGGCTGGCATCAGTTGCCGGCGAGCTGGTCGTGACGACTTCGCGTCCCAGCGAGCTTGCCTACCTTGAGGAGCGCGCGTTTGGCGGCCTGGTGCCGCGAATAGTGTCGGACCTTGAGGGGTCGGCGGGCGCCATGCGCGGCATCGCGAGTTCGCTGACTGCGGCCCGGCTGCCGCTCGTGGCTATCGTCGCCTGTGATATGCCGTTTGTCTCTCCGGAGCTAATCGGTGCCCTTGCCGGCTGTGTTGAGGCCGAGGCGCTCGACGTGTGCGTACCGCGCGAGGAGCGGGGGATTGAGCCGCTTTGCGCCGTCTGGCGCCGTGACGCGTGTGCGCCGGTTGCCCAAGAGCTGCTTGCCTGCGACCGCCAGCGCATTCGCTGCCTGATCAATCGCGTTCAGGCTGGTTATATGGACGAGCCTCAGATTGTCGCGGCCGCAGGCTCGACGCTCTGCTTCGAGAACGTCAATACACCCGAGGAGTTTGCGGCGGCCGAGTTACTCGCCTAGACGATTGGAGTTGCCATGTCTCACGATATTTGCCCCGACACGGGAGAGCCTTGCACTTGCGATGGTTCCGAGCCCTGTACCTGCGGCTGCGGTGGCTGTGGACATACTGCGGAAGAGGAAGCGGCCGCCGCGGCGTATCGTGAGGCACACCGCGAAGGCCCGTCCGGCGATGCCCTCGACCACGAGCGCAAGATCATCGTGTCGTTCGACAGCACTTTCGATGTGATGGAATGCGAGCAGCTTTGCCTTGCCACCGGTGTGCCCGGGCGCATCATGCCATTGCCGGGCTCCATCACCGCCGGCTGCGGGCTGTGCTGGGCTATGCCGTTCTCGGGCGATGCACTCGCCGCCTTCCGCGCTGCCACCGAAGGCCGCATAACCCCCGCCGACTACCATCAGCTCGTCCTCTAACCACCAACATCACCACAAAGGTGCCTGTCCCCAATGTGGTGGTTTGGAACATGTGGACGAAACAGGTTTGAAACACGGGTTTTGCATGTCAGGCACTCAAAAACGCTTCTACCTGCATCGTAATCAAAACGAAACATCTGCCCGTCTGCTTATGCGAAACTTTCCCGCAACAGTGCGATATTATCCATACTCGATAAAGTTCGCGGCGCATAGGGTGCCGCGATCAACATTTTTCGTTTCCCATCATTGGAGGAAGCATGAGCTACACGCAGAAAGTTCTCGAAGAGCTCAAGGCCCGCTATCCCGAGCAGCCTGAGTTCATCCAGGCCGCGACCGAGATCCTCGGCACCATCCAGCCGGCGCTCGACGCCCACCCCGAGTACGAGGAGGCCGCCCTGCTGGAGCGCCTCGTCGAGCCCGAGCGCATCGTCATGTTCCGTGTTCCCTGGGTCGACGACCAGGGCAAGGTTCAGGTCAACCGCGGCTATCGCGTCGAGTTCAACTCTGCCATTGGACCCTACAAGGGCGGTCTGCGCTTTAACCCGACGGTCACCCTGGGTATGCTCAAGTTCCTGGGCCTGGAGCAGATCCTCAAGAACAGCCTGACCACCCTTCCCATGGGCGGCGGCAAGGGCGGCTCCGACTTTGACCCCAAGGGCAAGTCCAACAACGAGATCATGCACTTCTGCCAGTCCTTCATGACCGAGCTCTATCGCCACATCGGCCCCAACACCGACGTTCCTGCCGGCGACCTGGGCGTTGGCGGCCGCGAGGTTGCCTACCTGTTCGGTCAGTACAAGCGCCTGACCAACGAGTGGACCGGCGTCCTCACCGGCAAGGGCCTCTCCTTTGGCGGCTCGCTCGCCCGTACCGAGGCCACCGGCTACGGCCTGGCCTACTTTGTGGACGAGTACCTCAAGAGCCGCGGTGACTCCTTCGAGGGCAAGAATGTCGTCGTTCATGGCTCCGGCAACGTCGCTATCTACGCCGTCCAGAAGGTCTCCCAGCTCGGCGGCAAGGTGCTGGCCTGCTCCGATACTCACGGCTGGGTCGAGGATCCTGACGGCATCGACTACACTGTGCTCGAGCACGTCTACAACAAGAAGCGCTCCGGCCACGACAAGGGCGTTACGCTCGCTATGTACGTTGACGAGAAGCCCAACGCCGTGTGGCACGAGGGCGACGGCCGTGGCGTTTGGCAGCTGCCCTGCGACATCGCGCTGCCCTGCGCTCGCGAGAACACGCTGCTGCTCGAGGACGCCCAGGCGCTCGTCGCCAACGGCTGCAAGGTGGTCGGCGAGGGCGCGAACATGCCCACGACCATCGAGGCCACGACTTACTTCCAGGAGAACGGCGTCGCCTTTATGCCCGGTAAGGCTGCCAACGCCGGCGGCGTGCTCGTGTCCGGCCTGGAGATGAGCCAGAACGCCGAGCATCTGTCCTGGACCTTCGAGGAGGTCGACGGCAAGCTCGAGCAGCTCATGCGCGGCATGTTCCACAACGTGGACGACACCGCCAAGGAGTACGGCCAGGAGGGCAACTTCGTCATGGGCGCCAACATCGCCGGCTTCCTGAAGGTCGCTGACGCCATGCTCGCCCAGGGCGTCTGCTAGGTCTTCGCTCGACATAGCATGTGATAAGGCTCCCAGCCATTCCGGCTGGGAGCCTTTTTCTATGGTGGCGAGGGCTGTGCGCCCTCGTTTGGTACACTTAGGGGTACTGGACAAGTGGAGAGATGGGGGAGAACGTGCTCAAGTTCGGTACCTACGTCCGTGTTGGAAACGCGGCCGAAGCCTATGAGCTCTTGCAGAAGAACCGCAACAACAAGATTGTGGGCGGCGGCATCTGGATGCGCCTGGGTTCGCGTCGAGTGGCGACGGCGATTGACCTTTCGGCCTGCGGGCTCGATCAAATCGAGGAGACCGAGACCGAGTTTCGCATCGGCGCCATGTGCACCCTGCGCCAGCTCGAGCGTCATGCCGAGCTCAACGCACTTGTCAACCATGTCTTTGAGTTCGCCGTCCACGATATCGTGGGCGTGCAGCTGCGTAACACCGCCACGGTGGGCGGCAGCATCTATGGTCGCTTTGGCTTCTCTGACGTGCTCTCGGCGTTCCTGGCGCTCGATTCGTATGTTGAGCTGACGGGCGCCGGCCGCGTGCCGCTCGCCGAGTTTGTGGACATGGGCTACATGCGTGACGTGATCGAGCACGTGGTGGTCGTTAAGCACGATTACCGCGCAAGCTATGAGGCCGTGCGCAAGGCCGCGACCGACTTCCCCTCCTTAAACGTCACCGCTGCCTGGTGGGACGGCTCCTGGCACGTCACCGTGGGTGCCCGCCCGCTGCGCGCGACCCTGCTGCAGGGCGAGGCGTGCGGCCTCACCAGCGAGCAGCCTTCCGAGGACGAACTTCGCGCCCTGGCCGCATCCGTGCGTGCCCTGAGCTACGGCACCAACCTGTGGGGCTCGGCCGACTACCGCCGCCGCATCTCGGCCCCGCTTGCCGTCCAGGCTGTGCGTCGCGCCGCCGGCATCGAGCTTTCGGCCGCGCTTACCCGCGAGCTCGAGGGCGTGCAGATTCCTAAGTTTGCCACGGACGAGTATTCCTGCCGCCGCGTGCCCGGCGTCGATTCTAGCGAGGTGCGCTAATGGCTGCCAAACTCATCGATCTTTCCTTTACGCTCAACGGCCGCAAGGTCAAGGTTCAGATTGCCCCCGACACCATGCTCTTTGCACTGCTGCGCGAGCAGGGCTGCGCGTCGGTGCGCTGTGCCTGCGAAACCACCAACTGCGGTCTGTGCACGGTGTGGCTCGACGGCGACCCGGTGCTGAGCTGCTCGGTTCCCGCCGCGCGCGTCGAGGGCCGCTCCGTCACCACGCTCGAGGGCCTCAAAGCCGAGTCCGAGGCACTCGCCCGTGCAATGGCTGCCGAAGGTGCCGAGCAGTGCGGTTTTTGCGCCCCCGGCCTTATCATGAACGTGCTGGCGCTTGCCCGCGCCGCCAAGGAGGACCCGAGCCTTGTCGCTACGCGCAAGGAGCTCTCGCGCCAGCTCGCCGGCAACCTTTGCCGTTGCAGCGGCTACGAGAGCCAGCTGCGCGCCATCGTCCGCTTTCTCAACGAGTCCGGCGTGCAGGTGGGCTTCGAGATGCCCGAACTGCCGGTCAATAACACCAGCTCCGACGGTGTCGCGTACAAGCAGATTACTCATAAGCAGCCCAAGAAGGACTCGAAGGCGCTGCTCGAGGGCCGTCCCGTCTACACGGGCGATATGGTGCCCGCCGGCGCGCTCATCGTCAAGCTCAAGCGCAGCCCGTATGCCCGTGCCAAGATCCGCTCCATCGACACGTCGCGCGCCTTGAAGGTGCCCGGCGTCGTGGGCGTCTACACCTACGAGGACGTGCCCCAGCGCCGCTTTACCATCGCCGGCCAGAGCTATCCGCAGCCGAGTCCCTACGACCGCCTGATTCTCGAGAACCTGGTCCGTTACCAAAACGAAGAGGTGGCGATCGTCGCCGCCGAGACCGAGGAGGCCGCCGACAAGGCGCTCAAGCTCATCAAGGTCGACTATGAGGTGCTCGAGCCGTTGCTCGACTTTACCCAGGCACTCGATAACGACATCGTGGTCCACCCCGAGGGCGACGTGACCTTTATGTTCCCGCAGGGCGGCGACGTTGCTCGCAACTTGGTATGCAGCGGCACGAGTGACTTTGGCGACTTGGACGAGGCCTTCTCCCAGAGCGACATCGTCTTTGAGCGCACCTACACCAGCCAGGCCACGCAGACCGCGCCCATGGAGACCTTCCGCGCCTTCGCGACGACCGACGCGTTCGGGCGCATCTCTGTGACCACCTCGACGCAGGTGCCCTTCCACGTGCGCCGCATGGTCGCGCAGTCGCTCGACATTCCGCAGTCGCAGGTGCAGGTCATTAAGCCGCGCATCGGCGGCGGCTTTGGCTCCAAGCAGACGGGCTGCTGCGAGATCTTCGTGGCGTTTGTCACCCAGCAAACCGGCCGTCCGAGCTACTGCTGCTACACCCGCGAGGAGACCATCACCGCGGGCAATTCGCGCCATCAGATGCAGATGACCGTTAAGCTGGGCGCCATGAACGACGGCACCATCACGGCCATCGACCTGCATACGCTGTCCAACGCCGGAGCGTACGGCGAGCACGCTACCACGACGATCGGCCTTTCGGGTCACAAGAGCCTGCCCATCTACAATCACGTGAAGGCGAGCCGCTTTAGCTGGGACGCCGTCTACACCAATACCAACCGTGGCGGCGCGTATCGTGGCTACGGTGCCACCCAGGGCCAGTTTGCCGTGGAGAGCGCGGTCAACGAGCTCGCTGACATGCTGCACATGGACCCCGCCGACCTGCGCCTTAAGAACATCGTGCGCGAGGGCGAGATCATGCCGCAGTACTACAACGAGAAGCTCAACGCCTGCGCGCTCGACCGCTGCCTGCTGCGCGCGATGGACATGATCGGTTGGCGTGACAAGCCGCTGGCCGTAGACCTGGGCGACCGCGTGCGCGCCCTGGGTTGTGCGCTCACCATGCAGGGCTCGGGCATTTCCAACGTGGATATCGCCGGCATCGACATGCGCCTGGAAGAGGACGGCTTCATTACCATCGGCACCGGCGCCACCGATAACGGCATGGGCGTCGACACGATCCTGGCGCAGATTGCCGCCGAGGAGCTGGGCGTGGAGAGCTCGCTGATCGTGGTGCGCGGCGTGGACACCGACGTGTCGCCGTTCGATGCCGGCTCGTACGCGAGCTCGGGCACGTACGTGACGGGCCTGGCAGCCAAGAACGCTGCGACCGAGCTGCGCGAGAAGATCTGCACCAAGGCCGCCCAGATGTGGGACGTGGATGCCGCCGACGTGGTCTTCGATGGTCAGTACGTGCGCCTGTCCGACGAGCGCGCCGCGCGCGAGCAGAACCGTTACCTCACGCTGCGCGACTTTGCCAACCTATGCGTCAAGAACATCGCGGGCGGCGACGCGCTCACCTCGCACGCCTCTGCCTGCCTGCCCGTTTCGCCCCCGCCGTTTATGGCCGGCATTGCCGAGGTCGAGGTCGACAAGGCCACCGGCAAGGTGACCGTGGTGGACTACGCGGCGGCTGTGGACTGCGGCACCGTGATCAACGAGGCGCTCGCGCGCGTCCAGGCCGAGGGCGGCATTGCCCAGGGTATCGGTCACGCGCTCTACGAGATTGTCGCGCACGATGACCGCGGCCGTCTGCGCACCGGCAACTTTATGAGCTACAAGCTACCCACGCGCCTGGATATCGGCAGCATACGCGTGGCCTTTGAGCCGAGCTACGAGCCGACGGGTCCGTTTGGCGCCAAGTCGATCGGCGAGGTCGTCATCAACACGCCGCTCGCCGCCGTGGCCTCGGCCGTGGCACACGCCACCGGCCACCAGGTGCGCTCGCTGCCGATTACGCCCGAGAAGGCCCTGCTGGGGGAGTAGCGGGTCTGCGAACAAGTCGTAATTTGCGGGGCGGGGCAACTCGCCCCGCCTTTTGCACTCGTGGTGAGGTCGTGAGTCTGTAAAAGGTGTGCGTGCGCTTGCCGCTCGTATCTGCTATCATTCCTAGTCTGTGCGCTCATGCGGGCGTGGCGGAATTGGTAGACGCGCCAGATTTAGGTTCTGGTGGGATTCCCGTGAAGGTTCGAGTCCTTTCGCCCGCACCAACGCACCCGCGTCGGCTTATGCCCTCGCGACGCTTGTTGCATAAAGGTACCAGCACCTCAGATAAGCTGGGCAGTATGAGGAGGAACGTGTTGAACATCACCGCTTCTGACGTCAAGGACGCCAAGCTCACCGCTACGGTCACCATCCCGGCCGCCGACGTCGACGCCGCGATCAAGAAGGCCTACAAGGACACCGCCAAGAAGTACCGCTTCCCGGGTTTCCGCGCCGGTAAGGCCCCCCGTCCGGTCATCGACTCTGCTCTTGGCGCCGAGGCTACCCTCGCCCAGGCCACCAATGACCTGATCGCCGCCAACGAGCCCGCCGTCCTCAACGAGCTGGACATCGTCCCCACCAAGAACGGTGACTACAAGGACCTCGACCTCGCCAAGGATCACGAGGACTACACCTACACCGTCGAGTTCTCCCTGCGTCCTGCCGCTGAGCTCTCCTCCTTCGACGCTGTCGAGATCGAGATGCCCCCTGCGGAGGTCACCGAGTCCGAGATCAACAACCAGGTCGAGATGCTCCTCAACTACCGTGCCACCTTCGAGGACGTCGAGGGTCGCGCCGTCGAGGCCGAGGACTACGTCACCGTCGACCTCAAGGCCGTCGAGAACGCCGACAACTTTGCCGCCGAGGGCCGCATGCTCATCGCCGGTAGCGACAGCAACCCCAAGGAGTTCAACGAGGCCCTGATCGGCGCCAACGTTGACGACGTCAAGACCGTCACCTGGACCGACGAGGTCGAGGAGGGCGAGGAGGCCGAGACCCACACCGTCGAGGTCACCGTCAAGGGCATCAAGGTTCGCAACACCCCCGAGCTCACCGACGGGCTCGTCAAGTCCGACTTTGGCTTTGACAGCATCGACGCCATGCGCGACGCCATCAAGATCGAGATCGAGCAGGACAAGGCTTCCCGCCTCCCGGCCGAGAAGGAGAACCGTTGCGTTTCCGCTCTCGCCGAGCGCCTGCAGCTCGAGGAGATGGACGCCGACTACGAGCAGTCCGTCTTTGAGGAGCTTGGCCAGAACTTCCTGTCCAACCTCGCTGCCCGCGGCATGACGCTCGACACCTGGCTGCCCGCTTCCGGTCTGACCATGGAGCAGTTCATCGGCGACCTGCACAAGCAGGCCAACGACGTTGCCCGTGAGTCCCTGGCTCTCGACGCCCTCGCCCGTGAGCTCAAGATCGAGGTCACCGAGGACGACGTCAACGCCGAGTTCGAGAAGGCCGGCGTCAAGGACGTCGAGGCTTCCAAGGCTGAGTTCATCGCCGATGGCCGTATGCCTGCCGTCCGCGAGTCCATCCGTCGCTCCAAGGCCGTCGACCACCTGGTCGAGAACGCCAAGGTGACCGAGGTCGACGAGACCGCCAAGGACGCCGAGTAATTCTCGCCACCTTGCCCGCGAGCGCATGCGTGCGCCCGTGATGGGGTAAAGTTATACACCGGTTATCCGGTAGCTTCGTACGGTGCCAGCCAATGCATAGCATGCGGGCACCGTACGTTTATCTAGAACCAATTTGGTCCGCAAGAGAGAAATGGAGATGCGTATGATCGCTAAGTTCGATTCCGCCCTCGTGCCATACGTTATCGAGCAGACGCCGCGCGGCGAGCGCAGCTACGATATCTATTCGCGCCTGCTCAACGACCGAATCATCTTCTTGGGCGAGGAGATCAACTCCGTCAGCGCCAACCTGGTCGTTGCCCAGCTGCTGCATCTTGAGAGCCAGGATGCCGAGAAGGATATCTCGCTCTACATCAATTCGCCCGGTGGCGAGGTCTACTCCGGCCTGGCAATTCTGGACACCATGAACTTCATTAAGCCGCAGGTCTCCACCATCTGCGTCGGTATGGCCGCGTCTATGGCCGCCGTGCTGCTTTCGGCCGGCGCGAAGGGCAAGCGCTTCTGCCTGCCGCACTCCAAGGTTATGATTCACCAGCCCAGCGGCGGTGCCCAGGGCCAGCAGACCGAGATCGAGATCGTGGCCGAGGAGATCAAGAAGACCCGCCGCGAGCTCAACCAGATCCTGTCCGACGCCTCGGGCCAGCCCATCGAGAAGGTCCAGGCCGATACCGAGCGCGACAACTACCTGACCGCTGCCGAGGCCCTCGACTACGGTCTGATCGACCGTATCGTCACCTCGCGCGACCTCGCCGCGAAGGACGCCTAGGATGGCCGGTAACATACAGGACAACTTTGACGAGAACGGCAACCCCATCCGCTGCTCCTTCTGCGGAAAAGAGCAGGGGCAGGTTCGCCGCCTTGTTAAGGGTCCGACCAACATCTTTATCTGCGACGAGTGCGTCGCCGCCTGCTCCGAGATCTTGGAGGAGTCGCTGGCTTCGGACTTTATGGATGCCGCCCGCAACGGCAAGCTGCCGGGCTTCCTCAACGACCACGGCCAGGCTGCGTCGCAGCCTGCCATGGATCCCGAGGCCGAGGGCTTTGAGCTCGAGGACGATGCCCGCCAGGTCATTACGCATGTGCCGACGCCGCATGAGATCTATGACGAGCTTTCGGCCTATGTCATGGGCCAGGAGGACGCCAAGCGCGCCATGTCGGTTGCCGTGTACAACCATTACCGCCGCGTGATCGAGGGCGGCGCTGCGCTTTCGGCCTTTGACGACGGCTTGGACTCGCAGCTCGACGATGATATGGACGAGGTGGAGCTCGCCAAGTCCAACATCTTGCTGCTCGGTCCCACCGGTACCGGTAAGACCCTGCTCGCCCAGACGCTCGCGCGCATTCTCGAGGTGCCGTTTGCCATCGCCGACGCCACCGCGCTCACCGAGGCCGGTTATGTGGGCGAGGACGTGGAGAACATCCTGCTCAAGCTCATCAATGCCGCCGACGGCGATATCGAGCGCGCGCAGGTTGGCATTATCTACGTGGACGAGATCGACAAGATCGCCCGCAAGGCCGAGAACCTCTCCATCACCCGCGATGTTTCGGGCGAGGGCGTTCAGCAGGCGCTGCTTAAGATTCTTGAGGGCACGGTGGCAAGCGTTCCGCCCACCGGCGGCCGCAAGCATCCCCAGCAGGAGCTGCTGCAGATCGACACGACCAACATCCTGTTTATCTGCGGTGGTGCCTTTGTGGGTCTGGACAAGATCATCGCCGATCGCGTGGGCAACAAGGGCGTGGGCTTTAACTCCGAGATCGCCGGCCCCACCTCGGTCGACGAGAACGACCTGCTGCGCCAGGTGCTTCCGCAGGACCTCAACGCCTTTGGCATGATCCCCGAGTTTGTGGGACGTACGCCCGTCGTCACCCAGACACAGGCGCTCGACGAGGACGATCTGGTGTCAATCCTGACCGAGCCCAAGAACGCCGTGGTGCGTCAGTACCGCAAGATGTTCCAGCTCGAGGACGTTGAGCTTGAGTTTGAGAACGCCGCCCTGCACGAGATCGCCCGCATGGCGCTTGCCCGCAAGACCGGCGCCCGCGGCCTGCGCTCCATCTGCGAGGACGTTCTGCAGCAGACGATGTTCGACCTCCCCAGCGAGGAGGGCGTTTCCAAGGTCGTCGTGACCGAAGCCTCCGTAAAGGGCGAAGAGCAGCCCCAGCGCATCTACGGCTAGACCAGCCTAAAACGTGTTTGCAAATAGCCTCCGACCACCCGCGGTCGGAGGCTATTTTATATATGCGCAATAACCCCAACTACCTGTGTTATTCTGTGTGTTTGTTTAAGCCTCAGCGAAGTCATTAATGACTGAAGTAATCGATACCTAAGGGGAGGAATGTAGGCCCGATTTTCGTAGATTCCGCACGAGCCGAAGACCACGTAATGTGGTCTTCGAGCGAGCCCAGGACCTGACCGAGCGAAAATCGGGCCTACATTCCTCCCCGGCGGGACAGGGAGAGATATATGGAAGAGATGCCCAAGAACTACGATCCGTCGACCAACGAGCCGGCGATCCTGCAGAAGTGGCTCGACGGCGGCTACTACAAGCGCCGCGAGGGCGTGGGCGACTGCACCGTAACCATTCCGCCTCCCAACGTGACCGGCAAGCTCCACATGGGTCACGCCACCGACGACTCCATCCAGGACGCCATCATCCGTATGGCCCGCATGCGCGGCAAGTCCACGCGCTGGGTGCTCGGCACCGACCACGCCGGTATCGCCACGCAGACCAAGGTCGACAAGAAGCTCAAGAGCGAGGGCATCAGCCGCCTGGAGATCGGTCGCGACAAGTTTGTAGACGCCTGCTGGGATTGGACCCACGAGTACGGCGGCATCATCGTCGAGCAGATCAAGCGTATGGGCTGCTCTGTCGACTTCGATAACGAGCGCTTCACCATGGACGAGGACTACGCCCAGGCCGTGCGCAAGGTGTTCTGCGACTGGTACCACGACGGCCTGATCTATCGCGGCAAGCGCATCGTCAACTGGTGCCCCAACTGCACCACCGCCATCTCGGACGACGAGGCCGAGTACAAGGATGAGAAGGGCCACCTGTGGCACCTGCGCTACCCGCTGACCGAGCCGGTCAACGGCCAGGATTACATCGTCGTCGCCACCACGCGCCCCGAGACCATGCTCGGCGACACGGGCGTCGCCGTCTCCCCGAAGGACCCCGAGAAGGCCGCCTTCGTGGGCAAGACCGTCAAGCTCCCCATCGTCGACCGTGAGATCCCCATCTTTGAGGATTGGCACGTTGACGCCAACTTCGGTTCCGGCTTCGTTAAGGTCACCCCGGCCCACGACCCCAACGACTACGCCATGGGTCAGGCCCACGACCTGCCGCAGATCAATATCTTCGATGAGCACGCGGTGGTCGTCGAGGGCTACGGCGAGTTCACCGGCATGACCCGCGAGGAGTGCCGCGAGGCCGTCATCAAGTGGTTCGAGGAGCATGACCTGCTCGATCATGTCGAGGACCTCGATCACTCCGTCATGCACTGCTACCGTTGCGACTCCGCGCTGGAGCCGTGGCTGTCCGAGCAGTGGTTCGTCGCCGTCGACAAGCTCAAGGGACCTGCGCTCGACGCCGTCAACTCCGGCAAGGTTACCTTCCACCCCGCGCGCTGGACGCAGACCTACACCACCTGGATGGAGAACCTTAAGGACTGGTGCATCAGCCGTCAGCTGTGGTGGGGCCACCGCATCCCCGTGTTCTACTGTGAAGACTGTGGCTGGGAGGATGCCCTTACCGAGGACACCGACGTGTGCCCCAAGTGCGGCGGCCATCACGTGCACCAGGACGAGAACGTGCTGGACACCTGGTTCAGCTCGCAGCTGTGGACCTTTGCCACGCAGGGCTGGCCGCAAAAGCCGGAGCTGCTCGAGGGCCATCACCCCACGACGGCGCTCGTCACCGCGCGCGACATTATCGCGCTGTGGGTCGCCCGCATGGTCATGAGCTCGCTGTACTTCCTGGACGAGGTGCCGTTTAAGGACGTCGTCATCTACCCGACGATCCTGGCCAAGGACGGCAGCCGCATGTCCAAGTCCAAGGGCAACGGCGTTGACCCCATGGACCTCATCGGCATGTACGGCGCCGATGCTATGCGCTACAACTTGCTCACGCTTTGCACCAACAACCAGGACGTCAAGTTTGACGCGAACATCGACAAGAAGACCAAGAAGCTTATCGACAGCCCGCGTACCGAGCAGGCCAAGTCGTTTGTGACCAAGATCTGGAACGCCAGCCGCTTCCTGCTCATGAACATGGAAGGCTACACGCCCGGCGAGCCCGTCGTGGAGACGCCGGCCGACGCCTGGATGTTCAGCCGCCTGGCCAAGGCCGTCAAGATGGTCACCGAGGGTATTGAGAACTACACCTTTGGCGACATGGCCCGCGGCGTGCAGCAGTTCTTCTGGAACGAGGTCTGCGACTGGTACGTCGAGGTCACCAAGGCCCGCCTGAAGGGCGAGGGCCGTCTGCAGGCGCAGCGCAACCTGATCTTTGTGCTCGATACCTCCATTCGTCTGATGCACCCGCTTATGCCGTTTGTCACCGAGGAGATCTGGGACAACATGCCGGCGAGCGTGCTCGACCTGGATGCCGAGGGCAACGTGGACCGCGCCGAGGCACTCATGATCGCCAAGTGGCCCGAGCCCGCCGACTACGCCAAGTACGTTGACGAGGACGCCGAGCGCGCGTTTGAGCTGTGCCGCACCGTCGTTTCCGCCGCCCGCGCCACGCGTTCGCGTTATCGCTTGAGCCCCAAGGCCGAGCTCGACGTGGTCGTGCGCGCCGGTGCCGAGGACATCGAGAAGCTCGAGAGCCTGCGCTCGACGATTGAGCCGCTGGCCAACACCGCTTCGCTGGTCATGGGTACCGACGTTGAGAAGCCGGCTGCGAGCATCGCCGTGGTCGACAGCGGCGTCGAGGTCTTTGTGGTGCTCGAGGGCAAGGTTGACCTTTCGGCTGAGAAGGCGCGCCTGGAGAAGGAGATCGCCGCGGCCCAGAAGGAGCTTGCCGGCTGCGAGAAGACGCTCGCCAACGAGGGCTTTGTGGCTAAGGCCGCACCCGCGGTGGTCCAGAAGAAGAGGGACCGTGCAGCTGAGCTCAAGGAGATCCTTGCGGCGCTGACTGCTCAGGTTGCTGACTTCTCGTAAGCGTTATTGGGGGACGCGGTTTGGGGCATTGCTCGCTACTGCGGACAGTCCTGCGCAAGACGGACAGCACATTAAGTGCTGTCCTTTGCGTGCGGAACTTGTATCGAGCAAAGCGTCGGGCCGCTCCTAGTGCGGTTACGTGGTTGTTTGCATCTGGCGCGTTAGGGTCACTGGGTTGTGGCCTTGATTCTGCTGCAAAGCGGTGTTTGGCTGATATTTTGAATGGGAGGGGCTCGTTGTTGCTTACGGGCCTCTTTTTATGTTGAGGGGACTTTGGTTATGGCGAAGCGTTCTGGGTTGTATTCGGTGCCGTTTGGGGTTCCGGAACTTTCTTTTGATGAGGCTGTTGCACTTGCGGCCGATACGGGTAAGATCGCGCGTTATTCCACGCCGCTGCTCGAGACCGTCGTCGAGATGCTCGATGAGCTTGGTCGTCCTGACGAGTTCTACGATTGCGTCCAGATAGCGGGTACCAATGGAAAGACCTCGACGACGCGATTCTCGGCTGCCATTCTTCGTGGTGAGGGCCTTAAGACGGCGCTCTTTACGTCGCCTCATCTGGTGCGCTATCCCGAGCGTATGGAGATTGATGGAAAGGTCGTCTCAGACGAGGTTTTTGCCCATGGTGTCTCTGCGGCGTATGAGGCAGGTCGTCGTCTCAACGCACGTCGTGAGGCGGCGGGCGAGGAGCTCCGTTCTATTACGCCCTTCGATCTTTTGTCCGTGGCTGGTTTGACTATGTTTGCCGAGGCTTGCGTGGACGTGGCCGTGCTTGAGGTTGGCATGGGCGGACGATGGGATGCTACGAGCGCGACCGATCCCGTGGCCGTCGCCATTACGGGCATTGGACTCGACCATACGAAGGTCCTTGGCGATACCCTCGAGGCCATTGCGGGGGAGAAGGCTGCGGTTATTAAGCCTGGACGTTTGGTTGTTTTGGGCGAGGGTACCCATGAGGCGAGCGTTCAGCGCGTGATGGATGCCCGTTGCCGCGAATGCGGTGTGGTGCCGCTCGTGGTGAACCATGCCACAACAAAGGTTCCGGCACACGTTGGTGATACGGTGGAGTTTAGCTGCACCACGCCGCGTGCGATCTATACGTCGAGTATGGTTAAGCCGGCGTATCAGCCGCAGAACGCCGCATGTGCGATTATGCTGTGCGAGGGCTATTTGGGTCGCGAGCTCGACCACGATGCGCTCGACGCTTCGCTTATGGGCTGCCCCACGCCGGGTCGCTTTGATGTGCTGGGAACCGATCCACTCAAGCTGATCGACGCCTGCCATAACCCCCAGAGCTGCGAGAACTTTGTGAGCGCACTGGACGAGATTGATCCGTGCGTAGAGAATCGCCCTACGTTGCTGTGCGCCGCGCTGGCCGATAAGGACGTGGCGGGCATCGTCGACGTGCTTGTTCCGGCGTTCCCCCGTGTGGTCGTGACGCAAACCGATTCCGATCGCGCCCTGCCGGCAGAGGAGCTCGCTGCCCTGGTGGACGCTGATAAGCTCGCGGGCGTGTACCCCAGCGTGTCCGAGGCCCTTGCAGCTTTCGAGGCCGCGGGCGAGCCCTTCGTAGCCGCCGGCACCATCACCCTAGCCGGCGAAGTGGCGGGGCTGCTCCGTTAACCCATCCCCTCATCAGTTGCGGTGAAATAGGGACTGTTTTATGGGCTAGAAGCCTTAAACAGCCCCTATTCCACCGCAACTTATTGAAGGGCTATTGGGAAGGGGCTAGTCTAGGCGGACTGGGTCGTGGGGGTAGGCGTTGAGGATCTCGACGCCGGACTCGGTGACCAGGGCAAGGTCTTCGATGCGGACGCCGGTGCGGCCGGGGAGGTAGATGCCCGGTTCGATGGAGAACGTCATGCCCGGCTCGATAACCTGCTCGTTGACGAGCGAAACATCGCCTGGCTCGTGGTCCTGCAGGCCGATCGAGTGGCCCAGGCGATGCGTAAAGTACTGTCCGTAGCCCGCATCCTCGATTACGTCGCGCGCGGCGCGGTCCAGGTCGCACATGCGCACGCCCGGGGCGATGAGCGCCTCGGCGGCCTCGTTGGCGCGGCGCACGATGTCGTAGATGCGTGCGGTCTCCTCGTCCGGCTCGCCCCAAAAGAATGTGCGTGTCATGTCCGAGCAGTAGTTGCGATGACGCCCACCAATGTCGAACAGCACCACGTCGCCGCGCTTGAGTACGGTGCCGTCGGGCTCGTGATGCGGGTCGCCCGCGTTGGCGCCAAAGCTCACGATGGGAGGAAAGCTAAAGCCCTCGCAGTCGTGTTTGCGGTACAGGCCGAGCATCTGGTCGGCAATCTCGCGCTCCGTCACGCCCTCGTGAACGAGCTTGATGGCGTCGGCCATCACGGCGTCGTTGGCGGCCGAGGACGCGCGCATGAGCTCCTGCTCGGCTTCGTCCTTGTGGGTGCGTGCGGCGGTGACGGCAAAGTCGCCCAGGAAGAACTCGCTCGCGGCGTGACGATCCATAAGGGGCATCAAAAAGCCGGAGCGCATAACGGTATCGATGCCGAGGGGCTTGGCGGGATTGACCTCGCGTGCGATGGCGTCGGTCACGACGTCGGTGTCGTTGTGATACGCGACGCGGGCATTGTCATAGTCGGGCAGCTGATGCAGCGCGTTGACCAAGATTACGGGCTCGCTACCGCGTACGAGCAGCACGCCGCAAAAACGCTCGAACATATCGGCATAAAAGCCGGTCAGGTAATAAATCGACCACGGGTCGTTTACAAGCAGCTGTGCGCCGGGGTGCTGAGCCTCGAGCGCATCGAGCACGCGCGCCACGCGCTGATCATTGACATGTGCCATGAAACATCCTTTCGCTAGGTTGCCACTATGGTATCCCAAGCGCCCCCACATAAGTTGCGGTGAAATAGTTCCTGTTTGCCGGGGCAATGGCATAAAACAGGAACTATTCCACCGCAACTGCAGGGAGGATGAAGCCCCGTCCCAATGAACCACCTAGGCTGAGTCGATGTCCATGCTGGCGATTAGGTCGATGTTGGTGTTGAGGAGGTTCTCTAGCACGACGTCGCCCATGTGGATGGGGGCGTCGACGACCAGACCGCGGATGAGGTCCATGACCTGGGCGTGGAGTGCCAGCGGGATGGCTTCGGCCGTGCGCACGGGCAGCAGCGCCTCATCGCCGCTGGATACAGCCACGGTGGTGGTGAGCACGCGCATGGGGCAGGTGAGCTCCTGGTGCGCGAATTTATCGCCGCGCGGGCAGCTGTTGCCGGTCACGGAGCGCACCTCTACCACGGCGCCGTCTGCATCGCGCTCCACCTCCACGGTCAGGAGGCATTCGGATGGGCAGGTGGTGCAGTTTAACTGCAGCGTTTCGATCGCGTTTATGCTCATGGCCTTACACCTCCTCAACGGGATTGACGGATAGGACAATCTCGCTAACGCCAAGGTCGAGTGCGCGCTGAATCACCTTTGCCGGCAGCGGGAAGCTCTCCATGACGCTCGGTTTAAACGGGCGGACCTTGCCTGCAAACAGTTCCTCGTCGCCTGCCAGAATGCGCACGCGGGCGGCATCGACCGGTCTGCGTACGCGGAAGTTGAGTTTGGTGAGTGCCACAGCCGTAATGCGTCCCGGCAGCGCGTAGCCCGCAATGCCGGCGGGGGAGACCGTGAGCTGGCAGCCCGGGTCCGCAGCGCCCGAATCTGCCCCAGCACCACAGCCCAGCGCGTACGCCGCCGCAGCCGCACCGGTGCGCTCGGATTCGGTCGTCACGTTGTCTGCCAGGTCGTGCACGTGCAGCACGTTGCCGCAGGCAAAGATGCCCGGCACGCCCGTCTGCAGACTCTGGTCCACCACGGCGCCGCGCGTACGTGGGTCCAGCTCCACTCCCGCGGCAACCGAAAGCTCGTTCTCGGGAATCAGGCCCACCGAAAGCAGCAGCGTATCGCATGGAACGATGCGCTCCGTCCCGGCAATGGGCGCCAGGTGATCGTCGACCTGGCTCACCTCGACGGCCTCCACGCGATCGTGACCGATCACGCGCGTGACGGTGGTGGACAGGTACAACGGAATGCCAAAGTCGTCCAGGCAGTTCTTGACGTTACGGCGCAGCCCGTTGGCGTACGGCATGAGCTCGTACACGCCCTCGACCGAAATCCCCTCGAGCGTGCAACGGCGCGCCATGATAAGTCCGATGTCGCCCGAGCCCAAAATGACGGCACGCGAGCCGGGCTTGAGATTTTCGATATTGATGTATCGCTGCGCCAGGCCTGCCGTAAACACGCCGGCGGGGCGGCTGCCGGGGATCTTGATCTCGCTGCGTGTGCGCTCACGGCATCCCATGGCAAGGACGACCGCGCGTCCGGTGAGCTGAAGCATGCCAGCACGACTCATGAGCGTGACGGTATGGACTGTGTTGGCTCCTGTAGCCTCGCCCGTGCCCGGGTCGCCTTCGCCCTCACCCGAATCAATCCCAAGAACCATACTGTCCAGGAACAGCGCAATATCAGTCGCGCGGACCTGGTCGATAAAGCGCTGCGCGTACTCGGGACCGGTGAGCTCCTGCTTAAAGTGCGAAAGGCCAAAACCGGGGTGGATGCACTGGCGCAGAATGCCTCCCAGGTGCTGCTCGCGCTCCACGATGGCCACGCGTGCGCCGGCCTTATGCGCGGCAAGCGCGGCCGCCATGCCGGCAGGTCCGCCGCCGATAACGACCACGTCGAACGCCTGCATCGACACTGGCGCTGCAGCTCCGGCCTCCGCGCGCCCGTCGCGCATATCAAGCGTCGCCATCTTAGCGCACCCCCTTCAGCGGTCCCTCGACCAGCCAAGATCCGGCATCCTCCAACAGCACCTCGCTGGGGTCACAGCCCAGCTCGCGCGCTAGGATTGCCACCACGCGGCTCTGGCAAAAGCCACTTTGGCAACGACCCATGCCGGCGCGGCAGCGGCGCTTGACACCCTCGACCGAAACCGCCCCCGGGCGTCGTCGGATCGCGGCCACGATCTCAGCCTCGGGCACCGTCTCGCAGCGACAGACGATCTGCCCCCAAGCGGGGTCGGACTCAATGAGCTCTGCCTTGCGCGCAAGCGGCGCACGGCCAAAGTCGTCCGGCGCGCGGCGTATCGGGTCCCAATCGTTCCGTTCGCGCAGGGCCACGCCGGCATCGCGCAGCACCTGCTCCATGCGCTCGGCAATGGCTGGCGCGCTCGCCACGCCCGGCGACTGAATACCTGCCGCCTGGAACAGCCCCGGCACCACGGCGGACTGCCCAATAAAGAAGTCGTTCGTTCCCTTAATGACCGGGCGCCCGCCGGCAAACGCGCGCACCACGCGGCGCGTGTCCAGGTCGGGCACCAGCTTGCGCGCGCCGCTCAGCAGCGCGTTGACGTCGCTCGCATAGGTCTGCGTGTCGCCGGGCTCGCGCACGGCAGCGGTCGCGGTAATCACGGTGTTGCCGTGCACGGTACCCGTGACGATAACACCCTTGGAAACCGGAGTGGGAACAGGGTAGAGCGGCATGAGCGCACGCGGCTCCTTGTCCAGCACCACAATGTTGCCCTGGCGCCAGACCATCTGAAACTCCTCGGCGCCCGCCATGTGCGAGATGTTCGCGGCACCGTTGCCCGCGGCGTTAATCAGGTAACGGCAGTGTACGTCGCCGGCCGGCGTCACCAGCGTAAAGCGTGCAGCCCCGTCAGTTGCCTCGCTGCCAGCAACCTTAATCGCCTCCACCGGTGCGGAGCGCATAAATGTCACGCCGTTGGCGACCGCGTTCTCCAGCGCGGCGATGGCTACTTCAAACGGGTCAACGTAACCGGTCGAAGGGCACCACAGCGCGCACGTGGCCTGGGCGCTTGCGCGCGGTTCCAGCTCGTGGATGCGCTTGGGGCCGATAATCGACAGCTTGGGAACGCCGTTCGCCAGGCCATTCTGGCGCAGCTTCTCCAGGTGTGCGCGGTCTTCATCGTTGAAGCCCAGCACCATCGACCCGGTGCGCCGGAACAAAAAGCCTAGCTCCTGGGCCCACGTGCTATATAGCTTGCAGCCGCGGGCGTTGACCTGCGCCTTTACGGTTCCCGGTGCTGGATCGTAGCCGGCGTGCACCAGGCCGCCGTTGGCCTTCGACGCGCCCAGCGCGACGTCGTTGCTCGCCTCGACCACGCAAATGGACAGGTCGTAGCGCGCGAGCTGCCGTGCAATGGCGCATCCCGTGATGCCCGCGCCCACAATCGCGATATCAAACGTTTCTGCCACGGTGCCTCCCAGACAAGTTGACAGGCTGTCAATAGGACTATCCTACGGTCTGCACATCTCCAGTGCAGCGGCAATGCGGCGAACAGCCCCGCTGCATCCGCCAACGGCAGGCGAAGGGAAGCTCAGTAACGTCGACGTCTTTGTTTGCTGACCCCGGTGCCGGCGGTTTGTCTCGATCTGTAACATCTGGGGGCTGTTTTGGGGTCTAGATGTTACAGATTTAGATGAACCTATCAGTCGGTTTCGAATGTCTAAATCTGTAACGGTTAGACCTGTTTTTGCCGAGTTGTTGTTACAGATTGAGATATTTAACGGAGGGTTCACCGTTCATCTTGATCTGTAACAGTAAGGACTGATTTTGGGGCCCAAGATGTTACAGATTGAGATTTAAGTCGGGGAGAGAATGGTTTGTCTAAATCTGTAACAACTGGGACTGTATTTGCCGAGTAACTGTTACAGATTGAGACAAACCTTCCGACGGATTTTGAATGTCTCGATCTGTAACAGCAAGAGGGGTTTTGGGGCCCAAGATGTTACAGATTGAGATTGAAGTTGGGGAGGGATCTCTGCGTCTCGATCTGTAACATCTAGACCCGGATTCCGTCTCCACCTGTTACAGATTGAGATGTTTGTGTCCGCGCCAGCCCCGTACCCAGCCGTAGTCCCATATAAACAAACCCCGTGGTAAACTTGACCGGACTGTAAATATTCCGAAAGGTACACCTCAATGTCCAAATACATCAACGAGCTCATGTCGCCGCAGCTTATGGGCGTCATCTATGCCTTCGTCGGCTTCATCATCGCCCTGTATGTGCTGTCGGTCGTCTATGTGTTCATCGACGCTCGCCGCCGCGGCGCCAGCGCTTACGTGGCATGGGGCATCATCGCCCTCATCCCGTTTGTGGGCCTCATCGCCTACCTGGTCCTGCGTCCTCACTCCTACGCGGCCGACCGCGAGGAGCAGGAGCTGGACATGGCCCTGCGCGAGCGCCAGCTTGCCCAGTACGGCACCTGCCCGCAGTGCGGCGCGCCCATCGAGAAGGACTTTGTGGTCTGCCCTGTGTGCGACACCCAGGTTCGTAACGTGTGCCCCAGCTGCCATCGCCCGCTCGACGCGCACTGGAAGGTCTGCCCCTACTGCCGAACTCGCATTCAGTAACGCATCCATCGCCGGGCCGGCCGCAAGCCACGGGCACACCGCAAGCCATGCGCGCCCCGCAGCCCCGCCCCACACGATGAAGCATGCGTAGAAAATCGCCCGCCGTGCCATTAAGGTGCGGCGGGCGCTTGTATACCAAGGTAACCTGCCTATAATGATGCAAGTTAAAACGCCGAGCGCATCGCACGCACTTGCATCAGGCATCCGAGAGGAGAAAACATACCCATGAAGGCACTCTACAATGACGGTTCGGTGGCCGAGCTCCCGCAGGACGAGGTCACGCACGTCATCCGCCACTCCGCCGCGCACATCATGGCGCAGGCCATCAAGCGCCTCTATCCCGAGGCCGACTTTGCCTACGGTCCCGCTACCGACAACGGCTTCTACTACGACGTCGACCTGCCCGAGGGCGTCAAGATCAGCGAGGACGACTTCCCCGCGATCGAGGCCGAGATGAAGAAGATCGTCAAGGAGAACCTCAAGTTCACCGTCTACGAGAAGTCCCGCGCCGAGGCCATCGCCCTTATGGAGGAGCGTGGCGAGAAGTACAAGGTCGAGCACATCGGCGACCTGGACGACGATGCGCGCATCACCTTCTACCAGCAGGGCGACTACATCGACATGTGCGTCGGCCCCCACATCTGCTACACCAAGGCGCTGAAGGCCTTTAAGCTCACTGGCGTCTCGGGCGCTTACTGGAAGGGCGATAAGGACAACAAGATGCTCACCCGCATCAACGGCGTCGCCTTTGCCACCAAGGAAGAGCTCGACGAGCACATGCACATGCTGGAGGAGGCCAAGAAGCGCGACCACCGCAAGATCGGCCGCGAGATGGACCTCTTTATGATGCGCGACGAGGCCCCCGGCTTCCCGTTCTTCCTGCCCAACGGCATGATCCTTAAGAACACGCTGCTGGACTACTGGCGCGAGATCCACCACAAGGCCGGCTACGTGGAGATCTCCACGCCGCTCATCATGAACAAGCAGCTGTGGAAGACCTCGGGCCACTGGGACCACTACAAGGACAACATGTACTCCACCGTCATCGACGACGAAGAGTACTGCATTAAGCCCATGAACTGCCCGGGCGGCGTGCTGGTGTACGCCTCCAAGCCGCACTCCTATCGCGAGCTGCCCATTCGCGCCGGCGAGATCGGCCTGGTGCACCGCCACGAGCTGCGTGGCGCCCTGCACGGCCTGTTCCGCGTGCGCTGCTTTAACCAGGACGACGCCCACCTGTTTGTGCGTCCCGACCAGCTGACCGACGAGATCGTGGGCGTGGTCAACCTCATCGACTCCGTGTACCAGAAGTTTGGCTTTAAGTATCACGTTGAGCTTTCCACCCGTCCCGAGGACTCCATGGGTTCGGACGAGGACTGGGCGCGCGCCGAGGAGGGCCTGCGCACCGCTCTGGAGAAGCTGGGCATGGACTACGAGGTCAACGAGGGCGACGGCGCCTTCTATGGCCCCAAGATCGACTTCCACCTGGAGGATTCGCTCGGCCGTACCTGGCAGTGCGGTACCGTCCAGCTCGACTTCCAGATGCCGCTCAACTTTGACCTAGAGTACGTGGACGCCGACGGTACCAAGAAGCGTCCCATCATGCTGCATCGCGTGTGCTTTGGCTCCATCGAGCGCTTCATCGGTATTCTGATTGAGCACTTTGCGGGCAAGTTCCCCACCTGGCTGGCTCCCGTGCAGGTCAAGGCACTTCCGGTTTCCGAGAAGAGCCGCGACTACGCCCACGAGGTGTGCGCCAAGCTGGAGGAGGCCGGCATTCGCGTGGTCTGCGACGACCGCGACGAGAAGATCGGCTACAAGATCCGCGAGGCCCGCAGCATCGACCGCGTGCCCTACATGCTCATCCTGGGCGAGAAGGAGGTCGAGGCCGGTAACATCTCCGTCCGCGATCGCTCCAACGAGACCGTTCAGATGAGCGTTGACGAGTTTGTTGCCAAGGTGCTCGAGGAGATCAAGACTCGCGCCTAAGGCAAACTTCACAACAATTAACAAACGCGACCGTCCACAAAGGGCGGTCGCGTTTTTCATGCCGAAATAAGAAAAGCCGCTGGTTGAGCGGCTTTTTTTGTTGCACAAAAAGGTACAGGTTTTTGTATCTTTCGACACAGACCATTATACGAGCAATTTATTAACGTTTGCCCAGATTACGCAAAATGTACTGCTAGTAGGTGAATCTCCATACCCCTCTATAAAAACCTGTACTTTTGCGACTGCGCCTAGCTGCGAGCGAGAAGCCTGTTCTAAACGCCCCTGCATTTGCGTGCATCGCAAAGCCAAAAGAGGGGGCGAGAACATGGAGCAGATGGCACGGCGCCAAGAGCAGCTGCCGGGCGCATTTAACGGCGCCACCAACAACAGCCAGCACGGCCGCGTCCGCTGGTATCTGGTCCACACCCCCAATGGAAAAGAGCGCGAGACCTGCGAAAAGGTCCGCTGCATTATCCCGCACAACCTTATGCAGGACGCTTTTGTGATGCAAAAGGAGTTCTGGTTTAAGCGGGACGGCGCATGGTCGCTCCAAACCAAACCCATGTACAAGGAATATTTCTTCGTCGCCACGCACGATGCCGCCGCGCTCGATAGGGCCCTGGCCCAGTTGAGCTTTGGCTGTCGCATCGCCGGCAGTAGGGAGCGGGCGTACATGCCCATGCCGGACGATGCACAGGACTGGTACCGCAGCGTGTTAGATGACGACGGCGTGGTGCGCAACAGCGTTGCGCGCATAGAAGACGGCGTGTTGCACATAGAGCAGGGTCCCTTGGTGGGGCAAGAGGCCCGCGTTAAAAAGATCGACCGCCATAAACGCTGGTGCCTGGTAGACGTGGGCGAAGGTGACTCCGCATTTAGGGAGCTGCTACCGCTCGACGTTCCTAGCAAAACGTAAGGGAGACGTCGCACCAGCTATTCGTTCGCATTTTTGAATTTACCGATTGGGGGATCCCTGGGGAACGGGGACGTAAGTTTGACTGTGACTGCTAAAGAAGTAACAGAGAGCAATGCGCCCGCGGGGGCGGCGCTCATCGCTCAGGCCATGGACCGGCGTGAGGGCGTTGGTCGCTACAAGGCCATGCAATCCATCATGGACTGGGACCGCTCGCGCCTGGCCTACAGGGCCGTCAAGCGCGCATTCGACATCGTGTTCAGCGGTGCCGCGCTCGTCCTCATCGCGATCCCCGGTCTCGTACTCGCCGCTGCTATCCGCCTGGAGAGCGAGGGGAGCCCCTTCTACAGCCAGATCCGAGTGGGACAGACCCGCCCCGACGGAAGCCTGACCACGTTCCGCATGTGGAAGTTCCGTTCCATGTACAGGGACGCCGACGAGCGCCTCGCCGAGCTCAAGGAGCAGAACGAGATCGCAGGCGCCATGTTCAAGATGAGGGAGGACCCGCGCGTCACCAAGATCGGGAAGTTCATCCGCAAGCACTCCATCGACGAGTTCCCGCAGTTCCTGAACGTGTTCCTGGGTCAGATGTCCGTGGTTGGCCCCAGGCCGCCGCTGCCCAACGAGGTCGCTGAGTACACGGAGTACGACCTGCAACGATTGGCAGTGAAGCCTGGCATCACCGGCTGGTGGCAGGTGACTGACCGCAACGATACCGACTTCGACGGCATGGTCCGCCGCGACCTGGAGTACATCGCCAAGAGGGGCGTTCTAACCGATATCAAGATTGTGCTGCTCACGGTAGTCGAGGTTATTACCGGCGGCGGCGCTAGCTAATTCTTTACGTTTTTGAAGATAGGTTCTTGAGACATGATTATCACTCGTACACCCTTCCGTATGTCGTTCTTTGGCGGCGGCACCGACATGCCCGAGTTCTTCAACGAGCACGGCGGCTCGGTCATCTCGACCACGTTCGACAAGTACTGCTACGTCACGGCGCGCCATCTGCCGCGCTTCTTCGACTACTCCACGGAGCTTGTCTACTCCAAGATTGAGAGGGTCTCCGACCCCTCCGAGCTCGAGCACCCCGCGGTGCGCAACGCCATGCAGATGCTCGATATGCGCGAGATGCGTATCACCTACGAGGCGGACCTTCCCGCACGCTCGGGCTTGGGCACCTCATCGTCCTTCGCCGTGGGCATGCTCAACGCGTTCCACTGCATGAAGGGCACCTACGCCTCCAAGGACCGACTCGCCAGGGAGGCCATCAGGCTCGAGCGCGAGCTATGTGCCGAGGCCGGCGGCTGGCAGGACCAGATCGCCGCGGCGTTCGGCGGCCTCAACCGCATCGACTTCGCCGACGGCGACTTCTCGGTGCGCCCCATCGTCATCTCGCCCGAGCGAAAGCGCGAGCTCAACTCCAACCTGATGATGTTCTTCACGGGCTTCACCCGCTTCTCCTCTGACATGCAGAAGGCCAACCGGGTGACCGACAAAACGGCCCAGCTTAAGGAGATGCTGTCGCTGGTCGACGTCGCCGAGGGAGTGCTCACCGACAAGTCGGCGGACCTCTCCGAGTTCGGCCGCCTACTCGACACCACCTGGCGCCTCAAGCGCGGCACTGGCTCGCAGGTCTCCACCGGCTCAATCGACGCCCTCTACGAGCGCGGCGTCAATGCGGGAGCCCTCGGCGGCAAGCTCTTGGGCGCCGGCGGGGGAGGGTTCCTCGTCTTCTACGTCGAGCCCGACGCGCGGGAGTCCGTGCGACGCGCCATGTCCGACCTTCTCTACATTCCGTTCGAGTTCGAGGACGGCGGCACCTCCGTCGCCTACTACGGGCCCGAGGACTACGACCTGGAGGGATCGCGCTAATGGATACCAAGTGCCCCCAGACGGGCGACGAGTGCCTGTCCACCTTCTTCCACAACTATCCCGAGATGCTTGCCTGCGAGGCTGAGATCCGAGCCGCGCGCGACCTGATCGCCGGGTCCTTCAGCGCGGGCAGGAAGCTACTCGTCTGCGGCAACGGCGGCTCCGCGGCCGACTCCGAGCACACGGTCGGCGAGCTCATGAAGAGCTTCCGCTTCAAGCGCCCGGTCGACGGGGCCTTCGCCGAGGCGTACCGCGAGGCGAACGGCGCCGACGCCCCCGCATGGCTCGAGGGCTCCCTTCCCGCCATCTCGCTCGTCTCCCAGACGGCGCTCTCCACTGCGTTCGGCAACGACGAGGCGGCCGTCGGCGTCTTCGCCCAGCAGGTCTACGGCTACGGCGAGCCCGGCGACGTCCTGCTCGCCATCTCCACCTCGGGCAACTCCGCCAACGTCGTCGAAGCCGCGAAAGTCGCCCGCGCCAAGGGCGTCCGCGTGGTCTCGCTCACCGGCTCGAAAGAGTCCAAGCTCACCGGCATCTCCGACGTGTGCGTCCGCGTGCCCCGCGACGAGGTCTTCCGCGTCCAGGAGCTGCACCTGCCCGTCTATCACGTGCTGTGCGCCGCCGTTGAGGGCGACATGTTCGGGGGTGCCGAGTAGATGCGTCCCTACCGCGAGGCTATCGTGTTGGCGGGCGGCTTCGGCACCAGGCTCGCCCATGTCGTGCCCGACGTCTGCAAGCCCATGGCGCCCGTCGCCGGCAGGCCGTTCCTGCGCTTCATCATGGACCAGCTGGCGGCAGCGGGATTCGACCGCGCGGTCGTGGCCGACGGCTACCGCCGAGAGCAGATCGAGGGCTTCTTCGGCCCCGCGTACCGCGGCATGGCAATCGAATACAGCCCCGAGGAGACGCCGCTGTTCACCGGCGGCGCCGTCAAGAGGGCGCTTAGCAGGTGTCAGTCGGACTGGGTCTTCGTCCTGAACGGCGACACCTGGCTCGACGTGGACTTCGCCGCCATGGAGGCGGCCGCGGCCGATGCCTCAGATAGCATCTCAGCCGTCATCGCCGTCAAGCGCATGCGCGGCTTCGAGCGCTACGGGACGGTCGACGTGGACGCCGCCGGCTCCCTGACCGCGTTCCACGAGAAGCGCCCGTGCGAGGAGGGCCTTATCAACGCGGGCGTCTACCTGCTGCGCAGGGACGCCCTGAATAACATGCCCGAGAAGTTCTCCCTGGAGAGCGACTACTTCGAGCGCGTCGTTGGCGAAGGGGCACTGCGCGCCGTGGAGTGCCCCGGTGGCTTCATCGACATCGGCGTGCCGGAGGACTACGAGCTCGCGCAGACGATGCTTGCGCCGCTCGCCAGGTCTTGGAAGCTCGCCATGTTCGACCGCGACGGCACGATCAACGTCGACACGGGGCACCTGCACGAGCCCGAGAAGCTGGAGCTGATCCCCTCCACAGTCGACATCATGCGTGGTTACTCCGATGACCCCGACTATAAGGTCGTCGTCGTGACCAACCAGGCCGGAATCGCCAAGGGCCTCTACACCGAGGCCGATATGCGCCGTCTTCATCGCTGCATGGAGGATGAGCTGGAAAAGCTCGGCGTCCGTGTGGACGCTTGGTACTTCTGCCCGCACCACCCCGACTATACGGGACCCTGCGAATGCCGAAAGCCTGCACCAGGGATGTTGCTGGCTGCGATGCGGGACTTCGATGCAGTATCCGCCGAGTGCGTGATGTACGGTGATAAGCCAAGTGATGAAGCGGCCGCTATAGCCGTAGGCGTGCGATTTATTGCCGTTGGGGTGACGCCTCATGTCCAATAAAGCAAATCTCAGGCTTGCACTGGTTGCAAACAAGTTGGCCGGGCATGGCAAGTTGGGTAGAGTCGCGGCGGCATTACTGCACCAACTAGGCAGGGTTCTGTTTTCCTGTGACATTGGTGTTGGCACGCAGATTGACCCCAGCTGTGAGTTTTATCACTTGGGTCTTGGGTGCGTTATCCATCCTAATGCCGTAGTGGGGCAGAACTGTCGTTTCTTTCAGCACGTGACGATTGGTTCAGGCTGGTCGGGGGGGGTTGCTCCCGGTGATGGGGTTCCGAGAATCGGGAATGACGTGATGCTCGGTGCCGGCTGCGTGCTGCTCGGCGATATTGAGGTTGGCGACGGAGCGGTGATTGGCGCGAACGCCGTGGTTACCAAATCAGTGCCTGCCGGATGCGTCGCGTTGGGCGTGCCCGCAAAGATTGTGAAGCGTAATTAAGGAAAGGTTGGCTGTCTTGGCTGACGTTGTGAACAACAAGAGATATGACTTCCTCGGACTTCCTGTGGATGCTCTTACACGTGAAGAAGCTCTCGCACGCGTGAGGGAACTCGCTTGCACGTCCGTGCCATCGCACGTGTTGTTCTTGAACGTCGATGTGATGGTAAAGGCAGATAAGGACCCTGCGCTCAGAGGTGCTATCGAGCGGAGCGACCTCTCCCTTATGGACGGTAAGCCGCCTTTGAAGGTCGCACAGAAGCTGGGGATACCGCTCCCCGAGAAGGTCTCCGGTAGCGACTTTGTGCCGGCCGTGTGCGCCATGGCCGAGCGCGAGGGGCTTTCGGTGTTTATCCTGGGCGGTAAAGAGGGTGTACCCGAGGCGGCGCGTGACAACTTGCTGGCTATGCACCCCCGTCTCAAGATTGTGGGTGCCTATTCGCCGAAATTCGGGTTCGAGAAGGATCCCGCTGAGCTCGACAAGATTAATAACAAGGTATTATCCGCAAAGCCTGACATACTGCTCGCATGTCTCTCGTGTCCTAAGCAGGAGGTCTTCGTCGAGGGGAATCGCGGGGTTTACGGGGCTCCTGTCTCTATCTCCTGTGGCGCCACCGTCGACTTTCTGGCGGGCAATGTGCGTCGCGCCCCCGAATGGGTGAGCCGTATGGGCATCGAGTGGCTTTACCGTTTCTTCAAAGAGCCCAGTCGACTGTTTAGGCGTTATTTCATCGATAGTTGGCACTTTCTTGCGATGTGTCGAAAACATAAGGGGTGAGCGTAAATTGTCCACCAAGCTGAGCGATATGCGCATCCTAATGTTTACACGTACCATGGCGATGGGGGGTACCGAGAAAGTGGTACTCCAGCTTTGCCGCGTACTTAATGATAAGGTCGCGTTTTTGGGCGTGATGTCATGCGGCGGAGAGCTTCTACCCGAGCTCGATGCAATGGGCGTCCCCCACTTTAGGATTCCTGACATCACTGACAAAAACCCCCGCTACTTACGCCAGGGTCTCTAGCGAGCTGAAGAAGGTTGTACGCGAAAATGGCGTGAGCCTCGTTCATTGCCACCATCGAATGGCTGCGCTTTATTGTCATCTGGCTCTTCCTGCGGGTGTACGCGCCGTGGCCACCGCTCACAACGTATTTAGCGGCGGTCGCGTTGTCACGCGTTTCCTCTATAAGGGTATGCGCGTCGCAGCATGCGGCGGTAGGGTGTATGAGAACCTCGTAGGCTATTACGGGTTGCCAGATGACATGGTGAAACTTGTCCCCAATGGCGTTCCGGGGTTCGACGGGGGAATCGTTCAGATACCCGCCGTGGCGGGATGTGCGAAGGGTGTTTTGAAGATCGGCTTCGTTGGCCGTCTCAGCGAGCAGAAGGGCGCCGAATATCTCGTCGATGCTATGGGGATTCTCGCTGAGAGGGGCGTTCATGCCCGCTGTTTCCTTGTTGGCGACGGTGAGCTCGAAGGTGAGCTGCGCGAGCGTGCCCGCAGATCTGCGGCTGTGAACGACATCGTTTTCCTCGGGAGGCGAGACGACTCCCAGAACTTTCTTTCGCAGGTTGATATATGCGCCATGCCGTCGCTTTGGGAGGGATTGCCCCTTGTTCTGCTTGAGGCGCTGAGCGTCGGCGTTCCCGTTGTCGCCAGTGCGTGTGATGGGATTTTAGACGTTTTGCGCGATGGGGATAATGGCCTGCTCGTGACTCCGGCCGATGCGGGTGCTCTTGCCGCCGCGCTCGAGCTGCTTTGCAACGACGCGTCTTTGCGCGACAGGCTTGGGGCGAAGGGGCGCTCGGACTACGAGAAGGAATACTCGTTCGAGACCTGGCGGGAACGTTATCTGGACTTCTACAGGGAGGCGATGCTATGAGTGGGAAGCTGTCCAAGGCTTTCAAATGGGGCGCGTCCGCCCTGCGGGTCGCCAAGGTGCGTTTTGTGGCCGAGTCTGTCCGTGTCGGCGACGACACGCTCTTTGGACCTAACGTCCAGGTCTACGACCGCGAACACGAATTTAATCGGGAAGGGGTCTCCTCGGAGCTGTTTCATGCAATGACTTCCATCGCGCGGTGCTGCTGGCTTTGTGCCAACGTGGTCGTCACGTGTGGCTGTGCGATTGCGAATCGTTCGCTCGTCTCAGCCAACTCCGTTATTACTCGTGACCTTCTCGAAGAGGGCGCGTTGTGTACTCTGGCGCGTCTGCACGGTTGATTAAGAGATACGACTAGAAAGCTTTCGAAAACGTGGATTTAAAGATGAACATATCTGTCATCGTGCCCGTGTACAACGTTGAATGCTATCTCGAGCAGTGTGTCCGCTCAATTCTTGGGCAGTCGTACCCGGTGCTTGAGGTATTGCTTGTCGACGACGGTTCGACCGACGGGTCGGGCGAGCTGTGCGATCGACTCTCCTCCAAAAACAATCGCGTTCGGACAGTGCATAAGGAAAACGCGGGGCTGGGTTTCGCGCGTAACACAGGGCTCGACAGCCTGCGCCCCGAGACCACGCACGTGATGTTTGTCGACTCCGATGACTGGCTTGAGCCCGGCATGGTCGCGACGTTCGCCCGCGCCATCGAGGATACCGGGGCGGACTGCGTGCTAGGCGGGTTCACTAAGCGCGATGGCGCGGGAAATCCCCAGTTCGAGTTCAAGCTTGAGGATGTCGTGTGGGAAGGTGACAAGCTGGTGACGGGTCTTGTCCCCCGCGTGTGCGGCAGCGCCCCCGAGGCGTCCGATTCGATCCCGATGTCGGTATGTTCGTCTTTGTTCAAAAAAACGAACATAGACGAACACTCTCTGCGCTTCCCCTCGGAGCGCGAGGTAATCAGCGAGGATTTTGTCTTTAAATACAGGTACCTGCGGACTTGTAGCAAAGTGGCTACGACGAGCTGCGTGGGGTATTCGTACCGCACCAACCTTTCGTCACTCACTACCTCATACAGACCAGACCGTTTCGAGGCATGCCTGTACTTCTACGACTATGCCCTCCAGCTCGTGGAGGACTCACCCGCAGAGGCGGACTGCGTGCTGAGGCTGAAGAAGACGCTTTTCATCTATATGAAGATGTGTATCTCACAGGAGGTGTCCCGCGTGAGCGGCAAGACCCGCCGCGATGCCTGCGATGCTATACGGAAGATGGCGGGCGACGAGCGCCTGCTCAAGGTGATAAACGATTACCCTTGCGAGAGGCTCGGCTTTGCGCAGAGGGCCTTCGTGGAGCTGCTGATGCGGCGTGCCGCGAACGTTCTCTATGCCGCGGCGGCGCATGGGGTTTTCTAGATTGGAGGCGGGAGCATGGCTTTAAAAGACGTGGTGAGGAAGGTTTACAACAAGCTCTTCGTGAGCAACGAGGGATATTTGAAGTACCTGCGTTCGCGCGGCGTTGCGATCGGGGAGGACGTTACGTTCCATTGTCCGGGAGAAACGCATGTTGACGTGACCGATCCACACCTTTTGACCATCGGGGATCACGTTAATCTCACCGGACCGATCACCATCCTGACTCATGACTTCAGTTGGTCTGTTGTAAAGGGTAAGACTGGGGAGATTCTGGGTAACGAAAAGCCGGTTACCATTGGCAACAACGTTTTCGTTGGATGGGGTGCCACCATTCTGTGCGGTACGACTATTGAGGATAACGTGATCATCGGTGCCCATGCTGTGGTGAGCGGCCATGTCGAGGGAGATTCGGTTTGGGGGGGGGTGCCCGCTCGGCGGATTTGCTCGCTCGAGCACTACCGGGAGAAGCGTGCTGCCGTACAGGTCGAGGAGGCCAAGGAGTATGTGCGTTGCTTCCGGACGAAGCTGGATCGCGATCCCAAGCCAGAGGAGATTCGCGAGTACTTCCCGCTGTTCGCGGACCCCGAGCATCTCTGCGGTGTGCATGAGTCGCAGACGAGGCTGATGGGGACGTGGGATGAGAGCTTGGAGTGGATGAAGAATACTAGGGTCTACGAAAGCTTTGGAGAATTTCTAGATGATTGCTAGACTGAAGAGGGCAGAATCTTGATTTCAAAGTCGACACAGATGAAACTGCCGAGATATAACGCTGAAGAATCACTGGATCGCTTTAGCATTGTCGTGCTTATGATTCTATCAGTGTATAAATTTGCTTTTTTACCCACTACTTTGGCGCAGAGCGTTCGTTGCGGCGCGATAGCGCTCCTGTTAATCATTTGCTACCGCTCGATTCCTAAAGTCCCTGGCATTGGTTGGGTTTTGCAATTTGCCTTTGTCATCACTGGCTGCACGTTATTTGCCGGTGGAGGAGCTCAGAATGCACTGTATGCGGCAATTTTGGGTCTAAATGCCGTAGCGCTATTCCTTGGCTTTGCTCAGCTAAAAGAGAGATACGGGCTTTATGGTGCATTAAGCGCGCTGTTTTGGCCGCTTCTGTTGATGTGCCTCGTAAACGATCTCTTTGTTTTTACTGCTCACGTGAATAATTCTGTCAGTTCTTACCTTATCGGCAACAAGTTCTCTACGGGTGATATTCACTCTCTGCTCGTTGTTATCTATGGGACTCTGTTGGCGGAGCGTCATGGCTACGTTATCTATAATTGGGGTATTTTTTGGGCCTTTGTTGCTGAGACGGTGCTTGTTCTTATCAAGGCAAGCGCAATGACTGCTCTTCTAGGTTTTCTGCTTGCCGTTGCAGTTGTTGTTGCCATTCCTACGAAGGTAAAAGACATTTGCTCAAAGGGTACGGTCTTTATCGGTGCTCTCGCGATTGCAAATATCGTTTTCTTCGGTTCGGGCATGATGCTACAAAACCCCTATGTCCAGAGTTTCATTCAGGACGTTCTTGGCCGAAGCTTGACCATGACCGGAAGAACGCCGATTTACGATAGTCTGGGCATTATCATCGGCACTAGCCCTTTCGTCGGATTTGGCTATGGCAACAATATTGTTGAGCGTGTTGTCGGTTGGGGCAACGCACAAAATGGTATCGCGGACATAGCTGTTATGTATGGTCTGGTGGGTGTTGCGTCTTTCGGCCTTATGGTCCATGGTGTACTTGGTGAAAAGGGGGAGCGAAACGAGAAGGCTCTTTCCCTTATAGGAGTACTTTATGGAACGATTCTCACTTCTCTTGTTGAGGTTTCTTTCGGCATCGCCTTCTATTTCGCGCTTGCGATAGTTTCTGTCTCCCTGAGCGTATCTTGTCGGCAGGTCAGATCTGACTGCACAGATGGTATTTCTAAGCTCGATGACCCTAGGTTTGCGAGGCGGATGTGACAGGAGCGTGTGTAAAGAAGCTATCCGTTGTTGTTCCCGTCTACAACACCGAAGAACAACTCCCACGTTGTGTCGGTTCACTTCTGCCTCAGATGGATGACGCCTGCGAGCTTGTGCTCGTTGACGACGGGTCATCGGATTTGTCAGGTGAACTATGCGACGTGTATGGGGAAGACCCGAAGGTAACTGTTCTACATCAGGCTAACAAGGGCGTATCTGCTGCCCGTAATTTTGGCCTGGAGAAGGCTTCAGGCGAGTATATATGGTTTGTTGACAGCGATGATTGGGTTCCTGACGGGGCCCTCCGCGTTGTTCTCGACGCTATAGCAGATTCTGAAATCGACTTGCTTTGCTTTGCTGAGGATAAAGTCAGCGTAAGCGGTGATGTAATTGGGCTGTTGCCCGCGCCCTATCTTGGACGTGGGCCTAAGGATGGCCCCTTGCTTCTTGGAGATGGCCTTTACCCTCATTCGCATGTATTTAGGAAAAGTCTTTGCGTCGATTTGCGTTTCGATGAGTCACTTAGCCTTTTGGAGGATAGGCAGTTTTTCTATCGTTTATGGCTCAGGGTTGAGAAGGTTGTTTCTGTCGATGCCGCCCTCTATTGCTATGTGGTAGACCGCAAAGATTCCGCAGTCAATAATCAGACTACCGAAAAATTGCTCGGCGCTCAACGCGTTGCCAAAGAAATATATCTTTCGGAATTAGGTCTTGGTAGATCAGATCCGGCGTACTCGTCTTACGTGTTGTTCACCTTGATGGCATTGTCGAAATGTGGTAGGGAAAGTGGACTAGGGTACGATTTTAATAGACTTCGTGCTGAATTGCTTAGCTGCTCTGATGGATTAGAGTCACTGAGTAGAGAGCTGCGTCTCAAATGCAAACTGCTCAAGTTTTCACCGCGGCTATTCATTTTTGCTTGTCGCGTAAAAGAGTCTCTTTAGTGAGTCTTTCGTTTCGGCAATTAACACGGATTGGATTTGGATTATGTCTTGTAACTCGGGCCGTCGTGTGGGGGTAATAATCTCATACGCTTACACGGTCGTTCAGATTGTAGTTCAGCTAATTTATGTTCCTATCTTGCTGTCCTGCATTGGGCAAAGTGAATACGGAATTTACCAGCTCATTGGTTCGGTGATGGCTTATATCGTCTCCATCAACAGCGTGCTTGCTGCTGGTGTTGGTAGATACTACTGCATGTACATGGCTGAGGGCGATGGCCTTAAAATGGAGAACACGCTCGCCATCGCGAAGCGCATATATCTCGTAATGTCCGTAGCAACAATGGCCGTAATGGGCATCTTGGCGATTGTGTTCAGAAACGTCTATGCAGCTTCCTTCACCGGGCCGCAGCTCGATGAGTGCTGTATAATGTTTCTAATTCTGGGCGTAAACTGTATAGTTACGATGAATAATACTATCAACATTTCGATTCTCACCGCGAGGGAGTGCTTTCTTTTCCTCAAGGGCACCCAGCTGCTTTCGCTTGCATTGCAGCCAGTAATCGTTGTTCTTTTGACGAGGGTGTGCCCTTACGCAGTCGCAATCTGCGTTGTGGTTCTGGGCCTGAATGTCCTCTGTGCAACAGCGCAGAGGGTCTACTCGAAGAATGTGCTTAAGGCGAGCTGGAAATACCATGGTTGGGACAAGGCACTGGCCAAAGGACTTCTCGGCTTTAGCGCCTCCGTCGTTCTCGTTACTGTTGCTGATCAGATTTTCTGGAAGACCGATCAGCTTATTGTTGGCTTCATGTATGGCCCCGAGTCGGTAGCCGTTTACTCGGTAGGGTCGCAGGTCTATTCGGCATACATGTATATCGGTATAGCGATAGCCTCTGTTTTCCTTCCTCACGTTTCTGAGCTTTACCATCGCGACCATGATATGGAAGCAATTTCCAACCTTTTTACCAAGGTCGGACGACTTACTTTTATGGTGTGCATCGCGGTTTTGGGCGGTTTTGCCGTTCTTGGACCTGACTTCATGACTCTTTGGGCCGGTGAAGGCTATTACATCTCCTATCTCATTGCTATTGTCGTGATGATTCCGTTTACGATTGATATCGTGCAGAACCTCGGGCTCACTATCCTTCAGGTCGTGAACAAATACTATTTTCGAGGTATGATGTATCTTCTCATCGCGATTGCTAATGTTGTGTTGACAATTGTATTACTTAACGTTGTGGGCCTTGTGGGCGCAGCTCTTTCCACGGCGATCGCTATGCTCATCGGAAATGGCTTCGTTATGAATTGGTACTATCTGAAAAAGATCGGGCTTGATATTCGTCGATTCTGGACAGAAATTGGGCGACTTGCGCTTATTGCCATGCCGGTTATTGCATTATTTGCCCTTTTGTACTGGAATCTTCCATTTGGGCGGGGAACCTGGCTTGGTCTTGTCCTGTCAGCGTTCTTTTTCTTGACGGTACTTTTAGCTTTACTATGGCGATTTGGCCTAAATGAATATGAAAAAGAGCTCTTCTCGAGCTTGTTTTTCAAAGTTAGAAAGCAAAGCAACGAAAGTCGTCGCTAAAGCCGCAAAGTATCCACTTTCAATCGTACGAGGGGTACTCAGCATCTTTTGCGTCAGGGTAAATAGCAAATCTTATCCTTGTGTTGCTGGTTCTTTCTGTAATAATCTCCATGCTTGGGCAGGTGTGCCGTTTGACTCATAGAGCCAAACGGTGCTTCCTTCTGTCGTTTCTAGCCATTTGTCATCGAGGCAGCGTCCATCTGAAGTATTGCTTATGGTCCAGTTCCCTTCTGTTTTCGATAGCTTCCACAACTGGTTCGCATCGCCGTTCTCTTCGTGGAGGAGAACAAGGCCGTTATCTGAGGTCAAGTATTTCCCATCGAACTTGATGAAATACGCTCCACTTTACGTGTCGAACGAGAAATCTAATATATCAGGAGAGGACGACAAAATTGTTCCTCCGGTGCTGCATTTTATATACATATTTGTTTTTAGGGTGGATTCAATTGTATACCTAGCGTTTGGAATTGGCTGTTCATAGGAATTGCCACCAATTGCAATCCATTGCTGCTCGATGGAGCCGTTTGACTCATATAACCAGATTTCGGAGCCTTCTTTCGTATCAAGCCATTTATCATCAACGGTTGTGCCAGTCGCAGCGTTGGTTAGCGTATACATACCGTTTGATTCCGAGATGACCCACAGGGCATTCAGGCTACTGCAATTATTCGATTGTGCGATTGTGTTGTCCGCTGAAATTAGATATTTATTGCCCGTTGAAATTGCATATAAATTACTGTTCTTTTTGTATTCTAATTTCAACTCCATAGGAGATGACGAGAGTACAAAGGATTCTTCGGATAAAGTAATCCCCATCTCCCTGCATATAGGACTTGATAACTTATAACTTCCGTCAGCGATGCTGCGATCGCTCGACATGTCTATTGGGATTAGGCTCCATGCTTGAGCTGGTGAGTTGTTGTATTCGTATAGCCATACAGTGCTTCCTTCGCTTGTCTGCATCCACTTGTCATCGATTACCTTATTTGTCTCAAGGTTTCTAATTGTCCAGTTTGTTCCGCTTTCTTCTAATCGCCAAAGTTGATCTTTGGAGTAAGAGGGCTCAAGAAGCATGACTTGCGTACCTTTGGATCCCAAGCATTTGGTTCCTCTAGTGATCCTGTAGGAATCATAATCCTTCACATAGGAGAAAGAATAAACGACAATTTCTTGAGTTAACGCTGAGGTGCCGGCGTTTGAGGACAGCTTTTTGGTTGGATCCAGCACGCTTGCAATACAGTATCTCCCGTCGGGAAGTGCTTCTTTTGTGCACTCATTACTATATTCCGACTGCACATTGTATTTGGCCCTCCATTTGCTATTGGACTCCATGGTTACGTTCGAAGTCGCGGTTAACTCAGCTTTGGCACTGTCGGTCTTCCATTCCCTCTGATTCATCGCATAAGCAACGATTCCATTCTGAAGCCCTGAGATGCTTGGTGGGAAGGACTGGTTGTCGGCATTAATGGAAAAGCTCTCTTCCTTGGTATCTAGGTGCTGCTGAATGCGATCGGCATACTTCTCGGCCCATTCATCGGCCTTGCCGTTTCGCACAAAGAAATTGTTGGACAGGTCGGTCGAGCGGTAGGCGTAGTCATCCTTTTGGTAGTTTGCCGTGTGGTCGGAGTGGGCGATTGCCATGAGCTCGTCGGTTAGGCCAAAGTACAGATGGCGCTGGTCCAGGTCTTCGTACCAGTTGTCGCTGGTGTCGTCCCAGGTTAGGTCCATCTGGCACCATTTGCCGTCGATCTTTACGGCGTTCCAGGTGTGGCCGTTGCCGGTGATGCGGCCGTTGGCGATGCCCGCTGCGTCAAGGAGCTTGGAGTAGATGCGCTGGTAACTCTCGCAGGTGCCCTGGTGGCGCGTGAGGCCGCTTTCGGCCGAGCACCAGTTGAGGCTGTGGTCGTACTCCAGCTGGTCGAGCGTCCAGTCGTGGAGCCACAGCGCCATGTCGTATTCCGAGCCGTTTGTCTGTTGCCTGCACTGAGCCACGGCGTTGTTGACGATCTGCGTGACGCTTGGGCGGGCGGCGTCGTTTACGGTCACCTCCGCCGTGGTGCGCAGGTAGTAGATTCCCTTGTCGTTTTGGGGGTCGTTTCTGTCGTTGTCCATAAAGTAGAAGTAGATGCGGTACGTGCCCGATGCCGTGAAGTCAAAGGTAAAGTCGTGGCCCGCGGTACCCAGGCTGTAGTAGCTGGCCCATGCCGGGCGCGACGGGTCGCAGACGCTTTCCTGGCTGCCGCCGTCCCAATAGGTGGGCACGTCCATGCGCGCCTTGGCCTGGGACGAGCCGTTGGTCTGGGTTAAGTGGAAGGTCGTCGCGGTGCCCGCGGGGGCGTCGTTCCACGAGACGGTGAAGGTGACGCCGTTTTGGGCTGCCGTGGCGGAGTGCGCGTAGGTGGTTTGTGACGCGGCGGAGATGGCCTCGGGCGTGGGGGTGGTTTGGGCTCGGAGGGATGGGGTGGGGGTGCCGGTTGCAGCGGTGGTGTCGTCAGGGTTCTCCGTGTTGGCTGCGCTGGTGCCGGTGGATGTTGCGGTGCCGTCTTCTGCGGTATCAGCTGTCGCATTTGTATTGGTGCCGTCTTCGGCCTTGCCTGTGTCGCTATTCGTGGCGTCGGCTTGCGCCTGCCGCTCTGCGGTTGCCCAAGGCTGCATGGCTTCTGCAATGGCTGCCATGGGCAACGTCGCGCTGACCATGGACGTGCACGCGATCGCGCAGAGCAGGTAGTAAAGGGATCGTTTCATAGCGGAGCCTCTCGGTGAGCAGCCAATAGGGTCCGAAGGCAGCTCCAGGCCAGCACTCCGCACATATTATTTTGCGGTTTATTTTACGGGAGCCCCAGTCAACATCAGCGAACTATCTGGGGAATGTTGGGGAGGGTAGTGTTTGGCTGCCCGGTGACGTTGTGGCACGTGCTCGATTGTCTATGCGTACCTAGGAAGCTCCAATACGAGGCTGTCCGCACTTCTTCGATGCCCGACGCCGGAACCTTCCAAGAAAAGTCCTCCAGACTGCTACCTACGTCAAGCTCTGTGTGGTCGAATTCTTCAATTATTCGTCTAAGGTTGTTCTTGTCTTTGAGCATTAGTCGCCACTTGGCGGGCTTTGTTCCGAAGATTTGGTGCAGTCCCAAAGCGTCAAATTAATGACGAGCTTTCGCTTGTCCTAGCCGGAGGCGTTTACTTCCGTTAGAGACTTTCGGAGACAGACGCCACGGAAGCGGTTTGGCAATACTCTCCTGATTCATACGACATTCTCTACTGCGAAGGCAAGACGGACTTTTCCTCTGCGTCGGCTAATCCCTTCTACTGTGGTGCCAGGACTATCTTGTGGAACATGCGTTACATATACTGTGCTAGAAGAAGGAGGGAGTGACGGCGAGATGCAATTCTTCATGAGTGATCGTCATGAATGTGCACGTCGTTGCTTTGGTTGGCGCATATCGAAGGTTAGACTTGAATCGGGTTTATCTAGATTAGCGTAGGGGAGATTGGCTTGGCACAGCGTAAGTATGATAGCTTCGCCGTTGGAATTCTAAACGACGGTAATGCGGCGGTGCACATTGATTTGTCAATCAATGTATGGGCCGATGTCAGACATTCCTCTGAAATAGATTTTGGTATTCAAATCCCTCACATGGATGATATCTCGGGGTTTTTCATCTTCTTCCCTTTCGAGATTGAAAAGAACGATGTCGTTGACCTTACTTCCTCGTTTCGTGATAACGGATTCGTTCAGGTTTTATTTAATCAGGATTGTGAAACTAAATGCCGTTTTGACCGAACGATTGTTACGGATGACTGTGGTAATTCATTATTGATCCTTCCTATTTCGCATAACGACAGCTTGGTTGTCGATAATCTGGAGGGAGGGTCCTTGCTTTTGTTTCGTTACGATCCCTCGGTCCTTCCTCGCGACTGCACATCTTTGTACTTTAGATTGCGATTGCCATTCGTTTCGCTTGATGGCTTGCTATCTGGTCCCGCTGATATGAGAGAAGTAATAACAGGACCTATCGTTCCTTTTCGTACCATGAGCTCAATTGTCGTCAATCAGGTTAGAGGTCTTCCGAGTTCAGTTGTTCGTAGGCTTGTTGAATCGAAAACCGACATCGGCGAAACGCATATTGCAGTAATTGCTCCGCGGCAATGGGAGATTAATTCCTTTCTTACGCCTTATAGGGTGAGGCCGTTGGAGAATATCGCTTGGGAAAAATATCAGCCTCGGTTGAAAGGCGGCATTACCATCCCGAACTCAAAAAGCTGCGATATGTTTGTATATCAGTGGCTCATATCTGACAGCAATACTTCGTTACAGCTAGAGTTTTCGCGGAAACGCATCACTTTTCTTACTTTGTTTTTTTACCTTGCTATCCTCTTTCTATTAAACCTTCTGAGCGAAGTTCTGATTCGTTTAGTTTTTGCGATCACCGAATAGGTCGTCCTATATATGATTGGATTGTCATGACGAAGAGCACGGTAGCCACGCTGAAAATTCGACCATCTATTTTCAATTTGATTCGCAACGGCATAAAAGAATATGAAATCAGAGACTCTTCGTTAGAGGGAGTCGATGTTATATGTTATTTGGATAGCGAGACAGGCGCATTCCTCGGGTCTTTTGCTGTTGGTGACGTTGAGTGCGTTGACCGAGGCGCCGATCAACGGACTATTGAACGTTCCGGGGTTAATGTAGAAACCTTCTATGACTTGTTTCCTCCCGTTTCGGTTGGGGGGCCTGAAGTTTTGTGGGTTGCCAAACTTCAAAGACCCGTTGATATCAATGATGCACTAGGGATTGGTTGAGACTATGGTTCAAGACGATTACATCCAACCGCTACCGTTTTCGGAAGTAAACCTTGACGACTCCTTTTTCGATAGCCTCAGATGCTCTTATGCTGGTTTTGATGAATGGTTTAACAGGAAAGCGCTAGGTGGAGAGTACGCTTATTTCGCATTCGATTCGTGCAGCAATCTGATTGCGATGCTTTATCTTAAAGAAGAAAGTGGTCTTGAAGGGGGCGTAATTCCTCGGATGGACTTTCCTCGCTTGAAGATCGGAACATTCAAGGTAGATTTCGATCATCATACGGGAATTGGAAAGCGCCTGCTTGCAATATCTTTACGCGACTTTGCCAGATCTGGGTTGGATTTCGTTTACGTCACTATGCATGAAAACGAGAACACCTCTTCGCTGGCTAAGTTGTTATACAAATATGGTTTTAGTTATTGGGGATCCAAAGATCAAGAGACGGTTCTGTACAAGACCCGTTCTTGTTCTGATGATAACGCTTTCATTCGTTATCCGTTCGTAAGTCGTTCTGTGGGTAACTGCTGGATATTGTCTATACGCCCTGAATATCATAAGGATTTATTCGGGGATGTTCATTTAACAAGTGAATATGGTCAGCCCATTATTGATGAAAGTTGCCTGAACTCGATTGAGAAGATATACCTTTCCGGTTCGCAGAATGCCGCGGATATGGCGGTAGGCGATAAAGTTGTTATATATCGTACTTCAGATGGTAAAGGCTCGGCTTATTATCGTTCAGTTGTGACATCTGTGTGCACGGTTGTTAAAGTTGTCAATCTTAATTCTTTCAGGGATGAGACGGATTTCCTTAAGAAGGTTCGCGGTAAAACGGTTTTCACAACAGAAGAATTGAGACGCTTTTGGCAAACGAGAAGCTTTCCTTGGTTGGTATGCCTCCTGTTCAACTTCCCATTGAAGCGTTATCCTAACCGCAAGCAGTTGTTGGATTGCGGGTTTATTGACACCGAGCGTCTTGTTTGCGAGCGTATATCTCAAGATGACATGGATGGAATAATGGCGTTGGGGAATGCTGATGAAAGCTTTATTGTCGATTAAATCCGAGTTTGTTAAGCGGATTTTATCTGGTGAAAAAAAATATGAATACCGGCGTCGTGTGTTTGCCCGCGACGATGTTGAAGCGATCGTAATTTATGAGACGCTTCCAGTCGGTCGCGTTGTTGCTGAAGTCGAAGTTGAAAAGGTTCTCAAAGATACTCCGTCCGCGCTATGGGAAGAAACTCATAAAGACTCAGGAATTACTGAACAGTTTTTCTTTTCTTATTTTTCTGGGCTTGAGCAAGCCTGTGCTATTGAGCTCGGTAACGTTAGGCTTTTCGATAACCCGCTTTTACTGTCTGAATACAATCCCGATCTGACCCATGCTCCTCAGTCATTTGTTTACGTTGAGTAAGAAAGTCCGTTTCTAATTGCAATGTGGAACCGCCGTTATTCCACTGCGGCACCGGAGCCGATGTGGACTCCGGTGCCGATTTGTTGCTGGCGGTCTGACTATGCAGTTGAGGAGTACAAGATACTTCAGCATGATTAGTGTCATGGGCTCACAGCCGCGGGGAATAGCGTGTATTTTACTGGGTTGTTGGGGCTGAATATCATATAACGGCACTGTCAATATTGCGCTGGGCGCCGGTGCCGAAACCGATCGCGGTGTCTTTTTGTAGCTAGAGGCCAGCTCCGTAGTGCTACCGCTCGCTAAATACTTCACAGCGAAGCCTTTCTGCGGTCAGTATGCAGGAAGCAAGCGGAAACACCTTACAAATTACTGCGTCGCGATGGGCCCGTCTGAGCTTTTCGACTATATCGTGAGCATCTTTTCCGAGGGCTCCCTGCGGCGTTTCTCCGATTACCTTGATGTAGATATCTCGATGATGACCATTCACTCCGCTAAGGGCTCGAGTGGGACACTGTTTTCATTCCGGGCGTTACGCGTTTTGATTGGCCTGGAGTGATTTGCTCTCGGTGCGAAAGTGCTGGTATGTGCTCGCGTTCTGCGCATGGATGTCGGATCGTGGATGCGAAGAAAATGCCAGATGGGCTTATTGAGGAAACGGGCCTGCTTTACGTCGGCGTCACTCGCGCCCGCAAAGCGGTATATGTCTTCGCTTCTATGCAGCGCAGAACAAGTTACGGGAACTATCAGGTTGCCTGTCCCTCTTGCCTAACGTCTCTTCCGGGTATTGAGCCTGTGAGTTGGACGGTCATGGACGGAGAGGGGTGATTTGTGGCGATATGGGGTGTTCCCGCTATTGGAGCGAGGTCCGGTCAGTGGTCTGACCGGACCTCGCTGGGCGTGAAACAGCCGTTCAGTGCGAAATATACTGCCTTAGGGCTTCGGAAAGATCGTCTCTCAGGTCGCCTTCCAACAAGGAAATTGCACGATCGACATAGATTTTGTTGTCCATACCAAAATAATGGCCAACGCTTGTTGCAAGAGACTTGTCGTTGAATAGCCCGAGAATCTCATTGTAATCATGGCCTTCAATGGCCTGTTGATATCTGTCGTTAACGTTCTTTTCTATGCTCGCAATATCAATTAAGGATGCTATGCCATCGGCAGTCAGCTGCTCATTATCCGAAATAGTTATTCCGGAAAGCACTTCTTTTACGCCTGCTACAAGCGCTTCCGATGTCTGCTTCTTTGATTGTTTGCTGAACCTTTCACTTACATATGTCTTAATGCTGGAAAAGGTCTTATCTGCATCAGTACCGAAACGCTGAGATAGAATCTGCACCGCTTCTTTGGTAAGAAAAAGATTTTCAACTTCTGCGACCTTAAGGTGGAAGATGCCCTTTTCCTTAAGGGTGTTGAGCTGTTCCTCGGTTTTAAAGTCTCTGTCTATGATGCCCCGGGCCTTTATGGCATGAAGGCCCGGGGTACGATTATATGCCTTCACATTATTGATGACCTGCTCGCATCCGCCGGAAGGGACTACATAACAATCGGGAAAGAGTGCGGAATAGATCCTCTTGTCGTAACTTCCTTCGGTTCCTTCAACGAATAGGACTTCTTTCCGGTTGCCAAGGAGCTCTATTAAGAGCTCCTTTGGAAGGTCGCTATCGGGAAGCTTTTCTAATTCCCATTTGGTGCCATCGAAATTTTTAACCCAGATAATATCCGAGCTTCGGTGTGTTGAGGCGAAATTAACATCGTGGGTTATGTAGATAAAGAGGCAGTCTGGGCGCGACTGCTCTAGGGAAGTCCAGAGTCGCGCCATAAGCGATGGATGCAAATGAACTTCAGGTTCATCCATGATGATTATTTTGTCGTTTGGGACACAAAGAACTTGTGCGGCAAGATATAGCACTGAACGCTCGCCGTCGCTCATTTGCGTTGCGCTGTAGCGATCCGTTTTACTTTGGGAGTACGCGTAGAAGGCAGCGTCTTCCTGCTCGATCTTTCTTTGAGGAAAGACTTCATCCCAAATTACTTTAAGCTTATCTAGGGCTGTTTTCGGTAGAGGGGGCCTTTCTGCAGAAATAGACTCCGCATGTTTGCATTCATCAATAAACCGTTGGTTTTCAAGATTTACTTGTGCGATGAGGGCTGCTAAAACATCGTCAAAATCGTCGAGGAGCTTTGTTGTGTAGTCCTTGCCCCATTTCCATCGCCCATTTTTGTTTTCCTTATATTGAGAGCCACCGTATATGACATTATCCTCTGCTTCTGCATAGCTTTTTAAAGGGATTCTCTCGGAAAAATTGATATCACGTTGCGCTGAGATTCTATGGACCTTTTCGAAATCTTGTTGCTCTATCCAAGCGCCGAGTTTTGATTTGCCAGACCCATTTGCTCCGATGATAACGACGGAGTTGACCTGTGCTTCACAACAGATCTTTATGTTGCTGGCATTGGGTAGCCAGTATTCATATTTTGATTCGTCTTCTGACAATTGTCCCACCTAGTTAATAACGATTATTTATTGATTTAATAATAGTATTGATAAGTCCCAGTGGCCTGCTTGGTTCCAGCTTTGCATTGCCATACTCTTCGATTTTGCGGCCATGGTTGTTCTCGTCAGGCTTAAGGCGCCACTCGACCGGTTGCGATCCGATGCTCGATATTTCCGTTTGTATGCAAAATTGGGCGTTTTGATAGCGAGGTTGAGCGTGACGCCTCGGAGTGTCTCATGGGTTGGGCGTGGAGCTGGGGTGCCATAGAAGACGAGATCGTGCAGAGAAGTCTTATTACCAGAAGCACTCTTCCGATTTTGTGGCCGCTCGAGGCGGCTATACCTCACGATGCCGATTCAGCCATCGGCGCAACTGAACTCTTCGATCATTCGCCCGGTAATCACGACAGTGCTGACAACGATGTCGCTCTCTCGTACCGTGAACATGCAGTAGGTCGGTAAGGGCCAGTTGGCGTAGATGCTCACCCCGTTCGCTAAAGACGCTACCAATGGATTGCCCTGCTCGCCGGGTAGTAGGTTGACGACGCCATCGTTCACGTTCCTGCTGCTGCGCGCTGGAAAACCTGACTTCGACTATGACGCCCCTCTGGGTCGCCTCCATGTTATACTTGCCGTAAAAACTTTACGGCAAGTATAACATGGAGGTTTCGATGCTAACGCGTTTTGAGGTCGAGGGATTCCGAAACTTCTCCCATAGATTTACCTTCAATTTGACCGATGTCAGGGACTACAGATTCAATACGTCAGCCATCGATGAGGGCATCGTTTCTTGTGGTCTTATCTACGGTAAAAACGCTGTCGGCAAAACAAATTTCTCCAATGCTCTTCTCGATATTTCAGCAAATGTGGGGCGTCGGACCTTCTATTCCAATAAAACTAATTATCTCAGCGCAGTTGATGGGGTCACGTCGGCGTGCTTTGCCTACACGTTTCGCTTTGGGAATGACGAAGTTGCTTATCGTTACGAAAAGACGGGATTAACAGATTATCTCCGTGAGTCCGTGGTTGTTAACGGCAAGATAGCATTTGATTACGATCACCGTGCGGGCAAAGTGGTCGATGGTGATTTGGCTTCTATTGGTGCCGATCGATTGAATTGGGAGTTCAAATCTCCTGGCATTTCTGTTTTGGCATATGTGTGCAATAACATTCCTTTTGAGGAGACAATGCCCCTCTTTAGGCTGTATACGTTTGCACGCTCAATGGATGCCATTGGCGACGCATATATGAACGACCGTAGTCTTGTCTCAACCATCGCCGAAAACGTTATTGCGAATGACTCGGTTTCTGAGCTTCAGGCATTTTTGAACGAGTTTGGAATTCAGGAACGCCTTGCTGCGCGTGAAACGCCATCGGGTGATATTGCTCTGTACTTCGAAAAAAGTCGGCTCATTCCATTTGCAGAAAACTGTTCCAGTGGTACTGTGGCGCTGCTACGACTGTTCAATTATTTCCATGCTACAAAGGCGCCGTCCTTGCTATTTGTCGATGAGTTTGATGCGTTCTATCATCACGATCTCGCCGAGAAGGTCGTTGACTATTTTAAGTCCCAGACTGGACGCCAGGTGCTTTGCGCATCTCATAATACGGACTTGTTCAGCAATAAAATCCTTAGGCCAGACTGTCTATTCATTCTTTCGGATCACAATATAATTTCCGCAGCCAATGCAACAGATAGGGAACTAAGGGAAGGGCACAACCTCGAAAAGCTCTATAAGGCTGGCGAATTCGATGTCTAGGAAGCAAGTCCTGCTTATCGTTGAGGGTATAAAACAAGAGATTAAACTCTTCCAGGCTCTCTTTAGGTGCTATGGTCTCGACATTGGCTATGAGATCGTTTCCTATAACACAAATATCTACGAGCTTTATGAAAGGATGTTTTCGGACGGCTTTCAGGACGACTTATCGCTTCTCGGCGTCCTTAAGGAACGTGCGTCCGAAGAGGATAAGTGGTTATTTGACCAGGATTATTCTGATGTTTTGCTGGTCTTTGACTATGAGCCCCAAGATAATAGGTTCTCACCTACACGGTTAGAGGAAATGCAACGTTACTTTAACGAGAGCACAGACAATGGCAAGCTCTACGTTAACTATCCAATGGTCGAGGCATGTAAGCACTTTCTGAAAATGCCCGACGTGGAATATCTTAACAGAACTGTTTCCCGTGAAGACGTTTTGAATTACAAGTCAATTGTTGGCAATGCTTCTAGGTACCAGAGTTTTGAGCGGCATTTTATTAGGCCTGACGTTGACGAAATGATAGTGCTTACTGCCATCAAGGCGCTTCGGTTGTGCGGCCACAACGGCGAGGCCGGTTATGAGTCTGAGTATAGAGATCTTGACCATGAGACGATCGTGAAGGTGCAAAACGATACTTTGCGTTTGGCTGATGAGGTATGGGTTCTTGGTACCTGCCTGCTATTTATTTTGGATTACTCAACGGGTCTTATTGATTTCGCAGGAATCGAGTCGAGATTACTTGGCTAGGTTTCTGGACGCTGCTTGTTCTGACTAATGTTGTCGATGCGGGGCTGTCATTTCGGAAGTGCGGTGAAAAATCGGAAACATCCGAGTACACACCGGTTTTTGCCAACAAAACTGCAGGTCGCGGATGCCCAAAACAAGGGCCTGTTTGACAGATCTCGGTTTTTCACCGCACTTCTGGATTGGGTGCTCATTTAGCACTCTCGATGTCCCCACATCCCCTAAAAAAGTTCTTAAAACAGCCTTAAAGGCGCTCCAGCTCGCGTTGACAGCGTACAATAGGCGTGTTTGACTGTGGCAAAAGTAGAGTTTCGGGGAGGGGAACGCCGTGGAAGTGCTGGTTGTTGGCAACACCGCATATGTTGACGATGACTTTTGTGCCAAGGCGTTCCCCGAGGACCATGTTCAGGTTGTCGCCGCCGGGGATGCGCGCCGCGATGAGTCGTCGCCCCATTCCTCGTGGAAAGAGCTTCTGCAACACCTGGATCAGGCCTACGAGTTCGACCGCGTGGTCTACCTGTCTAATTACCTTACCCTGCATACCGATACCGTGGGCGATATCGAGCTGCTGCGCACGGTCTTTCGTGCGTGCGCGGGTCGCCGGGTCCAACTGCTGTATGTAGCAGGGCCCGCAGGTGCCGAGGGCGCCGCCGATGCCGTGGGGCGAACGGGCAAGGGCATTATCGCGCGCGCAGCCAACGACCTGTGCCGCTACTACGCTGCTCGCGAGGGCGTTCAAACCAAGATCCTGCGCGTGCCGTTCCTGTATACCGCATCTGCCGCGCTGGAGGACCCGTTTTTGGTGCCGCTGCTCGACGCGTGCTCAACCGGATCGGTCGCTCTGCAGGACGCGCAGGATGCGGCGTTTCCCCTGCTGTGTGCCGAGGAGCTTGCGGTGTTGGTACGCCGTATCTTCGACAGCTGGGATGGTAACTTTGAGACGCTCGACGTTGCCGATACCTTCCATCACACGGCGGGTGAGGTGGGCGACGCCCTCAAGGCACTGTTCCCCGGTCTTGCCGTTGCCTATGGCGATTCTGCCGGCTACGCCTTGCCTGCCAGCGACGTCGCTCGCGTGCGCTATGGCTGGTTTCAGCGCTACGACTTGCTGCGCGATCTTTCGACCATTCAAGCGCGTTGGGATGCTGGTCGCGCAAAGAAGGTTAACCCCTTGCGCGCCGCCATCGACCGCATCCAGATGTGCACGCTGCCTATTAAATGCCTGGAGACGGCAGCCGCCTGGGTTCTGTTCGAGGTGCTGGAGCATCTGTTCTCACAATCGGCCCAGCTCAACGTGCTCGATTATCGCCTGCTCTACGTGGTGCTGATCGGCACGCTGTATGGCTTGGACTTTGGCCTGGTTGCGGCGCTGCTGGCGTCGGTGGGTTTGGCCGCGAGCTACTTTACCCAGTATGGCTATACCTTCCAGGGCCTGTTCTACGAGCCGTCCAACTGGTTGCCGTTTATTGCGTACTTTGTGGTGGGTGCCGTGTGCGGCTATGTGCAGCTGCGCAACAGCGAAGCCATTAGGGCGGAGCGCGATCAAAACGAGCTCGTGCGCAACCGCAATACGTTCCTTACGCAGCTCTACCACGACGCGATCGAGGACAAGCGCGCGTACAGGCGCCAGATCGTGGGTCGCCACGACAGCTTTGGCAAGATCTTTGCCGTGACGCAGGAGCTTGACGTGCTCAACCCGCGCGACATCTATCGCAAGTGCTGCGAGCTTCTGGGCGAGATCCTCGAGAACGATTCGGTGGCGATCTACCATGTTTCAGGCGGGGCATTTGCACGCCTGGTGGCAGCAAGTCCCGCGATTGCCGAAGATGCCGCACGTTCGCTCACGCTTGAGCAGCTTGCCCCTCTTTTGGGCGACGGGGGTCGTTCGAACCTGTGGGTGAACCGCGAGCTGACGCCGGGGCTTCCCATGTTTGGATACGCGATCGAGCGCGACGGGGCAGCCGCCGTGTTGATCTTTGTGCGTCGTGCGGCCGAAAACCAAATGACCCTCTATTATCAAAACCTGTTCCGCATCTTGTGCGGCCTGGTCGAAAGCGCGTTGGGCCGTGCCTTTGACTATGAGGCGGTGGCGCAGGATAAACGCTGCGTTGACGGCACGTGCGTGCTCAAGCAGGCTGCCTTTGGCCAAGAGCTCGCGGCGGCGCAGGCGCTGGCAGATAGCAAGATGGGGAGTTTTTTGCTCCTGCGCGTGGTACCGGGTATGGAGCCTGTCGGCGAGCTGGTGGGCGCAATTGGGTCGACAATCCGCGAGAGCGACGCGGCGGGCTTGGTCGACGGCGACGTGCTCTACCTGCTTATGCGCCAGGCAAAGGCGTGCGATCTGCCCATTATCCGCGAGCGCCTGAGCGCAAAGCAGATTGCGGTGGAGCCCGTCGACGGCGAGGACATCGTAGCGCTGCTGCAGCACATCTCTTACACCGGTGACGGTGAGGGGGGTGCCGCTTGATCTCGCTTGTCGTTGCTGCCGTCTTGCTGTTGATTCATGCGCTGGTTTGCCTGATGCTGTGGACGCTCATGAAGCTGGGCCTGCTGCCGGTGCGCGGGCACATGCTGGCTGTGATAGTGCTGGTGCCGCTGTGGGGCCCGTTGCTGGTGGTTCTGCTATCGGTCCGCAGCGCGGTGTTCGGCGAGGGACTGAAAGAGTCTGCGCTGGAGTCGCTGCGCTTCAACGACGACCTGCATCGCAGCATCCAGGTGCACGACCGTGACGCCGATGCGGGCGTGGTCCCGCTCGAGGAGGCGCTCATCGTCAATGACCCGGCATACCGGCGCCGCCTAATGCTCTCCATGCTCACCGAGGAGCCCGACGCGTACCTGGCGCAGCTGCAGGCGGCTAAGCTTAACGACGACGTTGAGGTGGCGCACTATGCCGCGACGGCGGTGGCGCAGATCTCCAAGGAGTCCGACCTTAAACTGCAGCAGCTGGAGCGCGCCTTTAAGACGGACCCGAGCGCGCAAAACCTCATCGAATACTGTGATTTTCTTGGTGAATACTTAGGCTCGGGCTTGGCCGAGGGGCGCGTGGCTCAGATTCAGCGCCAACAGTACGCGCGCCTGCTTGCGCGTCGCTGCGAGCGCGAGGATACCCTTGAGCTGCGCATTCGATACGCGACGGCGCTGGCCGATGTCGGACAGATCGACGAGGCGCAGGCCGTGACCGACCAGCTGGTGCTCGACGTGCCCGAGGAGCAGGAGGTTTGGGTGCTTTGCCTGCGCCTAGCCGTGATGCGCCGCGACGGTGACGAGGTCCACCGTGTGATCGATGCGATCGACAATCAACATGTGTATTTGAGTGCCGCCAACCGCGAACAGTTGGCGTTTTGGCGCGACGGGGAGGAGGCCAGATGAGCGTGGCACAACATATCCGCGACCGTGCAGGCCGCTTTCGTTGGATGGGGCTGCTCGTAGTGTGGGCTGTTTTTATCGTCATGGCCGCCGTGCTGCTGATCGAACGCGCCGGCGTGCAGTACAGCGCTGGACAGCACAAGCTGGGGATGCTTGCCGCCAACGATGCGGTGCCGGCCTCCTCGGCAATCTTTGGCCAAAAGCCCACGTGCCTGGTCATTACCGACTCGGACCAAGATGGCGTCGACGACGTTAAAGACCAGTTCGACCAGATTTTGCTGGACATGAAGATCGCTCATCGCGATGTTGATATTGCCACCGACGGTGCGGACGCGATCCCATCGCTCACGTCGTTTGATCGCGTGATTGTGCTTATGCCCTCGCTTGACGGACTGGGTACACATCTGACTGATCTGATGAGTTGGGTGAGTGCGGGCGGCTCACTCATGCTGGGCATGACGCCAGATAACTCGAACTGCCTGCAGGCTATTGCTTCCAAGCTTGGGATCGAATCGGCCGGATATGACTATGCGACAGCCGAAAGTATCGTTCCGAGTGAGGACTTTATGCTGGGCGGGGGAGAGCGCTACGAGTTCTCGGATCCCTTCGATTCTTCACTTTCGGTTTCATTGCGCGAAACGGCGCACGTCTGGGCAAAGACCGGTGACGCGGGCACGCCGCTCATTTGGTCTAACGATTGCGGCAGTGGTCACACCGTGGTGTGCAACATTGGCATCTACGACAAGGTCATGCGTGGGTTCTATGCTTCGGCCATAAGCTTGCTGGGTGATACCACGGCCTATCCGGTTATCAACAGCGCCGTGTTCTATTTGGACGACTTTCCTAGCCCCGTGCCCTCGGGCGATGGTACTTATATCAAGCGTGACTACGGCCTTTCCATTGCGGATTTTTACACCAAGGTCTGGTGGCCCGATCTGCAAAAGCTCGCGCAAAAATATGGCATTCGCTATACCGGCGTGATGATTGAAAACTACGAGGACGCGGTTAACCAGACCGAGCCCGCGCGACAGGCCGATACCACGCAGTTCCGCTATTTTGGCGGCATGCTGCTGCAGATGGGCGGCGAGCTGGGCTTTCACGGCTACAACCATCAGCCGCTTGCGCTCTGGGACACCGACTATGGTACGTTGTACGTCTACAAGACCTGGAAGAACAAAGAGACGCTCGTCGCTTCGCTTAACGAACTTATCGCGTTTCAAGACGAGGTCCTGCCCAACGCTCATGGCTCGGTCTACGTGCCACCGTCGAATATCCTTTCGGCCCGCGCGCGCCAGCTTATCGGCACCGACGTGCCGCGCATTAAGACTATTGCCAGTACGTATTTTGAGGATGGCACCGACTTGCCGTACGTGCAGGAGTTTGGCGTGGCGAGCGATGGCATTGTGGAGCAGCCGCGCATTGTCTCGGGCGGCATGGTCAACGATTCCTATATGCGCCTAGCCGCCGTGTCCGAGCTCAACATGCACTACGTGAGTACGCACTTTATGCACCCGGACGACCTTTTGGACCCCGATCGCGGAGCCAAGGAGGGCTGGGAGGTCTACAAGGGCGGCCTGACCGACTACCTGGACTGGCTTACCAAATCCGCGCCCGATCTGCGGCACCAGACGGCGTCGGAGTGCTCCGGTGCCATCCAGCGCTTTTCGTCGGTTACGGTGAACGTGGATACAAGTGCAGATGCCTGGACGCTCAGCCTGGGCAATTTCCACGACGAGGCGTGGCTCATGTTCCGCGCCAATAATGGCGAGCCGGGTGCGGTGACGGGTGGCGAACTGACGCACCTTACGGGCAATCTGTATCTGCTCAAGGCAAATGATAAGACCGTGACGATCGAGCGCAAGGAGGGTGGCGATAAATGAGAATCTGCTTGGTACTCGAGGGTTGCTACCCCTATGTGCACGGCGGCGTATCTACCTGGATGCATGGCTACATTACGGCCATGCCCGAGCACGAGTTTGTGCTGTGGGTGATCGGCGCGCATGCTGCCGACCGTGGCAAGTTTGTCTACGAGCTGCCCGGCAACGTGGTCGAGGTGCACGAGGTGTTCCTGGACGATGCCCTGCGGCTTTCGGGCGAGCAACATGAAGCCAGTTTTAACGACCGTGAGCGCGAGGCGCTACGCCGTCTGGTGTCGCTCTCCAATCCGGACTGGGACGTGTTATTCGATATCTTCCACCGCCGTCGCGTGCATCCGCTCTCGTTTTTGCAGAGCCGCACGTTTATGGATATCTTTCGCGACGTGTGCCTGGCCGAGTATCCCTACACGCCCTTTGCCGATGCATTCCACACCATGCGCTCCATGTTGCTGCCCGTGCTCTACCTGTTGGGCAGCGAGGTGCCGGTGGCCGATGTGTACCACGCCATCTCGACCGGCTACGGTGGCCTGCTCGCCTGCCTGGGCTCAAGCGTTCGCCATGCGCCGGTGCTGCTGACCGAACATGGCATCTATACCCGCGAGCGCGAGGAAGAGATCATTCGCGCCGATTGGGTGGTGCCGTCGTTTAAGGACCGCTGGATCCGCTTTTTCTACCTGCTTTCGGAGGAGATCTACCGCCGCGCCTTCCGCGTGACGAGTTTGTTCCATAACGCCCGCAAGACGCAGATCGATATGGGCTGCGATGCGGACAAATGCCTGGTCATCCCCAACGGCATCCAGTTCAACCGCTTTAAGGACATTCCCTTAAAGCCCGATGACGGCTGGGTGGACATTGGCGCTGTGGTGCGCCTGGCGCCCATCAAGGACGTCAAGACCATGATCTATGCCTTCTTTGAGTTGCACGAGCGCCTGCCCAAGGTGCGCCTGCACATCATGGGCGGCGTGGACGACGAAGAGTACGGCGCCGAGTGCCACGCGCTGGTCGATACCCTGGGCGTGCGCGACCTGATCTTTACCGGTCGCGTCAACGTGGTCGAGTACATGGAAAAGCTCGACTTTACCATTTTGACGAGCATCTCCGAGGGCCAGCCGCTTAGCGTGCTGGAGTCGCTTGCAGCGCGTCGTCCCTGCGTGACGACCGAGGTGGGCTGCTGCCGTGAGCTGCTCGAAGGCGCCCCGGGCGACGACTTTGGCGTGGCGGGTTTTGTGACGCCGCCCATGTATCGCAAGGGCCTGGCCGATGCCATGGAGCGCATGTGCGTGAGCCGCGCCCGTCGCATTGAGATGGGGGAGCGCGGGCAGCGTCGCGTTGCCACGTACTTTTTGCACGAGCAGATGCTCGCCAACTATCGCGCGCTGTACGACGAGACGGCGTGTGCGTTTAACCTGCCCAGAGAGGGGGAGTAGCCGATGGCCGGAATTGGTTTTGAGCTCAAGCGCCTGTTTAGGCGCAAGGGCCTGTTTGCCACGATGCGTGCTTACGGCTACGCCGGCATTGTGTGCACGGGCCCGATGCTGCTGGGCGTGCTGCTCCAGGTGGGTATCTTGGTGCTGTGCGGTCTGTGGGGTGTGGGCCGTGCCAACCAGGATCTGCTGGTGTGCATGGTGACCTACACACTGCTGGCCTCGCTTTTGCTCACGAGCTTTTTCTCCATGCCGGTCACGCGCTTTTTGGCCGACATGCTATTTGCCGAGCGTGAGGATAAGATACTGCCTTCGTTTTGGGGCTCCAACGCCATCATGCTTGTTGCGGGCACGGTGCTCTACGGCGTCTTTTTGCTGTTCTCGGGCGCCACGCTGCTGCAGGGGCTGCTGTGCCTGTGGCTGTTCAACATTATGATCGTCAACTGGAACGGCATGAGTTACCTCACGGCCATCAAGGATTACCGCGGCATCCTGTGCAGCTTTGCGGCCGCCATTGGCGTGGCGTGCCTGTGCGCCCTGGCCGCGCTGGCGCTGGGACTGCCGCCGGTCGAGGGCCTGTTGGCGTCAATCGCTCTGGGCTACGGCGTCATGCTCGCCTGGGACGTGGTGCTGCTGTACCGGTATTTTCCTCAGAGCGACCGCAGCCCCTGGCCCTTTTTGCAGTGGCTCGATCAGTTTATGCCGCTGGCGCTCACGGGTCTGTTAACCAATCTGGGACTCTTTGCGCACCTGGTGATTATTTGGGCCGGTCCCATTGGCGTGCGGGTCAAGGGCTTGTTTTATGGTGCGCCTTACTACGATGTGCCGGCGCTTATCGCGTTTTTGACCATCCTTGTCACGACCGTCAACTTTGTGGTCTCGGTCGAGGTCAATTTCTATCCGCGCTACCGCGACTACTACAGCCTGTTCAATGACGGCGGCGTGGTAGGCGATATTGTGGTGGCTGAGGAGGAGATGCTCTCCACGCTCAACAGCGAACTGCGTTTTTGCGCGCTCAAACAGTTGTTTGTGACCGCGGCGGTCATTTCGCTCGAGACCACGGTGCTGTCGGCCTTACCGTTGGGCTTTAACAACCTTATGCACGGGTATTTTCGCACGCTGTGCGTGGGCTATGGCCTGTATGCCGTGGGCAATACGGTGATGCTCATCTTGCTGTACTTTACCGACTATAAGGGAGCCGTGCTGGCTTCGGGCCTGTTTGCCGGTGTGGCCGGGCTGGCGACTGCCGTTTCGTTGCTTTTACCGCAGCAGTTTTACGGCTTTGGCTTTTTGTTGGGTGCGGCGGTGTTTTTTATCGTGGCGCTGCTGCGGCTCGATACCTATACCGCCAACTTGCCGTATCGTATCCTGAGCCAGCAGCCCATTGTGGCGACCGACAAGACGGGTCGCTTTACACAGCTGGGCCGCTTGCTCGATCGTGCCGAGCAGCGCTATGAGGAAGGTCGCCATAAGGGTGAGCCACATGGCGCGTTTGAGCGCGCAGTAGTTCGCGTTTATCGCAAACATTGGGGAGGTTCTGATGACCGATAGGATGATGTCTCGCCGTCGCCTGTTTGAGGCGGCTGCCGGTGCGCTGTTGCTTTCGGGCTGCTCGGTGCAGGAAGACTCCTCGACCAAAAAGGTTAAAAAGCAGGATAAGATTAAAAAGGCCGAGTCCTCGGACGGTACCAAGCAACTACGCGATAAAGATGAGCTGTACGAGGTCTACGACGACTCAGGCATTGTGACCATGTACCTGACGGTCTCGCGCGGCAACAGCTCCGAGAACACCAATCATAGCTGGGCCGAGATCAACACGTACTCGGTGTATGACTATGCCGACATGGGCGTGACGCGCTATCAGGTTATGGGCCTGCTGCAGGCGGGCGACGAAGACGGCCCGGTGGCCGGCGAGGTTGGCTATGGCGAGGAAGCGCCCAATGCCACCGTGCAGGTGCGCGGTCAGACATCGAGCAATAACTCGCAAAAGAATTACAAGGTGGAGCTCAAAAAGGGCAAGGGTACCTGGCGCCAACAGCGCGCGATTGCGCTCAACAAGCACATGGGCGAGGGTATGCGTTTTCGCAACAAGATGGCCTACGACCTTATCCGTGGGATTCCCCAGATGATGGGCCTGCGTACGCAGTTTGTGCATTTGTGGGTGTGCGACCAGACCGATAAGTCCAACGATACCTTTGAGGACTATGGCTTGTTTACACAGGTGGAGCAGCTCAACAAGACGGCGCTTAAGGCGCACGGCTTGGATAAGAACGGGCATCTGTACAAGGTGAACAACTTCGATTTCCATCGCTACGAGGACACCATTAAGCTTGCTGACGACCCCGACTACAACCAGGCAAACTTTGAGGGCATGCTCGAGATTAAGGGCGATTCGGACCACACCAAGCTCATCGAGATGCTCGATGCGCTCAACGACGAATCGCAAAAGATCGATGACGTGCTTGACACCTACTTTGATACCGAGAATCTGGTCTATTGGCTGGCGTTTCAGATCCTGACGGGCAACTGCGATACGCAGAACCGTAACTGCTATCTGTACAGCCCTCTCAACTCAAATACCTGGTACTTTTTAGATTGGGATAACGACGGCATGCTGCGTAAGTTGGAGCTTTCTCTTACCGGGTTTTCGGACTACGCGAGCTGGGAGCGCGGCGCAAGCAACTACTGGGGCAACGTACTGTTCAATCGTGCGCTGCGCAGCAAATCGTTCCGCAGCGAGCTCGACCGCGCCGTCAAGGACCTGCGTTCGTATATGACCGAGGCACGCCTGAGCAAGATGATCAAGCACTACCGCGAGGTTACCGAATCGCTTGTCTTTGCTTCGCCCGATATCGACCATCTGCCTGTCACCAAGGACCAATACGAGCAGATCGCCGCGGCGATTCCCTCCGAGATCGAGGAGAACTACAAGAGCTTTCGCGAGAGTTTTAAAAAGCCCATGCCGTTCTACATCGGCGTGCCGCAGATCGATAACGGTAAGCTGCGTATTAACTGGGATGCGTCCTACGACTTTGAGGCGCGCGACATTCGCTACACCGTGGAGCTTGCGCGTGACTATGCAATAAGCGACGTGGTCTTTAAGGCCGAGGACGTGCTGCTTCCCGAGGTGACCTGCGATGCGCCCGATGCCGGCCAGTATTTTGTGCGCGTGCGTGCCACCAACTCCGACGGCTTTACGCAAGATGCGTTTGACTACTATGTGACCGACGACGGCAAGCACTACGGCATGAAGTGTTTTTACGTGCAAGGCGGCGGTAAGGTCGTGGAGGACACGTATGAGGAGGGCTAGCGCGCTGCTTGAGCGCTTGGCGGCCCCGCCCGTGCGTGTCACGCAGGAGCGTTACCGCCACGAGCTCAAATATCTCATTAACGAGGGCGAGCACGCCGCGCTTGCCTGTCGCATGGCGCCGGTGTTTAAGCTGGACAAGCATGCGCGGGCAGGCGGTTACACCATTCACAGCCTGTACTTTGACGACTACTGCAACTCGGCCTACGAGGAAAAAGACGCCGGTATTCTCATGCGCAAAAAGTATCGCGTGCGCATCTATAACGGCAGCGACAAGGTGATTAAGCTCGAGCGCAAAAAGAAGTACGGCAGCTGGATCTACAAGGAGGACGCGCCGCTCACGCGCGGCGAGTTTGAGCAGATTCTGGCCGGCGACTACGGCTTTTTGCTGAGGAGCCCCTATCCGCTCTGCCGCGAGTTCTACATCGAGTGCATCTGCAACATGATGCGCCCGCGGACCATCGTGGACTACGAGCGCGAGCCGTGGGTGATGGATGAGGGTACTGTGCGCATTACGTTTGACATGAACGTGCGTGCCGCGGTGGGAAGCTTCGATATCTTTGACGCGATGCTGCCCGCGCTGCCGGTCCTGGAGCCCGGCAAGCTGGTGATGGAGGTCAAGTTTACGGAGTTTTGCCCGCAGCTGGTGCGTGATATGGTGCCGCCGGGAGCGGCCGAGCTTACTGCGGTCTCCAAGTACTGCCTGTGTTACGAAAAGACCGCCTACCTGCGCGGATTTAATTACTGGGAATCGGATTTTGAGAACCGAGGGGATATTTAGACCATGAGCACCAGGGACTTTTTTAAGAACTCCGTCTTGGAGGCGTTTGGCCAGGTCGACCCTGCCAAGATTGGCCTTTCGCTGCTCGTGGCGCTCGCCATGGGCATCCTGATCTATTACGTGTACAAGCGCTTTTTTACCGGCGTGGTATATTCGCGCAGCTTTGCCGAGACACTCGTGGGCATGTGCGTGCTTACCTGCATGGTCACGCTCGCGATTTCGACCAACGTGGTCATCTCGCTCGGTATGGTCGGTGCTCTGTCAATCGTCCGCTATCGTACGGCGGTCAAGGACCCGCTCGACCTGCTGTATCTTTTTTGGGCCATTACCACAGGCATTACGGCAGGCGCCGGCATGTACGCGCTCGTGGGGCTTACGGCAGTGGTGATTGTGGTGATGATTGCCGGCTTTGCGAGCCATCAGGACAAGGCGCGCGTGTACATGATGGTCATCCACTACACGGGCCAGACCGCCGGCGACGATATCGTGCGTGCATTTGGGCGCACCAAGTTTACGGTGAAGTCCAAGACCATGCGCGGTGACAAGGTCGAGATGGCCGTGGAGGTGTTCTCGGACGGCGTTGACATGCCCTATGCGGACGCCATTCGCGCGCTCGATGGCGTGGAGGACCTGACGCTCATCCAGTACAACGGCGAGTACCACGGCTAACTTTGTTCCGGCGTTTTAACAAACGCCGGACCGCTCGACGCTGCGCGGACATCTGCCGGGCTATTATGTTCCGGCGTTCTGACGAACGCCGGACCGCTCGACGCTGCGCACGCATCTGCCGGGCGATCTGCCGCTCAAACCGTCGCTCGCGTACATGAAGTACGCGTCGCTCCTCTTTCGCGGCACCTCGCCACGGCAGCTGCGCGCTCGCTGACGTTTGCTTGACCTGGATGGGCGAGTTGATTCATTGAGCGCGTTCGCGGGTATCATGGTGAAAGCGATTTCAATGACAGGGGTGCTCGTGGTTAAGATGAAAGATGTGGCCGAGCTGGCCGGCGTTTCGAGCGCCGCCGTCTCGCGCTACCTCAACGGTGGATATATCTCGGCGGACAAGGCCGAGCGCATTAAGCAGGCAATCGAGCTGACCGGATACGTGCGATCCAGCCAGGCTCGCGCGCTGCGCACCGGTTCCACCAAGCTCATCGGCGTCATCGTACCTAAGATCAACTCGGAATCCGTGAGCCGCATTACCGCCGGCATTGGTCAGGTGCTCGGTCGCCGTGGCTACCAGATGCTGCTTGCCAACACCGACAACGCGGCCGATCGTGAGCTCGAATACCTCGATTTATTCCAAAACCACCCGGTTGACGGCATTGTTCTGGTGGCAACTATGATTACCGATGAGCACCGTCGCGCGATTGAGTCGTGCCGCGTGCCCATTGTGTTGATCGGCCAACATGTCGAGGGCGCGGCGTGCGTCTATCACGACGATTACGAGGCCGCCTTTGAGCTGGGCCATGCGCTTGCGGGCCGCGTGGACGGCAAGATCGCCTACATTGGAGTTACCGAAGAGGACCGCGCGGCCGGTTATGACCGCCGTCGCGGTTTTGAGGCCGGCTTGCGCGCCGCGGGTAACCCGCTCGATGCCGCCTTGATTCGCCTGGGCTCGTTTACGCTCGACTCGGGCTATGGTGCGGCGCGTGAGCTGCTTTCCGTCGCTCCCGATGTTTCGTTTATCGCCTGCGCGACCGACACCATGGCGGCGGGCGCGCTGCGTGCTATCGATGAGGTTCGCGGCATGGGTGAGGGCATACACCGCGTAAGCGGTTTTGGCGACAACGCGTTTTTGCGCGCGCTGACGGGCGGCATTCCCACCGTGCACTATGGGTATCTGACCAGTGGCGTCGAGGCGACCAATATGTTGCTCAACACGCTCGATGGCGTTGAGGGGGAGAGCGGTCTCAAGACGCTCAAACTCGGCCATCAGCTTATGAATGTCTAGGTTTTGGGCACGTCTGTCTGCCTCTGAGTTGCCCGTATTTGCCTTAAAACTACCTTTCGCCGGCCTTTTCCTACCGTTCACCGTTATATGAAAACGATTACAGACATATGAAACTGAAAACGATTACAGTGTAAGTGTCAAAGATGGCCGGGTGCACATGCGCCCGTTGGAGGAAAGGGAAGTCATGGACTACCGCAAATCAGCCCAAGAGGTGCTCGACAACATCGGTGGCGCCGACAACGTCGTCTCTGCCGCGCATTGCGCCACGCGTTTGCGCCTGGTGATTGCCGATAACGCCAAGGTTGACAAGGAGGCTCTCGAGAATATCGACGGCGCTAAGGGCGTCTTTGAGGCCCAGGGCCAGCTCCAGATTATTTTTGGCACCGGCACCGTCAACAAGGTCTACGAGGAGTTCATCGCGCTCAGCGGCGTCGAGGCTGCCACCAAGGCCGAGGTTAAGGAGGCCGCGGCGCAGCAGCAGAACATCTTTATGCGTGCCATTAAGGTGCTCGGCGATGTCTTTGTCCCCATCATCCCCGCCATCGTGGCTTCGGGCCTGCTGCTTGGCATTATGAGCGCCCTCAACTTTATGGCCTCCAACGGCTTTATCGCGCTTGACACTAATAACTTTATCTACAAGATCGCCGATCTGGTCTCGGGCACGTCCTTTGGCATTCTGCAGATCCTGATCGGCTACTCCGCGGCTAAGGCCTTTGGCGCCAATCCGTACCTGGGTGCCGTCGTCGGCGGTGCGTTTATCAACTCCTCGCTGCAGAGCGCCTACACGGTTGCCTCCGAGGGCGTTCAGACCATGGTCACCGTCATTCCCGGCGTGTACAGCTTTGAGTGGGTCGGCTATCAGGGCCATGTGATCCCCATCGTCATCGCCTGCGCCATTCTGGCCTTCCTCGAGAAGCGCCTGCACAAGATCGTTCCCGAGATGTTCGACCTCTTTGTGACCCCGCTTGTCTCGGTGTTCGTGACCGTGCTCGTGACGCTCGTTGCCGTCGGCCCCATCTTCGTCTGGGCCGAGAACGCCATCCTCGGTCTGATCCAGGCCCTGCTGACCCTGCCCTTCGGCATCGGTTCCTTTATCGTCGGCCTGTTCTATGCCCCCACGGTCGTTACCGGTATCCACCAGATGTACACCGCCATCGACCTGGGCCAGCTCGCCCAGTACGGTGTGACCTACTGGCTGCCCATCGCCAGCGCTGCCAACATCGCCCAGGGTGGCGCTGCGCTCGCCGTTGCCTTTAAGACCCGCGATGCCAAGATCAAGGGCCTGGCGCTTCCTTCGGCTCTGTCCGCCTTCATGGGCATTACCGAGCCTGCCATCTTCGGCGTGAACCTGCGTTTCTTTAAGCCCTTCATCGCCGGCTGCATCGGCGGCGGTTGTGGTGCCCTGGTCTGTGCGCTCACCTCGCTTGCTGCTTCCGGCACCGGCGTTACCGGTATCTTCGGTATCCTGCTGTGCCTGGCCCAGCCCGTGCAGTACGCGATCATGTTTGCGGTCGCCGCGCTGGTTTCCTTTGGCGTCTCGTTTGTCCTGTACAAGGACGAGCCCAAGGCTTCCGAGCAGGCCTAAGATCTTTTGATTGAGGGGTGCCCGCGGGTTGTATGCTCGCGGGCGTTTCCCGTATCTGGTGCCGACCTCTGGCGCCTTGTTACTTTCGATCCGTTAGGACTTTGATATGTCTAATGCACTTGGTCGCGACCTTGCAAAGCTGGTTGCCGCTGTTGACGCTGCCGCCTCTGAGTGCGGTCATGGCGTGTATGGTCAGCACTTCCATATTATGCCGCCCACGGGTTGGCTCAACGACCCCAACGGTCTTTGCCAAGCAGGCGGCGTGTTCCACGCTTATTTTCAATATGCGCCGTTTGATGTTGAGGGTGGCGTTAAGGCCTGGGGTCATGCGACGAGCCGCGACCTTATGACGTGGGACTACGTTGGCGCCCCATTGCTGCCCGACGAGCCGTTCGATTGCCATGGCGTGTATTCGGGCTCCGCGCTTGCCGAGGACGGTCGCATTCGCGTGCTTTATACGGGCAACGTTAAGCTTTCCGATTCGGACGGGACGTACGACTACGTCAATACCGGCCGCCGCGCCGATACCGTCTATGTCGAGAGCGTTGATGGCTTTGCCGGTCGTGAGTTCAGCCAAAAGCGCGTGGTGCTGGCGTCCGAGGATTATCCCGAGGATTTGACCTGTCATGTGCGTGACCCCAAGGTGTGGCGTGACGCGGACGGGCGTTATCACATGGTGCTGGGCGCGCGTCGTCGCGTGGATGGTCCGCATGTCGAGAGCCGGTTTTGTGCGATGCACGGTGAAGGTGCCGGGCGCGATGTGGGCGAGATCCTCGTTTATGGCTCGGCCGATATGCTGAGCTGGGAGCCCGAGAGCCGTGTGTCTACGTCCGAGCGTTTTGGCTTTATGTGGGAGTGCCCCGGCTATATCGAGCTTGATGCGAATGGCGATACCGCTGCATTTTTGTCGTTTTCGCCCCAGGGTCTTGAGGGCGGTCGTTGGGACCGCGGCAATGTGTATGCCGCTGGCTACATGTCTGTATCGGGCGACATTACGGGTGGCAAGGACGCTTATGAGCTGGGCGATTTCCGCCTGTGGGATGCCGGTTTTGACTTCTATGCTCCTCAGGAGTTTACGTCCGAGGATGGTCGCCACATTCTGATCGGCTGGATGGGCATGCCCGATGAGCCGACCTATGACAACGCGCCTACCGTGGCGTGCGGCTGGCAGCACTGCATGACGGTGCCGCGTGAGCTTACAGCCGGTGCGGGCGGCGTGGTGCTACAGCAGCCGGCGCGCGAGATTGAGCACCATTATGCCTCGGTGCGTGTGGAGGCGGGCTCGTTGGAGGTTGCCGGCGATACTTGCTTTGATGTTGTTGTCGACGGTGTCGACGGCGCGTTTGCCGCGACCGTTGATGGCGAGCTGAATCTGGCGTTTGTGCCCGCTGGGGACGAACTGCCCTCGCGCTTTGAGATGCGATTTACCGATGAGGGTCGCGCTTCTGCCGGCTGCGGTCGTACCGTGCGCTGGGAGCCCGTCGACGAGGTGCGCAATGTGCGCATTGTTGGCGATGTCTCTTCGGTCGAGGTGTTTGTGAACGATGGCTCGCTCGTGTTTTCGACGCGCATCTATCCCGAGGCCTATGGCGTGACCGTTGACACTCCGGGTGCGAACGTGACCTACCACGCGCTCAACATCTAGGCGATTCGTCGCATATCGGCGCTATACTGCAGCCGTTGCCCACGATGCGGGGAACACCCGCATCGTGGGTTTTTGCTTATGAAGGGGCGGTGCCTTGTGGATGTACAGCAGCTAGAAGAGGCCTGGGCTGTAAGGACCGGCGCGCGAGGGGCGCGACTTGTTGCGGCCTCGCATGTGCCGGCGGCGCTGTCGCAGCTGGGGATTGTACGTCCCGGCGATCTCCTGGTTGCGTTTGCCGATGACTTTACTGATGCGTTTGCGCACGGCTTTGATGGCTGCGATGTCGCGCTGGTGGGCTCGCCGTCTGCCGAGGCGTTTGCCGCCGCATCCGAGGGCTTTGATGCTTCGTTTGATGCCGGGGGTCCGCACCTGTGGTGGTTCGTCAACTCCATCGGCGGGTTTGGTCTGCGTGTGCCCGATCTGCGCGCTCTGGGCCGCGCTGCTCGTGAGGCCCATGCGCTGTTTGTGGTGGATAACACGGTGGCGTCGGCTTTTGGCTGCGATCCGCTGCATTTGGGTGCCGTGCTGTCGCTCGAGGCGCTCGACCGCGTGTGCGCCGGCAAGGCTCCGCGCAAGTTGGTTGCCGTATCGGTCGCGCGCTCGCAGCTCAAGCGCCATCGCGTGGATGCCGCGGCTGAGTGCGCGCATGCCCTGCTTGAGGGCTGTGGCTTGGCCAAGCTTGATATGCCTGCTGACGAGGCCGGTGTACTGGAGCGCGGGCTGGACTCGCTCGATGTCCGCATGCAGGCGCATTTCGATCGCGCCCGTGCGCTAGCCGAGTATCTGGCCGCCAACGAGATGGTGCGCAGCGTGCGCTATCCCGGACTGAGCTCGCATCCTGATCATGCGGTTGCAACGGGAATCCTCGAGCACGGCTTTGGCCCGGCAGTTGAATTTGATCTTATCGAGCTTAGCGCAGGGGAGCTGTTCGATACTTTGTCGGGGGAGTTCCGCACATCGCCCGCCGGCGGCGCAGCGACGCGCCTTTCGGCCCCACGCGGCAAGCAGGGGAGCACCATCCGCCTCTTCGCCGGCACCGACAATCCCCTAGTCGTAGCGTCCGCCCTAGACAACGCCCTCCGTAAGTAGCTACTCTTTGATGCTTGCGATGAGGTCGTTGGCTTTGGTGGCGATGACGTTGTTGATGTCGGCCTGCAGCTCCTCGTAGGCCGCTATGGCTCGCTCGCCGGCGGGGGTGAGCGTGGATCCGCGGGCGCCGTCGCGCTCGATGAGCTTGCAGCCCAGCTGACCTTCGGCTTCGTTCACAATGCGCCATGCCTTGGAATACGCCATGCCCATGCTCTTGGCGGCGCGGTTGAGCGAGTGCTCGCGGGCAATACCCTGCAGCAGCAAGACGCAGCCGTGGCCGAACACGCCCGGCAGATCCTTGTCGCACGCTTGAATGACCAACTTTGCCGTCGTCTTGTACTCCATGTGCTCCACGTCTCCCCGCTAAAGTGTTTGCTGGGCAAACGCAAAGCCTGCGTCAAGCCCTCGTGTGCTCTTCTTAAATCATGCATTGTAGCAGTCAAAGTGCGTTAAGATACTTCCCCAGTATTGGGCGCCCAAGGTTGGGCTGGGTCCTACGAGGCCTGCAGCCGACCGGTCGCATGGAAAAAGGAGAAACATGGCTACGTTCTTTCCCGGTGAGTCCCACACGTTTTCGGAGTATCTGCTGGTCCCTGGCTATTCGTCCTCGCAGTGCATTCCCAACAACGTCTCTCTTAAGACGCCGCTGACCCGCTTTAAGCGCGGTGAGAAGCCGGCAATCACCTTGAACATCCCCATGGTTTCCGCCATCATGCAGTCCGTCTCGGGCGTCGACATGGGTGTCGCGCTCGCTACCGAGGGTGGCCTGTCCTTCATTTACGGTTCCCAGAGCGCCGAGTCCGAGGCCGCTATGGTCAAGGCCGTCAAGGATCACAAGGCCGGTTTCGTTCAGTCCGATTCCACGCTGACCCCCGACATGACCATGGAGCAGGTCATCGAGCTCAAGGAGAAGACCGGTCACTCCACCATGCCGGTTACCGACGACGGCACTCCCAAGGGTAAGCTACTGGGCATCGTCACCAGCCGTGACTATCGCCCCAGCCGCGATGACCACCAGACGAAGGTCTCCGAGTTCATGACCCCGCGTGAGCAGCTCATCGTGGGCGACAAGAACATCAGCCTCAAGGTCGCCAACGACGTCATCTGGGACAACAAGCTCAACGCCCTGCCCATTGTCGACGACAACGATCACCTGATGGGCATCGTCTTCCGCAAGGACTACGATAGCCACAAGACCAACCCCAACGAGCTGCTTGACGGCGACAAGCGCTACGTGGTCGGCGCCGGTATCAACACCCGCGACTATGCCGAGCGCGTGCCGCTGCTCATCGAGGCCGGTGCCGACGTTCTGTGCATCGACTCCTCCGAGGGCTTCAGCGAGTGGCAGAAGCGCACTATCGAGTGGATCCGCGCCAACTACGGCGAGGACGTCAAGGTCGGTGCCGGTAACGTCGTCGACGCCGAGGGCTTCCGCTTTTTGGCCGATTGCGGTGCCGACTTCATCAAGGTCGGTATCGGCGGCGGTTCCATCTGCATCACCCGTGAGACCAAGGGTATCGGTCGTGGCCAGGCCACCGCGCTGATCGACGTCTGTCGCGCTCGCGACGAGTACTACGAGGAGACCGGCGTCTACGTGCCCGTGTGCTCCGACGGCGGCATCGTCTACGACTATCACATGACGCTCGCCCTTGCCATGGGCGCCGACTTTATGATGCTGGGCCGCTACTTCGCCCGCTTTGACGAGAGCCCGACCGAGCGCGTCAACGTCAACGGTCAGTACATGAAGGAGTACTGGGGTGAGGGTTCCGCGCGTGCCCGCAACTGGCAGCGCTACGACCTGGGCGGCGCCGCGAAGCTCAGCTTCGTCGAGGGTGTCGACTCCTACGTTCCCTACGCCGGCTCCCTTAAGGACGGCGTGGGCGGCACGCTCTACAAGGTCAAGTCCACGATGTGCAACTGTGGTGCCCTCTCGATCCCCGAGCTCCAGGAAAAGGCGCGCCTGACGCTGGTCAGCTCCACCTCGATCGTCGAAGGCGGCGCCCACGACGTTGTCGTCAAGGACTCTCAGCAGAGCGTCAGCTACCGCTAAACGGCTTTCCCAAGCACCGCACCTTGCCGTTCAAACCGTCGCTCGCGTACCAAAGTACGCGTCGCTCCTCTTTCACGGCAATCTGCGGCACTTGGAAAACCTGACCATACATGGGCGGGTAACATTTAGCGGTTGATTCACAACCACGTTATTTAGATAAAGCGAGATGCCTGCAAGTCGCAGGCATCTCGCTTGTCGTATTTGCTATCATCAGTCAAGTTAACCTTAGGGTCGGGCGGCTTGGCTTTGTTCGCTACAAGTTCCGCACGCAAAGAAGAGCACTTAATGTGCTCTTCGTCTTGCGCAGGACTGTCCGCAGTAGCGAACAAAGCCAAGCCGCCCGACCCCAGCTAAGATTAAAGGAGCTGATATGTGCGATTGCACAGATCATAAGGACGAGATCCCTGCCTACGACGCGCAGGCCATTGAGTCCAGGTGGATGAAGGCCTGGGAGGACTCCAACCTCTTTGCCGTCGACACCGACGACAGCAAGCCCAAGAAGTATGTGCTCGAGATGTTCCCGTATCCGTCGGGCGACCTGCACATGGGCCACGCGCGCAACTATACCATCGGCGATGCCATGGCCCGTCAGGCCCGCATGCGCGGCTACGACGTGTTGCATCCCATCGGCTTTGACGCCTTTGGCCTGCCCGCCGAGAACGCCGCCATCAAGCACAATACGCAGGCTGCCGCCTGGACGTATAAGAACATGGACCAGGCGCTCGCCACGATGAAGCGCATGGGCTTCTCTTACGATCTGGATCGCATGGTCAAGACCTGCAGCCCCGACTACTACCGCTGGGGCCAGTGGATCTTTGAGAAGCTGTGGGAGAAGGGCCTGGTCTACCGCAAGAAGAACCCGGTCAACTGGTGCCCTAACTGCAAGACCGTTTTGGCCAACGAGCAGGTCACCGAGGGCAAGTGCTGGCGCTGCGGCACCGAGCCCGAGAAGCGCGACCTGGAGCAGTGGTACTTCAAGATCACCGAGTACTCCCAGGAGCTGCTCGACGACCTGGAGAAGCTCCCCGGCTGGCCCGAGCGCGTCAAGCAGATGCAGGCCAACTGGATCGGTCGCTCCGAGGGCGCCGAGGTTGACTTTACCCTGTGCGACCAGGATGGCGAACCCATCGAGGGCGACGAGGGCAAGATCACCGTCTTCACCACGCGTGCCGACACCCTCTTTGGCGTTTCCTTCTTTGTTCTGGCCCCCGAGTACGCTCGTCTGCACGAGCTCGTCGAGGGCACGGAGTACGAGGAGGCCGTGACCAAGATCGTCGAGGACTCCAAGCATATCTCCGCCGTCGAGCGTGCCCAGGGCACCCTCGAGAAGCACGGTGCCTTTACCGGCCGCTACGTGGTGAACCCCGTCAACGGTGAGAAGGTCCCCGTGTGGGTTGCCGACTACGTCGTTGCCGACTACGGTACCGGCGCTGTCATGGCCGTTCCCTGCGGCGACCAGCGCGACTTTGAGTTCGCCCGCAAGTACGACCTGCCGATCGTGCCGATCATCCTGGACGATGACGACCGCGCTGCCGTCGAGGCCAGCGGCGAGACCATCGATACCTTCCATGCCGAGACCGTCGACTGGGATTGCGCCCATGCTGCCGAGGGCACGCTCGTCCAGTCCGGCAAGTACACCGGCATGCGCGGCGGTAAGCACTCCGAGGGCGAGGCTGCCATCGTGGCCGACCTCGAGGCCATGGGCTGCGGTCGTCGCAAGGTCGAGTTCCGCCTGCGCGACTGGCTCATCAGCCGCCAGCGCTATTGGGGCAACCCCATCCCGGCCATCCACTGCGAGCACTGCGGCATCGTGCCCGTGCCCGAGGACCAGCTCCCGGTGACGCTGCCCGAGAACCTGGACCTGGGCGCCGGCGAGACCCTTGCCGAGTGCAAGGACTTCTACGAGACCACCTGCCCGGTCTGCGGTCGCCCGGCCAAGCGCGAGACCGATACCATGGACACCTTCACCTGCTCCAGCTGGTATTACCTGCGCTACACCGACCCGCACAACACCGAGCTGCCCTTCTCCCGCGAGGCGGCCGACCGTTGGATGCCCGTCGATAACTACATCGGCGGCATCGAGCACGCCATTCTGCACCTGCTCTACAGCCGCTTCTTTACCAAGGCGCTTCGCGACCTGGGCCTGTTGAGCGTGGACGAGCCCTTTACCAACCTGCTGTGCCAGGGCATGGTCAAGGACGAGAACGGCGACACCATGTCCAAGTCCAAGGGCAACGTCGTGCCCCCGAGCTCGGTTATCGAGCCCTACGGCGCCGACACCATGCGTCTGGCGATTCTGTTTATCGCCCCGCCCGAGAAGGACTTCGACTGGGATCCCAAGGCCGTCGAGGGCGCCAACCGCTTTATCAAGCGCGCCTGGCGTATCGTGTGGCAGCTCGTCCAGTCGGGTGACGCCAGCGTGGCCTTCGACAAGTCCGTGCTCGACGAGACCGCGATGAAGCTCTACCGCGAGCGTCACCGCACCATCGCCAAGTGCACCGAGGACTTCGATCGCGGCCAGTTCAACACCGCGATCTCGGCCGTCATGGAGCTCGTCAACGCGGCGAGCGCCTACCTCAACGCCATCGAGGGTGCTGACCGCGACAAGGCCCTGTGCTACGGCGTGGCCAAGGACATCGTGAGCGTCCTGGCGCCCATCTGCCCGTTCTGGGCCGACGAGCTGTGGCACGAGGCACTCGGCTGTGAGGGCAACGCCTACACCGCCGCCTGGCCCGAGTTTGACCTGGCCGAGTCCATCGAGGACACGGTGCAGATCGTCGTCCAGGTGCTCGGCAAGGTCCGTGGCCGCATCGATGTGGCCCGCGATGCCTCCAACGAGGAAATGCAGGCTGCCGCCGAGGCTGCTGTCGCCAAGTGGACCGAGGGCAAGACAGTCGTCAAGGCCATCTGCGTGCCCGGCAAGCTGGTCAACCTGGTGGTCAAGTAAACGCCACGCGCATAGTTGACGTGTTAAAGACGAGGGGCGATCCGATTGGATCGTCCCTCGTTTTGCGCTGTATGCCCTGCTTGGCTTGTTCCTAGCGCCACCCTCTACGGAATGTGTACCAAGTCCCTAAAGTAGACGTTGCCCGTCTGCTCCTCGAACATCCAGATGTTGAGGTAGATGTCGTTGAGGTCGTTGTTCACGTCAAAGTTTGGGTCGTCGAAGGTGCCTACAAAGGTGAGCATCGCGGTCGTTTCTTCGCCTGCGGCGACGGGCTGGCGCATGCGCACGTCGCGGACGACGCCGTTGACGTAGGCATAAGCATCGACATCGCCAAACATCATGTCGACATCGGTGTTGTTTGTCACCGCAAAGACCAACACAGCGTCGCCGTAGCCATCCGTGTCCTTGCCCACGCAGGTAACATGGACGTTCTCGTCTGCCTCTAGGTCGATAGGGAACTGTTCTTGGGGGTCGGGACCTAAGCCCTGGGGGTCGACTATATCTTCGTCTATTTTGTCGAAACGCTCCGATGGCGTCGTTTTCTCGATGGCTTTGGTGCTGCCGAGGTCCGGCTCGCATGGTCCGGTTTTACCATCGATGTTGCTGCAGCCCGCCAGAGCGAACGAGCAGGCTGCAATGGCGAGCGCGATCGTGCAGAGGGTGCTTAGGCGTTTCATGGTGTCTCCTTGCCGTAGAGGATCTGGAAGGTTGTGCGGTCTATGCGTGAATACGGCTTATCTGTTTCAGAATGTCCCTTACGAGAATTCTGACCGATGTGCGCCCTGGGATGGAATGCCCATAGGGCCCGATTCGGTCGGCGCGTTGGGACGCATGGCCCGTTCTGGGGCTTTTGGGGAGCATCGCACAGGAGTCCTCGTCTAATTGTCCTATTCTTGTGGAGATGCTGTGGGCGCGCTGACCTGCGAATTTCTTTGATGCTTGCACGTTTTCGCAGGTATTGGTATAGTTTGCTTGCAAATGGAGTTGTAATTGAAAGAAGTGGGGTTTCGGCCCCGCTTCTTTTTTGTATGGATGGAGGTGCCGCAATGGTCAAGACCAAGACCGAGCAGGCGATCATCGACGCGCTCGAGGCCGTCGCTCCCCAGCACGATGTCGATATTGTCGACGTTGAGCTCGTGGGCGCCACCAAGGCCCCCTGCGTGCGTGTGCGTATCGAGGGTGCCGAGGGTCAGAGCCTGTCGCTCAACGACGTCACGGCCAATACCAAGTGGGTCGGCGACGTGATCGAGGAGCTCGACCCCATTTCTTCGAGCTATACGCTCGAGGTGTCGAGCCCGGGTATGGCGCGCCCGCTGCGCCGCCCGCGCGACTTTGCCCGCTTTGTGGGCGAGGACTGCGAGCTCACCTCCACCGCCACCGAGGGCCGTCGCAAGTACTCCGGCAAGATTGTCGCCGCGACCGAGACGAGCGTGACCCTCGAGCTCGAGGACGGAGAGTCCGTCACCCTCGATTTCTCTGATGTTAAAAAGTGCAAGTTGAAGCCCACCTATGACTTCAAGCCCGCGAAGGAAGGAAAGTAAGATGGCAGCATCCGACATGATGTCCGCCCTGATGGAGCTTTGCCAGGAGAGGCACATCGACCAGCTCTACCTGATCGACCGCCTGGAGCAGTCGCTCGCCAAGAGTTATGCCGAGATCCTGCATCTTGAGTGGGGCGCCAAGGTGACCATCGACCGCACCACCGGCAAGATCTACGTCTACCGTCTGGAGCCGATTGACGATTCCATGGACGAGGAGGGCAACTTCACCGAGTTCGAGGAGATCGACGTCACCCCCAAGAACACGAGCCGCATCGCCGCCCAGCACGCCAAGGCCGAGATCAACGCCATCGTGCGCAACTCCGCCCGCGAGCAGATCTACGAGGAGTTCTCCGGTCGTATCGGTGACCTCATCAGCGGTACCGTGCTGCAGTCCACGCCCGACTTCACGATCGTCAAGATCCGCGATGGCGTCGAGGCCGAGCTGCCGCACTTTGACCAGCGCCGTTACGAGAACGAGCGCAACGAGCGTCCGATGGGCGAGCGCTACCTGCACAACCAGCACATCAAGGCCGTGATTATCGACGTGCGCGATCCCAACTCCAACCTGCAGCCGGTTCGCGGCGAGCACAGCCGTCCGCCGATTGTCATCTCCCGCACCCACCCCGAGCTCATGCGTCGTCTGTTTGAGCAGGAGGTGCCCGAGATCTATGAGGGCACTGTCCAGATCAAGTCGATCGCCCGCGAGCCCGGCCAGCGCTCCAAGGTCGCCGTCCACTCGCTCGAAGACCGCCTGGATCCCGTGGGCGCCTGCGTCGGCCCCAAGGGCAGCCGCGTCCGCGCCGTCGTGGGCGAGCTCCGCGGCGAGCGCGTCGACGTCATCCTGTGGGATGCCGATCCGGCCGTTTACGTCGCCAACGCCCTGTCGCCCGCCAAGGTCACCCGCGTCCTCATCGACGAGGAGAAGGCCTATGCCGGCGTCATCGTGCCCGACGACCAGCTTTCGCTCGCCATCGGCAAGGAGGGCCAGAACGCCCGCCTCGCCGCTCGCCTGACCGGCTGGCACATCGACATTAAGTCCGAGACTCTTGCCGCCGACATCCTCAAGAACGTCCCCGTTCACGAGGAGCCCGCTGCCGATCTGATCGGTGACGAGGAGGACGATGATGTCCGTCGCTGCGAGTACGTGTCCGAGGACGGCGTCCAGTGCCGCAACCAAGCCCGCCCCGGCTCCCGTTTCTGCGGTGTCCACGACACCGACGCCTTCGATGATGCGGAGGACCTGATCTAGCGCGCGGTCGCGCCGGGCAGGTCCGGCGCATCTCCCACGCTCGTTCAGTCTCTAGGCACCCAAGGTGCCAGAAAGGGTAGGTGAAGTCATATGGCAAAAGTCCGTGTGTCCACCCTGGCCAAAGAGTTCGGCATGACCTCCAAGGAACTGATGGGTCATCTCGCCGAAATGAAGATTCCCGCTAAGTCCGCTTCCTCCGCCCTGGAGGACGTCTACGTCGCCATGGTCCGCAAGCAGCTCGCCTCGGTGATCGAGGCCCGCGCCAAGGAAGTCGAGGCCGCCAAGCAGGCCGAGGAGGAGGCAGCCGCCGCCGAGGAGGCAGCGCGCGCTGCCGAGGCCGAGCGTGAGCGCATCGCCGCCGAGAAGGCGCGCGAGGAGGAGCGCCGCCAGTTCGCCGCCGCCCAGGCTGCCGAGGAGGCCGCCCGTGCCGAGGCCGAGGCCAAGAAGAAGGCTGAGCAGGAGCGCCTTGCCCGCGAGAAGGAGGAGGCTGCCCGCGAGGCCCAGCGCCGCGCCGTCCCCGCTTCCGACTCCGGTTCGCGCTTCCGCTCGCTGCTCGACCAGATCGCCGCACAGGAGACCGTGCTCAAGGAGAAGAAGGACGCCGAGGAGAAGGCCAAGGCAGAGCGCGCCGCCGAGCGCGGCAACCGTCGCAGCGGCAACAACGACCGTCGCGGTGGCCGTCGTAACGATCGCAACGCCTCCGACAACAACTCCGAGCGCAACGCCTCCGAGAGCCGTCCGCACAGCCATCGCACCAACGCCAGCAACAACGTCGCTGCCGGCATGGACTTCCCCAACCCCGATAAGCAGGGCAAGGGCAAGAAGCGCAAGGGCGGTCACGGCAACGATGAGGACCACTACAGCCGCATGGCTCGCGAGGCCGAGGAGTACAGCCGCGAGAAGGTGCTCGAGGAGGCCCGCGCTGCCGTCGAGGAGGCCTCTCGCGAGTCCACCGGTCGCCGCAAGAAGCGCAAGGAGAAGCGCGAGCGCGAGGCTGCTAAGGCTCAGGAGGAGCGCAAGATTGAGGAGGCGCTGGCCCAGGGCGTGAACCCCGAGGAGCTAGACGCCATCAAGGTCTCCCAGGGCGTTACCGTCCAGGAGCTCGCCGAGGCGCTCGACGTTCCGGCCAACGACATCATCAAGCGCCTGTTCCTGCTGGGCACGCCGCTTACGATGACGCAGTCCATGTCCGACGACCTCGTCGAGCTCGTTGCCGACGACCTGGGCCGTCAGATCAAGATCATCACCCCCGAGGAGGAGAACACCTTCTCGTTCTACGACGATCCCGCCGACCTTAAGCCGCGCGCCCCGGTCGTCACCGTCATGGGTCACGTCGACCACGGCAAGACGAGCTTGCTCGACGCCATCCGTCACACCGGTGTCGCTGCCGGCGAGGCGGGCGGCATTACCCAGGCCATCGGCGCTTCGCAGGTCATGATCAACGACCGCAAGATCACCTTCATCGATACCCCGGGCCACGCCACCTTTACGGCCATGCGTGCCCGCGGCGCCAAGGTGACCGACATCGTCATCCTGATCGTGGCTGCCGACGACGGCGTCATGCCTCAGACCATCGAGTCGATCAACCACGCCAAGGCCGCCGGCGTACCCATCGTCGTCGCCGTCAACAAGATCGATAAGCCGGGCGCTAACCCCGACCGCGTGCGCCAGGAGCTCACCGAGTACGGCATCATCCCCGAGGAGTGGGGCGGACAGAACATGTTCGTCAACATCTCGGCCAAGCAGAAGATCGGTATCGACGACCTGCTCGAGACCGTGCTGCTCCAGGCCGACGTGCTCGAGCTCAAGGCCAACCCCGACACCTTTGCCTCCGGTAACGTCCTCGAGGCTAAGCTCGACAAGGGCCGCGGTTCGGTCGCTACCGTGCTGGTGACCCGCGGTACCCTGCACGTGGGCGATACGCTGGTCGCCGGCCTTACCTACGGCCGCGTCCGCGCCATGCTCGATCCCAAGGGCAACGCCGTCACCGAGGCCGGCCCCTCCGACGCCGTCGAGATCCTGGGCCTGCAGTCCGTGCCCAACGCCGGTGACGAGTTCCGCGTGTTCGAGGATGAGCGCGAGGCTCGCGCCCTGGCCGATGAGCGTTCGCTCAAGGCCCGTATCGAGGAGCAGAGCCGCGTGAAGCACGTCACGCTCGAGAACCTCTTCGAGACCATCGCCGACGCCGAGGTCAAGGAGCTCAACCTGATCATCAAGGCCGACGTCCAGGGTTCCATCGAGGCCCTTCAGGACTCGCTCGACAAGATGGATCAGTCCGAGGTCCGCATCAACACGATCCACTCCGCCGTCGGTGCCATCAACGAGACCGACGTCGTCCTGGCCGACGCCTCCAACGCCATCATCATCGGCTTTGGCGTGCGTCCCGACGGCAAGGCCCGCTCCGCCGCCGAGCGCGAGGGCGTCGAGATCCGTTGCTACGACGTCATCTACAAGTGCCTCGAAGAGCTCGACGCTGCCCGTATCGGCATGCTCAAGCCCACCGAGGTCGAGGTCTCCACGGGTACCGCGACCGTCCTGGACACCTTCAAGGTGCCCAAAGTCGGCATCGCCGCCGGTGTCCGCGTCGAGGAGGGCGAGATCGCCGCGACCGATTCCGTGCGCCTGGTGCGCGACGGCATTGTGGTCTTCAACGGCAAGATTGCCTCGATGCGCCACTACAAGGACGAGGCCAAGAGCCTCAAGAGCGGTTCCGAGGGCGGCATTGGCCTGGAGAACTTCCAGGACATCAAGCCCGGCGATCAGATCGAGGGTTACCGCATCGACCAGGTTGCCCGTACCGAGTAGGGGGTAGCGCTATGAAGCAAACGCAGGCAACCCGCCGTTTGGGCGAGCAGCTTCGCGAGAAGCTTGGTTATATCCTGCTCTTTGAGGTTTCCGATCCGCGTCTCGACCTGGTCACCCTGACTGCGGTCGAGGTCGCGGTGGACCGTTCGTTCGCACGCGTGTACGTGTCGTGCGATGCGAGCCGCTACGATGAGGTCATGGAGGCGCTTGCCAGCGCCAAGGGTCGTATTCGCAGCCTGTTGGCTCGCTCGCTCGATTGGCGCGTCACGCCCGAGCTCGATTTTCGCATCGATCGCTCGACCGATGAGGCCGAGCGCATCACGCGTGCGCTGGAAAACGTTCCGGCCACGCTTGCGATCGAAAAGGACGAGGACGGCTACCCGATAGCGGATGCCGCCCAGGAGGCAGCTTTAGATGACTAATTCCGCCGATCTCGCCTCGTGCGAGTCTGCAGATATTAAACGACGCATCCTCGAGCTTATCGAGGATGCGTCCTCCATTGCGATCTCGGGTCACACCTCTCCCGACGGCGATGCCCTGGGCTCCGTGTTGGGCCTGGGCCTTTCGCTTATGAAGGTGTTCCCCGACAAGGACATCGCCCTGCTGCTGGCAGACGACGATCCCGTTCCGCGCATCTACCGTTTTATGGAGGGCGCTGATCTGCTGGTGCCGGCATCTGCCTACACCGGCAACCCGGACCTGTTCATTTCGGTAGACGTGCCGGTCGTCGAGCGCCTCAATAATTCCGCCGAGGTGTTGCGTCGTTCGGCTCACGTGGCGTGCTTTGACCATCACCCGGCGCGCGAGGAGTTTGCCGAGGTCAGCCTTAGGTGTGTCAATGCCGCTGCTTGCGCCATGATTATCGACCGCTTTTTGGCCGATTGCGGCATTACCGCAAGCGATAGCATCGCGACCTGCCTGCTGTGCGGCCTGGTCACCGATACCGGTCGTTTTCAGTATCAGAACGCCGACGCTGCTGCGTTTCATGCCGCCTCGCGTCTGGTGGCGCACGGTGCCGATCCGGCGCGCGTCGCGCTCGAGGTCTACCAGAGCATGCGTGTCGAGTTCTTGCACCTCAAGTCCATCGTCATGGGTCGCATCAAGACGGTCGCGCACGGGCGCGTGGCGTATAGCTACGCGTACGAGAGTGACCTTAAGGAATGCGGTGTCACCTCGGACGAGTGTGACGGCCTGGTCGATGTGGTGCGCTCGGTGATGGGCGTCGAGGTCTGCCTGTTCCTTAAGGGCATCGAGGGCGATACCAAGGTGCGCGGCAACCTGCGCTCTAAGGGCGAACTTGATGTTTCCGAGATTGCGGCCAACTTTGGCGGAGGTGGGCACCACGCTGCCGCCGGCTTTACCAACGCCGGAACGATTTCCGAGACGCTCACCGCGGCACTTCCCATGCTGGCCGAGCTGGTAGGGGAGGATCCCGCTTCGGTGACCGTCGAGCTCTAACTTTTTGGATGGTACATGGCTCGTCGTACACCTTCTCAACTTAATATGCTGCTCGCCGTCGATAAGCCGGTGGGCTGCACGTCCCACGACGTGGTTTCGCAATGCCGACGCGCCCTCCATGAGCGGCGTGTCGGTCATGCCGGAACGCTCGACCCCATGGCATCGGGTGTCATGGTGGTGGGCGTGGGCCAGGCCACGCGTCTGTTGGGCATGCTCACGCTCGATACCAAAAGCTACGTCGCCGACATCTCGTTTGGCGTCGAGACCAATACCGATGATGCGGAAGGCGAGACCGTCCGCACAGTGCCTGTTGCCGCCGACCTGCGCGATCCGGCCTATGCCCGCGAACGCCTGTCCTCCATGCTGGGCCCGCAGATGCAGGTGCCGCCGGCGTTTTCGGCCATTTCGGTCAACGGCGTGCGCGCCTATAGGGCTGCGCGCGAAGGCAATGCCGTTGAGTTGCCCCCGCGTCCGGTCGAGGTGTACTCCGCCGACCTGATTGCCGTGAGCGGCGAGGGCGACGTTTGCGTTTGGACCGTGGCGTTTTCGGTGAGCAAGGGCACCTATATCCGTGCGCTCGCTCGCGATCTGGGTCGTGCCTGCGACAATGCGGCACATATTTCCGCACTGCGCCGTACGGCCTCCGGTGTCGTTTCCATCGGCGCCTGCCATGCGGTCGAGGAGCTTTCTGCCGAGTCCGCTGCCGGCTTTGCCCTGGATCCCATTGCGGCGCTGGGCGCCACGCGCGTCGACTTGCCGGGCGATCTTGCCGACGATCTACTGTGCGGACGTCGTATTCCTATTGAGCGCGCGCTTGCGGGCTTCGATGCGTCGAAGGCGCCGTTTGCGCTGGTGCTCGATGGCGGGCTCAAGGCGCTCGCCCGTATCGAGAGCGGTCGCTTTGTAATGGAGCACGTCTTTCCGCAGGCGATCGGCGGTGTTCGGTGATGCTGGCTCCCCACGAGCTCGCGCGTATTTTTTTCGCGGGCGAGTCGGATGAGGCCCGCATCGTCGCCGCCGATGCATTTGATGATTGCGCGTGCCTGGGCGCCGCGTCGATCGCCATCGGTGTGTTCGATGGCGTACATCGGGGGCATCACGAACTGATCGACGCGGTCGTTCGCGATGCGCGTGACCACGGCTGCAAGGCGGTCGTGGTTACTTTCGATCCCGACCCGGATGTGGTGGTGAGCCCCTCGCCCGCTCAAAAACTTATGACGACGGCCGACCGTCTGCATGCCCTGGCTCTCACCGGGGTCGATGCGGTCGTGGCCGTTCCCTTCACGCCTGCGGTGGCGGCTCTCGACCATGCGGGCTTTCTTAAGCTGCTGTCGCGCGTCGTCGATATCCGCTCGATTCGCGTGGGTAGCGACTTTAGGTTGGGTCGCGGCGGCGCCTCGGGCGTTGCCGAGATGCAGGCATGGGGTACCGAGCGCGGCGTTGACGTCTATGGCCACGAGCTGCTGTGCGTCGATGGACAGACAATCTGCGCCACCCGTATTCGCCAGGAGCTGCGCCGGGGTCATGTTGAGCTTGCCGCCGAGCTGCTCGGTCGCCCGTACATGCTGCGCGGTATTGTTGCCGGCGGTCGTCACCAGGGCTCCGACATGGGTTTCCCCACGGCAAACATCCAGGTGCCCGAGGGCATCCAGGTTCCTGCCGATGGCGTCTACGAGGGCCTGGTGCTGGTCGATGATACCGTGTGGCCTGCCGCCGTCAATGTGGGCCTGCCGCCGACGTATGCCGACGATGCCGCCTCGGCGCATCTCGAGGCCAACTTGATCGGGTATGCGGGCGACCTGTACGGCACCTCGGTTTCGCTGGCGTTTACGCGCTGGCTGCGCCTGTCGCGTGTGTTCGATTCGCTGGACGAGCTTATCGCGACCGTCGAAGGTAATATTGACGATATCCGTCATCATTTGGGTGAGCAGGGGGTGAGCATCCGTGATTAGCGATGAGGAAAAAGACCAGGTACGTGCTGCGTCCGATTTGGTTGCCATCGTGCAGGAAACGGTTGAGCTCAAGCCCCGCGGCCATGAGTTTTGGGGTTGCTGCCCCTTCCATGGCGAAAAGACCCCGTCGTTCCACATTATTCCCGCCACGCAGGTGTGGCACTGCTTTGGCTGTGGCGAGGGCGGCGACGTCTTTACCTACATCATGAAGCGCGAGAATCTGAGCTTTCCCGAGTCGATTCGCTACCTGGCCGACCGTGCCGGCATTGAGCTGCACGATACCGGCGCCCATCGCGAGCGCGGCACCAAGCGCGCTCGCATCTATGACCTGTGCGCCGAGACCGCCCAGTTCTACCACACCATGCTCATGCGCGGTAAGGACAGCCGTCCGCGCGAGTACTTCGCCAGCCGCGGTATGGGCGGCGACGTCTGCCGCCGCTACTGCTTGGGCTTTGCGCCGGGTCGCAACGCGCTGGTGTCGCATCTGTCGCAGGCGGGATTTACTCCGCAGGAGATGATCGACGCCAACGTGGCCGTGAGCCGTGGACGCGGGCAGCTTGCCGATCGTTTTTACGACCGCGTGATGTTTCCCATTTTTGACGAGCAGGGTCATAACATCGCCTTTGGCGGGCGCATTATGGGCGACGGCCAGCCTAAGTACCTCAACACCGCCGAGACGAGCGTGTTCCATAAAAAGCGAAACCTCTACGGCTTTAACTGGGCCAAGGAGTTTATCGTCGCGCAGGATACCGCCATCGTGGTGGAGGGATATACCGACTGCATCGCCTGCTGGGAGGCGGGGATCAAAAACGTCGTCGCCACGTTGGGCACGGCGCTGACGGAACATCACGTAAAGACGCTCACCCGCTTTGCCAAGCGCATTGTATATATGTTCGATGGCGACGCCGCCGGTCAAAAGGCCGCACGCCGCGCGATTCAGTTTATCGAGCAGGATTCGATGGACCTGCGCTGCGTGGTGCTTCCCGACGGCAACGACCCCATGGAGTTCATCACCGCGCATGGTGGCGAGGCTCTGCAGGCGCGCATCGATGCCGCCGAGCCCCTCATGGACTTTGTGTACCGCTCACTGCAGGAGTCGAGCGACATTACCACGCCGGGCGGTCGTGCCAAGGCGCTCGAGGATGCACTGACGCTCATCTATCCGCTGCGCGATAGCTACATGATCGATACGTACTTTATCCAGATTGCCGACCTGCTGGGTTTGGATCTGGAGACGGTGCGCTCGAGCTCGGGCCGTGTGTTTCGCGATGTTGCCAAGCGCGAGGACGCCGAGCGTCGTCGCGAGCAGAACTACGAGCGCCAGCGGGCGCAGGCCGAGCGTGCAGGCAGCGCGGGCGGTCGGGCGTCTGGTTCGCAGGGGGCGCCTCGCGGCGCTTGGGCGTCGGGGGCGACGCCGCCGGTGTCCGCACCGGTCGAGGAAGAACCGTACGACTATGTGCCGCTCGAGGCCTACGGGGCCGCGCCGGTCGAGGCTGTCGACGATATGCCGCCGATTGATGTGCCGGTTGGTATGGATGGCGCGGCACCGGTCGCCGATATAATGGGCGCGCCCGCGTCGCCGACGATGCCGATCGTGCTGACCGACCTAGAGCGAAAGTCTTTGGCGGGGGAGCGCGAGCTGCTGACGATGCTCACGAGCTACCCGGACCTGTTCCGCACGTATGCCGATCGCATCTGCTCGATCGAGTGGGTGGATCCGCGTCACGAGTCCATCGCGTGGGCCGTGCTCGCGACGCCGCCGGGCACCGACCCCACGGCGTGCATGGATGCGGCGCGCGCCGTGTGTCCCGAGGCAGCGTCGCTTGTTAGTGCCGGGCGCATTTCGTCGACGAGTAAGCACCCCACCGAGACGAACATCGTGTTTATGCTCGACACCCTCGAGCTCTACACCATCAAGCGCCGCATGCGCGCCGCACAGGCCAAGCTTCGCCAGGACCGGTCGCTCGACGATGAGGCACGCCGTGTGCTGACGATGCAGGCGATGCAAGATTCTCAGCGCCAGCGTGAGCTCCAAAAGTCGATCGGCGGCGTGGCGGATCCGTTCCGTTTGATCGGTTTGGAGACTGCGGGCGCCAAGCAGGCCTAGATGTTGTGGTCAACCAGCGTATTTGCGCCTATATCCAGTCTGAATTTTGGGTATAGACGTGTAGGTGTGTGCTAAAGTAATGAGTCCTGTGGACTATGAAGGGAGAATCTGTGCCAAATAAGAGTGAGAGCACGGGTACTGGGCTGGAATCCTACGTTGCAAAGCTCATGGGCAACGGCTCAAACAGGACTTCGGTAACCGAGGACGAGATTCAGGTCGCCCTGAAGGATATCGATGTATCTGACGAGCAACTCAACGCGGTGTATTCCGCGCTGCGCAACAGCGGCATCCAGATTATCTCCGCGAGCGGAAACGACGACGCTCCCATGGGCGTCGAAGATGACGATAACGATAGCGATACCGATGATTTCGATGACGACGAGCACGATTCCGGTTCACTCGACGATCACGAGCTTAAGATGGCCCGTCAGGCCGACGCCGAGATGGGTTCTTCCAAGAGCAAGAAGAAGCGCACCGTGCGTACGTCCCGTTCGCGCTCGCGCGTGCGCGGCATCGATGCCTCCACGGTGATGCTGACCGGTGACCCGGTTCGTATGTACCTTAAGGAGATCGGTAAGGTCGACCTGCTAACCGCCTCCGAAGAGGTCGATCTGGCCATGAAGATCGAGGCCGGTCTCGATGCCACCGAGAAGCTCGAGGCCGCCGAGGCGGGCGAGATCGAGCTTACCCGCGCCGAGATACGTCGCCTGACCCGTATCGAGAACGTGGGTCTCGAGGCCAAGCAGGCGCTCATCAGCGCCAACCTGCGCCTGGTCGTCTCCATCGCCAAGCGCTATGTCGGCCGCGGCATGCTGTTCCTGGACCTGATCCAGGAGGGCAACCTCGGTCTGATCCGCGCCGTCGAGAAGTTCGACTACCAGAAGGGCTTTAAGTTCTCCACGTACGCCACGTGGTGGATCCGTCAGGCCATCACGCGTGCTATCGCCGACCAGGCCCGTACCATCCGTATTCCCGTGCACATGGTCGAGACCATCAACAAGCTCGTCCGCGTGCAGCGCCAGCTTCTTCAGGACCTGGGTCGCGACCCGACCCCCGAGGAGATCGGTGCCGAGATGGACATGAGTGCCGACCGCGTCCGCGAGATCCAGAAGATCTCGCAGGAACCCGTGTCGCTCGAGACCCCCATCGGCGAGGAGGAGGATTCCCAGCTGGGCGACTTTATCGAGGACTCCCAGGCTATCGTTCCGCCCGATGCCGCCAGCTTCTCCATGCTGCAGGAGCAGCTCACCCAGGTGCTCGACTCGCTTGCCGATCGTGAGCGCAAGGTTATCGAGCTACGCTTTGGCCTTGTCGACGGACATCCCCGTACGCTCGAGGAAGTCGGCCGCGAGTTTGGCGTCACGCGCGAGCGCATCCGCCAGATCGAGTCCAAGACTCTGGCCAAGCTCCGCCATCCCAGCCGTTCCAGCAAGCTTAAGGACTACATCGAGTCTTAACCTCGCAAGCAAGAAGCGCCCTCAAGCACATCCGTTTGGGGGCGCTTTCATGTAGTCATTGGGGACGTTCCCAATGACTAGTCGGAAAAATTCTCAAAAAAGTTCTTGCCCTAAGCTGATTCGTCCGTATAATAAACTTCGTTGCTTGAAAGCACGCACCTATTCCTCGGTAGCTCAATGGTAGAGCACGCGGCTGTTAACCGCGCTGTTGTAGGTTCGAGTCCTACCCGGGGAGCCAGATTTTTCAGCCCTTTCCGTTGGGCTTTAAATTCCTCGGTAGCTCAATGGTAGAGCACGCGGCTGTTAACCGCGCTGTTGTAGGTTCGAGTCCTACCCGGGGAGCCAGGTTGTAAAACCCGTCGCTTATGCGGCGGGTTTTTTCATGCCGCGATCTCCTAGCGCGAACGTTGCCATATCAACATTTCGTGTCGAGGATGTAATCCCGCGGCCCACCACCTCAACACGGCGCGGTCGTTGTAGAATATTGCAATGATTGCTCCCACGAGATGGTGCCGCGAGCACCAGATAAGGAGATTCTTGTGTCTGAGACCATTAACGGCAGCCTGAGCGTCTCGAACGACGTTATTGCCGATATTGCCGGTTATGCCGCGATGACGTGCTACGGCGTCGTCGGTATGGCCGAACAGCTCCAGGGCGCCGAGAGCGTGCGCCTGCTTGCCGGTCAGCGCCTCCGCAAGGGCGTGCTTGTCTCCGCCGACGAGAACGGCCTTACGGTCGATCTTCACGTCGTGCTCGAGAGCGGCGTCAACATGAAGTCCGTCTGCCACAATCTTTCGAGCTCCGTTGCCTTCACCCTGCAGGAGATCGCCCAGATCGATCCCGCCAGCCTTAAGATCGGCATCCACATCGACGCGCTCAAGAGCCGTCTGAACTAGCATCCGAAAACGGAGATTCAAATACCCATGATTGCAAAGACCATTCGCACCTGTTTTCCGATCGCTGCGGCTGCCGTTTCCGACAAGGCCGAGGAGATCAACAAGCTCAACGTCTTCCCCGTACCCGACGGCGACACCGGCACCAACATGTCGCTCACGCTCGCCTCGGTGACCAAGGAGCTTTCCGCCCTTCCCGCCGATGCCGATATGGAGGCCATCGCCGGCGCCATCACCCACGGCTCCCTGATGGGCGCCCGCGGCAACTCCGGCGTCATCACCTCGCAGATTCTGCGCGGCGTGGCCGAGGGTCTCGTCTCCGCCGATGAGCCCATCACGTCCGCCAACATCGCCTTCGCTTTCCGCCGCGCCGTCAAGGTCGCCTTCCAGGCCGTCCGCAAGCCCATCGAGGGCACGATTCTCACGGTCCTGCGCGATGTCTCGACCAAGGCCGACGAGTGCGAAAAGAAGAAGTTCTCGGCCGAGGACGCGCTCGACGCCATCGTCGTCGAGGCCTACCAGTCCGTCGCCCGCACGCCCGACCTGCTGCCCGTTCTGAAGGAGAACGGCGTGGTCGACTCCGGCGCCTTTGGCTTTGCCATCTTCCTGGAGAACTTTGTTGCCGCCGCGCTTGGCCGCAGCACCGTTGTCGAGGATTTCTCCGCCACGTTTGATTCTGCCGGCTCTGCCCGCGACGCGGCTCTTGGTCGCGTTGAGATCGAGGCCAACGACGACTGGGAGGGCTCGGAGTTCCGCTACTGCAACGAGTTTCTCTTTAAGGCCGACGCCCCGTTTGACGAGGACGAGTGCCTTAAGTTCCTGGGCTCCATGGGCGACTGCGAGCTGCTCGTGGGTGCCTACCCCGACTACAAGATCCACGTGCACTCCAACACCCCCAACCTGGTGCTCGAGCACATGCTGCAGCTCGGTCAGATCTACGAGGTCTTTATTCACAACATGGAGATGGAGGCCCACGACCGTACCGCCAAGATTCATGAGGACCAGGAGAAGGCCGCCGAGCCCGCCAAGGCGTTGGGCTTTGTCGCCGTTGCCGCTGGTTCGGGCGAGGCCGACATCCTCAAGTCCCTCGGCGTTGACGTGATCGTCTCGGGTGGCCAGACCATGAACCCCTCGACCGCCGACCTGCTGGGCGCGGTGGACCAGGTCAACGCGACCTCGGTCATTATCCTGCCCAATAACGGCAACATCCGCATGGCTGCCGAGGCCGCCGCCTCTGCCTGCACCGACAAGAAGGTCGCCGTCGTTCCCACCAAGACCGTTCCCCAGGCGTTCTCCGCGCTGTTCGCGGTCCTGCCCGATTCCGAGCTCGAGGACGCCGTCGCCGCCATGGTCGACGCCATCAGCGAGGTCCGCGATGGCGAGGTCACCCGTGCCGTGCGCGATTCCAGCGCCTCTGATGGCTCTCCGATTCACTCCGGTGATGTCATGGGTATCATTGCCGGTTCCATCGATGTGGTCGGCTCCGACGTCAAGCAGGTCACGCTCGACTGCATCAACCGCATGCAGGAGGAAGAGGAGGGCGACGCGCTGACGATTCTGGCCGGCGAGGAGCTGTCCGATGAGGCCTTTCAGGAGATCGTCGACGCCATCGAGGAGGCTCAGCCCGATCTGGAGGTCGACGCCCATCGTGGCGAGCAGCCGCTCTATCCCGTGATCTTCTCGATCGAGTAGGCATCTGCCCATGTCCGAGCTGTGCTCCGTGCCGCGCGTCTCGGAGCGCTTTGCCCAGAGCAATGCGCTCGACGAGGATATTGCGCGACTCAAATATGTTTCGGGTAAGCGTGAGGAGGCCCTTCGCCGTTTGGGAATTCAGACGGTGGGGGACCTCCTTCTCCATATCCCTCATCGATACCTGGACTTTACGCGCTCCTGGTCCATCGAGATGGCGCCCATCGGTACCGTGTGCACGATCGTCGCCACGGTTGACCGTATCGTCCAAAAGCAGCCTCGCCCGCGTATGCAGGTGACCGAGGTCTCGCTGGTGGACGAGACGGGCGTGCTGCAAGTCGCCTTTTTCCGTCAGCCCTGGATTGCCCAGCAGTTTAAGCAGGGAGACCGTCTGGCTGTGATGGGTAAGGTCGAGTTTGCCTACGGCTTTAAGCAGATGGCCTCGCCGCATTTCGAAAAGCTCGAGGACGGACGTGCCGCGGGCACCATTCTGCCGGTCCATTACGTGAGTGATGGCGTGAGTCAGGCGTGGATGCGCCGCATCGTAAGCGGCGCGCTTGAGGTTGTCGGCAATCCCTTCGACCCGATTCCCGCACGCTTACGCGTCAAGCGCCGCCTGATGAGCAATGCCCGTGCGCTGCGCTCGATTCACTTTCCCTCGAGTATGGCCGAGCGCGACATCGCGCGGCGGCGTCTTGCCTACGAGGAATGTCTCTGCCTTCAGCTGGCGCTGCGCCTGCGCAACGACGGCGGCTTGGTCGAAGTCGCTCCCTACGCCCACGCCGCGGGTGAGCACCTGGCGGCGCTCAGGGAAGCCCTGCCGTTTTCGCTGAGTGACGAGCAGGAGGCCGCGTTCCGAGACATCCTGCACGATATGTGCGATGGCGGGCGCGTGATGAACCGCCTGCTACTGGGCGACGTCGGTACCGGCAAGACGGCCGTCGCCGCCTGCGCGCTGGCTGTCGCGGCCGATTCGGGCACTCAGTCCTGCGTTATGGCGCCTACGGGCGTGCTGGCGCGCCAATATGCCGATAAGACTGGCCCCTTGCTCTCCCAGGCTGGCATGTCTTGGGCACTCCTGACGGGTGCCACGCCGGCGGCCGAGCGCGAGCAGATCCATGCGCAGCTGGAATCGGGCGAGCTCGACGTCCTCTTTGGAACCCACGCGGTCCTTTCGGACAACGTGGCGTTTAAGCATCTGTCGCTTGTCGTCATCGACGAGCAGCACCGCTTTGGTGTGGGCCAGCGCAATGCTCTGCGTGCCAAGGGCCCGGGTGCCGACCTTCTCGTTATGACGGCCACGCCGATCCCGCGCACGTTGGCGCTCTCGGTCTACGGCGACCTGGACACGAGCATCATCCGCCGTCGACCTGTTCCGGGGGCGGGCGTTACGACGCGCGTGCTCACCGAGTCGAGCCGCGATTTGGCCTACGGTGCCATCCGCGAGGCGTATGAAAAGGGCCAGCAGGCTTACGTGATCTGCCCGCTTGTGGAGCCGAGTGACTCGGCCGATGAGCTGGAAGACGTACCCGGTATCGCCCGCGACGACGAGGGCCGCGTGACCGTGCCTGTACCGCTGCACGATACGGCAACCGAGCTCGAACGACTGCGTCTGGCCCTGCCGGGACTTACCATTGAGCGCCTTCATGGCCGCATGCCGGCGGGGGAGAAGGACCGCGTGATCGATGCCTTCAAGCGCGGTGAGATCGACGTGCTCGTCTCGACCACGGTGGTCGAGGTAGGCGTCGACGTGCCCAACGCCACCGTCATGGTCATCGAGAACGGTGAGCGCTTTGGCTTGGCGGCCCTGCACCAGCTGCGCGGCCGCGTGGGCCGCGGCAGCGTGTCGGGCACTTGCCTGGTCATGACGCACTCCAAGGGCAACGGTGGCGCGTCGGCGGCACAAGACCGTCTCCAGTCGCTCGAAAAGACCTCTGACGGCTTTGCGCTCGCCCAGATGGACCTGCGCCTGCGCCACGAGGGCGAGATTCTGGGCTACCGCCAGCACGGCGGCGTGACCCTGCGCTTTGTGGACCTGGACGCCGACGAGGATCTTATCGAATGGGCCCATTTGGACGCGGTCGAGCTCTTGCGGTATGCTTGCAACCTTGACTCCGTGGCGACGCGCCCCTTGCGCGACGCGGTCGCCATGCGTTATCGACATATCTTTAAGGAGGTCAGCGGAGGATGAGAATCATCGGCGGTGAATGGCGCGGCCGCAAGATCGAAGAGCCGCGTGGGCGCGATGTCACCCGTCCCACGACCGATCGCGTGCGCGAGGCATGCGCGTCCATGGTCATGTCGGCGTTCGACTTCGATCTGGACGAGGTCCGCGTGCTGGACGCCTTTGGCGGCTCCGGCGCCCTGGGAATCGAGATGCTCTCGCGTGGCGCCCGCTCGCTCACCACGTTCGAGATCGATCGCAATGCCGCCCGTCTGATCACCAAGAATATCGAGTCGCTGTGCCGCGACCGCTCGCGTTGGCGTGTCGTTACCGGCGATGTGTTGGCGAGCGCCTCGCGCGGCCGTGCGCCGGGTGGTCCCTTTGACCTGATCTTGCTCGACCCGCCCTATGCCTTTGGCGCCGAGCCGGTCGAGGAGCTGCTGCAAAATCTTTCCCAGCAGGGACTGCTGGCGCCCGGGGCCTTTGCCCTGTTTGAACATGCCGCAGCCGATGCAGGTGCTCATCCGGCTTGTTTCAAGACCGTGCGAGAGAAGCGCTACGGCATTACCTCGGTTGACTTGCTGCGCTGGGTGGCCGAGGACGAGAACGACCATGCTGACGAGAACGAAAATGACGAGGATGTGCCTTCGGAGGACACCCATGAATGACACCATCAACCGCGTAATCGTCCCGGGCACCTTCGATCCCATCACCTTTGGCCATATCGACGTGATCCGCCGAGCTCGCCGTATCTTTCCCAGCGTGATCGTCGCCGTGGCCGAATCGCAGGGTAAAAACGGCGTGGGTACCACCTTTATGCTCGACGAGCGCGTGGCGCTGGCCCGCGAGGCCCTCGGTGATTTGGACGGCGTCGAGGTACTGCCCTTCACCGGCCTGCTGGTCGACTTTGCACGTGAACAGAGGGCGGGTGCCGTCGTTAAGGGTCTGCGCGCCATGACCGACTTTGAGTACGAGTTGCAGCAGGCCGACCTCAACTATCGCCTGGATAGCGAGCTGGAGTCCATCTTTGTCATGAGTGCTCCGCAGTACGGCTATATCTCGAGTTCGGTGGTGCGCCAGATCGCGTCGCTTGGCAGCGACGTGTCGACGTTTGTGCCGCCCAACGTGGTCGAAGCACTCAAACATCGCTTTTCGTGACGTTTTTTATTGCCTGGTGGCATGTGGTAAACTAACACGATGATATGTTACCTATGAAAGGAGACCGGATGCCGGGCGAGAATTTTCCTGGCGACAGGATCGTGAGTCTTGTCGACGAGCTCGAGGGGCTCATCGAAGAGGCTAAGACGCCGTTCGGCAAGAACGCCCAGATGAAGGTTATCGACGCCGACGTCTTCTTTAACATCCTCGATGAGATCCGCATGAGCTATCCCGAGGAGTGGCAGAAGTCCCGCCGTATCCTCAAAGAGCGCGAGGAGCTTATGGCCTCCGCCGCCGCCCAGGCCGATTCCATCATTGCCGATGCTCAGCAGCAGGCGCTCACCATTGCCGGTGAGCAGGAGATCGTCCGCTTAGCCCAGCAGCAGGCCGACGACATCCGCGACCGTGCCCAGCAGTACGAGCGCGAGACGCGTTATGCCGCCGAGGATTACGCCGAGCAGGTCTTTACGCACCTCGAGGAGAACCTTAAGAGTCTGACCGGCACCGTCACTCGTTGCCGTCAGCAGCTCAACGAGGGCGCCGCCCAGCAGAACGGTCAGTGGTAATGGCTGAGTTCCCGAGCGTAACCGTCGATCTTTCCGAGCAGCTCGAGTTTCCCGGAGACTCTTATCCGCTGACCGGCAAGGTCGATGTCGCCACCTACACGGTGGGCGAGAAGGAGTACCAGCTGCAGGACGGCATTTCCTACGACGTGGTCTTTACCAACGCCGGTACCGGTGTTCTGCTTTCGGGCATGGTCCGCGCTCACGCCACCGGCGAGTGCGATCGCTGCCTGGAGCCCGCATCGTTTGATATCGCAGGCGAGATCGAGGAGTTCTACCTCTTTAACGAGCCCGAGGACCCCGAGGCCTACGAAGACGGCTACGAGTTGCTGGGCGAGGATCGCATTGTCGATCTGGGCGAGCCCATCAACGACGCGGTCGTCATGGACACGCCGTTCGTTGTCCTGTGCAAGCCCGATTGCCGCGGCCTTTGCCCCACCTGTGGCATCAATCTCAACGTCGAGCAATGCGATTGCGCCGCCAAGGCGGAGGCCGAATGGGCCGCTGCCACGGAAAATCCATTTGCAGCATTAAAGAATCTCAAGCTTGACGAGTAAAACTGTGGTAGTATCGCTACTTGCGCGTAATCGCCACACTGGATAGTTCATAAGGAAGGTCACTATGCCCGTACCTAAACAAAAGCAGGGTCGTATCCGCACCCATACCCGTCGTTCCGCCAACATGAAGATCTCGGCTGCGGCTCAGTCCACGTGCCCCCGTTGCGGCGCTGTTAAGCTCCCGCACCACGTGTGCCCCAGCTGCGGTTTCTACAAGGACCGCGAGGTTATCGTTACCGAGTAACTGTATACTCTGGATACGATGCCGTTCCAACTGGAACCACAATGGCCGGCTCAATGAGTCGGCCATTTTTGTATAAGGAGCATATGAAATGAGTAACGTTCGCGTTTGTGTAGACGTTGTGGGCGGAGACGAGAAGCCCCAGGTTGTTCTCGATGGTATCGAGGCTGCGCTTGCGGCAGATTCCGAGATCGAGATTTTGGCCGTCGGTCCCGCCGAAATCGTCAACCCCTTTGCCGCAGCGCATGCCCGCGTGGAGGCCTTGGAAGCCCCCGACGTCATCAGCATGGAGGACGATCCCATCCGCGCTGTGATGACCAAGCGCAAGTCCTCGATCGTGCTTGCATGTCGTGCCATTAAGAAGGGCAATGCGGACGCGTTTTTCTCGGCCGGCTCGACCGGTGCCATGACCGCTGCCGCCACGGCCTACGTCACGCCGTTTAGGTATTTGGCAGAGGGCAAGAAGCAGCCGGTCCGTCCGTGCTTGACCAACGCACTGCCCAATCGTGCCGGTGGCCTGACGGTGCTGTGCGATATGGGCGCCAATCCCGATGTCACGGTGGACGATATGGTGCGCTTCGCCCAGATGGGTGCTGCCTATGCCCGCGTGGTTTTGGGCATCGAGCATCCTCGCGTGGGCCTGCTTGCCAACGGCACCGAGGACGAGAAGGGCTCCAACTTCACCAAGTCGTGCTTCCCGGCCATGAAGGCCGCTGTTCCCGGCTTTGTGGGCAACTGCGAGGGCACCGATCTTACGTCGGGTAATTTTGACGTCGTGGTCGCCGATGGCATGTCGGGCAACATCGCGCTCAAGGCCACCGAGGGCGCTGCCAAGTTTTTGCTTCAGGAGCTCAAGGGTGCCTTTATGTCCTCGCTCGGCACCAAGATCGCCGCGCTGCTCATTAAAAAGCAGATGCGCCAGATTAAGGCTAAGCTTTCGGGCGATGCCAAGGGCGGTGCGATCCTGCTGGGCCTGCGCGGCGTCGTGTTGATCGGCCACGGTGCTACGTCAGTCGAGGCCGTCAAGAACGGTACGCTTGCCGCGGCTCAGGCCGTGCGCGTCGGGCTTGTCCAGGACGTTGCCAATTCCATGGACGGTATCGTTTTGTAAGAGCCCCGTTACGTGGCTCAACCTGTACCGTGTGGGGTAGAATCGGAGCCGTATTGCAACGCGGCTTCGATTGCCGTGTTGTGTTGTGTTCCATGACATACGAGAGGAAGCGCTATGGACCGCTCCGAAATCTTCGATAAGATCGCCGAAGTCGCCGCTGACGTGCTGGGCGTCGATGTCGCCGACATTAGCGACGAGACCACTTTTGACGATCTCGATGCCGATTCGCTCGAGCGTCTGCAGCTGGTGACGGCCATCGAGGACGAGTTCGACCTCGAAATCGATGACGAGACCCTGCTGTCGCTCAACTCTGTCGCCGACGCCGTCGACGCGATCGAAAACGCCAAGGAGGCCTAAGTCTTGGCTTTGTCTGAACGACTCACGCGCGCCCAGGAGATTCTGGGCCATGAGTTCAATAACAAGGTGCTGCTGCGCGCGGCGCTCACGCATCCCTCGGCCGTCGAGGGCCTGCCGGTCTCTGCCAGCTATGAGCGCCTTGAATTTTTGGGCGATTCCATTTTAGGCGCCGTGGTGGCCCGTTCGCTCTTCGAGTCCTATCCCGAGTTTGACGAGGGCAAGCTCACGCGCCTGAAGGTGTCCCTTGTCTCGGGCGCCACGCTGTCCGAGGTGTCGCACGAGCTGGGTATCGACGACATCATCATCTTTGGCGCCTCCGAGACCGGTACCGGCGCGCGCGGCCTGCACTCGGCGCTTGAGAACGTTTACGAGTCGCTCGTGGGCGCGTTGTATCTGGATGCCGGTTGGGATGCGGCGGCGGAGTTCATCCACCGTACGCTTAAGCCGCACCTGGCCACCGAGCGTGCCGAGCACCCCGCGAACCCCAAGTCGTTCTTGCAGGAGTGCGTGCAGGCAGACGGCCACGAGCCTCCCGCGTATAAGCTGGTCGGCTCCGAGGGCCCCGCACATGCGCCCACCTTTACCGCTGTGGTGCTCATCGACGGTATTCGCCAGGGCCGCGGCACCGGGTCCTCCAAGAAGGAGGCCGAGGGGGCCGCTGCACTCGAGGCGCTCGACCGCATGGGCTACACCACCAACGGCGTGATTCTTAACAAGAAGCCTGTTTAAGCGAGGAACCGTGTATCTCAAGTCCCTCACGCTCAAAGGGTTCAAGTCGTTTGCCGACCGCGCCCATATGTCATTTGAGCCGGGTCTGACCGTCATCGTCGGTCCCAACGGCTCGGGAAAATCGAACATCTCCGACTCGATTCTGTGGGTCCTGGGCGAGCAGAGTGCCAAGCAGCTGCGCGGCCAGGCCATGGAGGACGTCATCTTCTCGGGCTCGTCGGCGCGCAAGCCGGTGGGTGTTGCCGAGGTCACGCTGGTGCTCGATAACTCGGACCATATGCTGCCCGTCGACTTTGACGAGGTCGCCATTACCCGTCGCATGTACCGCTCGGGCGAAAGCGAGTACCTCATCAACTCGAGCCCGTGCCGCCTGATGGACATTCAGGACATCCTGCACGATTCGGGCCTGGGCAAGGATACGCATTCCATCATCAGCCAGGGCAAGCTCGACGCCATTTTGCAGAGCCGCCCCGAGGAGCGCCGCGCCCTGATCGAGGAGGCCGCCGGCATCTCCAAGCACAAGCGCCGCAAGGAGCGCGCACTTAAAAAGATTAAATCGATGGACGAGCACCTGACCCGTGCCCGCGACATCAATAAGGAGATTGCCCGTCAGCTGCGCCCGCTGGAGCGTCAGGTCGATCGTGCGCGCAAGTACAAAGAGCTGTCCTCGCGTGCGAACGAGCTTACGCAGATGCTGGCCGTCGACGAGCTTCGTTCGCTGCAGTCGCAGTGGAACGACCTGGAGAGCCGCTCCAAGGAGGGCGCTGCCGAGCTTGAGCTTGCGCAATACCGCTTGAGCGAAAAGGAGCGCGAGCTCGAGAAGCTCCAGGTCATGCTCGAGGAAAAGGGCCTGTTTGTGGGCGATCTGGGCGAGCAGCGCCGCCATATGCAAGACGTGGTCGGCCGCATCAACTCCGACATGCGCCTACTCGAGGAAAAGGGCCACAACATGGTGTCGCGCCTGTCCGACATGCGCGGCCAGATCTCGAGCTCCGAGCATCAGCGTCGTCGCGTGGTCGAGGAGCTCGAGGATGCGCGTGCCCAGCTTGAGGAGGTGACCGGTGCGCACATGCAGGCCCAGGACGACGTTGACGCCGCCGGACCTGCCGCCGCCCAGCTCCACGAGCGTCGCGTGGCGCTCGACAATCAGATTTCGCAGCTCACGCGCGAGCAGCGCGATGTGCAGCGTGTGGCCGATAACGCCGCGCTCGGGCTCGCCAAGGTGAAGGACTCGCTGAGCAACGCCGAGGTCGAGGACAACATGTACGCCTCGCGCCTGGAGCAGATCGACGAGCAGCTCGAGGAGGTCACGGCCTCGCTCAAGAGCCGTCGCGACCGCGCTGAGGAACTTGACGGTGCGCTCGATCAGGCCCGCCAGGCCCAGATTGATGCTCGCGAGGCCACCGAGGTCGCCCGTGCGGCGTTGAAGGACTTGCGTAATCGCGAGAGTGAGGCGCGCAATAAACTGTCCGAGGTTCGTTCTGAGCTCGCGAGCCAAAAGAAGCTCGATGCCCGCATGGCCGACAGCTCGCCGCTGGTGAGCCGTCTGATGGGCGCACTGGGCGATGATGTCTCGGGTCGCCTGGGAGATGTGCTCGAGGCCCCTCGTGAGCTTGAGGGCTTGGTCGAGCAGCTGCTTGCCGGCGATATCGATGCCCTGCTGTTTGATGACGCCGCCACGCTTGAGCGTGCCGGTCGTGCGGCACTGGACCAAAAGAAGGCTTCGGGCGAGGCGCTGCTGATGGCGCGCGGCGTGAGCGGCTCTGCTGCTGCCGAGGGCGCTGCCGGTTCGCGTCTGGTCGATCGCCTGTCCGTGCGCGCCGGTTATGGTCCGGTTGTCGAGGCCCTGCTCGGCGGCTATTACGTGGTCGATGACTTGGCTACCGCGCTGACGGCACCAGTCGTTGACGGTGTGACCTACGTGACGCCCGATGGCGCCCGCGTGAGCTGTGGCGGCCTGGTGCGCGTGGGACTCGATGCCGGCGAGGCTTCGGGTGCTCTGGAGCGCAAACGTCGTATTCGTGAGTTGGAGGGCCTGGAGCCTGATCTGGCTTCCGTGTTTGAGCATGTGTCGGATCAGGTCGTCGAGGCCAATGCGGCCGTCGAGGAGGCGCGTGCCGCCGAGGGCGATGCCGCCGGCGAGATTGCTCGTCTTGAGGGCGAGCGCCGCTCGCTGCTCTCCGAGATCGGCCGCTTGGAGCAAAGCGCCAACAATGCCGAGGTCGAGCGCGTACGCATCTCCAAGCGCCGCGAGCAGGCCGCCGAGGCCGTTCGTGCTGCGCGCCCGCGCGTTGACGAGCTCACCCGTTCGCGCGACGAGGCCCGTGCGCAGGCAAGCGATCTGGGTCTCCAGATTGCCGAAGCCAACGACGAGCTCGATCGCGTGCGCCGTGACGATTCCGAGGCCGCCGGCAAGCTCGCCGATGCCAAGGTCCGCCTGGCTCAGACGAGCGAGCGTCTGCGTTCGCTGAAGGGCCGTGTGCCCGACCTGGAGCATCGCCTGGAGGGCATCGACCGCCGTATCCGCGGAACACGCCAGGCCTCGCGCTCACTCGAGTTGCTGCGCCTGCGCGTCGATCCCATGCACGAGCGCTATTCTGCTCTGCTGGAGCGCGCATCGGATTGGGCCGCGCGTCTGCGTGACCAGGCTTCGCTCGAGGAGGCGGACTCGGCTTCGCTCAAGAAGACCATCGAGGATGCCAAGGCCGAGGTCTCCCGCGCCAAGGAGCGGGTCGATGCCGCCACCGCGACGCAAAACGAGTTCAAGGTCGCACGCGGCAAGCTCGAGGTGCAGGTAGAGGCGGCCATCAAGGCCATTACCGCCGATGGCACCACGGTGCTCGAGGAAGCGCTCATGCTTCCTGCGCCTACCGACCGCGACGCCGCCGAGCGCGAGCTCAACCAGCTCGTGCGCCAGATCAACAACCTGGGCCCTGTGAACCAGGTTGCCATGGAGGAGTACGAGCAGCTCAAGCGCCGCGCCGATTACATCGAGGAGCAGCTGGCCGATCTGGAGAGCGCGCGCAAGGCGCTCACCAAGATCACTGTGGCCATCGACCGCAAGATGCGTAAGGCCTTCCTGGTGACCTTTGAGAAGGTCGATGCTAACTTCCGCGAGATCTTCGCCATGCTGTTCCCGGGAGGCCAGGCACATCTGGAGATGACCGACCCCGAGCATCCGGCTGAGACGGGCATCGAGGTCGTGGCACAGCCGCGCGGCAAGCGCATCACCAAGATGATGCTCATGTCGGGCGGCGAGAAGAGCCTGACGGCGCTCGCTCTGCTCTTTGCCGTGTATCGCACGCGTACGGTGCCGTTCTATGTGCTGGACGAGGTCGAGGCGGCGCTCGACGACGCCAACCTGTCCAAGCTCATCGGCGCGCTCGATGTGTTGCGTTCCGATACGCAGCTCTTGGTTATCTCGCACCAGCGCCGTACTATGGAGGACGCTGACGTTCTCTACGGCGTCTCGATGCAAGCCGACGGCGTCAGTCGCGTCGTCTCGCAAAAACTCGATCGCGAAACCGGAAAGGTCGTGAATGCATAATGGGATTCTTCGATGCTCTCTCGCGCGGACTTGAGCGCAGCCGCGAGGCCCTCAACGAGGTCTTTTATTTTGGCGGCGAGGTCGATGAGGATTTTTGGGAGGACCTAGAGGACACCCTCGTCATGGGTGACATGGGTGCCGAGGTTGCGATCCAGGTGTCCGATGACCTGCGCGATGCCGCGGCCAAGAAGAACCTTAAGACCGCCCCGCAGCTCCGTCGCGCCCTGGCCGAGCAGCTCGAGCAGCATTTTGTGCCCGCCGAGCGCGATCCGTTCTCCGACACGCCGAGCTGCGTGCTGTTTGTGGGTATTAACGGTGCCGGCAAGACCACGACGGTCGGCAAGATCGCGAGCGCTATGGCTGCCCGCGGCAAGAACGTCGTGATCGGTTCGGCCGATACCTTCCGCGCCGCCGCCATCGAGCAGCTCGATGTGTGGGGCCAGCGCGCCGGCGTTCCCGTCATCAAGCGCGACCGCGGCTCCGATCCGGCGAGCGTGTGCTATGACGTGCTCGATGAGGCCGACAAGCGCGGCAGCGACCTGGTGCTTATCGACACTGCCGGCCGTCTGCACACGAGCCCCGAGCTCATGCGCGAGCTTGCCAAGGTGGTCAACGTGACGCGCAAGCGCGCCGCCAATATGGCCGCCGGTCCCATGCCGGTCTCGGTTGTCCTCGTGATCGATGCCGCGACGGGCCAAAACGGCCTGAACCAGGCGCTCGAGTTTAACGAGGCGCTGGGTCTGGACGGTATTATCATGACAAAGCTCGACGGAACGGCTAAGGGCGGTATCGCCATGGCCGTTGCCGAGAAGCTCAAGCTCCCGATCCTGCGCGTGGGCGTGGGCGAGCAGGTCGATGACCTGCAGGAGTTCAATGCCAAAGATTTCTGCCGCGCCCTGGTGGGCGAGTCCAACTAAGGAGTAACCAGTGTTTGATTCCCTGAGCGATCGCCTCAACGACACATTTGACCGCTTGCGCGGCAAGGGTAAGCTGACCGAGGCCGATATCACCTCGGCCATGCGCGACATTCGCATGGCGCTGCTCGAGGCCGACGTCAACTTCAAGGTCGTCAAGGAGTTCGTCGCCAAGACCAAGGAGCGTTGCATGACCGCCGAGGTCATGGAGTCGCTGTCGCCGGCACAAAACGTCGTCAAGATCGTGCTCGACGAGCTCACCGAGATGCTCGGCTCCACCGAGAGCAAGCTCGTCTTTAGCAACCGCATTCCCAATGTCATCATGCTCGTGGGCCTGCAGGGTTCCGGTAAGACTACGGCGGCCGTTAAGCTGGCCTATCTGCTCAAGAAGCAGGGTCGCTCGCCGTTGCTCGCCGCGTGCGACGTCTACCGCCCCGCCGCTGCCGATCAGCTGGCCACGCTCGGTGGAGAGATCGGCGTTCCGGTCTTCCGCGGCGACGGCGAGCACCCGGTCGATATCGCCAAGGGTGCCATCCAGGAGGCAGTCGACCACCTGCGTGACGTGGTCATTGTCGATACCGCCGGCCGCCTGCAGATCGACGAGCAGATGATGCAGGAGGCCGTGGATATTAAGAAGGCCGTCAAGCCCGATCAGGTGCTGATGGTCGTCGATGCCATGACCGGCCAGGATATCGTCAACGTCGTCTCGACCTTCGCCGAGCGCACTGACTTTGACGGCGTGATCATCTCTAAGCTCGACGGCGATGCCCGTGGCGGCGGTGCGCTTTCCGTGCGCCAGGTGACCGGCAAGCCCATCAAGTTCGTGAGTATGGGCGAGAAACCCGATTCGCTGGAGCCGTTCTATCCCGATCGCATGGCCAAGCGCATTCTGGGTATGGGCGATGTTGTCGGCATCATCGAGAAAGCCCAGGAGGCGGCCGACGCTGAGCAGCTCGAGGCTGCCGAGCGTATGCTGCGCGAGGGCTTTACCATGAACGATATGCTCGACCAGATGAAGGCCGTCAAGAAGATGGGCGGTATGAAGGGCATCCTGGGTATGCTCCCCGGCGGCCAGCGCGCGCTCAACCAGATGGGCGGCAACCTGGACGAGGGCATCTTCGACAAGAACGAGGCCATCATCATGTCGATGACCAAGGAGGAGCGCCTGCGTCCCTCCATCATCAACGGCCAGCGCCGCGCCCGTATCGCCAAGGGCGCCGGCGTGACTCCCACCGAGGTCAATAGCCTTATGAAGCAGTGGGGCGAGATGAACAAGATGATGGGCCGCATGCGCTCGATGGCCAATCAGGCACAGGCTGGTGGCAAGAAGGGCAAGAAGGGTAAGAAGGGCAAAAAGATGCGCATGCCCAATATTCCCGGTCTGGATGCCATGGGTCTGGGCGGCATGGGCGGCCTGGGCGGCCTGGGAACGGGCGGTCCTAAGTCCGATATGGACCTGCTGCGCCAGATGGAAGCTCAGATGCGCAATAAGAAATAGGGCTGTAATTCTAGCTTGATATGGCAAAGGCCACTCGGAAGATACCGGGTGGCCTTTGTTGTTGGCTTTGATTGTTGGGTTGCGTTCAGCGTCGCGCCCCGAGCTTGCGGTGCCGTGCCGTTAGTGGCAGCCGCAGCCCTTGTGGCCCTCGTGCTCGTGATGGCCGTGGCAGCCGCAGGACTCGCCATGCTCATGGGTGTGCTCGTGGTCATGACCATGGCAGTCGCAGGTTGCCTCGCCGGTCTGAGCGAGCGTGCCGGCAATGAGGGCCTCGACGCAGGCATCGCAGCTGCCCTGGGCGCCCGCATAGACCGTGATGCCGGCCTGCGTGAGCGCGTTGATGGCCCCGCCGCCGATGCCGCCGCAAATGAGCGTGTCAACGCCACCGTTGGCAAGCAGACCCGCCAGGGCGCCGTGACCGGTGCCGCCGGTGCCTACGACCTGCTCGTTGAGCACCTTGCCATCCTGGATGTCATAGATCTTGAACTGCTCGCTGCGGCCAAAGTGCATAAAGATATTGCCGTTGTCGTACGTCGTTGCCACCCTCATGGTACCGACCTCCTTTGTTGGCCATGCGGCCGTCGTCGTGGTGATGGGGGAGTACGCGATATTGCCGCCCTCGATGATGAGTGCTCGACCGTTGACCAGCGCGTTTGCCACCTTGCGATGCGCGCGGCTGCAGATGGCCGCCACCGTGGCGCGGGCGATGCCCATCTGCTGGGCTACGGCCTCCTGATTGAGGCCTTCCAGGTCGCAGAGGCGCAGCACCTCGAGTTCGTCGACCGTCATGTCGATAGCGTCTCCGCTGGCAAGGCCATCGGGGGTAAAGCCGCGATATTCGGGGATGATCCCGACGCGGCGCAGTTTTTCGCGTCTTCCTGCCATGCACTCTCCAAATCTGACATATGTCAACAATAGAATAGCGAACGTGGGGATTTGCGCAAGGAATTTCTGGCATATGTCAGAAAGTGAGGGCTTATGTTTGGGCTGTGGGGCCGCGTGCGCCTGGGCTACAATGAACCTCGCTTATAGGCGACTGACAGGAGGGTCAATGAGCAAGGCTGATCAACAGTTTGTAGCCATGTGCCGCGATATTTTGGACCATGGCACCACCACCGAGGGGCAAAAGGTCCGACCGGTGTGGGAGGATGGCACCCCTGCCTATACCATTAAAAACTTTGGCGTTACGGCACGTTACGACCTGCGTGAGGAGTTCCCCGCGCTCACCCTGCGTCGCACGGCGCTTAAGTCTGCCATGGACGAGATCCTGTGGATCTATCAAAAGAAGTCAAATAACGTCCATGACCTCAACAGCCATATTTGGGACGAGTGGGCCGACGAGACCGGTTCCATCGGCAAGGCCTATGGGTATCAGATTGGGCAGAAAAGCCATTATGCCGAGGGTGACTTTGACCAGATGGACCGCGTGCTGTACGACCTTAAGAACACGCCGTACAGCCGCCGCATTATGACCAACACCTACGTGTTTAGCGACCTGTCCGAGATGCACCTGTATCCGTGCGCCTACAGCGTGACCTATAACGTGACGCAGCGCCCGCAGGACGATAAGCCCACACTCAACATGATTCTCAACCAGCGCAGCCAAGATATTTTGGCCGCCAACAACTGGAATGTGTGCCAGTACGCCATTTTGCTGATGATGGTCGCGCAGTCGGTCGATATGATTCCCGGCGAGCTGCTGCATGTGATTGCCGATGCCCACATTTACGACCGTCATGTCGATATCGTCCGTGAACTTATCGAGCGTCCGCAGTTTGCGGCGCCTAAGGTAACACTTAACCCCGATGTGCACGATTTCTATGCGTTTACGACCGACGACCTGATCGTCGAGGGCTATGAGCACGGCCCGCAGGTCAAGAACATTCCCATTGCGGTGTAGGTGGCGCTCATGACGTGTAAGCTTTCTGCCATCGTCGCCGTGTGTGACGATTGGGGCATTGGGTGCGAGGGCGACATGGTGGTGTCCAATCGCGCCGACATGCGCCATTTTGTGGCCTGCACCAAGGGTTGCCCGGTCATCATGGGGCGCAAGACGCTGCTGAGTTTTCCCGGTGGGCGTCCGCTCAAGAACCGTCGCAATATCGTGCTCACCCGCGACGAGAGCTTTGCCCCCGAGGGCGTCGACGTGGTGCATAGCATCGACGAGGCGCTCGCTGCGGTTGCCGATGAGCCCGTTGCCTGGGTGATCGGTGGTGGCGATGTCTATCGGCAGTTTTTGCCGTACTGCGTGGAGGCCGAGGTCACGCATAACCACTGCGTCCATCCCGTGGACACGTATTTTCCCAATTTGGACGCCGATCCTGCATGGGAAGTTTCGCAGGCTGGCGGGGTTGCCACGATTGCCGCGGGCGAGGGTGACGAGGGTCTCGATTATGAGTTCGTGACATATCGTCGCGTTGAGGCGTAAATCGCCTAGCGTGAACGGTATTATCGGGTTGATTGAATGCATGGGGCGGCGCTTCGCGTCGCCTCGTTTGGTATAGATGTGCTGTTAAGAAGGGTGCGGGCTGGCTGCTATGACTGATGCCGTTGAGGTTCTGCGAATCGATTCGCTTACGGATGAGCGGCTCGACGCCTACGTGCGACTGACCGAGCGCGAGCTTCGCTGCGTGCTGGAGCCCCAAAAGGGTATCTTTATCGCTGAGAGTGCCAAGGTTATCGAGCGCGCGGTGCGTGCCGGATACCAGCCGGTGAGCTTTCTTTTGGGCGAACGCTGGCTTGATCAGATGATGCCGCTGTTTGAGCGCCTGGTTGTGCGCGAGGACGCCGGTCCTGTTCCTGTGTTCGTTGCGTCCATGGAGCTCATGGAGCAATTGACGGGCTTTAACGTGACGCGCGGTGCGCTCGCGGCGTTTCGTCGCCCGCGGCAGATTCCGGTTGATGAGTTCTTGGGCGGCGTCGTCGAGGCGGCGGGGGAGCGTCCGGTGCGTGTGTGCGTGCTCGAGGGTATTGTCGACCACACCAACGTCGGCGCGATTTTCCGCTCGGCCGCCGCGCTCAATGTCGACGGCATTCTGGTGAGCCCTACGTGCTGTGACCCGCTGTACCGTCGCTCGGCCCGCGTGAGCATGGGCACGGTGTTCCAGGTGCCCTGGACGCGCATTGGCAGCGAGGCGCGCGTGTGGCCACATGACGGCCTGGCGGCGCTGCACGATGCCGGTTTTTCGTGTGCCGCCATGGCGTTGACGGACGATTCAGTGTCGTTGGACGATCCCGCGCTACAGGAGATTGACCGCCTGGCAATCTTTATGGGCACCGAGGGTGCCGGCCTGGGCGCCAAGACCATCGCGGGCTGCGACCGGGCCGTGCGCATTCCGATGGCGCACGGGGTCGATTCGCTCAACGTGGCCGCGGCGAGTGCCGTCGCCTTTTGGCAGCTGTGCCCGCATCTGAGCAATGAGTATCACTACCAGCCGGGTTTGTATCACTAGGCAGATAGTTCGCACCGGGCTCTGACTCGGGGTGTTTCGGTCGACGCCGGTCGGTGCTAAGCTGCTATTGGTTTTGGCCTTAAATTGCCGTTTTGTTGTTTGACGTATGCTGGTGGGGAGGGCGTGTGGCTAAGAAATCTACGGCTATCGATGTAACGCAGGGTGTTATTTGGCAGCAGCTGCTTTCGCTGTGCGTTCCCATCTTTTTTAGTTCGTTTTTTCAACAGGCCTACACGCTTATCGGTACCTATATCGTCGGCCAGTTTGGCGGCAAGCTTGCACTGGGTGGCATTCAGGCCACGATGGTGCTCACCGAGCTCTGCATTGGCTTTTGCGTTGGCGTCGGTGCCGGCTGCGCGGTCATTACCGGTCAGTATTTTGGCCAGCACGATGATGAGCGACTGAGTCGTTCGGTCCATACGGCCATGACCCTCGCGCTGGTGGGCGGTATCGTTTTCTCGATTCTTGGCATAGTGTTCGTTGAGCCCATGCTGGTACTTATGAACACTCCGCATGAACTTTTGGCCGAGGGCGTGGCCTATGCTCGTTGCTATTTTGCCGCCATGGTTGCGGCGCTGCTGCTCAATATGGGAACGGCACTGCTGCGCGCCGTGGGCGACACGCGCGGGCCTGCTGTGATCATCGCTTCCGGCTGCCTTGTTAATGCGGTGCTGGATGTCATCTTTGTTGCCATGCTTCATATGGAGGCGCTGGGCTGCGGCATCGCGGTGGCGCTGACCATTTGCTCCAACGCCACGATGATCGTGATTCGCATGATGCACGCACCGGGTGCGTGGCGGCTTTCGCTGTCCAAACTCGGCATTGATCCTGGCATTTGTAAGAGCATGATCTCGTGTGGTCTGCCGCTTGGCTTTCAGTCTGCTGCGTATTCGATTTCCAACGTTTTGATTCAGGTGTCGGTCAACTCGTTTGGTGCCGATGTCACCACGGCGTGGGGTCTTTCGGGCCGTTTGGATGGCATTGTCTGGATGGTTACCGAGGCGCTTGGCGTGTCGATCACCACGTTCTCGGCACAGAACTTTGGCGCGCGCAACTACGAGCGCATGCGCAAGGGCTACCATACGTCGCTCGTGCTGTCGTTTATGCTCATTGGTGGCCTGTCTGCCGTGCTGCTGGTGTTCTCGGGTCCTCTGTCGCGTCTGTTTGTCGACGATGCTTCGATTTCGGCGTACACCACGACGATCCTTCATTTTATCGCGCCGTTCTACGCGATCTTCTCGATTATCGAAAACGCGTCGGGCTCCATTCGCGGTGCCGGCGTTAGCTTGCAGCCCATGCTGCTCACGATTTTTGGCACTGTCGTGCTCAGGGTGATCTGGGTGTTTGCGATTATGCCGTTCGATCCGTCGCTTGAGCACCTGCTGCTGGTTTACCCCGTAACCTGGCTCATCACGGCCATGATGTTTACCATCTACCACCACAGCGGCAACTGGCTCGGCCGCGCCACCGCCTAATGATCCGTAGGGGACGAGGGAAACGGATCATTTCTCTCCGTCGTGATGTTGATGATCTGTTTTCCTCCGTCCCCTTCGGATCAATTAGTATTCGATGCCTTGGCGGGCTAGGAGGCCTTCGTCGAAGTAGTGTTTGACGGGGCGCATTTCGGTTACTAGGTCTGCAAGGTCGGCCAGTGGCAGCAGGCCTCGGCCGGTGAGCACGAGCTCCGTGGTGGCGGGCTTTATCGCGATCAACGATTCGACATCCTCTCGCGTCACAAAGCCTCGTCGCATGGCTTCTCCAAGCTCATCCAAGATCAGCACGTCGACCTGGCTAATCTGCTCGCGCGCCAGCTCCATGATCTGTGCGGCACAGGCTTCGGGTGTGTCGCGGTCTGCTTGTACGATGCGTAGCCCCAATCGAGGTGCTGCGTCATGTTCGGCGCAGTGCAGCTTCTTGGCAAACTGCAGCATGAGTACGTCGAGCCCATAACCTTTGGCGCGCATCGCCAATCCCAGCGCAGCCGTGGTTTTGCCCTTGCCGTCGCCCGTATAGATTTGAACCTTGCCGACTTCCAGTGATGCCATCTCTATCCTTTCGTGCCCGGCGTCGGTTTATCGCCGGCCGGGTTGGGTATTCTAGTTAGCATTATCAACCCCAGTAGATGGAGTTCAAGCAGATGGAGATGGATGACAACAAACGTAGACGGAATATGATCCTCTACGTGCTCATCGCCTTCGTCGTCTACCTCGTGCTCTCGACCGTTCTGTTCCCTAACATCGGTCACACGCAGCAGATTACGAAGACCGATTATTCGACGTTTGTCAAAGCGCTCGATAAGAAGAGTGTCGACAAAGTCGAGTACAACACGGACGATTACTCGATTTATTACACCAAGAAGGGCGAGGACGAGAACATCGCCTATAAGACGACCGGTGTGCCGAATGACGCGGGCTTTACCGATCGCGTGCTTGAATCTGGCGCCTCGCTTGAGTCGGTTGTTCCCGATAAGAACTCGGGTCTGATGACCTACTACCTGCTCACACTCATTCTTCCCATGGCGATTTTCTTCCTCATCGGTTGGTGGCTCAACCGCCGCATGAAGAAGGCTATGGGCGATGACGGCCCGTCGATGAACTTTGGCGGCGGCGGTTTTGGCGGCGGCGGACTGGGTAAGTCCGGCGCGCGCGTGATCGCCTCCAAGGACGTGGGCGTGACCTTTAAGGACGTCGCCGGCCAGGAAGAGGCCAAGGAGTCTCTCAAGGAGGTCGTCGACTTTCTGGAGAAGCCGCAGCGCTACGAGGAGATCGGCGCCAAGCTGCCGCGCGGTGCTCTCCTTGTTGGCCCTCCGGGTACCGGTAAGACCCTGCTTGCCAAGGCTGTTGCCGGCGAGGCCGGTGTTCCGTTCTTTAGCATTTCGGGCTCTGAGTTCGTTGAGATGTTTGTTGGTCGCGGCGCTGCAAAGGTTCGTGACCTGTTTAAGCAGGCCAAGGAAAAGGCCCCGTGTATCGTCTTTATCGATGAGATCGATACCATCGGTAAGAAGCGCGATGGCGGCGGCTTTAGCGGCAACGACGAGCGCGAGCAGACGCTCAATCAGTTGCTGACCGAGATGGATGGCTTCGATAACCACAAGGGTATCGTTGTCCTTGCTGCAACCAACCGCCCCGACAGTCTCGATCCCGCTCTACTGCGCCCCGGTCGTTTTGACCGCCGCATCCCCGTCGAGTTGCCCGATCTGACCGGCCGTAAGAACATCCTCGAGCTCCACGCCAAGAGTGTGAAGACCGAGCCGCCGATCGACCTGACCGCTATTGCCCGCGCCACGCCCGGTGCCTCGGGCGCCGACCTTGCCAATATCATCAACGAGGGTGCCCTGCGCGCTGTTCGCGAAGGCCGCAAGCGCGCGACCCAGGACGACTTCGAGGAGTCGGTGGAGGTCGTCATTGCCGGCCAGCAGCGTAAGTCCACGGTGCTTTCCGACCACGAGAAGCAGGTCGTTTCCTACCACGAGATCGGTCATGCCATCGTCGCTGCCCGCCAAAAGGGTTCCGCGCCGGTTACCAAGATCACCATCGTTCCGCGCACGAGCGGTGCCCTGGGCTACACCATGCAGGTCGAGGAGGACGAGCGCTTCCTTACCACGCGCCAGGAGGTCCTGGACAAGCTCGCCGTCTACTGCGGTGGTCGCGCGGCCGAGGAGCTCATCTTTGGCGAGATGACGACCGGTGCCGCCAACGATATCGAGCAGGCCACCAAGCTCGCCCGCAACATGGTGACGCGCTTTGGTATGTCCGACGAGTTTGGCATGATGGCGCTTGGTACCGTTCAGAATGCGTACCTCAACCAGGACACGTCGCTCACCTGCGCCCCCGGTACGGCCGAGCGCGTGGACGCGATTGTCGCCAAGCTGATCGAGGATGCGCACGACCGCGCTCTGCAGATCCTGAAGGAGAACAAGTTCAAGCTCCACGAGCTGGCTCGTTATCTGTACAAGAAGGAGACGATCACGGGCGAGGAGTTTATGAATCTCCTCACGCGCGAGAATCCGCTGATGCCTAAGCAGCAGTAGCGTTGCATTCGGGACAGTAAATATCGACGCCCCATTTGAGTGCCTATCTCAAATGGGGCGTTTTGCTTGGGAGGGATATGTATGAAGATCGTGGTGAGTGCCTGTTTGATGGGCGAGAGCTGCAAGTATAACGGCCTCGATAATTACCACCGCGCGTTGGTCGAGGCCTGCGAACGCACAGGGACCGAGGTACTCCTCGTATGTCCTGAGGTTTTTGGCGGTCTGCCCACGCCACGCGATCCGTCCGAGATTGTGAACGGCGAAGTCGGTACCTGCGAGGGCGTGTCCGTTGACCGGGAATTCCGCCTGGGCGCTCAACGTGCGCTCGACATGTGCGAGCAGGCGGGCGGCCCTTCCGAGATTGCTGCGTGCATCTTGCAGGACCGCAGCCCCTCGTGCGGCGCGGGTCGCATCTACGACGGCACCTTTAGCGGTACACTCACCGCGGGCAACGGCGTTTTCGTCGATCTGTTGCTGCGTCACGGCTACCGCGTCATTCCGGCTAGCGAGTTCGACCCCAAATTACTTGAGCAATAAAAAACCACCACAAAGGTGCCTGTCCCCTTTGTGGTGGTTTTGGGCTTGGTCTAGAGCGTGTGGCCGTAGGCATCGGCGGCCTTGATGGCGGCGGCGAACTTTTCGTCGGTGAAGGGCTCGGGGTTTCCCTGCTTCCACTCGTTGGTGGCGTGTGCGAACTCGCACAGGGCCGGGATATCAGCCTCGGAAAGTCCGACCTGCTCAAGCGTCACGGGCAGCCCCATCTGCTTGTTAAAGGCGGCGTAGCGCTCAAGGTTCTCGGTATCGCCCGTATAGGCAAACAGCACCAGCACACCCAGGCTCACGACCTCGCCGTGTAGGTAGGAGCCCTCGCGCGGAATGCTGCACGTGGCGTTGTAGAACGCATGCGCCACGCTCGAGTTGTAGTAGTAATCGTTTTGGTTGGTCAGGTTGGAGACGTAGCCCGTGTTGACCACGATGTCGAGCGCGATCTGCTTGACGGCCTCGCTCGACAGGTTCTGGCGCACGTCCTCAAGACCCTGAACGCCATAGGTAAACAGCGGCTCGGAGCAGGTGTGGGCGAGTGCCAGGCCAAGGCCTGCCGTGTGCTCCAAGTTGCCGGCGCTCGTGGCGTACTCGACCTCGGGCTGCTTAGACAGGGCATCGCCCACGCCGGCCCAGAAGTATTCTGCCGGTGCCTCGGCGATGATCTTGGGGTTGATGAAGATGTGCGCCGGTCGGTTGGGGTACGAATAGCCCTCGAGCGAGCCGTCGTCGTTGTACACGACGGCAATGGCGGTTGCGGCGGAGCAGTTGGAACAGATCGTCGGGACCGTGAAGACGATCTTCTTGAGCTCGATAGCTGCGGTCTTCACGGTGTCGAGCGCCTTGCCGCCACCGCATGCAATAAGCACGTCAGCTTCCTGGCAGGCAGGGGAGTTTACGACCTTGGCGATATTGGCACGCGTGCTGTTGGTGCCATAGACGCGCGTCTCCAGAACCTCGACATCGGTACCTTCAAGTGCCGCCATGATGCCCGGCAGCGCTGCAGCCAGTGCCCGCTTGCCACCGATGATCGCGACCTTCTTCGCGCCGTACTCGGCCAGCGCGCCGGACAGCTCGTCAAAGCAATCCTCGCCAACGGTATAGTCGCTCATTCCAATCGTGCGCATAGCAACCTTCTTTCGTTCGATAAAGTGCTTTCAGGTATTTTGCTCCAAGAGAAGGTTCACAGCCGCGAGAAATTTCGAACGTATAAAACCAGTGTTGAGGGTTTTTCGCCGGCGCGGAACGTGCTAGCATACACCGCATAAGCGTTGATGGGGACGAGTAGTCGGCCGTCCGCATGCTACAGAGAGCGGGGAGCGCTGAGAGCCCGTGCATGCGACCGATGAAAATCACCCCGGAGCTGCGGTCCCAACGGACGTGCCGCGCAGGCGCGTCTTAGTAGATATCGCCGAGATGGTCGTCGATACAGGCCAGCCGAGTAACGGATGCGAGCGCGCGAATACGCGGGCGAGGGCATCTAAGCTGGGTGGTTAAGCGAAGAGCTTTTACGGGCAGGCTGCCCGTTTTGTGGCGCTTCGTCCCAGCTTGTAGGGACGGGCGCTTTTTTGGTGCCCAGAGGGCGTGCGCGCCCATGTCAAGAAAGGGGTACCGTGGCAAACGAGTACAAGCAGACGATGAATCTGCCCAAGACCGGATTTCCTATGCGTGCCGGTCTTTCCAAGTCCGAGCCCAAGCGACTCAAGGACTGGCAGGACAACAAGGTCTACGAGCAGGTTCTGAAGAAGAACGAGGGTCACAAGAAGTTCGTGCTGCACGACGGTCCTCCGTACGCCAACGGCCCGATCCACATCGGCCACGCCATGAACAAGATCTCCAAGGACATGATCAACCGCTACTGGATGATGCAGGGCTATGAGGTTCCCTATGTCCCCGGTTGGGACTGCCATGGTCAGCCGATCGAGCACAAGGTCGAGGAGAAGCTCAGCACCGAGAAGTTCAACCAGACCCCCACGGCCAAGATTCGTGAGCTCTGCAACGAGTTCGCTGTCGAGAACATCGAGCTGCAGAAGGCCGGCTTCCGTCGTCTGGGCGTGCTCGGCGACTGGGACAACCCCTATCTGACGCTCTATCACCAGCATGATGCCGCCGACATCGAGGTCTTCAAGGCCATGTTCGATAAGGGCATGATCTATCGCGGCCACAAGCCGGTTCACTGGTGCAAGCACTGCCACACCGCGCTGGCCGAGGCCGAGATTGAGTACTCCGACGAGACGAGCCCCTCCATCTTCGTGCGCTTTGAGATGACCTCCAAGCCCGCCGGCCTCGAGAACTTCGACGGCCCGGTCGATTTTATCATCTGGACGACCACGCCGTGGACCATCCCCTCTGACCAGGCCGTTTCCCTTAAGCCCGGCGCCGCCTATGTCGCCGTTGAGCACGATGGCCGTGCCGAGGTCATGCTCGAGGACCTGGCCCCCAAGTGCTGCGAGGAGTTTGGCTGGGAGTACACCCCGGTTATGGTCGACGGCAAGCCCTATGTGGTTCCCGCCGAGACCTTCCACCACATCCACTACAAGCAGCCGATCTTTGACGGTGTTGAGGGCGTGGCGCTGCTGGCCGATTACGTCGGTGTCGACGACGGTACCGGTATCGTCCACAACTCGCCCGGCCACGGCGTCGACGACTACTTTGCCTGCCTCAAGGAGGGCATCACCGACATCTGCATGCCGGTCGATGACGACGGCAAGTTCTACACCGGCGAGGAGTTTGGCACCGGTGGTCCCTTCAGCGGTATGGATACCGATGAGGCCAACCCGCATATTATCGAGTTCCTGCGCGAGCGCGGCACCCTGGTTCTCGAGAAGAAGATCACGCACAGCTATCCGCACTGCTGGCGCTGCAAGCACCCGGTGCTCTTCCGTGCTACTGACCAGTGGTTTGTCTCGATGGACAAGACCGGTTTGCGCGAGCAGGCTGGCAAAGAGGTCCGCGAGAACGTCAAGTGGTATCCGGCCCACGCGGCCAACCGCATCGGTGCCATGGTCGAGCAGCGTCCCGACTGGTGCATCAGCCGTCAGCGCAACTGGGGCGTGCCTATCCCCAGCTACACCTGCGCCGACTGCGGCGAGAAGGTCATGAACGATGCCACGCTCGACGCCGTCATCAAGCTCTTCCACGAGAAGGGCTCCGACGCCTGGTTCACCGACGCTCCCGAGAGCTACCTGGGCGAGGCCTGCGTCTGCCCCAAGTGCGGCGGCCATCACCTCAAGGCCGATAAGGACATCCTCGACGTGTGGTGGGATTCCGGCGTCTCCTGGAAGGCCGTCTGCGAGTATCGCCCCGAGCTTGAGTACCCGGCTGACGTGTATCTCGAAGGCTCCGACCAGCACCGCGGTTGGTTCCAGAGCTCGCTGCTCACCTCGGTGGGTGCCAATGGTCACGCCCCGTACAAGGCGGTCGTCTCGCAGGGCTTCACCCTCGACGGCCAGGGCCGCAAGATGTCCAAGTCGCTCGGCAACGTCATCGACCCCAACAAGGTCTGCGACGAGATGGGCGCCGACATCATCCGCCTGTGGGTCGCCTCGGTCGATACCAGCTCCGACGTGTCCATCGACCACGAGATCCTTGCTCGTACGTCCGATGCCTACCGTCGTTTCCGCAACACGCTGCGCTTCCTGCTCTCCGAGCTCGAGGGTCAGTTTGAGCCCGAGACCGACGGCGTCGCCTTTGCCGACCTGCTGCCGCTCGACAAGCTCATGGTTGCCCGCCTGACCCAGGTCCAGGCCGAGGTCGACGATGCCTACGCCAGCTACGAGTTCCCGCGCGCCTACCGTGCGCTTTACGACTTTGTGGTTACCGAGCTCTCCAACGTGTATCTCGACGCCCTGAAGGACCGTCTGTACTGCGAGAAGCCCGGCTCTCTCGAGCGCCGCAGCGCCCAAACCGTGCTGGCCGAGCTCTTCTCGATGCTCATGCGCGACCTGCAGCCGATCCTGTCCTACACGGTCGACGAGGCCATGGCCTATGCGCCCGCCGGCTGCGTCGATCACCAGAAGTACGCCGCGCTGCTCGATTGGTACAAGTCGCCTATCACGGTCGACGAGGCCAATGAGTTTGAGGGCGTGCTCGAGGCTTCGCTCGAGCTCCGTAGCGCCGTGACCAAGGCCCTTGAGGATGCCCGTTCCGCTGGCACCTTCACCAAGAGCCAGCAGGTCCGCGTCAAGGCGGTCGTTCCCGCCGAGATGTACGCGCTGCTGACCGGTGACAAAGCCGTCGACCTGGCCGAGTTCTACATCGTCTCCGATGTTGAGCTGACCCAGGGCGACGAGCTTTCCGTTGCTATTGAGGCTGCCGAGGGCGAGTGCTGCGACCGTTGCTGGAACTATCGCACCACCGTCGGCGAGTACAACGGCCACGCGCATATCTGCAAGCGCTGCGCCGACGCTTTGTAGGTTACGGCGTTCGTAGAACGCCGTAACCTACCGACGCTGCGCGGGCCGTATTTGGACAATCTGACGTTCAATTTCAAGGGCGCGACCGAAAGGTCAGCGCCCTTTCATTTCACGTCACCTTGTCTCAAATGCGACCTGCTCGCTCATTTATGCTCTACCTGCGGTGTTTCCGTTCTTGGGAGATTTGTCGCTTCTTGCTTGCGTCAATGTATGATTATCTACTGCGTTAAACGGAATTCGATTGTTCTTGAGGGTAGGGGATTTCTTTGGGTCGTGGTGCGGATATGACGCCGCCTTTGCGTTGGCGGTTAGGTGTTGCTGGTGGGGTAGCGCTCGTTGTGTTGCTTGTTGACCAGCTGACCAAGCTTGCGGTTCGTGCCGTGGGCGATGCTCTGCATGTGACCGTTATCCCCGGCGTGATCGATTTTCTGTTTGTTCGCAATATCGGAGCCGCCTTTAGCATGGGCGAGGGGCATGGCATCGCGTTTGCCGTGGTGGCGTTGGCAGTCATTATCGCTATTGCCGTGTACCTCGTTCGTGCACCCCAGCTCGCCCATCTTGAGGTTGTGGGCATGGCCATGGTTGCGGGCGGCGCCGTCGGCAACGCTATCGATCGCCTGACCATGGGCTTCGTGACCGATTTTATTGCCACCACCTTCATCGACTTCCCCGTTTTTAATGTAGCCGATATCGGCATTACGGTCGGCGTCGTGCTGGCGCTCATCGGTTACATGTTCTTGAGCCCCGCCGCTCGCGAGGTCGATGCGACCGCCGAACTCAACGCTCGTGACGAGGCTCGCGCCAAACGCAAAGCCAAGCAGCGTGGGGAGCGTGCCCGCAAGATTCGCGAAAGGAATGAGCGCTAATGGCCGACATCCATATTCTTGTTGCCGACGATTCCGCTGGTCAGCGTCTTGACGCCTATCTGGGCGCCAACGATGGCTGCCCCACACGCTCTGCCTGCGCGCATCTGATCGAGGGAGGCGCCGTTGCCGTCAACGGCGAGACCTGCCTGTCAAAAAAGTATGCTGTGCGCTCCGGCGACCGTATCTCGGTCGACTTGCCCGAGCCGCACGATCCGACCGATGTGATTCCCGAGGCCATCCCGCTCGATATTCGCTACGAGGACGACTACCTCATCGTACTCTCCAAGCAGCGCGGCCTGGTGTGCCACCCCGCCCATGGTCACGAGAGCGGCACCCTTGCGAACGCCCTGGTCTACCACTGCGGCATCGATCATCTTGGTACCGTGCAAGGCGATGACCGACCCGGCATCGTGCATCGCCTGGATCGCGATACCTCGGGCCTTATGCTCGCGGCAAAAGACGATGACACCCAGCGCGCGCTTCAAAATCTCATCCGCACGCGCACGCTCGACCGTCGCTATATCACGCTCGTTCACGGACACATCGCCATGGACGAGGGCACTATCAACACCGGTATTGCCCGATCGACGCGCGACCGCGTGAAGATGGCGGTTTCCGATGACCCCTTTGCGCGCCAGGCCATCACGACTTTCAAGGTGCTCGAGCGCTTTGATTCCACGCGCTTTGACGACGGCTATACGCTCGTCGAGTGCCATCTGTTTACCGGTCGCACGCATCAGATTCGTGTGCATATGCGCCATATCAACCATGCCTGCGTGGGCGACCCGCTCTACGGTAAGTGCGATGCGCGTGCCGATCAGGGTCTGACCAGGCAGTTCCTTCATTCCTGGCGCGTGGCGTTCGACCATCCCGTGACGGGCGAGCGCATCGAGTGCCGCGATGAGCTGCCGTGGGACCTTGCCGCGGTTCTGGATGACCTTGCCCCGCGCTCGCTTGGCCGCACCGCTGCCGGTGACGAAATCGTTCCGCAGCTCGGTCTGCTCGAAGCCTAGCCAGTATTAGGTGGTTTCTTGAACTCGGTAAGCCTGCGGTAAGATATACGTTTGTTTACGTAATGCGTTCTCGGGAGCCTGCATGCTCGCCTTTTTACAAACCAACACACCCATCGTGATCTTCAACCAGATTGTCGTCACGCTGCTCACGGTCTGCTTTCTGTACCAGGTGGTCTTCTTTGTCATCGGTGCTCTTCGTGGCGAGGTCGCGCCTCCCAAGGCCAAAAAACTCCACCGCTATGCGTTCTTTATCGCGGCGCATAACGAGGAAGCCGTGATCGCCAACCTCGTACGCTCCATCAAGGATCAGGACTATCCGTCCGAGCTTATCGAGGTCTTCGTCGTCGCCGACGCCTGCACCGACAACACGGCGCAGCTTGCGCGCGAGGCCGGTGCCATTGTTTACGAGCGCAATGATCTGGCCCGTAAGGGCAAGAGCTGGGTCATGGACTTTGGTTTCGACCGTATCCTTAACGAGTATCCCGACACGTTTGAGGGCTACTTCATCTTCGATGCCGACAACGTTATCTCCCGCGATTACGTGTCTAAGATGAACGATGCCTTTGACCAGGGTTTCCATGTGGTCACGAGCTATCGCAACTCCAAGAACTTCGGCAGCTCGTGGGTCTCGGCAGCTAATGCCACCTGGTATCTGCGTGAGGCACGCTTTCTCAACAACGCGCGTAATATCTGCAAGACGTCTTGCGCCGTCTCGGGTTCGGGCTATCTCATTTCTGCCAGCGTGATCGAAGGCATGCACGGCTGGCAGTTCCACACGCTGACTGAGGACATTCAGTTCACCACGTTCTGCGCCATCCATGGCATTCGCATCGGTTATGCACCGGCGGAGTTCTTTGACGAGCAGCCCGTGACGTTTAAGGCGTCCTGGAAACAGCGCATGCGTTGGACTAAGGGCTTTTACCAGGTATTCTTTACCTATGGTAAGCACTTGGTCAAGTCGACCTTCCGCTATCATCGCTTTGCCGCCTACGACATGTTTATGACCATCGCTCCGGGCATGCTGCTGTCCCTGATCTCTATGCTCGCCAACGTGACCTTCCTCGTCGTGGGCGGTCTTTCGCACGGCTTTTTGGCCACCGAGGTCGAGATGCAGGCGTGCGCCGCCTCGCTCATCATGACCTTCGCGATGATGTACCAGACCTTCTTTATCCTGGCGCTACTCACGACCATCTTCGAGTACAAGCATATTCACTGTGCGCAAAAGTGGCGTTTGGTGACCAACCTGTTTACCTTCCCGATCTTTATGTTCAGCTATATCCCCATCACGGTGGCTGCTCTGTTCCTAAAGGTCGACTGGGTCCCGACGCAGCACGCCGTCAACGTTACCCTCGATGAGGTCATGCAAGGCGCCAAATAACCACGATCAAAACCACCACAAAGGGGACAGGCACCTTTGTGGTGGTTTTTGCGTTTGAGCTGCTGCCCAAGGAGGTGTTAGATGGTCTATATTCCGTTTTGGATTTGCATCTTTGCCGGCGCGGCGATTGATGCCCGTGAGCGACGGTTTCCCAATCAGCTTGCCGGCGCGTGTGCGGTGGCGGCGTTTGCAGGCGTTTGGCTCGACAAGGGCGTTAACACGGCGCTTGACCATGCCGGTCTTGCTGCCATCGCCTACCTTGCCCTTATGCTTACTGAGTCGCTCTGGCGTCGTGTTCGCCACGCTCCCGGCATTGGTATGGGGGACGCCAAGGCGCTCTTTGCCCTTTGTACCTTCGATCCCTTGGGTGGTATCGTCGCGTTTGCGGCTGCGCTCCTGGCCCTTGCCGCCGCCTGTCTCATCGCAAAATCGCGCTCCCTGCCATTGCTGCCGTTTTTGGTGCCGATATTTGCCATAATCGAGGTTGTGGGTAGTACGCTGTAACCGTTTGCGCGCCCTTTTTAAGGAGCATGCCATGGCAACCAATCAACAGACAGCCGCCATTAAGGCGCGTATGGATCGCATTCCCGCGGCGTTGTCGCCCGAGTTGGTCGGGCGTATCGCCGCCGACCGCGGCTCAGGTGTCGTTAATCCCTATCGATGTGGTGACGACCAGGTCATTCGACGCTTCGATCGAGCCGCAGATGTGGGCACGCTCATGCGTCCGGCATTTATGCGCGATACCGAAAAGATTTTGCATCTGCCCGCATACACCCGTTATGCAGGCAAAACGCAGGTCTTTAGTTTTCGCAGCAACGACGACCTGTCGCGTCGCGGCCTGCACGTGCAGCTTGTTTCGCGCATCGCGCGCGATATCGGTCGCGCCCTGGGGCTCAACTGCGATCTGATCGAGGCGATTGGCTTAGGCCACGACTTGGGCCACACGCCCTTTGGCCATGCCGGTGAGCGATTCCTCAACGATATCTATCACGAGCGCACGGGTCGTTATTTTTTCCATAACGTGCAGTCGGTCCGCGTGCTCGACGCGCTGTACGGCCGCAACGTGTCGCTCCAGACGCTCGACGGCGTGCTATGCCACAACGGTGAGTACGAACAGCGTGTGTTTGAGCTTTCGGACATGAGCTCCTTTGACCAGTTCGATCTTACGGTTGAGGATTGCATTGCCACAGGTTACAGCGCAATTGAGCACCTGCGCCCCATGACGCTCGAGGGCTGCGTGGTTCGCATCTCGGATATCCTTGCCTACGTGGGGCGCGATCGCCAAGACGCCATTTCGGCGGGTCTGCTGTCACCCGACGCCTTTGACGATGACCTGGGCGGGGCATACAACAGCTGGATCCTTACGCATGCCTCCATCGATATCGTCGAGCACAGCTATGGCAAGCCACGCATCGAGATGAGCGAGGACCTGTTTGAGGAGATCCGCCGAGCCAAGCGCGAGAACTACGAGAAGATCTATAGCAAGGGCGGCATTGAAGGCGACTCCGAAGCGGAGCTGCGCGAGGCCTTCGAAAAGCTCTACGACCGTTGCCTGCAGGATATAAACGAAGGCGACGAGTCTTCGTATATCTTTAAGCACCACATTTCTCGTATTGAGCGGCAGCTTTTCTACTACGATCGCACCTATGCCTGGCAGGACGACAAGGATCAAGCGGTGGTGGATTACATCGCGAGCATGACGGACGGCTATTTCTGCGAGCTTACGAGCAAGCTGTTCCCGGGATTGAAGTTTCCGCACCGTACCTATATTAACGAACGGTAGTTCGTATTTATTCGGTATACTGTTGGTGGAAAACGTTTTTGATTGACGCACGGGATGGCTATGGACGACCTTTTTTCTGCTTCGACGCGCGAGCGTTCCTTTCAGAATGCGCCGCTTGCGGTGCGCATGCGGCCCAATTCGCTCGACGAGTATGTGGGCCAGCAAAAGGCCGTCGGTAAGGGTTCGTGGTTGCGTGCCGCGATTGAGCACGACGTGCTGTCGAGTGTGATTTTGTATGGGCCGGCCGGTACGGGCAAGACGACGCTGGCACATATTATCGCCAACCATACTAAGAGCGAGTTTGTCGAGGTCAGCGCTGTGACGGGCACCGTAAAGGATCTTCGTCGCGTGATCGACGAGGCTAAGACGCGCCTGAATACGTACGACCGCCGCACCATTCTTTTTATCGATGAGATTCATCGCTTTTCCAAGTCGCAGCAGGATGCCCTGCTGCATGCAGTTGAGAACCGTACCGTCATTATGATTGGCGCCACGACGGAGAATCCGTACTTCGAGGTCAACTCGGCATTGCTCTCGCGCGGTCGCGTGGTGGAACTTGAGCATCTTAAAGACGAGGATATCGCCACGCTTATTGAGCGTGCGCTCGAGGCGCCGCAGGGTTTGAACGGTAAGTTCTCGGCCGATGAGGATACGGTTAAGACCATTTGCACACTGGCAGCGGGTGACGCTCGATCGGCGCTCACGACGCTTGAGCTTGCGAGCGAGATTGCCGTCACGCGCCCCGATACCGAGGGAACGCCCGCGCCGGCGGCGGGGGAGCGCTATCCCATCACTGTTGACGACGTGAAGATTGCCAATCCGCGCCGTGGCTTTTCGTACGACAAAAACGGTGACATGCACTACGACATCATCAGTGCGTTTATTAAGTCTATGCGCGGCAGCGACCCCGATGCCACGATCTATTGGCTCGCGCGCATGATCGACGCGGGGGAGGACCCAAAGTTTATCGCTCGCCGCATTATGATTCAGGCTTCTGAGGACGTTGGCAACGCCGACCCGCAGGCGCTTTTGGTGGCACATGCCGCGTTTAAGTCTGCCGAGGTCATTGGCTATCCCGAGTGCCGCATTAACCTGGCTCAGGCTGCGCTCTATGTGTGCCTGGCGCCTAAGTCCAACGCGTGCGAGGCTTCCATTGATGCGGCGTTGGCCGATATTCATTCCAGTGGGCTGCGCGAGGTGCCGAGTTATCTGCGCGATCGTCATCGTCCGGGTAGCGACGAATACGGTGTGTATAAGTATCCGCATGATTATCCCGAAGGCTGGGTCAATCAGCGCTATTTGCCCGAGGGGCTGGAGCGCGGTGCGTTTTGGCAGCCTGCCGGTCGCGGCTGGGAAGAGTGGCGCGTAGAGCAAAGCGAACGCGACCGTAGCGGAAACGCGCCCAAGTAGGTCCTTGGGACCTCGCACATTCCCTTTGGGTATCTTTCCCCTTCTTTGGGGTACCATGAAAAACGTCTGTATTTCGATTCCTTCGGGAGGCTTGTATGAGTCCCATTCAAATCGCCCTGCTGCTGCTCGCCGTTGCCGGCGTGTGGGCTGTTATCGAGCTCGCGCTCACGCTGCGCAAGACCCGCACCGTCGTTGATTCGCTCGACAAGACGGTGAGCGACCTTAACAACACGATCGCCGAGGCTCAGCCCGTGGTGGCAAAGCTCGATGGCGCTGTCGATGAGCTCACCCCCGCGTTGGCACAGGTTGAGCCACTCCTCAAGTCGAGCAAGACCGCCGTCGATGCCCTGACTTCTAATCTCGTAGAGGTCGAAGCCGTGGTTCGCGACATTTCCGAGGTTACGGGCAGCATGGCCGAGGCCAGCAATGCTGTGTCGAGCGTGACCGACTCTGCGGCCGGTGCCGTGCAAAAGCTCTTCAATAAGGTGAAGGCTCCCGCGGCTGACGCCGAGCGCAAGCTTTCCGCTGCTGCCGACGCCGAGCAGCCGACCGAGCGTGTCCTGATTGGCGAAGCCGGGGACGATGCCGCTGCTGGTGACGATGATGCGCAGAAGCCTGCTGCTAAAGCAGCCCAGTATTACACCTATACGCCCGCCGAGACCTCCGAGGAGTCCTGCGATGAGTAGCGAAGCAACTTGCCCCATCACGCTGACTGTTGCCGGGGATCCGCGTCTGGCACGCCTCGTACGTATGACGGCCGCCAACGTTGGTGCGCTGTGCTCCATGTCCGTCGATCGCATCGAGGACATTCGTATGGCTGCCGAGGAAGCCTTTATCTTTGGCTGCACGGCCGTTGATTCCGATGACATTTCGATCAAATTCGACGTCGACGAATCGCATGTGGGCATGACCTTTACCTTTGGCGATCAGGCGACTGTCGATGAGGATGACCAGGCTGCCGTGTATGCCGAGCTCATTCTGGCGAGCGTGTGCGATTCCTACGAAAAGACTGCGGCGCCCCTGACGCTTTCCCTCGACCTCAAGGCGGATATCTAATATGACCGAACGTTCCCGGAGCGGTAAGACCGCTTGGGACAAGGAGAAAACCCGCGAGCTGTTTCGTCGCTACAAAGAGACCGGTGATCCGGACGCACGTGAGCAGCTCGTCATGTCCCATATGAACCTGGTAAGGTTTCTTGCCAACAAATTTAAGAACCGCGGCGAGCCGCTCGACGACCTCATGCAGGTCGGCTATCTGGGTTTGCTCAAGGCTATCGACCGCTTTGACCCCGAGCGCGGACTCGAGTTCACGACGTTTGCCACGCCTACCATCCTGGGCGAGATTAAGCGTCACTTCCGTGATAAGGGCTGGAGCGTGCGCGTGCCGCGCCGTTTGCAGGAGCTTTCTGCCAAGGTTAACCAAGCTACCGACCAGCTCACTAACGAGCTGCAGCGCTCGCCTAAGGTTGAAGAAATCGCTGAGTACCTGGGTGTGACCGTCGACGAGGTGCTGGAGGCCATGGAATCGTCTTCGGCCTATACCTCGGTGCCCATCGAGGCTCCTGGCGCGTCCGATTCCGATGATGCCCCCTCGATTCTCGACCGCTATGCCGATGACGACAACGAGCTCGATTTTACCGATGACCGCCTGGTGATCGAGGAAGCCATCCGCGATTTCTCGCCGCGTGAGCGTGAGGTTATCGAGCTGCGCTTTGTGAAGGGCATGACCCAGATCAAGATCGCTAAGAAGTTGGGTATCTCGCAGGTGCAGGTTTCGCGCCTGCTGCGCCGTACCCTTAAGAAGATACAGGACAAGATCGACCCCGACGGAGTGATGGTTCGTTCATGATTGAGCACCCCCAACAAACCGACCGCACGCTGCGCGATACTCGTATTCTGACGCTTCGCATTTGGGCTGTCGTCGGCTGCATTGTCATCGCCGCCGTCATCTTTAACCTTATGGGTATCTTGGCGCCGGTTATCGAGTTTCTCGCTGTCGGTTCCATCATCGCTTTTGTGATGTCGCCGATCACTAACTGGCTCGAGCATCACGGCGTCGGTCGTGGCATCGGTTCGCTCATCGCGCTGATCGTGGTTGTGGCAGTGCTCGTCGGCGTCGTCTGCATCCTGTCCCCTATTTTGCTCGGTCAGATTATGGAAGTCCTGAGCCGTCTGCCTGAGCAGCTTCGCGTTGCGGGCGGTGATCTCAACGAGATGATTTCGCACGCTAAGACGCTCAACAACACGCCGCTCAAGGAGTACTTGGACGATAATCTGTCCTCGCTGGTTACTGTGGCGTCCAAGTACGTATCGCAAATCGCCGCTGAGCTCGGTCGCGGCGTGTTCCCGCTGATCACCAACACGGCCTCGCAGCTGTTCGTAATCTTCCTGGGTTTGGTGCTTGCCTACTGGCTTGCCTGCGATTATCCCCGTATGCACCACGAGGTCTGTACCATCATCGGACAGGAAAAAGAGACCTCGTACCGCTTTATGGTCGCGATTCTTTCGCGCTCGGTCGGCGGTTATATGCGCGGCATGGTCGTGACGTCCATCTGCGGTGGCATCCTCGCCTTTATCGGCTTTACGGTCATTGGCCATCCCTACGCGGCACTCATGGCCATCTTTACCGGCATCATGCACTTGGTCCCGGTTGTCGGTCCCTGGGTAAGCGCGGCGATCGCCACGGTGCTCGGCTTTATGTTCAGCCCCATGCTGGCGTTGTGGACGCTCGTTGTGACCATGGTGGCTCAAAACGTCACCGATAACGTCATTTCCCCCAAGGTCATGCAGAGTTCGGTGCAGGTGCATCCCATCATGAGCCTGACGGCCCTCGTTATTGGTTCGGCACTTATGGGTCCCATCGGCATGGTCATCGCCATTCCGCTGTGCGCGGCCCTCAAGGGCATTTTCGTCTACTACTTTGAGAACGAGACCGGTCGCCAGCTCGTGGCATACGACGGCGCTGTATTTAAGGGCACGCCATATCGCGATGCCGAGGGCAACCCGGTCGCCGCCTACGACGCGCTTGGAGACGATACGTTCATTTACGAGTCCGAGCTCATCGGCAACGAGACCGCGCCCGAGGCCCAGGCGATGCCCAAGCCCGAGCTCGAGAATCCCTGGATCAAGCTCTCGGGCCTGCAGCCCGATGCGACGAGCTTTTTCAAGAATCCCTTCGCCAAGGACGATGACTCCAACTCGGACGACGATACCAAAACCGGCATCGACGGCTCCATGGACGATTCGGATTCCAAATAGGCACCGCTAGCGTTTCTTGAAGTTGTAAATGACAAGAAACGCGAGCAAAGCGATTGATAAGGGGCCGGCTACATAGAAAAAGAGAACGTCAATTGCGCGTAGAGTGTAATAGGCTTTATCGCCGGACATTACTGCATACAATACGTAGCCAAATGCTGGTTGGTTTGCGTACCAGCAGGAGAAAGCCAAAAGCGCTAAAAGTGCTACAACCAGAAGTGCATTCAGGACAAATCGTTTGCTTTTCATCGATCGCTCCTTCCGGGTGAATCTTATATGTAATTATACAGTAGCCTTTTTCAAAGCATCGCATACTCCTAAATAACGTGCACTTTCGCTGTAGGGTCGGCTTTATGTCGGCCCTCTTTTTTGCACTTGCGCGGCGGGATGGTAATATCGTTACGTTTGAACTGTTTCGATGTGAAACCGAGGAGATTCCCTCTATGAGTGCTGACTACCCGTCAATGACTACGGCCGAGATCCGCTCCAAGTTCCTCAACTTCTTTGAGGAGCGCGGTCTTAAGCTCTATCCTTCTTCGTCCCTTGTTCCCGACGACCCCTCGCTGCTGCTTGCCAACGCCGGCATGAACCAGTTTAAGGAGTACTACCAGGGCAAGAAGGCCATGAAGGAGATCGGCGCGATCTCCTGCCAGAAGTGTGTCCGCACCAACGACATCGACTGCATCGGCGAGGACGGCCGTCACCTCTCGTTCTTTGAGATGCTCGGCGACTTCTCCTTTGGCGGCGTCTCCAAGCAGCAGGCTTGCGCTTGGGCCTTCGAGCTTATCACCAAGGAGTTCAAGCTGCCGCTCGACCGCCTGTACTTCACCGTCTTTACCGAGGACGACGAGACCCACGACGTGTGGCGCTCCCTGGGCGTTGCCGAGGATCACATCTCGCGCCTTGGCGAGGACGACAACTTCTGGGCCGCTGGCCCCACCGGTCCCTGCGGTCCGTGCTCCGAGATCTACTTTGACATGGGCGAGGAGGTCGGCTGCGGTAGCCCCGACTGCAAGCCCGGCTGCGACTGTGACCGCTTCCTTGAGTTCTGGAACCTCGTGTTTACCCAGTACGACCGCCAGGAGGACGGCTCCATGCCGGAGCTGCCGCACCGCAACCTCGATACGGGCATGGGTCTGGAGCGCATGGCCGCCATCATGCAGCACAAGACCGCCAACTACGACGGCGATCTGATGCAGCACCTCATCAAGCTCGGTGAGAAGATCAGCGGCAAGACCTATGACGCCGACGATTACTCCGGCGCCAGCCGCTCGCTGCGCATCATCGCCGATCACTCCCGTGCCGTCGACTTTATGATCTCGGACGGCATCCTGCCCGGTAACGAGGGCCGCGAGTACGTCCTTCGCCGCCTGCTCCGCCGCGCCGTGTTCCACGGTCGCCTGCTGGGCATCGAGGGCGCCTTCCTGACCAAGTTCATCGACGAGGTCAACGCTCAGATGGGCGAGGCCTATCCCGAGCTGCTCAAGAACGTCGCACTCGTCAAGGGTATCGTCGCCTCTGAGGAGGAGCGCTTCTCCACGACGCTCGACAACGGCCGCGTCTACCTGGACGAGGCCCTGGCAGCGCTTGCCGATGGCGCCGTGCTCCCGGGTGATGTCGCCTTTAAGCTGCACGACACCTTTGGTTTCCCCATCGACCTGACCGTCGAGATTGCCGGCACCGCCGGCCACGACGTCGACATGGACGGCTTTACCGCTTGCATGGAGGACCAGAAGGCCCGTGCTCGCGCCAATGCTAAGGGCGACGCCTGGGGCAGCTTCAACGATGTGTGGGTCGAGCTTTCGGACAAGGTCGCTGCGACCGAGTTCGACGGCTACGACAACGACGTCATTGAGGGCGCCAAGGTTGTGGCCATCGTGCGCAACGGCGAGTCCGTCGAGTCCGCTGCGGCGGGCGAGGATGTTGAGGTTGTGCTCGACCGCACCCCGTTCTATGCCGAGATGGGCGGCCAGCAGGGCGATGCCGGCGAGCTTTCCGCCGAGGGCGTTTCGCTGACCGTTTCCGATACCAAGAACCACAACGGCCTGTATGCCCACGTTGCGCACGTCGCCGAGGGCACGCTGACCGTCGGTGCTACCGTGACCGCCGCGCTCGACGTCGAGCGCCGTGGCTTCCTGCGCCGCAACCACACCGCCACCCACCTGCTTGACGCCGCGCTTAAGCACGTCCTGGGCGAGCATGTCTCTCAGGCCGGCTCGCTGGTGACGCCCGAGCACCTGCGCTTTGACTTCACGCACTTTGAGGCCCTGTCCTCCGAGCAGCTCAAGGCTGTTGAGGACCTGGTCAACCAGCAGATTTTTGCATCTAAGCCGGTCGTGACCCGCGTCATGGGCATCGACGAGGCCAAGGCCGCCGGCGCCGTCGCCCTGTTTGGCGAGAAGTATGGCGACGTCGTCCGCGTCGTTTCCGTGGGCGCCGAGGACCAGCCGTTCTCCCGCGAGCTCTGCGGTGGTACGCATGCTGCCAACACTGCCGAGATCGGCCTATTCAAGATTATCTCCGAGTCCTCCACGGGCTCGAACGTCCGCCGTATCGAGGCCGTTACCTCTAAGGGCGCCCTCGACTACATGGCCGACCGCCTGGCACTCGTTGACGCCGCTGCCGCTGCGCTCAAGTGCCGCGTTGACGAGGTTCCCGCTCGTGTGGAGAACCTGCAGGCCGAGCTGCGCGAGACGTCTAACAAGCTCAAGAAGGCGCTGACCGGTGGCTCCTCCGACGCTATCTCCAGCGCCATCGAGGGTGCCGTCGAGCTCGACGGCTATAAGCTCGTCGTCGCTGAGCTCCAGGGCCTTGAGGCCGCCGACCTGCGCAACGTTTGGGATACCGTGCACCAGAAGGTCGCCGGTCCCGTTGCCTGTGTTGTTGCCAGCGTGACCGAGAAGGGCACCCCGGCCCTGCTCGCCGCCGGCTCCGATGACGCCGTGAAGGCCGGTTTCCACGCCGGCAACGTGATCAAGCAGATCGTGGGCCTGGTCGATGGTCGCGGTGGCGGCCGTCCCAACATGGCCCAGGCCGGTGGCAAGAACGCTGCCGGTATCGCCGATGCCCTCGCGGCCGCCAAGACCGCGCTCGGCGCCTAAGTAGTCGCTGTGGTCGCGCTCGCGCTGGACATAGGGGAGACCAGGATCGGCATCGCCGTCTCGAGCCGTGATGGCAAGATGGCGATGCCCGTCAAGGTGCTTCCGGCCGCTGAGGTTACCGGTATGGCCAAGACGTTCCGTTACCTAGTCGAGGACTATGAGCCCGATATCCTGGTAAGCGGACGTCCCTTGACCATGGCCGGTGAGCCCGGCCCCCAGGCCGAGCGCGTCGCCGCCGTGGCCCAAAAGATTGCCGACGAGCTCGAGCTTCCGCTGGAGTTTGAGGACGAGCGTCTGTCCTCGCAGGAGGCCAAGCGAATCCTGCGAGAGCAGGGGCTTAACGAAAAGCAGATGAGGGGCAAGATTGACATGATCGCCGCCAGCCTGTTCTTGCAGACATGGCTCGATCGTAAAAACGAGGAGGTTCAGCATGTCTAGCGCTTCCGATCCGCGCCAGCAGAATCGTACACGGCAGCCCGCGCCGCGTCCTGCTCAGCCTGGTCAGCGCCCGGCGCAGCCGACGCAGCGTTCGGCTCAGCCTACTCAGCGTACTGCTCAACAGCCCGCCGCTCGTCCCGCGCAGCCCGCTGGCGGCGCTCGTTTTAAGCAACAGGCTCCTGCCCAGCGCACGCAGGGACAAGCCCCGCAATCACGCTCCCACGCACATCATGCTCATGGCTCGCACGGCGTTGCTCCGGCCACGCGCTCGAGCTATAACACGCACGCCCGCCGTGGTACCCAAAAGAAAAGCTCCCCGGTGCCTATGATTATCGGTGGCGTCGTCGCCGTGCTTGCGCTTGTCGCGATCGTTTTCTTTGTTGTGCCGGCCGTCAAGGGCTTCATTGCGGGTGAGGATGCAAAAGTCGTTGCAGGCCAGCAGGTTACTATCACGATTCCCGATGGTGCCTCGGGTGACAGCATCGCTTCGATTCTCTCTGAGAACCATATCGTCGAAGATCCCAAGGATTATTACGCGGCGGTCAAAAAGCTCAACGCCGACATGTCGCTTAAGCCTGGCACCTACTCGTTCACCACACTCATGGACGCGACCAAGGTCGTTCAGCAGCTCATGGAAGGCCCCAATGCGGGCTCCGATGCGCTGACTATCCCAGAGGGCCTGACGGTTGACCAGGTCGCCGACCGCGTGGCCAAGGCGTACGACAGTATTTCTAAGGAGGACTTCCTTAACCAGGCCAAGGCGAGCAATTATGTGAATGATTACGCTTTCCTTAAAGACGCCGCGAACGATTCGCTCGAGGGTTTCCTGTTTCCCAAGACGTATTCGCTTGGTAAGGACCCAAGCGCCGATGATGTGATTCGCGCCATGCTTGACCAGTTCAACGCCGAGTACAAGTCACTTGACTTTGCCAGCTGCGAGGCCAAGATCAAGGAGCGCTATGGCGTGGAGATGTCCGATTACGACATCGTTAACCTTGCCTCGATTGTCGAGCGCGAGGGCCTCAACGCCGATCAGCGCGCTCATGTGGCATCGGTTTTCTATAACCGTCTGGCGGGCAAGCTCGATGGCCTGCGCTACCTCAACAGCGACGCGACCATGATGTACGTCACCGGTGGCGAGGTTACCGCCGACGACCTGCAGAGTGATAGCCCCTATAACACCTATAAGCACGAGGGCCTGCCGCCCACGCCCATTTGCTCTCCGTCGCTCGAGGCGCTCAAGGCCACCCTTGAGCCGACCGACTCCGACGACCTGTATTTCTACATTACGCAGGACGAGGAGTATTTCTCGAAGACCTACGAAGAGCATCAACAGTCTTGGAATTGATCATGAGGATTTTTAGCCCCAAACGATATGTTGCCTCGGTCGATCGCATCGACCTCGATACCCTCTGGGCCGACGGCAAGCGCGCCATTCTGCTCGACCGCGACAACACCCTGGTGCCACGTGATACCGAGCAGGTACCCGCTGCGGTCTCCGCCTGGCTCGAGGCCGCCCATGCTAAGGGCTTTAAGCTGTGCATGGTGTCCAACAACTGGCATCGCGACCAGGTTATGGCGTCGGCGCGCGAGCTGGGGCTCGAGGCCATCAGCCATGCCATGAAGCCGGCGCCCTTTGCCCTCAAAGCGGGTCTTAAGCGTCTGGGCGCCACGGCCGACGAGGCCGTGCTGATCGGCGATCAGCTGTACACGGACGTGTGGAGCGGTAACTTTGCCGGCGTTGACACTATTCTGGTCAAGCCGCAGGCCACCCAGGACCTGTGGTACACGCAGATCTTCCGTATCTTTGAGCGCCGGGCCCTGCGCGACCTTCCCTGCGAGGAATAGGTTTCGCCATGTCTCAGCACATCAAACACGGCTGCGACCATATCTTCTTTATCGGCTTTTTGGGCGCGGGCAAGTCGACGCTTGCGCGCAATGTGGGCACTATGTTCAAGCGTCGATTCATCGATACCGATCGTTTGGTTGTGCGTCGATGCGGCAAGTCGGTGACCGAGATATTTAAGACCGAGGGCGAGGATCGTTTTCGCGAGCTCGAGACCTCGGCACTCCGTTCGCTTCAAAGCGAGCGCAGTCTGCTGGTATCGTGCGGGGGTGGCATCGTCGAGACGCCGGTGAACATTAAACTGATGCACGAGATGGGTACCTGTGTGTACCTCGAAGGCGACTTTGAGGACTCGTTGCGCCAGATTCGCCGCTCCGATACCCGGCCCGATTTCCGCTCGCCCGAGCATGCTGCGCGCCTGTTTGAGCATCGCCGTCCGCTGTATCGCCAAGCCGCCGATATTACCCTTGATATTCGCAACAAGTCCTTCGAGGACGTTTCTTACCTTTGTGCCGAGATGCTTTTGGAGCGTGGGCTGCTATGATTCGCCGTCAACTTATCAATTTCCAAAACCGCAGTGTCGATGTTCGTGTCGGTCTTGGCGCGTTTGAGGAGCTGTCGCGCATGTTTGCCTCGGCTGTGGGCAAGCCTAAGCGCGCGATGGTGGTTTGGAACGACGCCACATCCGAGCGCTTTGATGAGGTCGTCGAGCATGCGCTGGTCGACGCCGGTTTTGCCGTGTCGCTGCTCGCCCTTGAGGTTTCGCCTGCCGGTGCTACGCTGGCCGATGCCGATACCGTCTTTGACGCCCTGTCAGCTAACGGCATTACCTGCGACGATCTCGTTGTCGCTGTCGGCGACACGGCGACCTGCTCGGTCGTTTGCTGGTGTTCCAATCAGTGGTGCGGTCGCACCGAGTGCGCCTTGCTGCCGACGACGTTCGATGCCATGCTCACGGTCGCGACGACCATGAAGCCGCTCGTCGCCTCGTCGGTGAATGCGCTTCCCGCTATTGCGTTCCGTCCCGAGCCGGGCTTGGTCGTGTGTGACCTCGACCTTGTTCGCGAGGCGGACTCCGAGGACCTCAAGCTCGGCTATGTGGAACTTGTTGGCACCATGCTTTCGAGCAGCAAGTCCCGCTGGAATCAGTTTACTGAGACCGTCCCCGAGATTCTCGCGGGCGAGGAGGTCGCGCTCGTCAATGCCGTTCAGTGGTCTCAGACTGCCCGCAAGGACGTACTGATGGCCACGAACCCGAGTGCCCGCCATGCGCTCGATTTTGGTAAGACGGGGGAGCGTACCCTGCGCGCCTGCTTGGGCGATGCCGCTTCGCAGATCCCTGCCTACCAGCTGTTGTCCGAGGGCATGCGTTTTGAGGCGCGCGTTGCCCACGATGCCTGCGACTTCGATATCGATTACGTCTTTGAAGTCGATGACTGCCTGGAGGACTTTGGTATCGAGGAGCTTGCCTTCGACCTGGAGCCCACCGCGTTTATCGAGGAGTTCCGCAAGCAGCAGTTCGCCCGCTCGAACCGCAGCATGTTGCCGCTGCCCGCGGCACTCGGCGCCATTCGTCTAACGAGCGTTGAGGACGAGGTTCTTGAGCGCCATGCTCACGCCTACTTGGCTTCTCGCAAAGAACTTCTCTAAGATTTATTGACATCCATCGTCTTTCGTATCATGTTGAGGTGCGGGTTTTCAATCGGTTGCGGATCGCGTGCGAATCCGTCTTTCGATCGGGACCCGTCCCGCTTTTATGAGGACATCAAGAAAGGAATCTGCATGTCTGAGTTTGCTGCCGGTCCTGCCGGTCGTATCGAGCGTGTCCGTGCCCTGATGGCCGAGCGCGGCTACGACGCCATCGTCGTGCGCGACGAGGCCAATCTCCGTTGGCTCACGGGCGTGAAGGGCGTCTTCGACTACACCTTCGAGTTCCCGCATGCCGCGTTTATTACGGCCGACCAGTGCCTGTTCCACACCGACTCGCGCTATCTCAACAGCTTTGAGGAGAACACGCCCGCCGGCAGCCCTTGGGTCTACGACATGGACGAGGGCACCATCCCCGGCTGGGTCGCCGGCAAGATCGCGGCCAACAAGTGCCGTGTCTGCGCCGTCGAGGATGACATGCAGATTAACTTTTACCAGGGTATCCAGCGTGGTCTGGAGGACCGCTCCGTTGCCTGCATGCTGCCTCTGATGCATGACGACATCCGCAAGATGCGTGCCATCAAGGATGCCGAGGAGATCGAGCTCATGCGCCACGCGCAGTCGATCACCGATGCCGCCTTCCAGCACATGCTCGGCTTCATTAAGCCCGGTATGACCGAGAAGCAGGTTCGCAACGAGCTCGAGAACTTTATGTTCGCCAACGGCGCCGACAGCCTGGCCTTTGGCTCCATTGTCGCGAGCGGTCCCAACACCGCAAACCCGCATGCCGTCCCGAGCGACCGTGTGATCGAGAAGGGTGACTTTGTCCTCATGGATTACGGTGCGGGCTACTGCGACTACCGCTCCGACATGACGCGTACCGTCGTGATGGGCGAGCCCACCCAGGAGCAGCTCGACCTGTACGCGCTCGTGCGCCGCACCCACGAGGAGTGCGTCGCCGCCATCCATCCGGGCGTCGAGGGCAATGACATTTTCAAGCTTTCCAAGAAGATCATCGGCGATGCCGGCTATGGCGATTACTACAACCATGGTCTGGGCCACGGCGTGGGCATCGACATCCACGAGCTGCCTAACTTCAACCGCAGCAAGAATATCATCGAGGCCGGCTCGGTTATCACCATGGAGCCCGGCGTCTACCTGCCCGGCGTGGGCGGCGTGCGCCTGGAGGACTACGGCGTCGTCACCGAGAACGGCTACGAGCCCTTCACCAAGACCCCGCACGACCTGCATATTATCGATTGCTAAACCATCCATTTGGGTTTTTGGAGGCGGGGCGTCCGGAACGATTCGGGCGCCCCGCGTTCTCTTTTTATGCGCTCGCCGCAGCCGCCGTCTGCAAGTGTATAATTTCGCTCGTATGTAATTTGGACGCTTGTGCGTCTAGCCAATAACAAGAAAGGTCGCTATGCCTACTATCTCTACCGCCGACTTCAAGAACGGCCTCGGTCTCCGCATTAAGGACAAGGTCTACACCATCGTCGAGTTCCAGCACGTCAAGCCGGGCAAGGGCGGCGCTTTCGTGCGCTACAAGACCCGCGACATCAAGAGCGGCCGCGTCGTCGAGAACACCTGCAACGCCGGCACCAAGTTCGAGAGCGTCATGCTCACCACCCGTGAGTTCCAGTACCTCTACAACGACGGCGCCGACTACATCTTCATGGATAACGAGTCCTACGAGCAGGTTCCCGTTCCCGAGGATATGGTGGGCGAGAACGCCAAGTGGCTGCGCGAGAATGACACCTGCCAGCTGCTCTTCGCCGACGACGAGCTCATGGGCGTGACCCCGCCGATGTTCATCGAGACCACCATCGTCCAGACCGACCCGGGCTTCAAGGGCGATACCGTCCAGGGTTCCACCAAGCCGGCCACCATCGACACCGGCGCTGTCATCCAGGTCCCCATGTACCTCAACGAGGGCGAGGTCATTAAGGTTGACACCCGCGACGGCAAGTTCGTCTCCCGCGTCTAGCAACCAACTCTTCTAGGAGGACTCATGCCCCAGGAAATCAAGATTGACGGCATCGGCATTTCGCCCGATGTTCTGACCGCCATCGTCTCGCGCGCCGTCACGGATGTCGAGGGCATCGCCTCCGTGGGCGTCAAGGACCTTGCCACCAACCTTGTCTCTATGATGCTTTCGTCCAAGGCCCCGGCTTCCGAGCCGGCGGTCGAGGCCGAGGTCATCGGCGACAAGCTCGCGCTTACCGTGCGCGTCGTGGTGTTCTTTGGCTATCCGTTCAAGAAACTCGCCGAGGCCGTTCGCGCCGCCGTGGTTGCCGCCATCGACGCCCAGGTGGGCGTCGAGGTCGAGCGCGTTGACGTTTGCATCGACGGCCTCGTTTTCCCCAAGGAGTAACCTTTGAGCCTTAAGGTTTATCGCGGGCGTACGCTTGCCCGCAGTCAGGCGCTGCAGCTGCTGTTCCAGGCCGAGGCCACGGACAGCCCGCTCGAGCGCGTCCTCGAGGGCGATTTCCTGATCTCGAAGGGTCCCCTCGATCCCTACGCGCTGGAGCTGTGCCGCGGTGCCTACGAGCACATCGACCGCATCGACTGCGCCCTGCGCTCCGTCGCCAAGAACTGGGATCTTATGCGTATGCCCGGTGCCGACCGCAATCTGCTGCGTATCGCCGTCTATGAGATGCGCTTCCTCACCGACGAGGAGGTCTCGGACGCCATCGTGATCAACGAGGCAGTCGAGCTTGCCAAGGCCTATGGTACCGACCAGTCCGCGTCGTTTGTCAACGGCGTGCTAGGCAAGATCGCTCGTAGCGAGGAGCTGCCGGGCGAGGATCTCTATCAGGAGCTGCTGGCCGAGGACCGTGCCCGCGAGGAGGCCCAGGCTGCCGAGGCTGCCGCCAAGGTCGCCGCCGCTCAGGCTGCGGCCGGCGTTCTCGATGAGGACGCCGAGGTCGCCGAGGCCGAGACCGGTACCGTCGAGGAGTAGCCATGCCAGAGGGTTCCGTCCGCAACTTCGACGAGATCTCGGACCGTTTGGACCAGATTATCGCGACCGTTCGCTCTAAGGATACGTCCCTGGAGCGTTCGCTCGATCTGTTTGACGAGGCGATTGAGCTGGGCTCCCGTGCGGTCGATATGGTCGATAAGTTTGAGTTGACGCCTCGCGAGGCCGATAAGCTCGAGCAGGAATACGATGAGGATGCGGCAAACGAATCCCAGGATAGCCAGGCCGCGTCTCCGGATACGAATGGTTGATGGCATTCATGAAACGCGTGCGTCTCGATGACGAACTGATTTCACAGGGCATCTGCGCCGATCGCGCGGATGCCCTTCGCACTCTTATGGCCGGCTTGGTCTCGAGTGGCGGCGAGCGTTTGACCTCACCGGGCCTTAAGGTGACGCCGGGCCTGCCGTTGCACGTGAAGGGTCGTATTCCCTACGTTGGGCGCGGCGGGCTCAAGCTCGAGGGCGCGCTCGATGCGTTTTGTATCGATCTCACGGGCCTTGCCTGCCTCGATGTGGGATGCTCCACGGGCGGCTTTACCGATTGCCTGCTCAAGCGCGGCGCCGCCACAGTCGTTTCGGTCGATGTGGGTCGCGCTCAGTTTGATTGGTCGCTGCGCCAAGACGATCGCGTGACGCTCCATGAACGCACCAACGTGACGCAGCTGCCCGAGCTCGGCTACGGCGGCGCTATCGACCTGACCGTGTGCGATGTGTCGTTTACGAGTATCGCAAATATCATCGACGCCGTGATGGCGTGCCTGAAGCCTTCGGGTTCGTTTTGCACGCTCGTAAAACCCCAGTTTGAGGCGCCGGCTGCGCTGGTGGGCGAGGGCGGTATCGTGACCGACCCAGCCGTCCGCCGTGATACGCTCGTGGCGGCGATTGGGCTCTTTGCCGCCAAGGGCCTGTTCCCGCGCGACGTGTGCGTGTCGCCCATCCATGGCGCCAAAGGAAACGTTGAGTTTTTCCTGTACGGCACGAGGTTTGCCCCCGGCGAACGCACCGACGATGAGCTGCATTCCCAGGTATCGGTTTTGAGCGAGAAAGCTGCAACGCTATGAAGGTCTTTCTGGTTCCCAATTTCTACAAGCAAGAGGCGGTTGAGAGCGGCCTGATGCTCGAGCTTTGGCTTTCGCGCCAGGGCTACGAGGTCGCATGGGCTGCCGACCAGCGTTCCAAGATCCAGAGCGCGCCCGATGTTGACGATGCCGACTTGGTTATTACGCTCGGCGGCGACGGCACGCTGCTGCGTGCCGCCCGCATTCTCAACTACCGCGAGATTCCCATTTTGGGTCTTTCCTATGGTCATTTGGGTTTTTTGACGGCCGCGAGCCCCGAGGAGCGCGACATTTTGCAGGTCGTGAGCGATGCCCTGTCCGGCGAGCTCCATGTGAGCCGCCGTGCCACCATCGCCGCCGATATCGTCTCGGTGCGCGAAGACGGCACGAAGGATGTCGTGCGCACGTTTGCCCTCAACGATATGGCGCTTACGCGCGGGCCCCTGTCCGATATGGTCGAATTTGACATCACGGTGTCCGGCCATCATATCGACCGCCTGCGCGGTGACGGCGTCGTCGTTTCGACGGCGACCGGCTCCACCGGCTACGCGCTTTCCGCCGGCGGCCCCATTGTCAGCCCCGATTACACGGGCATGGTCTGTGTGCCCATCGCTCCGCATACCATTCAGGCTCGCGCCTTTTTGACTTCGCCGAGCGATGTCGTGGAGATTTTTATGTCCGATGACCGCCCGAGCGTTCCGGCGATCGCCATCGATGGACAGTTTATTACCTGCGATGGCACGGTCGAGAGCGTGGCTGTGCGCCGTGGTCCCGGCGATGTGCTGCTGCTGGATTACGGCCCCGAGAGCTTCTATAACTCGGTGAGCCGCGTGTTCTACGGAGTGCGCCATGATCGATGAGCTGCAGGTTTCCAACATTGCACTCATTCGCGAGGCGACGTTGGTTCCGAGCACGGGTCTAACGGTTCTGACTGGAGAAACCGGCGCCGGTAAGACCGCGCTGCTCTCGGCACTCAAGCTCATTTTGGGCGAGCGCGCGGATTCGTCGACGGTGCGCGAGGGCGAGGCACTTGCCAGCGTCGAGGCGCGCCTGTTTGATGGCCCGCATGACACGGAGGGCGTCACCGTGCAGCGCAGCCTTTCTGCCGAGGGCCGCAGCCGCGTAAAAATTGACGGCCGCATCGCCAGCGTGCGCGAACTTTCGGAGCGCGTCGGCGTGATGATGGATCTTTGCGGTCAGCACGAGCACCAGCGCCTGCTCGACCCGGCGCATCATGTTGCCATGGTCGATGCCTGGGCAGGGCGTCCGGCACTCGAGGCGCTCGAGCACTACCGTGCTTGCTTTAAGGCATCGCGTGCGGCTGCCAAGGAGCTTCGCCGTGTGGAGGAAGCCTCACGCGCGCAGGGGAGTCGCGTCGAGGAGGCGCGCTTCGCCCTGGAGCGCATCGCCGAGGTCGACCCCAAGCCGGGTGAGTATGAGGAGCTCGAGGAGCTGCTGCCGCGCTCCGAGCATGCCGAGGTGTTGGTGGCCACGGCCAACGATGCCCATGCGATGCTTGCTGCCGAAGGGGGAGCACTCGATGCCGTGAACAGTGCCGTGGCGGAGCTTTCCCGCATGGCTGCCGTCGATCGCAAGCTGGGCGACATTGCCGATGCGCTTTCGGATGCCTGCATTTCGCTTGAGGATTGTGCCAGCGAGCTGCGTACCTATCGCGATGGGGTCGCCTTCGATCCGCGCGAGCTGGCTCGTATGCGCGAGCGCTATTCCGATCTTAAGGCCCTGCTGCGTCAGTGGGGGCCCACCATGGACGATGTCTTTGCCATGCGCGACCGCTCACAAGAACTGCTCTCTCTGGTCGATGATGGTGATGAGCAGATCAAGAAGGCGCGCGAGGCGCTTGGGAGCGCCGAACGCGAGCTTTTTGCTGCTGCCAAGGCGCTTAAACGCGCGCGGAATACGGCAGCCCCTCGCTTTTGCCACGAGGTTGGCCGTCAGATGGCGCGCCTGGAGATGGGCGGCGCCGAGCTCGTTTGGGAGTCGCGCGATCTTCCGCGTGCCGAGTGGACGCCGGCGGGCCCTTCGAGCTATGAGCTTTTGTATCGCAGCGGTGCCGGATTGACGCCGCGCCCCCTGCGCCGCATTGCGTCGGGCGGCGAGCTGAGCCGCGTCATGCTGGCGAGCAAGGTTGTCCTCGGTAACGCGGACGGCGTGGATACGCTGGTGTTCGACGAGGTCGATGCCGGTGTCGGCGGCTCTACAGCACGTGCCCTCGCGAGCGTGCTGGCAGATCTCGCCGCTACGCATCAGGTGATTGTCGTAACCCACCTGGCGCAGGTCGCTGTCATGGCCGACAAACACTACGTGGTGAGCAAAGAGCCCGGCGACGTTCCCCAGACGCATCTGGATGAGGTGGCCGGGGACGCCCGCATCTCAGAGATCGCCCGTATGCTGAGTGGCGATCAATCTGAGGCAAGCCTGGCACATGCCAAGCAGATGTTGGAAGAGGCTCGAGGTTAGAACGAGCTGACAGTGTTGGCGGGGACAAAATATCAGCAATTGTTGCACCGCCACTTGCTTGTCTGGCCCGACCGTCAAAAACTATGCCGGTTTACTACGATGAATCGGCGTAGCTCGAGCACAGCTAAAATTGTAAAAAGAAAACCGCAGGTAGAACCCCTGCGGTTTTCTTTTAAAACACGATGTGGTCGCATATTCCGATTTCATCGTAGTAAACCGGCATAGTTTTATCGGAACGGTACATAACGTCCCCTGATAAAACCTACTCCACGACCTTATCCGGCTGGATGAGCTCCTCGTAGTAGCTGATATGCTCGCGGGCGTCTTCAATCTCGGGCAGCAGGAAGTTGTAGATAACCTCGATTATCATCGTGGCACTCATCTTGGAGAACGCAAAGTCGCCCGTGGTGAGCAGTGCCTCGTGGTTCACAGTATTAAAGGTGTAGTCGGCCAGGCGAGCAAGCGGGGACTTGCTGTCGCTGCTGATGACGACAACGATGGCGCCACAGCCGCGAGCCGCTTTTGCCATGCGATTCAGTCGACGCGACTTGCCGGAGTTCGAGATCAGCACGATGACATCTCCGGGGCGCAGCGTAAGCGCAAAACCAATCGAGGTCTCGCTGATGGTGCTTGCCATACAGCGAAGGCCCAGCTGCGAAAACTTAAACGTCGCGTCGAGCGCGACGGCGTTGGTGTTGCCTACGGCTGCAAACTCGATAGCCCCTGCGTTCTTAAACGCGTGCACGACGGCTGTCAGCGTGTCGTGATCAATGCCATCGATAGTCGCATTAAGCTCGCTTACCTTGGCAGCGAGGATGTTCTTGAGGCTCTGCTCCATATTGTCGAGCGAGACCTCGTCGGTGAGGCCTTCATTGCGCTGGCTTTCCAGATCGCGCGCTAGTGAAAACTGGAAACTGCGAAAACTGCCAAAACCCAGTTTGCGGCAGAAGCGCGAGACGGTTGCTTCGGAGGTTGCAGCGGCGCGCGAAAGCTGGGCGGCTGTCAGACGCGGGGCCTCGGACTGGTGCTCTAGGATATAGTCGACAATGCGTTGCTCGGACTCGCTGTACCCCCTGTGCATACTAATAAGGGAGAGTGCGCTCTTGCTGCTATCGGACATGGGATGGCTCCTGGCTGGCATGAAAATCGGACTTGTTTTGTAATGTCGTAGTATACGGGCATTTTCAATTACAAGATACACCTTGCCGTTTCAATAGTTGATGGTAAACTTTCATCGACCGTTTACGGTAATGAAAGAACCTTTCACCGGAGAAATGAGCTGTATTGCTTCTCATATAAGCGGTGGGTTGGTATCTTTCAGGTGTGGAAAAACGCGTATCTAAGCGCGTGTAGGGGAGCGCCCGCGGGCGCTGTACTCAAGAAGGAGGGACACATGGCTAAGTTTGACATCATCGCAGCCACCGGTTGCCCGACCGGCATCGCGCACACCTTCATGGCGAAGGAGGCGCTGGAGAAGGCAGCTGCCGAGCGCGGTCTGACCATTAAGGTCGAGACCCATGGCCAGGTCGGTGTCGAGAACGAGCTCACTAAGAGTGAGATCGCTGGTGCCAAGGCCGTCGTCGTCGCAGCCGACAAGGATGTCCAGGCGGAGCGTTTCGCCGGTAAGCCCATGGTTTCCGTTGGTGTTTCCAAGGCCCTGTCCGTCGAGGCTGCAGGTAAGCTGATCGACCGCGCACTCGCCGCCAAGGGCGACGACACGGTTGCTGCTGCTGCCGATGTCGAGGATGAGGTCGAGGAGAAGGAGTCCATCGGCCACATCATCTATAAGCACCTCATGAACGGCGTCAGCCACATGCTGGTCTTCGTCGTTGCCGGTGGTGTCCTGACCGCTGTTTCGTTCCTGTGGGGCATCACGTCCTTCGATTCGACGGCTGCCGACTACAACAGCTTCGCCGCTATGCTCAAGATCATCGGCGGCATTGCCATGAACCTCATGGTTCCCGTGCTTTCCGCCTACATCGCCGAGTCCATCGGCAAGCGCCCGGCGCTCGTTCCCGGCTTTGTTGCCGGTATGATCGCCATCCAGGGCCTGCCCGTTAACGCCGATACACACATGATCGATGCTGGCGGCACGGGCGTGGGCTTCGGCTTCCTCGGCGGCATCGTCGGCGGCTTCCTCGCTGGTTATGTCATCTTGCTGCTCGAGAAGGTCTTTGCCGGTCTGCCCAAGAACCTGGACGGCCTCAAGGCCATCTTCCTGTACCCGCTGTTCTCGACTGCTATCGTCGGTCTGGTCATGCTCGGCATCTCCGGCCCCATGGCTGCCATCAACACCGCCATGATGGACTTCCTCAAGGGCCTGTCTGCCTCCGGCGCTGTTGTCCTGGGTCTTGCTATCGGCTGCATGTGCGCCTTTGACATGGGCGGCCCTGTCAACAAGGCTGCTTACGTCACCGGTACCGCTATGCTCACCGAGGCCCTGGCTGCTGGTGTCGGCACCGACACCTACAACTTCGGCACCAACTTCATGGCTGCCGTCTCCGCCGCCTGCATCGTTCCGCCGCTGATCACCACCTTCGCCGTCATCGTCGGCAAGAAGTACTTCAGCCAGGAGGACCATGACGCCGGTGTCGTCAACCTCATCCTTGGTTGCACCCACATCACCGAGGGCGCCATTCCGTTCATGACCAAGAACATCTGGCCCGTCATGCCCATCATGATGCTCGGTTCCTCCATCGCCTCGATCCTGACCATTATGTTCAACGTCCACGATCCGGCGCCCCACGGTGGCTTCCTGGTCCTGCCTGTTGTCGAGAACGGTCCGCTTTGGGTCCTCGCGATCCTCATCGGCGCCGTGGTCGGTGGCATCCTGTTCGTCGCTTTCAAGAAGTATGACTTCGAGAAGAACCAGAAGGCCGCTCCCGCCGCTCCCGCCAAGCCGGTCGAGGCCCCCAAGGCCGCTGCCGTCGAGGCTCCCAAGGCCGAGGCTGCCGATTTCGTGAAGGTCGAGAACGTTTTTGTCGCCGAGAACTTCGCTTCTCGTGACGAGGCCCTGAGCTTTGTCTCCAACCAGGCTGTCAAGGCCGGTGTCGCTGACGACGCCGATGCCGTGATGAATGCCTTCCTGGCCCGCGAGGCCGAGGGCTCCACGGGCATGATGGAGGGCTTCGCTATTCCGCATGCCAAGTCCGATGCCATTACCGATGCCGCCGTCATCGTCGTCAAGGACGACTCTGGCGTGACCGGTTGGGACACCATGGATGGCGCTCCCGTCAACGTGGCTATCGCCCTGCTTATTCCCGGTGCCCAGGCCGGCACCACGCACCTCAAGATCCTGTCCAAGGTCGCCGAGGCGCTTATGGACGAGGGCTTCCGTGCCACCGTCAAGGGTTCCACCGACGCCGCCGAGATCGCCAAGACGATCAACGCCCGTCTGGTGTAATCCCGCAACGCGCGAATAATATCGCCTCTGTAACAAAGGGGGAGACCCTCTCCAGGGCCTCCCCCCTTTTTCTACCCCTCCCACAAGTTGCGGTGAAATAGGGACTGTTTAAACGATTCAACTCCAAATGCAGTCCCTATTTCACCGCAACTTAGAAGAAGGGGATAGCGCGGCCTGTCTATCGGATCGTCCGTACGGATAAATATTCAGCCAGAATTCCGTTCTCACGATATTACTCTGGACCGACCGAGTTTCCGCAGCTCGCCTGCCTGGCGGGGCGGTTAAGTTTGTCGCGAGTTCCGCACGCAAAGGAAAGCACTTAATGTGCTTTCCGTCTTGCGCAGGACTGTAGAGCAGCAAACTTAACCGCCCCGCCAGGCAGGCGAGCGTGCAGGAACGACATCCGTCCAATAATTCGTGCGAAACATAATGAAAAACAGTTTGATGTGAGTTAATATAAACAACGTCGTGAATATGGCTCCTGTCGCATGGTCGACAGGGGTTAAACACAAAAAAGGAGTCAATTATGGTTTCTGAGAAGGCTACCCTCGTTAATCCTCAGGGTCTTCACATGCGTCCGGCTGGCCTCTTCGCCTCCACCATGGGCAAGTACGCCTGCGACGTGACGGTCGTCACCCCCGAGAAGGAGGTCAACGGCAAGTCCCCGATGGCCCTCATGGCTGCTGGTATCCCCTGCGGCACCGAGGTCGAGGTCAAGTGCGACGGCGCTGACGAGGCCGAGGCTCTGGCTGCTGCCATCGAGCTCATCAAGAGCGGTCTTGGCGAGTAGAACTCAAACGGGTCGCATGTTGAACAACTAAGTTCATATTTGGGGGCGCAGTGACCTGTTTTAAGGTAACTGCGCTCTTTTGTCATGGATATGGCAAAACGCTTTATCACATGACACGGAGAGAGGAATGGGAATGTATCAGGGAGTCAACGCTTCCGAGGGTATCGGTATCGGCACCGTTATGGTCGCCGTCGATCCCGACTTGACGTTTGAGCCGCACCAGGTTGCTGATTCGGCAGCAGAGAAGGAGCGCTATCAGTCCGCTCTTTCGGTCTTCTGCGAGAAGACCCAGGCTCAGGCCGACCACATGAAGGAGACGGTGGGCGAGGCCGAGGCCGAGATCATGAGCGGACACATCGTTCTGGCTCAGGACCCGGGCATGACCGACGCCATCAACGCCGCCATTGACGGCGGCACCTGCGCCGAGCAGGCGCTCATGGACACCTCGACCATGTTCGAGAACATGTTCCTGTCCATGGACGACGAGATGTTCCGTCTGCGCGCGGCCGATATCGCCGACATCCGCACCGGTATTCTGGCCGAGCTGCTGGGCAAGGAGGTCGTCGACCTTTCCGTCCTGCCCGAGAACACCGTCGTTGTCGTGCACGACCTTACGCCGTCCATGACCGCCACGATCGATAAGGCCCACGTTGCCGGTATCGTCACCGAGACCGGTGGCCGTACGTCGCACTCCGCGATTATCGCGCGCGCCCTCGAGATCCCGGCTGTCCTTTCGGTTTCCAACAGCTGCACCGCACTGCGCAACGGCATGACCGTTGTCGTCGACGGTGGCAAGGGCATCGTCGAGGCCGATCCCGACGAGGGGACGCTCGCCGCCTACACCGCCAAGGCCGAGGCCTTCGCTGCCGAGAAGGCAGCCCTCGAGGCCTTCCGCGGCAAGCCTTCTGTGACTGCCGATGGCATCAAGAAGATCATTGCCTGCAACATCGGTAACCCCGATGACGTGCCCAACGCGCTCGATCACGACGCCGAGGCTATCGGTCTGTTCCGCTCCGAGTTCCTGTTCATGGACTCTGCTGAGCTTCCTTCCGAGGAGGAGCAGTTCAACGCCTACCGCAAGGTCGCCAGCGCGCTCAAGGGCGCTCCGGTCATCATTCGTACGCTTGATGTGGGCGGCGACAAGGAGATCCCGTACCTGCACATGGTCAAGGAAGACAACCCCTTCATGGGCTTCCGCGCTGTGCGTTACTGCCTGGCCAATCCCGACCAGTACAAGGTCCAGCTTCGCGCCCTGCTGCGCGCCAGCGCCTTCGGCGATGTCAAGATCATGATCCCGCTCGTCACCTGCGTCGAGGAGGTTTTGGCTGTCAAGGAGCTCGTCGAGCAGTGTAAGGCCGAGCTGACCGAAGAGGGTCGCAAGTTCAACGAGAACATCGAGGTCGGCATCATGGTCGAGACGCCTGCCGCTTCGCTGCTCGCTGACCGCCTGGCCGAGGTCGCCGACTTCTTCTCCATTGGCACCAACGACCTGATCGGCTACACCATGTGCGCTGACCGTGGCAACGACACCATCTCCAACCTGTACCAGGTGTACTATCCCGCCGTCCTGCGCTCGCTCAAGAACATCATCGAGAGCGGCGTGAAGGCCGGCATCATGGTCGGTATGTGCGGCGAGGCCGCTGCCGATCCGCTGCTTGAGCCGCTGCTGATCAGCTGGGGCCTGGAGGAGTTCTCGATGAGCGCTCCGTCGATCCTGCGCGCTCGCAAGACCATCAGCCAGTGGACCAAGGCCGAGTGCGACGAGCTCGCCGAGAAGGCGCTCGCCTGCAACACCGCCGCCGAGGTCAAGGCACTGCTCGAGTCCGCAGCTCGCTAATTTGGTATCAGAGGTAACCGCGTGGTTGGAATGGGCCGGCCACGCGGCCCTCACATATACAGGGGGTACTGTAAATGTTCTACACGCTAACCGCTAACCCGGCTGTCGACATGACGGTTTCGAGCTCTCCGCTCGAGCCCGACGAGAACGTCCGCACCGGCTCGGCCAGCTACACGGCTAACGGCAAGGGCCTCGACGTGTCCTTCGCCTTTAAGAAGATGGGTGTCGACACCGTCGCGCTCGGCTTCTTCGCCGGCTTCACGGGCAAGTTCATCGTCGAGGAGGTCATGAACCTGGGTTGCCTGTGCCGCCCGGTCTGGACCGACGGCATCACGCGTATCAACACCTACGTCAACGATGGCCAGCACGAGTACGGCATCCTGAACCCCGGTGCTCCTATTACGCCGCAGCACCAGGAGGAGCTCTACAACATCCTGGACACCGCGGGTGATCTTGAGTGCCTGATCGTCTCCGGCTCCGTGCCTCCCAAAGCTACGCCCGACTTCCTGGCCCAGGTCATGGAGCACGCTCAGGCCCGTGGCGCCGACGTCGTCCTGGACCTGTCCTCCGACAAGCTCAAGGAGCTCGCTCACAAGAAGCCGCTGCTCATCAAGCCGAACCATCATGAGATGAAGGCCATCTTCGGCGTGCCGGTCGACACCGACGACGAGGTCCGCGTTGCCATGAAGCTCGCACACGACGCCGGCGTTCAGAACGTGCTGCTCACCCGTGGTAGCCGCGGCGACGCTTACTTCTCCAACGGCGAGGACATCTGGTACGCCAAGCGTGAGTTCAACATCAAGCTGGTCTCTTCTGTCTGCGCCGGCGACTGCACCCTCGCTGCGTTCCTGCACAAGTGGTACAGGGATCGCGACAACGTCGAGGAGGCCATGAAGCTCGCTATGGCTACCGGCGCTAACGTTGCCGAGTCCGTCGGCATCGGCGACTTCGGTCACGTCGATGAGTACAGCAAGCGCGTTGCTGTCCGCAAGCTCGATCGCAAGTAAGCGAAACTCATTATTTCGCGTGTATGGCGTCCCGGTTTAGGCTGGGGCGCCATTTTTGTATATTGTGGGCGAGCGACAGGACAAGGATCCTGTTTCTTTTGCCCGTCATCCCGCCGCCCTGCACGCGTTCTACACCGTTCGCCGAGTTGCTATGGTCTTTTCCCGAAGCGTGGAATATACTTTCATTAACACGTTGCCTTGTGAAAGGAACTTACATGATTTACACGCTCACTGCAAATCCCGCCATTGACTACAACATTGCCTGCGACGGTCTTTCCGCCAACACCGTCACCCGCACGCGCAATGCGGTCTATACGCCCAACGGCAAAGGTCTTAACGTCTCGTTCACCCTCGATCACTACGGCGTCGACACCACGATCCTGGGCTTTTTTGCCGGTTTCTCGGGCGAGTTTATCGTCAAGGGCGCCGAGGCCCTGGGCGTGCCCGTCAAGCCCGTGTGGACTGACGGCATAACGCGCGTCAATGTCTTCCTCAACGCCGGTCCCGACACCGAGTACAACATGGTCAATGCTGGCGCTGCCATCAATGCTGCCAACGAGCAGGAGATGTTTGAGCTCATTGATTCGCTCGAGGACATGACCTGCCTGGTCATTAGCGGCTCGCTGCCTCCCAACACCTCCGAGGGTTTCCTGCCCGAGGTACTTCGCCGTGTTAAGGCGAAGGGCGCCGAGTTCGTGCTCGATATCTCGAGCCATCAGCTGGCTGACCTCATTGCCATGGAGCCGTTGCTCATTAAGCCCAACGATGACGAGCTGCTCGACATCTTTGGCATTAAGGTGAGCGGTGGCGACGACGAGTCCGTTAAGGGCGCGATGGCCGAGCTGCACGCCAAAGGCGCTAAGAACGTACTGCTGACCCTTGGCGGCGAGGGCGCGTACTTCTCCAACGGCGAACACATCTGGTTTGCCAACCGTACCTTTGAGGTCAAGGTGCTGTCGACCGTCTGCGCCGGCGACTCCTCGCTTGCCGCCTTCCTGTCCGTGTGGCACGACGCTCCCGAGCGCGTCGAGGACGCCCTGCGCCTCTCGATGGCCACCGGCGCCAACGTGGTGGAGTGTGCCGGTCTGGGCGATTTTGCCAAGGTGGACGAATATAGCAAGCACATTGAGGTTCGCCAGGTCTGCTAGCCGCATCGACATATCGTTGCCGAACACCCGCTTTGGATTTCCAAGGCGGGTGTTTTTGCATTCTGGGCGCATGTGGTGCTTGCTGTCCCGTTCGTTCGGATCGACGATACGATTGCATGTGCGCGCATGCCCGTTTCTTGTTAGACTTCTTGAGAACCATCGATTAACGCTTGCAGGCGTAGGAGGCCATAGGTATGTGCAAAGCTTCGCTCAACGGTACGCAGCCCTCAGGCGCCTCCATGCGTGTGCTACATGCGCTTGAGGCAGCCGGTCTTGAGGCCTGGTTCGTGGGGGGTTGGGTACGTGATGCCCTGATGGGACGCCCCGGCCACGATGTCGACATGTGCTGCAGCGGTCTGTGGCAGGAGTCCAAGGCGGCGCTCGAGGCCGCTGACATTGCGGTAGTTGAGTCGGGCATTAAATTTGGCGGCATCACCGCCATTTGTGACGATGAGCGCATCGAAGTCACGACGTATCGTTTGGACGGCTTTTACACTGATGGTCGCCATCCCCAGAGTGTGCAGCGTGCGGCCTCGCTTGAGGACGATCTGGCGCGTCGTGACTTTACCGTTAACGCTATGGCTTGGCATCCGCAGCGCGGTCTTGTCGACCGGTACGATGGCCAGGGTGACCTGGAGCGTAAGTTGATCCGTGCCGTCGGGGATCCCAAGCGTCGCTTTAATGAGGATGCGCTTCGCATGCTGCGCGCCGTGCGTTTTGCCTGTCGTTTGGATTTTATGATCGAGCCTAAGACCAAACAGGCGCTTGCCGAATGCTCATCGCTGCTCGATGCCGTGGCACGCGAGCGCGTGGGCATTGAGCTCGAAGGCATTCTTTCGACCGGTCACGGGGGAGACGCGATGCTGCGCTATCCCGAGCTTATTTGTGCCGCCGTGCCCGAACTTTCGCCTGCTCGTGGGTTTGACCAGCGCAGCGTCTACCATGCCTTTAATGTCTATGAGCATATTGCTCGCGTGTTGACGGTGGCGGGGGAGCTGGCGCTGTGTGACGGCGTGGAGCCTTCGCCGAGCTTAATGTGGGCCGCGTTTTTGCACGACGTCTCCAAGCCCGATTGCTTTACGGTCGACCATGCGGGCAGCGGCCACTTTTACGGCCATCCCGAACTTGGCACCAAGAAGGCGCGCACCATTATGGATCGCCTGGCGCTTTCGCACGATTTGGTTCGCGACGTTTGCCTGCTTATCAAGTATCACGATAAGCCGTTGCGCCCTGAGCGTTCCTGTTTGCTCAATATGATGCGCTTGCTTTCGGGCGAGGGTGTTGACACTCCGCGTTTGATTGACGAGCTTATGGACCTTAAACGTGCCGATACGCTCGGTAAGGCGCCGTCGTGCTTCTATTACGTCGAGACGATCGAGGAGATGCGCTCACTCGCCCACGGACTGCTTGAGGCGGGGGAGCCCTATACGCTCAAGATGCTTGCCATCAACGGCGGCGACTTGATCCGCGCTGGCGTCAAGCCCGGGCCGGAGTTGGGGCAGCTGCTCAACGCCGCTCTCGACGCTGTGATCGAGGACAATGTTCCAAATGAGCGCGAAGCCATCCTGGCCCATTTGCACCTGGGATAAACATCCTTCGGTTCGCCCCAAATGATCTACTTAGTTGACCTGCGCGTTCCATAACCTCCCGACAAAATTCCAGCAATTTGGAATTTCTTCTTGCGCTCGCGTTTTTTATCCCGTAATATATTTCCTCGCAGCACGGCAGTGCAGTTGTCATGTGGCCCGTTCGTCTAGCGGTTTAGGACGCCGCCCTCTCAAGGCGGAGATCACCAGTTCGAATCTGGTACGGGCTACCACTTCTTTTCTGCTGAGGCTTATGGCCCGTTCGTCTAGCGGTTTAGGACGCCGCCCTCTCAAGGCGGAGATCACCAGTTCGAATCTGGTACGGGCTACCATGTTTTTGATACCCGGCCTTTCGCGAGAAGGTCGGGTTTTTTATTGCATACGGGCTGGTCTGTTAATCCCATTTGCCTCATAGCTTTACGTTTTGCTCATCTCCCATACGGGTACAATAGGCCAGATACTTTGACGGTCAAAAGGAGCCTCATGACGGAGTCCTCTCAGCATAGCCCAAAGCCCCAGGTCGAGGTTTCTGGCGGCGATGACAACAAGAGCGCGCGTCGCGGCGCCATCTTCATCGGCATTGTGCTGATCGGCTATATCGTCTATCTGGTCGTGACCGGGCAGATGGGACAGTTTTGGGCCGCTATGTCCAGCGTTCAGATGCCCTGGCTCTTTGCTGCATGCTTTTGCATGTTTCTGTATCTCGTTTTTGGCATCGTGGCGTACGCGATCGCCGTTTGGCTCGACCCCGATTCGCCCGTCGGCATCCGCGACCTCATTTCGGTCGAGGCGAGCGGCATCTTCTTTGGCAACCTGACGCCCATGATGATGGGCTCTACGCCTGCCCAGATTTACCGCCTGACCAAAGCCGGCCAAAACGTGGGCGAGGCAGGTGCCACGCAGTTCACGCGCTTTATCGTTTACCAGTTTGGCCTGGTGGCATGGGGCGCCATTCTACTGCTCGCCCGTATGCCGTTTTTCGCCGAGCGGTATGGCGACATGACACTGCTGTGCGTCTTTAGTTTTGGCGGCCATTGCTGTATCCTGCTCGGCATCTTTGCCGTGGCGTTGATGCCCAAGACCGTCACGCGCGTCGCCCATTGCATCATCAATTGGCTCGAGCGCATGGGCGTCTCTGCTACGAAGATCGAGGGCTGGCGCACCTTTGTCGATGGCGAGATCTACTCGTTCTCCGAGAAATTCAAACTCTCTGCCGGCCATTTTTCTTCCATGCTGCTCACAGTTGTCATCACCATGCTGCAGCTTGCGTTTTTCTACCTGGTTCCGTACTTTTTGATGCTCTCCTTTGGCCACCACGAAGTCGACTTTTTCTCTGTCATGGCCGCGAGCGCCTTTGTCCAGCTGCTGAGCTCCGCCGTTCCGCTGCCCGGCGGCACCGGCGGCGCCGAGGGTGGCTTCGCACTGTTTTTGGGTCACTTTTTTGGCACGGCATCGACTGCCGGCTATCTGCTGTGGCGTCTGATCACCTTTATCGCGCCGACCATTTTGGCCGCCCCGCTGCTGGGCCTTAAGAGCGCTCATAACGAGAGTATCCATGCACGCTGGGACCGTGTGATGCGAAAGTTCGGGCGTGCGCCTCAGACGCCCTCTACGCCCGTTAAGGCGCATCCTGCGTGCCAGGTTACCGTGGACCCCAATCAGCGTGCTCAAAAGGCTGCTGTGGCCTCTAAGCCAGCCCGCAAGACCTACGTTCGTCAGACTGGCGACGGTATTCGCGTTTCCCCGTCGGCGCTCAATAAAAAGAAGAGGTCCTAGGGCTCAGTGGGCGAGTCGTGCGTTCTTGATGACGCTCGTCATTGCGATGATAGATGTAGGATAATCCTCTTACGTTGATTATCTCCCACATGTAGAGGACTTACAGGTGGGCAGTTGACATGAAGGGGACACGTCTATGGCTACCACCAAACCGCGCCTTGACCGTCGTATCGTCCGAAGCCGCAATGCGATTCTTTCGGCCTTTGAGCGACTGCTCATGGAAAAGCCCCTGGCCGATATTACGGTGAGCGCCATCGCGCGCGAGGCAAATGTGGACCGCAAGACCTTCTATGTGCACTTTGGCACGGTCGATGGCTTGCTCAATGCCATTGCCGTCGATGTGGTAGAGATGATTGTGGATTCGGTCGAGAAGACGCTTTCCTCCATGGGTGGCGACACCAACGAGCGCGCACTTGGCGCTGCGGCGTCCTTTTTCAAGACCGTTAACGAGGCACTGTGCAACAACCTGGTGCTTAATCGCCAGTTGATTGAAAACATTCCGCTCGACGACTTTATGGCTCGTCTGCGCGTGCCGCTTGAGCACGAGATTGCCGAGCGCAATCTGCTGCCCGAGGGCCTAAAGGACGAGATGTTCGATTACTACCTGGCGTTTTTGCTGTCTGGTATTATCGGCATCTATCGCGCGTGGGCTTTGTCCGATGGCTCGGTTCCCATCGAGCGCGTCTCGGCGGTCGCCAACGACCTGACTCTTAACGGCCTGTCGAGCCTGGAGTCTCGCTTGGAATAGACCTTCTGGTGGCAACTGACCTTCTGTTGGCAACTGCTTCCATCAGCTCCTTAATGAGCTGCGGTGAAATAGTGTCTGTTTTTGCTGGTAGAAGGCATAATCAGACACTATTTCACCGCAACTTAGGGGATATATGTCATATATGGTGCGGGTGCTCCAAGATATCTTGGGGCGCCCGCGCGTTTGTATTCTATCGATGATGGGGTACTAGCAGTTTGATTTAAGCTTGCGGCCTTGCTTTTCAAACTTGTGCATATCGCTATCGGCCATGCCCTGTGTCATATCGTCATGGCGCTTGGTGTAGAGCGGATCTTTGGGGTCGTTCCAAATGCGCTCTGCCACGGATGACCACGCTTTGGCGGCGGCACGGGTCTTCTCGCGCAGTTGTTCGGGAGATTCCTTCTCTACCAGGTCGGTGCTCATGGCGCCTGCCTCGGCGACCATTTTGGGCAGTACATCGGGGTTCTCGAGCATGGGGCAAGGCTTGAGGTAGTTATCGTTAAAAGGCTGGCCTTCGTAATACTTCATAAAGAGGGGAGAGCGAAGTGCGTCGAGCAGGCTTACGTCGTGGATATTGGCATTGGAGTAGTGAATGAAAACGCACGGCTCCACGTCTCCCGCCGCGTTGATATGTAGGTAGCGTCGTCCGCCGGCGATACAGCCGCCCACGAACTCACCGTCATTTTGGAAATCGAGGGTAAAGAGGGGCTTTTTCTCTCGCATCTCGCGAATAAAATGATACATGTGCTCGCGCTGCTCAGGCGTGGGCATAAGCTCGTTGGTGGCATTGCGGCCGACCGGCATAAAGTAGAAATACCAGCAGAAGAGCGCGCCCTCGCGAATCATCCAGTCCATGTTTTCCTCGGTGGCGACGGTATCGGCGTTGGCGCTGGTCCAGCACGTCGAGATTCCAAACGGCAGTTTTCGCTCACGCAAAAGTTTCATGGCGTGTTCGATCTTTTCGTACGTACCCTCGCCACGGCGGGCGTTGGTGGTGTGCTCGTTGCCCTCGGCGCTTATGGCGGGGACAAAGTTTGCAACGCGGATCATGTCGTCACAGAACGCCTCGTCGATGAGCGTGGAATTGGTGAAGCAGAGAAACACGCAGTCCTGATGTTTTTCGCAAATTCTGATCAGGTCGTGCTTGCGGACGAGCGGCTCGCCGCCGGTATAGATGTAGATGTGCGTGCCGAGCTCTTTGCCCTGCGTGACGATGGAGTCGATGTCATCGAAGGACAGATTCTGCTTATGGCCATACTCGGCGGCCCAGCAGCCCGTGCAATGCAGGTTGCAGGCACTTGTTGGGTCGAGCAGGATGGCCCACGGAATATTGCACTGGTATTTCTCGCGGTTCTTTTCTTGCTGTGGCCAGGCGAGCAGGTTACCGTCGACAATGAGCGCTTTGAGCAACTTGGTGCGCATTTTGGGATTGAGGCTAAAGATGCGCATGATCAAGTCATACCAATTGCCGCGGCTCTTGATGACGTTGGTAAACGCCTCGCGCTGTACGGGAAATACGCGATTGGGGACCAGCTTGTTCACGAGGTCCATGATTTTGTCGATATTTTCTTGAGGGTTGTCGTCGAGATAATCGATGAGCTTGTTGAGCGCTGCACGCTCAGCTGACTGTGTAAGCGACATGGGTATCCTTTCACGTGTGCTTTGTGTGTGATAATACCCACTTGTGGATTAAACGAAGTCTAAAGATTTGTAATGTGTCTATTCAACGAATCAGTTTGATTTGGGGTGAAGCGTTATACCGGACGCGCTCTAAGTTGCAGTGGAATAGGGTCAGATATGGCCTTTTAGCAGCATAAACAGTCTCTATTTCACCGCAACTTATCTTGTGTTGGCTTACTGATAGCGCAGACACTCGACTGGATCGAGCTTTGCGGCGCGGCGGGCGGGATAGAAGCCAAAGATGACGCCGATGCCGACCGATACGGCAAACGCGAGCAGCACGGTCGTAATGGAGAAGCTCGGCGTAATCGTCCCGGTGGCTCCGAACTCGCTCATAATGCCCGAGTTGGCGGCAAAGAACGTGAGCCCCCAGGCCAGCAGATAGCCAATCACGACACCTAAAATGCCGCCGGTGATGCACAGCGCCGAGGATTCGGCCAAAAACTGGGCCGTGATATCGCGTCGGCTTGCGCCCAGAGCGCGGCGAATACCGATCTCGCGAATGCGCTCGGTCACGTTGGTGAGCATCATGTTCATAATGCCGATACCGCCGACTAAAAGTGAGATGCCAGCAACGGCGCCCATAATGAGCGAGAAGGCGCTCATAAAGGAGTTGAGGGCATCGATAGCGCTCTTCATGGAGCTTGCCGACACGCTGTCGTACTCGTCGTCCTCCGAGATGCCCTTCATGCTGCGCACCTTGGACTCGATCGTCTTGCAGAGCTCGTCCATATCGGTGCCCTCGGCGGCGAGTGCCGTCACACTGGGAAACGATGGATTGTCTTCGCCGTAGAGCTCGGCGATCGTTGCTCGGGGCATGTACAGGCTCAGCGAGCCCATGGAGTCGTTGCCGCCGTCGATGACGCCAATGATCTGCACGTCTCCGCTCGAAACCTTGATGGTCTTGCCGATCGCGTCCTGTTCGTTGCCGTAAAGCTGCTCGGCGCCCCCTCGGCCGATGAGCGCCACCCGAGCGCCGGATTTGGACTCGATGTCGTTATAGGTGCGACCGGCAACGATCTTGCTGGCGCCCACGGCATCGAGCATGTCACTATCGACGCCCTGTGCCATGACGGTATAGCTTTTATCTCCAACTTTGTACTCGGAATAGGCGCTGTCGACGATGCCGATCTGCTCAATTTGCGGCACCATCTTGCGCAGCTTCTCGACGTCCGAATCGGTGAGCTCTTGGGACGAGTAAATCTGCACCATGCGGGCCGCGTTGAGGCCCAAGCTGTTGACCAGGCTGTTTTGGATGCCGCCGATGAGCGAGGTCATGGCTATGACCGAGGCGATGCCAATGATGATGCCTAGGATGGTGAGCAGACTGCGTCCCTTGTTGGCCTCGAGCGAGTGCAGGGCTTCTTGGACGAGATCTCGGGTGCTCATGCCTTCGCTCCTTTCGGCGGTGTAGAAGGTGCATAAATCGCGGGTAGGTTGCTAACGGCTCCGCGTAGCGTATTCGGCGCATGTGCGATATATGCGCCGTCATGGATTCGCCCGTCGCGAATGGTCACGGCTCGGTCGGCTTCGGCGGCAATGCCCGGGTCGTGCGTGATAAGCACGATGGTCTTGCCGCGCTCCTGGAGCTTGTGGAATGTTTCCATGACGAGTGCCCCGGTTGTTGAGTCCAGGTTTCCCGTGGGCTCGTCGGCCAAGATGATGGGCGGATCGTTGACGAGGGCGCGCGCGATGGCGACGCGCTGCATCTGTCCACCAGAGAGTTCTGATATGCGGTGGTCCCAATGGTCGACCGGTAGTGTGACGGCTTGCAGCGCGTGTACGGCGCGCATCTCGCGCTGGTTGCGCGGCACATTGGTGTAGGACAGCGGCAGCATGACGTTTTCGATAACCGACAGGCGCGGCAGTAGGTTGAAACTCTGAAAGACAAAGCCGATGCTCAACGCGCGCACCTCGGTGAGCTCATCATCGTCCAGTTCGGCGACATTGAGCCCCTGCAGGTAATAGTCGCCCGCCGTCGGTTTGTCCAAGCAACCCAGGATGTTCATGAGCGTCGACTTGCCCGAGCCCGAGGGGCCGGTGATGGCGACGAACTCACCGGGGTCTACCGCCAGGCTCACGTTGTGCAGGATGTGGGCGCAACCGGCTTCGCTCTCAAAGATGCGGTGCACGTTGCGGATATCGATGACGGGGCGCATTACATGCCCTCGTCGGCGGGCGTGCCGTCGCCGCCGTCTGCCGTCATGCCCGCGCCGGTATCCATAACGATAGTGTCGCCATCGCGCAGTTTGGTAACCGGCACGTTGGGGTTGATCTCGTTGCCCTGATCGTCGCGCCTGACCTGCGTCTTGCCGACCACGGCGTCGTTGTCGTTTTGCGTCACGACAGTTACCTTCACGCGGCGCGTTTCCTTGCCTTCGTCATCGGTGGCCAGATTGACGTAATAGTGCTCGCCATCCTCGGTCATGAGCGCCATGGTGGGCACCATGACTACGTCGTCAAGCTGCTCGGTCACCACCGAGACCTCGGCGGTCATACCGGGCTTAAGGCGGCTGTCGGGTGCTTCGATGAGGATGTCGACGTTAAAGGTCACGCTACCGCCGCCACCGTTGGCTGCGTCGGAGTTTGCAACCGATGCGATAGCCGTGACGGTGCCCTGGCTCACGATATCGGGAAACGCGGGATAGGTAACGTTGGCGCTCTGGCCCACGGCGATCTTGGCGATGTCCTTTTCGCCCACCTGAACCGTCACCTTCATCTTAGAGAGGTCGGCGATTTGCATGCACTGCTTGCCGCCGCTCGTGTCGCCTTCGCCCATGACCATGCCTCCGGTCACCGTGGCGCCCACTTTGGCGTTGAGTTCGACGATGCTACCCGAGCTGGGGGCCTTTACGGTGCGTTCGGTCGCCTTGGCGTTTGCCTGGTCCAGGGTTGCCTGGGCCGAGGCGAGATTGCGCTGAGCGCTCGAGACGGCGCTGGCGTTGGCGTTGGCGGTTGCATCCGTCGGGGCGGTTGCTCCGTCAGCATCCAATGTCGGTGCTGCCTGTGCGGCAGCAAGTGTCGCCTGCGCGTTTTTCAGATCTTCCTGGGCAGCCGCGACCGCGCGCTGCGCCTCGGTAACGGCGTTGTCGAGCTCATCGTTTTTGATGGTCATGAGCACGTCGCCCTCGTTGACGGACTGGCCGGCTTGCACGTTGATCGAAGCCACCGTGCCATCGACAGAAGGGGAGACCACTGAGGCAGAAATTGGCTTGAGCTGTCCTTTTGCCTCGACAGTCGTGGTAAAGGTGCCTTCCATGACCATGTCGGTAACAGGTTCACCTGCAGATTGCGGCTGCGAATTGAGGACAACGCTCACAATAATGGCTATTAGGATAATGCCGCCCACGATGCCGGCAGCGATGCCGCGGCGGACGAGCTTTTTGCGGCGCCGCTCCGCGCGCTTGGCCTTGAGCTTTGCGTAGGCCTCATCGTCGGATATTCCGGCGTTACCTTGCTCGCCGTCGTTTTGCTGCGCCGTGGGGGCGCTGGTGATAAACGGCAGCGTTTCAGTTGCGCCTTCCGGCACGCGCCCGGTATCGTCGGGGCCCGGGGTGATGGTGGGGACATTCGACATAGCGTCTCCTTTATAGAACATACCGCGATAAGTATATGCGCCCACCGGTTGGGGCGGGCGCATAGGCGCGTTTCTTTCAGCATCGAAAGGTAGGTGTCGCTGAGCTTTGTTGCGTTGCGCGTGACGTGCTAGGAATGCACGACCACGCACAGACCGACTTTGATGCAGTCGTGGAGCGCCTTGGCATCGGCCAGGCGCAGATTGATGCAGCCGTGGCTACCGCACCATTTGTACGATTCGGCGCTATCGAAACTCGAATCGTTTTGCCAGGTAGCGTCGTGGAAGCCAACCATGTTGCCCTCAAACGGCATCCAGTAGCTCACCGGGCTCTCGTATTTGGGCTTACCGGTCTTGGGGTCCTTGGCGCCGATAAGCTTGGTGGCGCCGTCGTTGCTGTTGATCTGCCACACGCCCTCGGGGGTGGCGTCTTCGCCCGGTTTGCCGGAAATAAAGTTGGCCTCCCACACGATATTGCCGCCCTCGTCATAGTAGCGTGCGTGCTGCTCGGACAGGTCGACGTCGATATACGCCTTCCAATCGGGCTCGCCCTTGGCGGTAAAGGTGTCGGCCTTCTGGGAGTAATTGATCTCAATCTCGCCGGTCTGCTTGTTGTTTATAGCATCCTCGACCTGCTTGGCAAGCGTGCTGCTATCGATAGACCAACCAAAGTCACCGCCTTCGACGGCACATTGCTTGCCATCGGCGCGCGTCCACCAACGAGTGGAGCCCACGGTGTTAAAGCCATTGGCGAGGTCTGCTGCCCAGTTGCTGATCTGGGAGGTGTCAAGTGTGGGGTTCGCGGGGTCGGCAAAACTGATCCACTGCAGCACCGAGCTGCCGTCGACCTTGCCGGCATCGTTGCCGTTGAGCTTAAGTGTCACGTTAACGCCCAGGAAGTTGTTGGCGGCATCGCATGCGGCCTGGATCTGGTCGTTGGTGAGCGTGCCGTTGAGCGGCTCGTAGGCATCGTTTCCGAGCTTCGTAAGATCGACGGTCTCGGACAGCGACGCGAGCTCGATCTCCGCATACTTAATGACATGCTCGCGGTTGAGCTTTTCGTTGGAGCGGGCCTTCTCGATCGTGAACTTGCCCGCCTTCTCGTCGTAGGAGCTCGATGCCTCAAAGGTACCCGTGCGGCCCTCGTTGAATGCGTCGATGGCGGCACCCAGATCCTCCTCGAACTGCTTTTGGTCAAAGGCGTCCGAGAGCATGGACAGGTCGACGTCCTGTTCCAGGTCGATGGTACCGTTTTTGGTCGCGCTAACGTTCTTGCAGCCGAGCGAGGCAATCAGGCGCGAAGGCCACAGCAGCGGCTCGTTTCCGAGCCCCAGCACTCCACAAGACGGCGT